>JUEG02000735.1_pt1 | contig 10263 bp, 7 predicted proteins | sample 432341 | NCBI WGS metagenome assembly JUEG02 (sample SAMN02953476, study PRJNA257561) | rock porewater metagenome | biome: terrestrial; feature: Opalinus Clay rock; material: porewater; isolation source: Opalinus Clay rock BIC-A1 borehole | place: Switzerland: Mt Terri URL, St-Ursanne ...
AGCTCTGCATATCCAGAAAGCATATTAAAAACTGCTGATGCATCGGCCGCAAAAAACTCATCACAGGTAAACAACCCCATATCCGTATAGTACTTGGCTGTTATATCATTATAGTTACCTGTTCCCATATGAATGTATCTCTTTATCTCCTCTTCTTCCCTTCTAACCACAAGAGTTATTTTGGCATGGGTTTTTAAACCCACTAACCCATAGATCACATGACAGCCTGCCTGCTCCAGCTTTTTTGCCCATATGATATTATTTTCTTCATCAAATCTGGCCTTTACCTCCACCAAAACAGTAACCTGTTTTCCCTTCTCAGCTGCACTCGCCAATGCATGAATAATTGGAGAGTCCCCACTGACTCTGTATAATGTTTGTTTAATCGCTAAGACCTTAGGATCTTCCGCTGCTGTCCTCACAAATTCAATTACTGGCTCAAAGGATTCATACGGGTGATGCAGAAAAATATCTCCTTTGGAAATTGCTTTAAATATATCTTTCTCATCCTTTAGTGTTCTAGGAATTTGTGGTAAATGAATAGGATATCTAAGATGACTATAGCCCTCAAAATCATAAATTCCCATTAGAAAAGTCAAATCTAGAGGACCATTAATATAATAAATATCTCCCTGATGTATTTCTAAGGAAGTTTTTAATATATCTATTAATCTATGTTCCATGGAGTGCTCTACTTCCAATCGAATGGCAGCTCCCCACTTCCTCTTTTTTAACGATTTTTCAATTTCTATAAGTAAGTCCTCTGCTTCCTCTTCCTCTATACTCAAGTCTGCATTTCTAGTAATTCTATAGGGATATGCACAATCTATTTCATGTCCGACAAAAAGTTTGCCAATATTCATTTTAATAACCTGCTCTAAAAGTATAAAATACCTATTACCCTGCTCTTTGTTTGGTAATTCCACAAGTCTCGGTAGTACTGATGGTACTTGTACCGTTGCGAAAATAAAATCCCTTTCATAAGTTATCTCTTTAAATAAAACAGCTAGATTGAGACTTTTATTTAAGATCAGTGGAAAGGGCCTACTGGAGTCCACAGCCATGGGAGTCAGTACAGGATAAACCTCCGACATAAAATATTCCTCTAGATACTCTCTTTGGTTATTCATTATCTCATTACAACTAACGAGAATAATCCCGTTTTTCTTCAAACCTGACAATAGGACTCTGTTCAAGGCGTTATACTGTTCGTCCACTATTTCGTGAGTTCTATAAGAAATTCTTTTCAACTGCTGCTTAGGTGTAAGACCTGCTGGATCCGGCTTACTAAAGTCAGCATTTACTTGATCTTTTAAAGATGCAACTCTTATCATAAAAAATTCGTCCAAATTCGAACTGAAAATAGATAAAAATTTTAATCTCTCAAACAGAGGATTTTTTTCATCCCTAGCTTCCTCTAACACTCTATTATTAAACTCTAACCAGCTTAACTCCCGATTTATAAAGTTTTCTGTACGATATTCCAAATTTGTCATATACCCAACATCCTTTTATGTAAAATAAAACTCTTAGTCTTTAATGTACCCAAATTTATCCAAAAACTATTAATTAGACTAAATTATATATCAATTTAGCGTATTTGTTAATAATAATGTTTTACTTCCTTCATCACTATACGTGGATGATTTTTTCTAATAAAGGGGCACAATATATTGTGATCTTTTACTTATACTTTTTATTTCATGTGTAATTATACTTGTTTTGTGTAATATTATACTATATGATTGAATTATATGGAGGTGATTTTTTTGAAAGGCTGTTTGCTTATCCATGGTTTTACTGGAGCTCCCTTTGAAGTGGAGCCCTTGGCACAATACTTAGAAACTCTGGGTTTCCATACTCTTTGCCCTATATTACCCGGCCATGGAGGCACAAGAAAAGACCTTCGCAAAGCGAGTTATGTGGATTGGCTGCAATCCGTTGATGAAGCATACATACAACTATCCCAGATCTGTGACGAAATTGCAGTACTAGGTTTTTCTATGGGAGGTCTTTTGGCTTTTAATCTTACTAAACATAGGAACTTAAAGTGTTTGGTTACCATGGGCACTCCCATATATTGTTTTGATATAAAAAATTTATATATGGATATTAAAGGGCATCTCAAAAAAAGAAACCTGTCTAGGATCTTTCAATATGCAAATTCCTGTTTTACCCCAATAAGTGCTAATATTAACTTTAGGCAAATTCTAAGGAAATCAAGATCTTTAATAAGGGAGTCCCATGTCCCTATTTTTGTTGTCCATGGAAAGCTGGACCCAGTAGCCCATAGAAATAGTGCGCAATTTATCTATGATAAGGTGCAAAGTCAAGACAAAAAAATCAAATTATATGATGACTGGGGACATAGGTTTAAATATAGTCATAACCCAGACGTCATTTACAAAGATATTGGGAATTTTATAGAGAAGCATTTAGTTCATTGATAGATGATAATATTAATGGACAAAGATTTGTTTTTAATGTGAATGAATGCTTTTAAGCAAATAAGTACTATGGTAAAATAGTAGTAATAATTTTCCAAAGGAGCTGGTTGAATGAAGATTAAATTTTTAGGTCACGCTTGTTTTTATGTGGAAGAGGGAGACTTCAAGGCATTGATTGATCCTTTCATGACAAATAATCCAAAGGCATCGGCAACTACCGATGAGTTTAATGATCTAACCCACATTTTTGTAACCCATGGACATAGTGATCATATTGGTGATACGATCTCAATCGCTAAAAACACAAACGCTACTGTAATTACCAACCATGAAATATCTAAGTATTTAGGTGCTAAAAATGTACATGTCCATGCAATGCATATTGGCGGTAGAGCTAAATTTGATTTTGGTACAGTTAAAATGACTCCTGCCCATCATGGTTCAGGAATCGAAACGGAAAGTGGAATTATTTATGGAGGTAATCCCTGTGGATTTGTTATTGAAGTAAATGGTAAGAAACTCTACCATGCAGGAGATACTGGCTTAACAATGGATATGCAGCTTTTGCAAGTTGAAAACATACATGTTGCCCTGGTGCCCATAGGTGGAAATTTCACCATGGATGTGGAGGATGCCGTCCGTGCTGTGGAATTTATAAAACCCCAAAAAGTTGTTCCCATCCATTATGGTACTTTTCCAGTAATAGAAACTTCACCTGAAGCCTTTAAAGACAAGGTAAATACTGCAGAAGTGATTATACTCAAACCCGATGAAACTTTAGATTTTTAATCTCTTTTTAACGAATATAAATCCCCTTATATAAAATCTAAGGGGATTTATATTCGTTGACACTATAGTTTAACTGCCTCTCCTTCAATTCCTATTCTGACCTTATGAAAGGGAATCGATTCCCCTGAATCTGCTATTGCCTTTTCCACAACCCTCACTATTCCTGTACAACATGGTACCTCCATGAAAGCAACGGTTATACTCTTAAAGTGATTAAATTTAATCATCTGTACGAGTTTCTCAGTGTAGAAATTTACATCATCTAATTTTGGACAGCCAATTACAACCTTCTTACCCTTTAGCAGTTCTAAATGATAGTCAGGATAAGCAAAGGGAACACAGTCGGCAGTAACTAATAAATCAGCTCCCTCCAAGTATGGTGCAGTTGGTGGTACTAGCTTTAATTGAACAGGCCATTGGGTTAACTGCGGTTTTATTTTTACCTCAACATCTGAGCTGTGGACAGCAATGCCTGAGTTTTTCCCTTCATTGTTTAAGGTTCTAGCAAGGCTTCCTGGACATCCTCCATGTCCATGAAGATTCATTATAGGAAGTTCTTTTTTCATGGATTCTGAACTTCTTTTTAGATGAACCTCCACTGCCTCTTCATCAAAGCTATCGGCTTCTCTTTCTATAATATTTATGGCATCCTGAGGGCAATGTCCTAAACAGGCACCCAATCCATCACATAAATTATCCGCACTTAGCTTTGCTTTTCCATCTATTATTTGAATCGCACCTTCAGCACAGGATGGAACACACAAACCACATCCATTACATTTTTCTTCATCTATATGGACTATTTGTCTTTTAGCCATTATTTTTTCCTCCCTTTTTATTCTTTAATCCAATTATACGCTTATTAGTATTTTTACTCTGTGACAAAAATCAAAGTATTACAGGAAATTTGTTAATTTTAATTATTTTTTCTATTTTGTAAACACCTACTTATTTAAATTTGGGGTATATGAAAAGCCCACACTTTTGTGTGGGCTTTAGTTTATTATCTTGTTCTGTTAAATGGTCGGGACTGACGGTTACCACCGCCGCCATTGCTAGGTCTTGAAAAGTTTCTCTTAGCTTTTTGACGACAATCTTTACACTTTTTTGGTTCGTTATCAAAACCTTTTTCTGCGTAAAATTCTTGTTCACCCGATGTAAAAGTAAAATCTGCTCCGCAATCGTTACAAACTATTGTCTTATCTTGATATTCCATATTGACATCCTCCCTTCATCAATGGATTTAAAGAACATATAACTTTATTTTGGGAGCAACCTAACCACTGATTGAGGAAGGGTGTATCAAAAAACAATTATATATTCCACTACATTATAATACTTATTTATAGTATTAGCAATCTTTTATTTTCCTATACAGAACAGTGAAATAGGGGTGTATACTTCCTACTAAAAAAGGTAAAAAATACTAATATACAAACCCTTTATCTACTATATGTTTTGGCTACTGACCATACTAAATATGGATTAAAAAAGATTCATTTGTATGCATACCCATTTTAGTATATAATTTATGTATGTCTAATTTTTAGGATTGGAGTGTTAAAATTGATTATACCAGAATTAAGAATCGGAAATTTGATTGCAAAAATACCAATAGTTCAGGGTGGTATGGGTGTAGGAATTTCTTTGTCCAATTTAGCTGCAGCTGTTGCTAACTGCGGAGCCATAGGAGTAATTTCAGGAGTAGAACCCGGCTTTGATTTACCCTATTATCATACCGATAAAGGACAAGCTAATTTAGACGGATTAACCCATCATATCAGAAGGGCTAAAGAATTATCTCCAAACGGAATAATTGGTGTTAATATAATGACAGCATTGAGTAATTTTGAAGATATGGTGAGAGTTGCTGTGAAAGAAAAGATAGATATTATTTTTTCTGGAGCTGGAATGCCTATGAAGCTTCCAGAATTGGTTAAAGACTCCATGACAAAAATAGCTCCCATAGTATCCTCTGGAAAAGTTGCAGAGCTTATATGTAGGCAATGGGATAGAAGACATAATTACTTGCCCGACGCTATCGTAATAGAGGGTCCTGAAGCTGGTGGACATCTTGGCTTTTCTCTTGAACAGCTAGATAATATACATCAATTTTCCCTTAAAAGCCTCGTTAATGAAGTTTTAGAAGCCATAAGACCTTTTGAAGAGAAATACGCAAAGAATGTACCCATTATAGCGGGTGGAGGAATTTATGATGCTGGGGATATTGCTGAAACCCTTAATGCAGGAGCTTCAGCTGTTCAGATGTCTACACGTTTTGTTGCTACCTACGAATGTGATGCTTCTGATGCTTTCAAAAATGCATATATTGATGCTACAGAAGATGACATCATGATTATAAAAAGTCCCGTTGGGATGCCAGGAAGGGCAATTCGAAACAGTTTTTTAGACATGGTTTATAAAAATGAAAAACCCAAGGGAATAAAATGTATTAATTGCCTTAAACCCTGCAATCCTAAGGAAACCCTTTATTGCATAGCCGATGCCCTTATCCAAGCTCAGCAGGGAAATTTAGATAAAGGTTTTGCATTTGCTGGAGCAAAGGTTCATAAAATTACCAAACTTCAATCTGTAAAAGATATGATAGATGAATTAATGAGAAATTTAAGGGAATTATAAGGAGCAAATGCTCCTTTTTTCTTTAAATAAATTACTGTAGATTGTATTTTTTATTCACTATGTGTTACAATGTCATGTGGATATTTTATTAGAGAGGAAGTATCAAATGATTCAGAATAATATTAGAAATATTGCGATTATTGCCCATGTTGACCATGGCAAAACCACTTTAGTAGATGAAATGCTTAAACAAAGTGGTATCTTTCGAAACAATGAACATATAGACGAAAGAATGATGGATTCAAATGATTTGGAAAAAGAAAGAGGTATTACGATTTTATCAAAAAACACCTCCATAACCTATGATGGTATAAAAATAAATATTATAGATACCCCTGGTCATGCAGATTTTGGAGGAGAAGTTGAAAGAATTATGAAGATGGTTGAGGGAGTATTACTGTTGGTTGATGCCTTCGAAGGTCCTATGCCTCAAACCCGATTCGTATTAAAGAAAGCCCTTGAATCAGGCTTGAAGCCTGTGGTTGTAATAAACAAAATAGATCGTCCCGAGGCAAGAAGTGAAGAGGTTGTGGATAAGGTATTGGATCTATTTATTGACTTGGGAGCAGATGACGAACAATTGGACTTCCCAGTTGTATTCGCTTCTGCCAAAAAGGGTATTTCCAAGTATAGCTTAACCGATTCTTCTACGGATATGAAGCCTTTGTTTGACATGATTATAAAGGAAGTACCTGCTCCAATAGGTGAACTTGAAGATGGACTTCAATGTATGATTTCTTCCATCGACTATGATAAATATGTGGGACGAGTAGGCATTGGAAAAATCGCACGTGGTAGTATACGAAAGAACCAAGAAGTAGTGCTATGCGTGGCTACTGGAGCGTTTGTTAATTTCCGTATAAGTAAGCTCTATTCTTTCCATGGTTTAAGTCGACTGGAAATTAACGAAGCTCAGTTTGGTGAGATAATAGCCTTTTCTGGCACAGATGACTTAAATATCGGAGAGACCATTTGTTCAACGGATAAAATCGATCCTCTCCCATTTCTAAAAATTGACGAACCTACAATATCCATGAACTTCATGGTTAATGATAGTCCTTTCGCTGGAAGGGAAGGTAGTTATGTTACCAGCAGACATTTAAAGGATCGATTACAAAAGGAGCTTCTGTCTAATGTAGCTCTAAAAGTAGATGAGACTGATTCAGCGGATTGCTTTAACGTCTCAGGTCGTGGTGAGTTGCATCTCTCTATTTTAATTGAAACCATGCGGAGAGAAGGCTACGAGTTTGCAGTGTCAAGACCAGAAGTAATATATAAGAAAATAGATAATGAGCTATGTGAACCAATGGAGCATGTGGTTATTGAGGTTCCTGAAGAATACATGGGAATTGTCATTGAGACACTAGGTCGACGTAAGGGCGAAATGTTGGATATGTTATTAAACTCCAACGGTACTGTTAAATTGGAATTTAAAATACCCGCCAGAGGACTAATTGGCTATCGCTCAGATTTCCTCACAGATACACGGGGTAACGGTATTTTAAACCATGTTTTTGACGGCTATGCTCCCTACAAGGGAGAAATTTCTTCGCGTAGTAAGGGCTCTTTGGTAGCCTTTGAAGGCGGAACCGCTGTTACCTATGGTCTTTATAACGCCCAAGAAAGAGGTATTCTTTTTATAATCCCTGGAATTGAAGTTTACGAGGGTATGATCGTGGGAGAAAACGCAAGAGCCGGGGATATCATCGTGAACGTATGCAAAAAGAAGCAATTAACAAATGTTAGGGCTTCTGGATCGGATGATTCCATGAAACTGGTTACGCCACCAAACATGTCACTGGAGCAAGCATTGGAGTTTATCTCCGACGATGAGCTTGTTGAAATAACGCCAAAGACGATTAGACTTCGAAAGAAAATACTTGATAAAAGTCAAAGAGCAAAATCCTTAAGAAATTAATATATTTTTCTAATGGCTACTACCTTCCGGTTAGTAGCCATTGACTATCCCTACAGCAAGGGTGAAAACAACCTACCTGTTGATTCCTTAATCTTTTCAAGTAAAGGTCTTTTTAGATGTTCCTCTAGTGTGACTTGGTCGCTATTATTTTGGTCTGTTAAAAAATCCTTCTCAAGTTGATCTACCGTATCTTTATCATAAATGAAGGCGTTGACTTCAAAGTTTAATTGTAGACTTCTTATATCTAAGTTGGCAGTTCCTATGGAGGCTGTGATACCATCCACCATTAATATTTTTGCATGTATAAAACCTTTTGAGTATTTATAGATCTTCACCCCTGCTCTTAGTAATTCTTCCACATTAGCCATGGATGCCCAAAAGACAGTTCTATGATCTGGTTTACTTGGAAGAATTATTTTTACATCTACACCGCTTAATGCTGCGGTTTTGAGTGCCATCATTATACTTGTATCAGGTACAAGATAGGGAGTATTAATCCAAATACGTTCTTCTGCAGAGGCTATGATTGAAAAGTATGCCTGCATAATTGACTCCCAGTCAGAATCTGGTCCACTGGATGTAATCTGAATAAGCTGCTCACCATAATAATCTAGCTTTGGAAAGTACCACGCATTAAACTCTATTCTTTGCTTAGTCACAAATAACCAATCCATTAAAAATATATTTTGCAGTCCGTATACTGCCTCTCCCTCAATCTTCAGGTGTGTATCTCTCCAAAAGCCAAAGTGTGAATTACCTAGGTACTCATCTCCAATATTTAAGCCACCTAAAAATCCTGTTTTACCATCTACTACAATAATTTTTCTATGATTCCTGTAGTTCAGTTCTCTACTTAAGAATGGAAAATATACAGGCAAAAATCCATGAATTTCTACTCCTGCATCCTCCATTTCTTTAAAATATTCTTTATCTAGCTTCCAGCTTCCTACACTATCATATATTACTCTTACGATAACTCCTTCACTAGCCTTATTCATAAGTACTTTTTTAATTTTCATTCCTATATGATCATTTTTAATTATAAAATATTCTAAATGAATATGATGCTTGGCACTATTAAGCGCCTCCATAATAGATTCAAAGGTTTCCTGTCCATTTGTAAGTACTTCTGAATAGTTGTTAATAGTAAAGGGAGCCTTGGCACTGTTGAGAATTAAACTTATAAGCCTTTTCTTAACAAAGCTTTCATCTCCTTGAAATAAGTTCTTATCCTTTATAGCATCTTTTTGTATTGAAGCAATATGATCAAAGTAGACAAAATCTCTTCCCTTTTTCTTTTTAAAAATGGTCTTCTTTCGAACATTTTGGCCTAAAAACAGGTAAAAAATAAAGCCAATCACAGGCACAAGAAATAAAATCAATAACCACGCAATAGTTTTTGATGGATCCTTATTTTCCATAAATATAAGTATACCTATAAAAACTGTATATAGAGTGAATATTGATCCAACATATCCTTTAATTCTATTCATTGTAGTATTATAATCAGTAGGCGCTGTGGTATCTAAGGTATCCATTATCTGGGTAGCTGCATTGTTACTGAGATGTTGTAATGAATACTCCAAAGAATAAGCCTCAAAAGAAAACAAAGCCAATATGAAAAAAGCTCCCACCCAAACTATTAACTTTTTTTTTCTTCTCATATTGATTCACCACACTATCCTTTAGAGGTAATAATATATAAACATTATACGTTAACAGTCACCATATGTTTCAAGCGTACAATTTATTATTCTAATTTCTACCCCTTTATATGTATCAAACAACATTTTCCCCTTTTCTTTGTCACTTCTAATATTAAAATTTAATAAAAAGCACCATTATACGGTTAATGATGCTTTACAGGGCTTATTATTTTAACTCTATTTCAACTCTTAGTCCTCTACCTAGAATCTTTATATCCTTTAAGTCAACAATATCGGCTTTTATTTCTTGGTTAAATGTTATTAACTCTACTCTATTGCCAGTACTTTTTTTGAGCCTTCTTAATTTCATTTTCCCTTCATGCTCTATAAGGACAATAGAATTGTTTATAGGCTCATGATTTAGATATAGTAAAACTAAATCATGCATTAATATCCTGAATCCCTTTAAAATGTCGTTCGGTACTTCTATATATACAAGCTTATCGGGATTAAATCCCTCTACCTTTCTATCTATTATAGGAAAATTCCTATATCCTTTATTAACCTTCAAGCTTACATCTAAAATAGGCACCTTCTTAATAATACCTGACAAGGCTTCTTCCCATTGTCCAACCGGTTCAACATCTTGCCTTTTTGTAGGTTTTTCAATTGGCTTAGAGATCTTTTCTTTTTCTGGAGTTTCCTCAGCCTTGGGCTCCATGACTAAATTCCCCTCCAAATTTTTACCCAGAATCTTTGAAAGTTGTTCAAGAAGCTTTTCACTTATTATCTTCCTACCCGTTTCTATATCTAAGATGAAGGA
>JUEG02000854.1_pt1 | contig 10248 bp, 10 predicted proteins | sample 432341 | NCBI WGS metagenome assembly JUEG02 (sample SAMN02953476, study PRJNA257561) | rock porewater metagenome | biome: terrestrial; feature: Opalinus Clay rock; material: porewater; isolation source: Opalinus Clay rock BIC-A1 borehole | place: Switzerland: Mt Terri URL, St-Ursanne ...
CGGCCACCATCCCTGGGAGCGCAGCAAGGCCGGCAGCCGCGGCTAGCTCTAGAACTGACGGACCCGCTGAGTGAAAAACCCCATAACAGACTCGGGCCCCGACGTCAGTGCGACGACCTGCGTATTACCTCTTACGTGTGACGTGCAGCACACCTAGTAGGTAAAGACCTCATCAAATAGTTTGTGATACCGTTCACGAGAACCCGGTGCAGAGCCGGGGACCGTAGTGCAACGGTCCTCCGGTGCGAGGCCAGACGTCCGCCGGGCATTACGCTCGTCCTTGACGATTTTTTGACCCCCACTTCAGCTGGAGCTGCCCTCCATGCAGTCGAACGACGCCCGAATGCTCCTCCATACGGCCGTGCCCACTGCCGCCGTCGGCGTGATCGCTGTCGCCGTCAGTGCCGTGCTGGCCGGTGGCAAGGGTGCGGTCGGTGCGGTCTTCGGCACGCTCGTGGTGATCCTCTTCATGGGGATCGGCCTCTTTGTGCTGCAGGGCACGGCCCGGAAGTATCCGGACCTGTTCCAGGCCATGGGGCTGATGCTCTACACGACGCAGCTGCTCGCGCTCTTCATCTTCGTCGCGGTCTTCAAGGACACGACCCTGTTCAGCGCCAAGGCCTTCGCCGCCTCCCTGGTCGTGGCGACCCTCGTATGGATCGCCGGCCAGGCCCGCGCGCACATGAAGGCGAAGATCCTGTACGTCGAGCCCGAGGCCGGCGAACAGCGGAAGGCCGACAGCAAGGGTGCTTCCGCATGATGGGTAGGGGGGAGATAAAGACGCACGCGCAGGGCTGCTATCGTCCGTTTCCAACCACGGCACAGCGGGCGCAGGCGGCCGGACTCCCGAGTTCTGCGGGAGCGGACCGGCTGTCCACGCAGCTGATGCCTCACCGGTCCTTCGGCCTCGCGCCGGCCGGCCGGCCCCCCATCCGAATGACCAGTCAAGTGCCGTCCTGCGGCTTCGCGCCGCGCCGACACATCGAGGTTGCCGTACCTATGCGCCACGCTGAAGGAGCTCGCGGTGAGTGCTGACCCGACAACGGTGCTCGCGTTCGAGACCGATTGCCACATCTTCGACGGGTGCGGCTTCCCAGCCCCCAGCCTGTGGACCTTCATCTTCGAACCGATCGCCGGAAACGCGGACTCCAACTTTTACTTCAACAAGCCGATGCTGCTGGCTCTGCTCGGCAGTGTCGTGGTCGTCGGCTTCTTCTGGATGGCGTTCGGAAAGCCGAAGGTCGTGCCCGGCAAGCTCCAGATGGTCGCCGAGGCCGCCTACGACTTCGTCCGCGACGGCATCGTCTACCAGACGATGGGCAAGCGCGAGGGCGAGCGGTACGTCCCGCTCATGGTGGCGCTGTTCTTCTTCGTATGGATCTTGAACCTCTGGTCCATCGTGCCGCTGGCCCAGTTCCCGGTCACCTCGATCATCGCGTACCCGATCGTGCTGGCGCTGGTCGTCTACGTGCTCTGGGTCTCCCTGACCTTCCGCAAGCACGGCTTCGTGGGCGGCTTCAAGAACATCGCCGGCTATGACAAGTCGCTCGGCCCGGTTCTGCCGCTGTCCATGACGATCGAGATCTTCTCGAACCTGCTCGTCCGGCCCTTCACGCACGCGGTCCGGCTCTTCGCGAACATGTTCGCCGGCCATACCCTGCTGGTCCTGTTCACCATTGCCAGCTGGTATCTGTTGAACGGAATCGGCATCGCCTACGCCGGTGTCTCGTTCGGCATGGTCCTTGTGATGACCATCTTCGAACTCTTCATCCAGGCCGTCCAGGCGTACGTCTTCGTGATGCTTGCCTGCGTCTACGTTCATGGCGCTCTCGCCGAGCACCACTGAACGGCCCGCTTCCCCGTCCCATAGATGTCCGGTGGCCAACCCCCACCGGCTTGTGAAAGAGAAGGAAGAAACAGCATGTCCGCTGTGGAGAACCTCGCCGCCGTCACCGGCTCCCTCGGCTCGATCGGCTACGGCCTGGCCGCGATCGGCCCCGGCGTCGGTATCGGCATCATCTTCGGTAACGGCACCCAGGCCCTCGCCCGTCAGCCCGAGGCTGCCGGCCTGATCCGCGCCAACCAGATCCTCGGCTTCGCGTTCTGTGAGGCGCTGGCCCTCATCGGCCTGGTCATGCCGTTCGTCTTCGGCACGTGATCTGAGCGCACCGATACTTCGTACCGACGAAAGGCACTGATGTGAACGTTCTGGTTCACCTGGCGGCGGAGGAGCCTCAGAGCCCTCTCATCCCGCCGATCCCAGAGCTCGTCATCGGCCTGATCGCGTTCGCCATCGTCTTCGGCTTCCTGGCCAAGAAGCTCCTCCCGAACATCAACAAGGTTCTGGAAGAGCGCCGGGAGACCATCGAAGGCGGCATCGAGAAGGCCGAGGCGGCGCAGACCGAGGCTCAGGACGTGCTCGAGCAGTACAAGGCTCAGCTCGCCGAAGCCCGGCACGACGCCGCGCGGCTGCGCCAGGAGGCGCAGGAGCAGGGCGCCACGCTCATCGCCGAGATGCGCGCGGAAGGCCAGCGGCAGCGTGAGGAAATCATCGCCGCCGGCCACAGCCAGATCGAGGCCGACCGCAGGCAGGCCGCGCACGCGCTCCGTCAGGACGTGGGCTCGCTCGCCACGACCCTGGCCGGAAAGCTCGTCGGCGAGTCCCTCGAGGACCACGCCCGGCAGAGCCGCGTCATCGACCGCTTCCTCGACGGACTCGACGAAAGCGCGACGAAGGCCGAGGCCGTCCGATGAACGGAGCGAGCCGCGAGGCACTGGCCTCCGGGCGCGAGCGTCTCGACGCGCTGACGGACAACACCTCCGTCGACGCGGCGAAGCTCGCCGAGGAGCTGGCGGCCGTCACGACGCTGCTCGACCGGGAGAAGTCGCTGCGCCGGGTCCTCACTGACCCGGCACGGACCGGCGAGGCCAAGGCCGAGCTGGTCACCCGGCTGCTGGCCGGCCAGGTCGGCGCGCAGGCCACCGAGCTCGTCTCCGGTCTGGTCCGGGTCCGCTGGTCGCGCTCGCGTGACCTGGTGGACGGCATCGAGGAGCTGGCGAGCACCGCCGACCTCGCCGCCGCACAGCGGGCCGGCGTGCTCGACGACGTGGAGGACGAGCTGTTCCGGTTCGGCCGGATCCTCGCCTCCTCCCCGGAGCTCCGGGCGGCCCTGGCCGACCGGCGCGCGGACGGCGCGGCGAAGTCCGGACTGCTCGGCCGCCTGCTGGGCGGCCGGGTGAACCCGGTCACGGAGCGGCTCGTGGTACGGCTGGTGGCACAGCCGCGTGGCCGTAGCCTGGAAGGGGGGCTCGAAGCCCTCTCCAAGCTGGCCGCGGCCCGCCGGGACCGTACGGTCGCGGTGGTCACCTCCGCGGTGCCGCTGAGCGACCGGCAGAAGCAGCGTCTCGGTGCCGGGCTGGCCAAGCTGTACGGCCGGCAGATGCACCTGAACCTCGACGTGGACCCCCGGGTCCTCGGCGGGATCCAGGTCAGCATCGGCGACGAGGTCATCGACGGAACCATCCTGAACCGCCTCGACGAGGTCGGCCGCCGGATGGCCGGCTGACCGCCCCACCAACTCAAAAAGTACGAAAGCGGCCCGAGTTGGGCCGTGCAGAGTCCTCTGGGGGCAGCCCCCAGACCCCCAAAGACTTCGGGCCCAACAAGGAGAGCAGGGAACCCAGATGGCGGAGCTCACGATCCGGCCGGAGGAGATCCGGGACGCGCTGGAGAACTTTGTCCAGGCGTACAAGCCGGACGCGGCCTCGCGCGAGGAGGTCGGTACGGTCAGCGTTGCCGGCGACGGCATCGCGAAGGTCGAGGGTCTGCCCTCGGCCATGGCGAACGAGCTGCTCAAGTTCGAGGACGGCACCCTCGGTCTCGCCCTCAACCTGGAGGAGCGCGAGATCGGGACGGTCGTCCTGGGCGAGTTCAGCGGCATCGAGGAGGGTCAGCCGGTGCAGCGCACCGGTGAGGTCCTCTCCGTCGCGGTGGGCGAGGGCTACCTCGGCCGCGTCGTCAACCCGCTGGGTGCCCCGATCGACGGACTCGGCGAGATCGAGACCGACGGCCGACGCGCCCTCGAGCTGCAGGCCCCCGGCGTCATGGTGCGCAAGTCGGTGCACGAGCCGATGGAGACGGGCCTCAAGGCCGTCGACGCGATGACCCCGATCGGCCGCGGCCAGCGTCAGCTGATCATCGGCGACCGGCAGACCGGCAAGACCGCGCTGGCCGTCGACACGATCATCAACCAGCGCGACAACTGGCGCTCGGGCGACCCGGCGAAGCAGGTCCGCTGCATCTACGTGGCGATCGGCCAGAAGGGCTCCACCATCGCGTCCGTCCGCGGCGCGCTGGAGGAGGCAGGTGCCCTGGAGTACACGACGATCGTCGCGGCTCCGGCGTCCGACCCGGCCGGCTTCAAGTACCTCGCCCCGTACACCGGCTCGGCCATCGGCCAGCACTGGATGTACCAGGGCAAGCACGTTCTGATCGTCTTCGACGACCTGTCGAAGCAGGCCGACGCCTACCGGTCCGTCTCGCTGCTGCTGCGCCGCCCGCCGGGCCGTGAGGCCTACCCGGGTGACGTCTTCTACCTGCACTCCCGGCTGCTGGAGCGCTGCGCGAAGCTCTCCGACGACCTGGGCAAGGGCTCGATGACGGGTCTCCCGATCGTCGAGACCAAGGCGAACGACGTGTCGGCGTTCATTCCGACGAACGTCATCTCGATCACCGACGGCCAGTGCTTCCTGGAGTCCGACCTGTTCAACGCGGGCCAGCGGCCGGCGCTGAACGTCGGTATCTCGGTCTCCCGTGTCGGCGGCTCGGCCCAGCACAAGGCCATGAAGCAGGTCTCCGGTCGGCTTCGGGTGGACCTCGCCCAGTACCGCGAGCTGGAGGCGTTCGCCGCCTTCGGTTCCGACCTGGACGCGGCCTCCAAGGCCTCGCTGGAGCGCGGCAAGCGCATGGTGGAGCTGCTGAAGCAGGGCCAGTACGCGCCGTACTCCACCGAGAACCAGGTCGTCTCCATCTGGGCCGGCACCACCGGCAAGATGGACGACGTACCGGTCGTGGACATCCGCCGCTTCGAGCAGGAGCTGCTGGACTACCTGCACCGGGAGCACAAGGGCCTGATGACGAGCATCGTCGAGGGCGGCAAGATGTCCGACGACACAATCCAGGCGCTCACCGACGCCGTGGCCTCGTTCAAGAAGCAGTTCGAGACCTCGGACGGCAAGCTGCTGGGTGAGGGCTGAGCATGGGCGCCCAGATCCGGGTTTACAAGCGCCGTATCAAGTCCGTCACCGCCACCAAGAAGATCACCAAGGCGATGGAGATGATCGCGGCTTCGCGCATCATCAAGGCGCAGCGCCAGGTGGAGGCCTCCACCCCGTACGCGCGGGAACTCACCCGCGCCGTCCGGGCCGTGGCGACCGGTTCGTCCACTGATCACGCGCTGACCACCGAGGTCCCCGCGCCGGCCCGTGCCGCTGTTCTGCTCATTACGAGCGACCGCGGCCTGGCCGGTGGTTACTCCTCAAACGCCATCAAGGCGGCCGATGCGCTCACCCAGCGCCTCATCGCCGAGGGCAAGGAGGTCGACCACTACATCGTCGGTCGCAAGGGTGTCGCCTACTACGGATTCCGCGAGCGCCCGGTCGCGGAGTCGTGGACCGGCTTCACCGAGAACCCGACGTACGCGGACGCCAAGACCGTCGCCGCTCCGCTGATCGAGTCAGTGGTCAAGGACACGGCCGAGGGTGGCGTCGACGAGCTGCACATCGTCTTCACGGAGTTCGTGTCGATGGTCACGCAGACTCCGGTCGAGAGCCGCCTGTTGCCGCTCAGCCTCGACTCGGTGGCCGAGCCGGAGGAAGACGCGGCGAAGCAGGAGATCCTGCCGCTGTTCGACTTCGAGCCGTCGGCGGAGGACGTCCTCGACGCCCTGCTGCCGCGGTACGTCGAGAGCCGGATCTTCAACGCGCTGCTGCAGGCTGCCGCGTCCAAGCACGCCGCCACGCGACGTGCGATGAAGTCGGCGACCGACAATGCCGAAGATCTCATCAAGTCGCTCACGCGGCTTGCCAATGCGGCCCGCCAGGCCGAAATCACCCAGGAAATCAGCGAGATCGTCGGTGGCGCGGGTGCACTGGCCGACGCGAACGCGGGGAGTGACTGACTACTATGACCACGACTGTTGAGAAGGCCGCTCCGGTCGGCGTGGCCGCTGGCCGCGTCGCCCGGGTCATCGGCCCGGTCGTCGACGTGGAGTTCCCCGTCGACGCCATGCCGGAGATCTACAACGCGCTGACCGTACGGGTCGCCGACCCGGCCCAGGAGGGGAAGCTCAAGACGCTGACCCTCGAGGTCGCCCAGCACCTGGGCGAGGGGGTCGTTCGCGCGATCTCCATGCAGCCCACCGACGGCCTGGTCCGCCAGGCCCCGGTCACGGACACCGGCGACGGCCTCACGGTGCCGGTCGGCGATGTCACCAAGGGACGGGTTTTCAACACCCTCGGTGAGATCCTGAACGACCCGGAGGCCGAGGCGCAGGTCACCGAGCGTTGGCCGATCCACCGCCAGGCCCCGGCCTTCGACCAGCTCGAGTCCAAGACCGAGATGTTCGAGACCGGCCTGAAGGTCGTCGACCTGCTGACCCCGTACGTCAAGGGCGGCAAGATCGGCCTGTTCGGCGGTGCGGGCGTCGGCAAGACCGTCCTCATCCAGGAAATGATCATGCGTGTGGCGAAGCTGCACGAGGGCGTTTCCGTGTTCGCCGGTGTCGGCGAGCGCACCCGTGAGGGCAACGACCTGATCGAGGAGATGGCCGAGTCCGGCGTTCTCCCGCAGACCGCGCTGGTATTCGGCCAGATGGACGAGCCCCCGGGCACCCGTCTCCGGGTCGCGCTGGCCGGTCTGACCATGGCGGAGTACTTCCGCGATGTGCAGAAGCAGGACGTGCTGTTCTTCATCGACAACATCTTCCGCTTCACCCAGGCCGGTTCCGAGGTCTCCACGCTGCTCGGCCGGATGCCCTCCGCGGTGGGCTACCAGCCGAACCTCGCGGACGAGATGGGCCTCCTCCAGGAGCGCATCACCTCGACCCGCGGTCACTCGATCACCTCGATGCAGGCGATCTACGTGCCCGCGGACGACCTGACCGACCCGGCTCCGGCGACGACCTTCGCGCACCTCGACGCGACGACGGTCCTCTCCCGGCCGATCTCGGAGAAGGGCATCTACCCGGCGGTCGACCCGCTGGACTCGACGTCCCGGATCCTGGACCCGCGCTACATCACGCAGGAGCACTACGACACGGCCAGCCGCGTCAAGGGGATCCTGCAGAAGTACAAGGACCTCCAGGACATCATCGCGATCCTCGGTATCGACGAGCTCGGCGAGGAGGACAAGCTCACCGTCCACCGCGCCCGCCGTATCGAGCGCTTCCTGTCGCAGAACACCCACGCGGCGAAGCAGTTCACCGGTCTCGACGGATCGGACGTCTCGCTCGACGAGTCGATTACCGCGTTCAACTCGATCGCCGACGGGGAGTACGACCACTTCCCCGAGCAGGCGTTCTTCATGTGCGGTGGTCTGGACGACCTGAAGGCGAACGCCAAGAAGCTCGGCGTTTCCTGAACCCAGGCACCCGGTGTCCGGGGGCGGGCCCGTCCCGCCCCCGGCCACCTGCCCGTTATTCTTTGACCCCCAGACTTTCTGGACACCTGTCACGGCAGGTGTAGACCCGAGGAGCCACGTTGGCTGCTGAGCTGCACGTCGAGCTGGTCGCCGCGGACCGCAGTGTCTGGTCCGGCGAGGCCACCCTGGTCGTCGCGCGCACCACATCGGGTGACATCGGCGTCATGCCCGGCCACCAGCCGCTGCTCGGTGTGCTGGAGACCGGCCCGATCACCATCCGTACGACCGACGGCGGCACTGTCGTCGCCGCGGTGCACGGCGGTTTCATCTCGTTCGCGGACAACAAGCTGTCACTGCTCGCGGAGATCGCCGAGCTGGCGGACGAGATCGATGTCGCGCGCGCCGAGCGAGCCCTGGAGCGCGCGAAGTCGGACACGGACACCGCCGCCGAGCGGCGGGCCGAGATCCGGCTGGTCGCGGCGGCGGGCAAGCACTGATCCGGTCGGCCGCGACGCTCACCATGGACACAGCCGTGGACTGCACCGGGAAACTCCGGGGCAGTCCGCGGCTGCGGCAGTACAAGACGTCATACTGGTCCGGTACGTAAGGCGAGGAGGTCGGTGGAGATGGTCCTCGCTCTGGTGGTGAGCGGCGCGGTCGTCGCGCTGGTGCTGTTGGGGCTCTTCGTCTTCGGTCTGCGGCGAAGGCTCATCCAGCGGTCCGGCGGCACCTTCGACTGCAGCCTGCGCTGGGATGTGGCCGCGGACGAGAGCGAGCCCGGCGGCAAGGGCTGGATCTACGGAGTGGCCCGCTACAACGGTGACCGGATCGAGTGGTTCCGGGTCTTTTCCTACGCACCCCGGCCGCGCCGGGTCCTGGAGCGGCCCGCGATCGAGGTGCTGGCGCGCCGCACCCCGCAGGGCGAGGAGGAGCTGGCCCTGCTCTCCGACTCGGTCGTGCTCGGCTGCGCGCACCGCGACACCCGCCTGGAGCTGGCGATGAGCGAGGACGCCCTGACGGGCTTTTTGGCCTGGCTGGAGGCGGCCCCGCCCGGCCAGCGGGTGAACGTGGCCTGAGCCCGGCGGCGCGTCCGGCCCCACGGCCCCCTGCGTTCCTTGCCCCCGGCCTTCCGACCCTGCCCCTGGCCTCACCCGGCCCGGCCCTCCGTCTTCCCGCGCTCCTTGCCTCCGGCCTTCAGGCCTGCCTCACGCGGCCCTCCGGCTGCTTCCCGGCTGCCGGTCTCTGTTGCGTGCCGCCGTTCCCGGCGCCCCTCCAAGCCGCCGGCACGCCCCCCGTCCCCGCCTGCGGGCCCCTCCGGTGTGGCCCGCGTACGGCCGTCGTACCCCGGACAGCGAAGAACCGGGGAGACGGCGGGCGGCGCCGTCTCCCCGGTTCGCTGTGGGCGGGCCGCTGCCCGCCGGGCTAGTTCAGCCCGTTGTCGATGGCGCTCATCAGCTCGCCATTGGCCGTGTCACCGCTGAATTCCCAGAAGAACGTGCCGCCGAGCCCCTGGTTCTTCACGTAGTCCATCTTCCCGGCGATCGTGGCGGGGGTGTCGTAGCTCCACCACTCGCTGCCGCAGTGCGCGTACGCCGTGCCGGCCACGGTGCCGGTCGCCGGGCACTTCGACTTCAGGACCTTGTAGTCCTCGATGCCGGACTCGTAGGTGCCGGGCGCCGCGCCGGTCGCCGTGCCGCCCGGGGAGCTCTGGGTGACGCCGGTCCAGCCCCGGCCGTAGAAGCCGATGCCGAGCAGCAGCTTGTCCGCCGCCACGCCCTTGGCCTTGAGCTTCGCGATCGCGGCGTCGGAGTTGAAGCCGGCCTGCGGGATGCCGGCGTACGACCTCAGCGGGGAGTGCGGCGCGGTCGGGCCGGTCTTGGCCCAGGCACCGAAGAAGTCGTACGTCATCACGTTGTACCAGTCGGTGTACTGCGAGGCGCCGGCGTAGTCGGTGGCGTCGATCTTGCCGCCGTCGGAGCCGTCCGCGGTGATGGCGGCGGTGACCAGGTTGTTCTGGCCGAACTCGGCGCGCATCGCGCGCATCATCGTCTCGAAGGCCTCCGGCCCACTGGTGTCGCAGCTCAGACCGCAGGCGTTCGGGTACTCCCAGTCCAGGTCGATGCCGTCGAAGACGTCGGCCCAGCGCGGGTCCTCGACGAGGTCGTGGCAGGACTTGGCGAAGGCCGCCGGGTTCTGGACGGCCTGGCCGAAGCCGCCGGACCAGGTCCAGCCGCCGAAGGACCAGATCACCTTGATGTGCGGGTACTGCTCCTTGAGCTTGCGGAGCTGGTTGAAGCTGCCGCGCAGCGGCTGGTCCCAGGTGTCGGCCTTGCCGTCGACGCTCTGGTCGGCGGTGTACGCCTTGTCGTAGTCGGCGTAGGCGTCGCCGATGGTGCACTTGCCGCCCTGGACGTTGCCGAAGGCGTAGTTGATGTGGGTGAGCTTCTCGGCGGAGCCGCTGGTCACCAGGTTCTTGACGTGGTAATTGCGCCCGTAGACGCCCCAGTTGGTGAAGTAGCCGAGCTTGACGAGGTCGCCGGGCGGCGGCTCGCCGCCACCGCCGCCGGTGGTCCGCACCGCGGTCGCGGGGCCGGCCGGGCCGGTCTGGC
>JUEG02000364.1_pt1 | contig 10211 bp, 13 predicted proteins | sample 432341 | NCBI WGS metagenome assembly JUEG02 (sample SAMN02953476, study PRJNA257561) | rock porewater metagenome | biome: terrestrial; feature: Opalinus Clay rock; material: porewater; isolation source: Opalinus Clay rock BIC-A1 borehole | place: Switzerland: Mt Terri URL, St-Ursanne ...
GTGTGGGCCAGTTCATCGATCAAGACAAGCTGAGGATGACGTGTCAAGACTGCATCTAAATTCATTTCGGAAAAGATGTTCCCCATATATTCAAGAGAACTCCTAGGAATGACCGTTAATCCTTTGAGCATAACCTCGGTATCTGCTCTGCTGTGAGTCTCTACTAGACCCACAACTACATCTATCCCTTCTGAAACTCTACATAAGGCTGCTTCTAACATTGCATAAGTTTTTCCCACCCCTGAAGCTGCTCCTAAGAAGATTGTAAGTTTTCCCTTTACCATTACATCACCCTCGTTATCCGACTTACTTCTTTAGTGTCCTACAAAAACAACCTTTCATACTGAATGCTGCCTTATTATAGATCTATTATCCATATAAAAGGCGTAAAGATTATAGTAAAGAGCATAAAGATACTATAAAGATGCTGATATATTCATTATATCGGCTCTTTTTGCTTATTGTTGCAGTAAAGCCCCTAGCTTCAGCTATGGGGATATAAGGGAAAGGTTACGCAAGTTGTATAATTCAACTTGGTATAACGTCCCTTTGGATATAAAATAGATCCAGATAGTGATCCCGGTTTGGAATAAAATGATAATATATTAGCACAAGGACTAAAAAGCTTATGGAGTAGGATATGACTTTTAATTACGAACTTAAGCCACTGCCAGAGAAACCGGGTGTTTATATGATGATCGATTCACTCGGGAATATTATCTATGTCGGTAAGGCCAAAAATCTAAGCAGCAGGGTGTCCCAATACTTTAAAAATCAGAAGGGCAGGGCCCCAAAAGTCGTCGAAATGATACGCCATATTCATACCTTGAAATATATAGTAACTGATACAGAATTGGATGCATTGATTGAAGAGTGTCGCCTGATCAAGGAAATAAAACCGCGGTACAATAAGCAGATGAAGAATGATAAAAAGTATAGTTATATGAAAATACCGGCTGAACTCTACCCAAAGGTAACGATCGTGAATGAAAATGTTGATGATGGTGCATTATATTTTGGCCCTTTTACCAGTCCGCAGCAGGTTGAGACAGTATTACAATATTTAAAGGATTTCTATCCTATACGAAAATGTTCTACTCCAGGACTGGTTAAGAGAGCTAATGGTTGTCTGTTCCTGCAATTAGGTACATGTTTAGGGGTTTGTACGGGACGTGTAAGTCCTGATGAGTACAAGGTTTACCTTGAAAAGATTCGGCAGCTTTTGAACGGAAATAATAGGGCTGCTATACAAGAGCTTTCTAATAGGATGGATACGGCCATCGATAATCTTAACTTTGAAAAAGCAGCCCAGTATAGCGCGTATCTAATAGGACTTCGACATGTCATTGGAAAGCAGCGATTAGTTCAATTTTCAAGTAAAAATAGGAATGTCTTAGCGGTTGAAATCATTGACCCAGAGCATGCTAAATTATTCCTGATCCAAGGGAATAAGATCCTTTATCGAAAAGTTGTTAATAGAGAAACGACTGGTATATCAGAACTAAGGCAGGACCTAAATCAGATTATCAGAGATAAATTTGGGACGGAGAATAGTGGCTTCGTCAGATTGACACAGCAGGATATCGATGAAGCGCAAATTATATCTTCCTATTTAAAAAGGAATCGAAGTAGGATCCCTAGTTTCTGGATACCGAATACACAATTAAATAGAAAATCTGACTTAGATGCCACAGTCTTAAAGATCGTAGACAGGATAATAGCGGACCACTGATGGTTAAATCAATGAAAAAGGATTTTAGAAACTTAGTAGGCCTAACAAAGCAATTAAAGTCATGAACCAGATGGACAAATAAGGATCGCAAATCCCTAGGCTATTTTAGCAAAGTGATTTGCGATCCTTTTCTAACGGTAAAGAAGAATTTGGCCCCATAGGGTGAATTTATCACCCCATACTCACTACCGTGAAGATTAAGGATATCCTTGACTATGGAAGCCATTTTTCTAATTTCGCCGATAATAATATCCGAATAGTATGTAGTTACCCTTCTGTATATCAGTAAATAGTTATTCGATACCCTTGTATCAATAATGCTTATGGTGAAAATATATGAATACGAATGTGATATAATAATGGGTGATTGTAACTCTACAATTGGCTTCATGGTTAACAGATAACTATTATTAAGGCGTAGAATATATTATACGATTCTTGCTATGTTTGGTGGTATCTTTGATAGGAAAGGGGATAAATGCATGATCGATAACAATCTACATACAAAAATCGAGCAGTTTGTTGAAACTTTAACTATCTTAAAGAAACATTACAAATGGTCAATGGGTGATTTGTCTTTGCGTTTTGTCGCTTTAATATATACGCTTAATAATAAGGTCTTCCATAAAGAAGAGTATGATGAGATTGTAAGATATATTAAGAACAATTCTAAATGGTTTTCCTATTACAGAGGGCACCAAAAGGTTTCTACAGCTGCATTATTGATTACCAAATTTGCTGAACCTCAGCAGGCTTTTACAAACCTATTGGAATATGAACAGAAATTAAAAGCCGGTGGTTTCAAAAATAGTCCCTATCTATCGATTGCTGCCTATGCGCTTTTGCTGACATGTGCTTCTAAGAATGTTGATGAAAGAGTACAGAAGGCAATGGAGCTGTATACAGAAATGAAGAAGAATCACTTTTGGTTAACTAGTTCTGATGATTATCCCATTGCAGTGTTATTGGCTGAGTCGGATAAGCAAAAGGATTTGCTGATATCTGAAATCGAGAACAACTACGATATGCTGCACAAAGAGGGCTTTAGCAGAAGTAATGGATTGCAGTTCTTATCACATTTGTTAACCTTTGTGCCGATAGATGCACATAAGAAAGCGCAGCAGACAAGACACATCTATGACCAGCTAAAGCGGGAGAAGCTACGTGTTTCATCTCAGTACTATGGTATACTCGGATACTTATCACTTTTAGGGGAGTTTAGTGAACAAGCAATTGGGGAAGTAATCGAAGTAGTTGGCTATTTAAGATCTTCGAAAGGCTTTAAATGGGCTGGTAAAGATATAAATTTACTAGTAGCGACGGCGCTTGTTGCAAATGGACATATAGAGAAACTAAGTCATTCCAATAAATTGCTTGAAACAAGCATAGGAATTTCTATCGAAGCAATGATTGCTGCACAAACTGCTGTTATTATTGCCGCGAGCACTGCTGCTACAGCCGGTGCTGCAACAGCAGGAAATTAAAATGGTTAAACTTTGCAAGCGTTGAGAACGGTGGATCTAAAAAAACCAGCATTACGAGAGAATGCTGGTTTTTAATAATATCTAACGTGAACGCCATATTCATTATAAAGAATTTTACTAACCATGAAACAGCTGATGCTTTGTTTACGACGAGTATTATCAAATTCTTATTGACCTTTTGTTCTCTTTGTTCTCTTTTACCGTTATTCAATCACAGATATTTGAACTTTGACTACTTTGCAATCGATTCGCTTACCTCTTATTTGATCTACATAACCACTCGCACTCTCAAAAGAGAGATAAGCGGCCATGCTGAGATTAATTGTTGTTCGCAATTTAACCTTGTTATTAATTCCTCCGCCTAACCAATATGAACCATCCCCTAACAAAATTGCATATACCAACTCGTTGTCTTTTAGCGGTTGCATATCGTCATCACTCCTACAGTCTTTATCCCAACTTTATTCACTTGTACCTATCACTCGTAAGTCCAGGCTGCGAATATCCCCAAAATACTATATATATTTCATATTATCAAGGGCTAATTTACACAATAGAGGTGTTGAGGAAATTATCTTGGGATTTTGGATAGTGATTCTCATAACAGAAGGATACACCTCGAATTGGCAGATGAGAAGTAAGGTCATCCGGAGTTTGCATGATGTGGGCGGGTGATTTAAAATAAATGTAACTCCTAAATAGGGAGTATAGAGGAGGTCACCGCCATGTCACATAAATTTGATCCTGAAAATCGTAAGAAACTTAATAGCAAACAACGCCAGGAAGCGTTGCCTCCAGCGCTGGTGCTCAAGGACATTGGGCCTGAATCTCACACAGTATGGGCCGATATTGGTTGTGGCACAGGTTTCTTCACAATACCGCTTTCTAATGAAGTAAAACAAGTGTACGCTCTCGATATACGTGCTGAAATGCTTAGTGATCTTAGAGAAATTCTTACTCAACTACAAATCCATAACGTGGAAGTGCTTCAATCCGAAGAAAATCGTTTTCCTTTACCAGATCAAGGAATAGATGGGATTTTGATTTCGCTTGTATTACATGAAGTGGATCAACCGATTGAATTTTTCAGTGAATTAAACCGAATTCTTCAAACGGGCGGAAGATTAGTGGTAATTGAGTGGGCTAAAGCTGCTACGATAATGGGACCACCTCTGGAACACCGATTGTCCATCCAACAGTTGGACGATTTGGCACTTAGTACTGGCTTTATAAAAGCAAAAACCTGGCAATGGTCGGAGAATTTTATCGGAATCGAGTATTACAAAAAACCTTGACTAGCGAGGTAATATCCAAGTAACCACTGTTCGTTGGATACTGCCTGCTGTTTGCCCTAGATCGGTTTACTTATATAATCTGTCGATCTTAAGGGGCGCAGATCATTTAGACGTTCGAGCTTAAACTCGGCGGACTATCACACGTGTACCTTCTACAGCAATCACCTTAACCCTTGACCCACAGGTTATAAACCCTCCTTCGGTCACAACATCAAGTCGTTCGCCATCGAAGTCAGCTGTTCCAGCCGGGCGTAACTGACTAAGTGCAATCCCTTGTTTGTCCAAGAAGAGAGCAAAGCTCTGCTTCGGTGCTACATACCCTTCGTTTTGGGTTTGGCAGGTTTTCAAAGCAAGTCGATCCCACATAAAACGGGTTTGGGGCATACGGAAACTTAATGCGAATAACCCTGCTAGCGTTATTAATAATAGACTTATGAAAAATACCCCTTGGGCAAAAGTATTAACTGTTAGCAGAATCCCTGTGATCAGGGCAATAATGCCAAATAAGCCGAGGATTCCTCCGGGAACAAAAATTTCCAGAATTAAAAGGATAATTCCGAGTGCGAATAAAGTAACAACTAACCCAGTCCCCATTTTCTACCCCCTTTATATAAGTTTTAAGGACCTTTATTAGATTATATACATGCTTTAGTACCATTAACAAATTATCATCAAATTATTGCATGTACCGATATATAATTATCTGTGCAGATATTCCGTTTGTTAGATCGTGAGACCGACAACATCTATAATAAGTGAGTAACCTAGTTCAGAAGGAGAGCGGGCTATGAAAAGACGTATATCAGGACTCGGGTTAGTAGTTGTTTTAGCCTTGTCATTAGTTGGATGTGGGACAAGTAGCATAACAACACCACCGCCAACGGGAATTACAGTAAATGATATCAAATATGAAGTTGTAAACACAGTTCCTGAAGGAATAGACACATTAGTCAATAGAGGATATATAGTGGTTAAAAAGGAAAGCCAATATGTTGTTACCATTTTAGCCGGAGAGAAACCCAGTTTAGGATATGGCATTGAAGTTCAATCTGTAAAAGATACTGGAGGCAAAACAGAGATTATCGTCGATGAAACGGAACCGAAGCCGGGTGAAATGAATGGAATGGTTATAAGTTATCCCAAAGTAACCATAATAATTGGCAATAATATTGCGCCTGATTTTGTAGTGAGTAATTCAAAAGGGGATCGTTTTGAAAATATCAACCCTTCTTAAACAAAGAACGCGACTTCCTTTAAAGAAATCGCGTAAAGCTTAGCGAAGGTCGAGACATTTTAGCATAGGATTAATCTACTTAAGACTAGTGATATAGGCTACTAAATCGGCGACTTGCTCACTACTAAGTGAATTAGGCTTATTACGAGGCATATTGGCTTGGATATAACTCGCTGATGGAGGTTTGCCAACCAGGCCTGGTCCACTTCCACCGGAACCATTTGTTCCATGGCAAACCTTACATTGGTTATTGTAAAGACTTTGGCCTCTGGCTGCACCTGGATCAAGTGCAGTTTGAGTGCTAGCTGGAGGTTCGGATACGGGAGTTGTCGTTCCACAGCCGGTGAGCACGAGTGTTAGAATGATCAATGACACTAATAAAGTGAATGATTTTGTGGCTATTTTTATACTCATTTCGCGATGACCTTTACAATTTCTCCATAATAAATCGTGTGATAATCGTTATCCCCATACATCTTATCTTTAATGTCCTCACTTAAAAGTTGAGGGTTCATATCCTGTTTGTAAACTATCTTACATTCATACACCATTTCGCATCCTTCAATGGAAGGAGTGGCAATTGATTCTCCCTTTTTTAGAGTCAATCCACTTTCTTTAATTTTGTCAATATCTCTTCCGGATTTGGTTCCACACACAGCTAAGGCCTGCTTCAAGTTGCTACTTAGTGGGACGCTTACCGAAAATTCGGTGGCTTTTTCGATGAGTTCATGAGTAAATCTAGATTTCCGAACAAGCACGGTAAATATAGGTCTATTCCATTCAAACCCAATATTACCCCAGCTAATGGTCATCGTATTTACCGTTTCTCCGTTTTTCACGGTAAGAAAAGCGCCTTGTTTATGAAGACTATTCATTGTCTTTTCGATATTTGAAGTGTATGTCATTTAGTCTAGATACCTCCTTTACATTATCCCTATTATACACCCAACCGGCAGTTATCGAAACATTATGTTCAATAGCACAATGGCAACAGCAAAGAAGTAAGTGGGACAGATTTATTCTTAAAAAAAGAAGGAATATCCAACAAAATATAGAATGGTTATGTTGGGATTTTAGAGAAGGTATTTTAAAAAATCAAACCACTCCTTCTTTAGAGAAGGATGCTTGGGTAAGATTGTAGGGTCATGTCAGATGAAGCTAACTATTAAGTATGATGAAATTCCAATATACCATAATCGTCACGGGTTTGTGAGTATAACCCCTACAGAAAAAGAAATTATTAGTTCAATTTACTCTCAAAGGTTAATAGCCAAAAAACAATTAAGTTTTGCTTACTATGTTTTTACTGGTTCGGCACGTACTCGTTTCGCTCGAAGTATCGGTGTTCTAGCCGTGGTTGAAAAAATATTGAATCGTTTGATTGAATTAGAAGACGAAAAAAGCGCCTCAAAAATCACCGAAGCTGATGTTAAGATACTTCGAATGGCGGCATTATTACATGACATTGGACATAATCCATTTTCCCATCTCATAATAACAAAGATACTTACTAAAAATGGTTTTACTCTGAGAGAAATTAAAGAGATATCGTTAATTATTCCAAAGTCTTAAAAACCTATAACGCGATGCAATAAAAGTTGATGTCAACCAAGCACAATATAATGCTAAATTGAACTTGATGAAAGCAGAGCTTGCTTTGGCAAAGGCAGATTTGAAATTAGAGTACCTCAATCAAGTGGATAGCCTCGAAAGAAAAAGAGATGATTTTATGGTTAAATATGAACAACCCAAAGAAACAAGTGAACTTGGTTGGGAAGATGTGAAAGATGGAACTGAAAAATCATGGAATGAGCTGAAAGATGCAATTGAGAAGGCGATTTCTCGATTTAAGTAATCCAGAAGTTGTAAATATAGCTTAAATAAAAGTATGGAGGTCCAGATTAGTTTTGCACTAATACTAGACCCCCATACTATTAATTTCTGCGATGATTCACAATGGGCTATTTTCCTATGCATTTCAGCCCAATTCGAAATCCCACACCTCTATTTAGCGGTTATCCCTGGTTGAGAGTTATTTGATGGACAAGGATAAGAGGGGGTATCTGTGATTCGGCTGTTTCGATAATAAATCAGGAGATCTATTAGTACCATCGTGAAATTGAGTAAGTATAAATACATAACCTGATCATAGTGGTTAAACATTTTATTCAAGATCCCTGCCACATACCCTATCAGGATAACGATCAGGAACAATACACTCTTACCTTCGGTTGATCGGGAGATGTAGGCTTTATAAATGGAAAGGGGCCAAGCAGCACCGAAACAAATAAGCATTACGATTTCAAAGATACTCATAAAAAAACTCTCCTAACTCAGTTGTAAGTATTATATTTCACAATTAACATTTTCTATTATACACCCTTTTGAGAGGCTATGGTACGTAATTCCCAATGTTCTACAATTCCAAAAAGAGTGAATAAAGAGCCATTTTAAACATACAAAAAACTGCAATGGACGTAATTGAGTTATTGAAGCTTTCAAATGGTGGTTCCATGTAACATTACATTCATAATACAAAGAAGGGTGTATTTTTCGTATTATGGTATCAATTTTAAAATTAATATAAGCAAATATTAATAAAAAATAAGCAAAAATGAACAATTATGTTTGCTTATGAATATATACAAAATGAAATAAACAAATATAAACAATAATGGCTTATTATAAGCATTAATTAAAGATATGGCATGTAAAACTAGATAGGAGAGATGTTAACAGTACGGTCAGATCATATTTATTTCTAAAATCCTAGCAGGAGATTGCACAAAGATGTCGAAATAATTAGAGTTGTATTTTAAGGTGCAAACGCCCCTATATCACAGAGCGGTTTTCAGTTGGAAATACTGAGTTAATGTCCATTTGGGCCAGTAACCCAATCAATTCTGAAAACTTGAATTAAATGATACTGTGGTTTAAACTGTGAGTAGAATTGATGACAATTTAAGTTAGCATAGGACTAGTTTTCACGTTACATAAGTGGGTGGGCACAATGGGCTTATATAATTTGCGTTATTGATTTGCCTGAAAAAATTGGTCACATTCGGTTCCAGTTAAAAGACTTCTTCTATGTAAAGCATTAATAAAGAATGTCGCATTTGTGGCATCTATTATTAATAATGTCTTTTATACTTTTATTTGGGTAAACTAATTTTTAAAGGTAGACTGTATTCAAAAAGTAATGGAAAGAGGTGGTTTTATCCGATCCCCTGGATAATTATAAACATTAAGAATTGTATTGTTTCCTATGTTGATATGTCGCAAGATTTACAATGCTGATGTATGGGTTCAGACACATGACAAATACCAACATCTGTGGTGTCCCCTCTCGATTTAATCCGATCAATTTGGAGTTATTGGAGCGGGGTAGAATACGCGTCGATTCACTATCATTACTCTAGTGACCAAGAATAACAAGATTGTGAGTTGTGGGAATTATGCTTAGTTTTTTACTAACCTTTATTATGATGTTTATTTTCTGGTTTAGTTTATCCGGGCAAACAGCACCCATGTTCCTGATACTAGGGGCAGTTTCTTGCCTGTTAGTGGCCTACTGGTCCCATGATTTGTTAATAAGCAAGATGTATAAGGGACCAAACCTAAGGAGAATCCTTCTACTAATAAAATATTTCCCATGGTTAGCCTGGGAGGTTGTGATCGCTAACAAGCATCTCATATACCTTGTTCTTCATCCCAAGATGCCCATTGATCCTAGCATTGTAAGATTCAAACATACCTTAAAGACAGATGCAGGCATTACACTTCTAGCCAACTCGATTACCCTGACACCTGGAACTATTACCATTGATGTCGATCGCAATGAATATATTGTCCATGCTGTATCAAGGGAAACTGCCGAAGGCTTACTGTCCGGTTCGATGCAAGCCAAGATATACGAAATTGAAGACGGTGTAAGGAGATGAGTAAGGCGTATGTATAATATGTTTGATCTAGCCACATTTGTGATTATATTATCTGCAGTGCTCATTCTTTATCGATTAGTGATTGGGCCCTTTGTTTTTAACAGGATTTTGGCCGTGAATTTCTTCGGGACTAAAACAGTAGTCATCCTGCTCCTCATAGGATTCATGTATGGCAGACCTGATCTTTTTATAGATATTGCCTTTGTTTATGTCTTGATTAACTTTACTGCTGTATTGGCATTTCTAAAATACGTAGAATCTGGTCGTTTCGACCACTAAAAACAAAATTTATGCAACGGGATGGGGAAATATGGATATAGATATTCGCGTTATTCTCACCGGGTTATTCTTAGTCATAGGATGTTTCTTGTTTCTGGTTGCTTCGATTGGGGTAATCAGGTTTCCGGATTTCTTTACCAGGATGCATGCCGCGGGCAAAGCGGATTCACTGGGCCAAGCGTGCATTATCATCGGACTGATAATTTATTCAGGATTTAACCAAGTAAGCCTGAAATTGCTGATGAT
>JUEG02000141.1_pt1 | contig 10205 bp, 9 predicted proteins | sample 432341 | NCBI WGS metagenome assembly JUEG02 (sample SAMN02953476, study PRJNA257561) | rock porewater metagenome | biome: terrestrial; feature: Opalinus Clay rock; material: porewater; isolation source: Opalinus Clay rock BIC-A1 borehole | place: Switzerland: Mt Terri URL, St-Ursanne ...
TGTGGTGGGCGAGGGGGGACTTGAACCCCCACATACTCACATATATCGGATTTTGAGACCGACGCGTCTGCCATTCCGCCACTCGCCCAATTAGTTCATCTTTGATTAAAGACGACTTAGCTATAATACCATTAATCCAAAGACTTAGTCAAGACCTTTTGCCAAATTAAGCGAAACCTTATCTTGATAAGCTCCAATTTCTCGTAACTTCTGATATCGTTTCTCCCTTAGTGCTTCTGGAGTCTCGGAACGCAAACGCACGAGATACTTAGAAATAACCTGGGATAATTCTTCGGCAGTTTGATGAAGGTTGTTATGCGCACCCCCTAGTGGTTCTCTCACAATCTCATCCGCTACACCAAGTCTTAATAGATCCTGGGCCGTAAACTTTAAAGCTGCGGCCGCTTCTTTCGCCTTGGTCGTGTCCTTCCAAAGAATAGAGGCACAACTTTCCGGGGCAATGACCGAGTAAAAGGAATTTTCGAGCATCAAAACCACATTGCCTACTCCCAATGCGAGTGCACCACCGCTTCCACCCTCTCCGATAACCGTACTAATTACCGGTACGCGATAGCCCGCCATAGCTAGGAGGCAACGGGCAATTGCCTCACCCTGCCCACGTTCCTCCGCCCCTAAGTCGCAAGCGGCTCCAGGCGTATCAATAAAGGTTAAAATTGGGCGTCCGAATTTCTCAGCTTGATCCATCAATCGTACCGCTTTACGATAACCTTCCGGATGTGGCATGCCAAAATTACGTTTAATATTTTCCTTCGTATCTTTACCCTTAATCTGAGCAATTACGGTCACAGCAATCCCATGAAAAAGAGCGATCCCACCTGCAATCGAGAGATCATCTGCAAAAAGCCGATCCCCTTTGAGTTCTATGAAGTCCTCAAATAACAGTGGAGCATAATCATAGAAATTCGGCCGTTCCGAATGTCTAGCGATCTGAACTTTCTGCCAGGGTTCAAGGCTACCGTAAATCTCTTTTTTCAAATTTGCCACTTTCTTTTCAAGGGTAGATACTTCCTGAGATAGATCTATTTCCTTCTCAGCGGAGAATTTCTTAAGGTCCGAAATTTTCTGAACAAGTTCGACGATAGGTTTTTCAAAATCAAACAGTTGTGCCATACTGTGCCCCTTCCTGATGGTATAGCAACAATCGTGCCAAAGCCGAACGCATCTGAGCACGTCCTACAATCAGATCAATCAAGCCGTGTTCTTGGTTAAACTCAGCCGTTTGTGCGCCTACGGGCAGTTCTTGTCTCATCGTCTGCTTAATCACCCGTGGTCCTGTAAATCCAATTAAAGCATTGGGTTCAGCAATTAAAATATCCCCGAGTGAAGCATAACTAGCCGTAACCCCTCCGAATGTAGGATCCGTAAGCACAGAAATATAGAGCAAATGTGCATCAGCTAACCTTCCCAAAGCAGCGCTAGTCTTTGCCATCTGGTACAGGGAGAGAATTCCTTCTTGCATCCGAGCGCCTCCAGAGGTAGAAAAAATAACAACCGGTAAACGCAACTCAATCGCCCGTTCAATCGCCCGAACAATTTTCTCTCCGACGACAGAGCCCATGCTGCCCATCATAAAATTAGCTTCATTAAAAGCAAGCACAACAGGGACTCCCTCAATCGCAGCGCGACCTGTGAGCACACCTTCCATCATACCTGACTTTTCTTGGGCTTCCTGAAGCTTACCAATATATCCAGGGAACTCCATAGGATCAAGGGAAATCATCTCAGAGTCCCATTCTTCAAAACTATTTTCATCGACCAAAAGGCTAAGGCGTGCTCTCGCGGAGATCCGAAAATGATACTCACACGACGTACAAACCCGCGCATTTTCCTCAAGATTTTTGGTGAATAGAACTTCTCCACACTTCGGACATTTGCTCCAAAGACCATCAGGAAGTTCTTTCTTACTACTAGGTATGGGTTCCTGCTCAGTAGCATCAGAAGGACTTCGTTTCTGTGTAGGAGCAGATTGAATGGTAACGTACTTAGTTTTTCTAAATATATCTTTAAACATAGTTAGCTCCCTATCGCGCCTGTAATGATTTCATGCGCTTCTTCGGCTTCCGATTCCGGTACGAGGATTTCGACTGAAGCATGGTCACCGAGATGCGCTGAACCAATCGGACGAAGTTGAACCAGCATACCTTCTTCAGTGAGGATAGTTTTATACTTTTCCGCTATCAACTTATTGGGTGCAATATAAATGACGGTCCACATTCTGTAAAAGCCCCCTTATTAAATCGGTATTATGATACCATAGCCCTTCTAATTGTGCAACAAAGGAGTCTTCAGGTCTCATCGTTCGAATCTGTGCGAAGGCTAGAATACTTCGTGATTAATGCCTTTTCGACATGTGGTGGCACAAATTCTGAAACCTCGGCATGTAAACTGGCAGCCCACTTTATCGCGCTAGAACTTATAAAGGAGAATTCAGCCTGGGTCATCAGGAAAATAGTTTCGATATCTGAGGCAATTTTCTTGTTCATTAAGGCTAGTTGAAATTCATATTCAAAATCGGATAAGGCGCGTAGCCCTCTAAGTATCGCTACTGCTCCACATTGTCGTGCAAATTCAACGGTTAACCCTTCAAAAACACGAACATTAACATTTGGCATGTCTTTCGTCGCTTCCAAGAGTAGTTCCATTCTCTCTCCAAGAGTAAACAAGGGGGTTTTCTTGCTATCAGCAGCAATCGCGATAGTCACCCCGTCAAATAGTTCCTTGGCGCGGACCAATACATCGAGATGTCCATTGGTTACTGGGTCGAATGTTCCCGGATAGATCGCAGTACGCAAACTATATAATCTCCTTTTTACTTACGTATTTTCATGGTTTTCGCCTTAAAAGTCAAGAATCCTGCTGCTGTTCATACATTAAGCAAAATTTTTCGCTGGTTTCCAAATCACGTTACCCGGCCCTATCACATCATGAAGTGCGACCTCCAAATCACTCTCATCATTTACCCAATATTCTCGTTCCCCTTCCATGACTTTCTTAGTATCTTCAAAGTAGAAATACACCGGTCGCCCTCCAGGAAATCGTTGCAGTATGTTCATGGTTGCTTCCATAAGTTCACTTTTTTCAGTAGTAAATCGTAAGAAGAGACGTTTTTCAGCTGATACGGTTTGAGAGGGAACCGTTTTCTGGGCTGGTCTTGGTAATAGAGACAACTGTGATGACTCCTTTGAGGGCTTTAAGTCCTCCAGTGTTGTGATTTTCTCAGCAAAGATTTTTTTTTCTTCATCTCTGATGATATAACGCCCTACGACTACAACCACCTGGTCATTAGCTAAACCACGGGTTAGCGCATACACTCGTGGGAAAATTAAGACCTCGATCCCCCCAGTTAAATCTTCCAATACAAAACTGGCCATCATCTCGCCCTTCTTAGTCACATTCTGCCGAAACCCTGTGATCAGGCCGCCGAGAGCAACTTTCTTCTCCTCTTCCCCTTCAAGACACGTCAGAATATCGGAGGACATAAAGGGCTGAAGCTGAGGCAGAACTGAAGAAAGGGGATGCCCACTTAGATAGAGACCCAGATATTCTTTCTCCATGTCAAGTATCTCTCGTTCAGGAAAATCCGAAAGTTCCGGTAAACGAGTTCCTGCATCTAAATTTTCATCTAGATCGAAGAGAGAAAATTGACCAGAAAGGCGATCTTTTTGCCGCCGCCCAGCGGTATCTAAAACCTGATCCATCACAGCAAAAGCCTGCGCCCGAGTACAAAAGGAACCCATTGCACCTGCACGGACTAAACTTTCTAGCACACGCCGGTTTAAAACCTTATGATCGACACGCATACAGAAATCATCCAATGATTTAAAGAGACCATCTTCTCGAGCTTCTAAAATCTTCTCCACAACATTTACACCCACATTGCGGATGGCTCCTAAGCCGAAGCGAATTGCTTGCTCTTCAATCGAAAAGCCAACGTGACTATACTGCACATCTGGAGGGAGCACCTGAATCCCACTTAATTTTGCATCTTGTATATAAAATGAAATTTTATCTGACGAGCCCATCACAGTACTCAAGAGTGCTGCCATAAACTCTAAGGGATAGTTTGCTTTTAAATAGGCCGTTTGATACGAGATAACGGCATAGGCCGTTGCATGTCCTTTATTAAAGCCATATTCCGCAAACTTAGCCATTAAATCGAAAATTTCTTCTGCATCATGAAGCGTCAACCCTATCCGAAGTGCACCCGGGATAATCCATTTTCCGTCCTCATCTTGCAACCCCTGTATAAAGTTCTGACGTTCCTCTTCCATGATTTCTTTTTTCTTTTTTCCCATCGCCCGGCGGAGCAAATCTGCTCGGCCGAGAGAATAACCCCCTAAATCACGGGCAAGCTGCATAACTTGTTCTTGATAAACGATAATCCCGTAGGTCGATTTGAGAATAGGCTCCATCTTCGGATGCAAATATGTGATGTTACTACCTTGTTTTCGTCGGATAAATTCTGGGATTTGAGCCATTGGACCCGGTCGGTATAAAGCTATGACCGCGATAATGTCCTCAAAACAGGTCGGCTTCAGTTCCTTCAGAATCGCCCGCATACCGCCGCTTTCCAGTTGAAATATCCCCGTACCGTTTCCCGAAGCTAATAAAGTATACGTATTAGGGTCATCCAAGACCAGAGATTGCAAATCCAACTTTAAGCCATGTGTCTCTTCAATCCGCCGCACAGCCTCTTGCAAAATAGTTAAGTTGCGCAATCCCAAAAAGTCCATTTTCAGAAGTCCAATTTCCTCGACTACTTTCATAGGGAATTGGGTCATTACAAAGTCCTCAGACGTCCTCTGGAGTGGGAGATAATTGATAAGAGGTTCCTTAGAGATCACGATTCCGGCCGCATGCGTTGAAGCATGTCTGGTCATGCCTTCAAGAGAACGAGCTAAAGTGTAGAGCCGCTTAATCTCTTCATCCCCCTCGACCAATCGGGCCAAATCCGGGGATACACTTAAGGCTTTGTCTAATGTCATGCCTAAATCCGTAGGAATCGCCTTCGCCACTTTATCAACCCGGGCTAAGGGCATCGCTAATACCCTTCCTCCATCTCTGATCGCAGCTTTAGCCCCCATCGTTCCAAAGGTAATGATTTGACACACCTTATCCGCACCATATTTTTCGGTTACATAGCGGATCACGCGTTCTCGTCCATCTGGGTCAAAATCGATGTCTATATCCGGCATAGAAATTCGTTCCGGATTCAGAAAACGTTCAAACAGCAGATCAAATCGCATCGGTTCAACCGACGTGATTCCTAATAAATAAGCAACCATACTCGCCGCAGCAGATCCCCTTCCAGGCCCAACAGCCACGCCGTTTTCCTTGGCAAAGCGGCAAAAATCTGCAACAATCAGAAAATATCCCGAAAAACCTGTCTGGAAAATGACTTGGAGTTCATAGTCTAAGCGATCACGTTCTTTTTCAGTCATTTCCGGATAATAACGTGGAAAAGACTTGCGACATTCTGCTTCAAGATAACCATCTAACGTATACCCCGCTGGAACTTCAAACACAGGTAACAGGTTACCTCCAAATTGAAAGTCCACTTGACAGCGTTGGGCTATTCGTGCAGTATTTTCTAACAACTCCGGGTGTTCTCCAAATAACATTGCCATTTCTTGCTCTGATTTGAGATAGAACTCTTGACTGGAAAAACGCATCCGAGACGTATCTGCTAAAGTTTTACCGGTTTGAATACAGAGTAATGCATCTTGAACGAAAGCGTCCTCACGGTTGACATAATGCACATCATTGGTTGCCACCATCGGAATCCCCGTGCGTTCATGCACCTTCCACATTCCAGTAATGACCTTTCGTTGCTCCTCTATACCATGATCTTGAAGTTCAAGGAAAAAGTTGCCCTTCCCGAATATCTCCTCATACTCTAGGGCACTCTTAACCGCTATTTCCAATTGATCCTGCAGAAGGCAACTTGCTACCTCCCCCGCCAAACAGGCACTAAGCGCGATCAGCCCGGAGGAATGCTTGCGTAGAATTTCTTTATCCACTCGAGGTTTATAATAAAAACCTTCGATATGTGCCATTGATACTAGTTTAATAAGATTGCGATACCCTTCCTCATTCTCAGCTAGTAAGACTAAGTGACGATTAGTATCATCCTTTCCTGGTGTCCTATCCGTCCGATTATTGGGGGCTACATAGACTTCACAGCCGACAATTGGTTTGATCCCCTCTTTAAGGCAAGCCTTATAGAAGTCTATGACCCCATACATGACTCCATGATCAGTAATAGCCAAAGCAGTCATGTTTAAATCAACCGCACGTTTAACTAAATATTTAATCCGTGCGGCTCCATCGAGTAGACTGAATTCCGTATGGTTATGGAGGTGAACAAAGCCATATTTATCTTCAATCCCATCAGTATTCACAAAGGCTCACCCTCCTTCCCATAATAGAGGCATAAGAAAAAGCTTATTATAATAATTGTATCGTTAAATCGATGAATTGTCTAACAGTCCTATTGAAGTAAATATTATCAATGAAATTCTCGAAGAAAAGGGCTGTAACAAACTGAAATATAAGTTTCGTTACAGCCCTTTCATATGCTTCAATTGACACCTAATTATCTATTCACCTCTTAGAGGGTTGTTTCTCTGACCAGTTTTTTATCTCCGATTCTAGCCGTCATTAAGCCTTTGGCTACTACAGCATTATTAACCATGACGTCTACTTCAATATTACAATGTTTTTTAGCAACGAGCAGTAGTTTTGCTGTGACCCTTATTTCCGTCCCCACCGCTATCGGTTGCAGTTGGTAAAGCGTGAAATTTTCGGTGATCGCATCGAGCCGATACTTCTTTCGCAATCCAATATAACCAGCCATGTTCATGACGGTAACGAGAACTCCACAGCTTGCGGAACCATAGTCGTTCACCATGGAATTGGTGATTTCTCCCTCGATAGTGAGATGCTCAGCATCATCGACGTATCTAAATCCACTTAAGACAAGGTTGTCCACAGTTTCACCAAACTGAGGTTGTTTTTGAACTTGCTGGTACGCTTCTATGACGTCTTGTAAGCTAAGGATTCCAATTAGTTTGCCTTGATCCGCAACAACTGCAATTTCCCATCCTTCCCAAACCATGATCCGGGAAATATGAGTGACAGGATCATCACGTCCAACCATAAAAGGATTTACATTCATAACATCTTTAATTAATGTTTTAACATCCGCTCCTGCAACGTCGACCGCAGTAACGATACCCACAAGGTTCATGTCTTCATCTACGACAGGGAAACGACTGTGGTCCGTGCTTTGTGAAAGTATACGCCAATCTCCGACAGTCAAATCTGCCTTCAAATAACTAACATCTTTAACCATAATATCTTCTACTAAAATGAGTTCTTTCTGAATTAAGCGATCATATAGCGCACGATTAATCATGGTAGTGACCGCAAAAGTATCGTAGGGAGATTGAATGATGACTAATTTCTTATGTCGTGCTAAGGCTACTACCTCTTCATCTGGTTCCAATCCTCCGGTAATTAACAGGGAAGCATTGTATTCCAAGGCAATCATCTGAGCGTCTCGTCGGTTTCCTACAATACATAAGGCGTCCTTTTCCAAGTACCGTCCCATAGAATCGACTTCCATCGCTGCAATAACAAACTTATTCGGAGATCGATCGAGATGCTCAAAGCCACAAATAACGACTCCCTCAGCAATCTGTGAAACTTCACGCAACGTGAGGTCCTCAATTTGTCGTTCTTTAACCCCTTCAATTCGAATCGTTCCTACCTTAGGAATGGAACGAACAAATCCCTTAGCCTCTGCCTCTTTAATAGCTCGATATGCTGTCCCCTCACTGACGTCCAACTCTTTGGCAATAAAACGTACTGAAACCTTATTACCAATGGCAAGATCTTCAATAAAAGTCAAAATCTGTTGATGCTTTGTCAACTAAAAACGCTCCCAACATATTACTATACGAGCTATAATTATATCACAAGAATTCTTATTCAACCATCCTTAATTCCTGTATCTAACCTTTTTTTCGAATCCTTTGGGTCATGAGTCCTCCGATTTTCCCTGCCTCCTTGGCGCTCAAAGAATGCCACCCATTACTATGGATCTGATTGAGCAAACCCAACTCGGCTGCAATCTCCATCTTCAACGGTTCAAGCGGATCAATTCGCTTAACCTTTGGTTTCGGTTGCTTCATACTAAATCCTCCCTCTACTCATAATATTAAAATCTTCCTCATAATGCGGACAAGTCGCTCCCCGCCGCTCACCGAGAATGTGTTCTAATCGACAGTGCCCTTCAACCGCATAAAGACAACGTGTCGAACATGGTTTAATTGTCATTAACCTCATCTCCTTTCTTTTAAAAGTTTTACCGTTTTCGCATAAAAATATCCCACTCGAAAATTCAAGTGGGATATTTCAGTGTTAAATTGTATTAAACTTCGAACATTTCACCGGGCTTTAACGCCCTGAGTTGACTCTCCGGAGCTCTACGTTGAAGGAGATGCTCGAACTCTCCCACGTCTTGAACAATGAGGGGAAATGTATTGTAGTGCATCGGAATGACTACTTTGGGCCTTAATAATTGAGAGGCATGAACCGCTTCCTCGACACCCATAACGTAATTATCTCCGATCGGAAGCATAGCAACTGCAAGGGGATGTCGACGGCCGATGAGTTCCATATCCCCAAATAATCCAGTATCACCCGCATGATAAAGCCATTTTTCTTCAATCTGGATTAAAAATCCACAGGGTGGACCACCATAGATCATATTCCCACCTTCAGGGTTTTCAATGCCGGACCCATGCAAAGCCTGGGTGAGTTTGACCCAACCAAAAGGAAATCGATACTTTCCGCCAAGATGCATTGCGTGTGTCTTCGCTCCATGACTCTCACAATAGGCTGCTAACTCAAACACGGCAATAATAGGCGCCCCTGTCTGCTTAGACAGTTGTATGGCATCTCCCAAATGATCCCCATGTCCATGAGTAACCAGTATCGCATCAAGTTCTGTAAAGTCCTCAGGTTTAGCGGTGGTGCTTGGGTTTCCTGTCAAAAAGGGATCGATAAGTATTCTTCCTAAATTCCCTTCAATTTCAAAGCAAGAATGTCCATGGAAATAGATGCGCATTCTTCACCCTCCTATTTAAGTTTTATCCAATCGTGAGACTCCCACTTAGTTGGACGAGTTCACTGACGCTTAACGTATGTTTGAAATAATTCCCAGAACCCAGGATAGCTAAGGTTCATTTCCCATAGTGCTACACCTCGAATACCCTTCTGCAAGGCGAGGTCCAGCTTCCCTTTTAAGCTACGGGGGTCTTCGAAATAGACCGTGTGACGAACGCCCCTTGTCTCGTAACGGAAGAAGGTGCTATGTTGGATTGCATCCCATTGCAACGGGGCCCCATGACGTCGGGCAAGCTCTATTGCCCGTTGATAGCCGATAACACGACCAGCCCCTGTCTCTGGCCAATCATACCCATACATCGGAATTCCCATATAAATCCTCTGGGGCGGTATATTGGCAATTGCATAATTTAAGACTCTGGTGACCCAAGGAATTGAGGCAACTGATCCGGGTTCACTTGCAGCCCAATGTTCTTCATAGGTCATAATGATCACATCATCGACAGCTTGGCCAATCGCTTTGTAATCAAAAGACCCCCTCCACTCATCCCGAGGATCATTGGACGTCTTAGCTGGCACGTCAATTGACACGAGGATTTTGGAACGTTGAAACCGTGTAGACCAGTCTCTGATCAGCTTGGTAAACAGGGGTCGGTCCTCTGGCGCTGCTTTCTCCAAGTCTAGATTAACCCCATCAAATTGATACTCATCTAAAACGTTTTTAATATTTTGCCAAACGAGGTTAGCAAACTCTTGCTCCCTTACCAAACGTCCCATCAAAGCCGTAGAAAACTTACCTTGTGGGGTTAGATTGCTAACCACCAATATAACCTTAATTCCCATTGCATGGGCCTCATTAATGAGTCGCTGACTTGGACGCCCAAGGAGAGTACCATTATTCTGAATAGGAATTTCAAAAATAGCCAATTGGTTGATAATACTGCCGTTATGTTTAAGATACGAATAGCCCTTCGCTTGTTCAGTTAAGCCATTATAAAATGCAAACACTTGTAATGGCATACTTATACCCCCTTTCCGACCATCATATGCAT
>JUEG02000894.1_pt1 | contig 10185 bp, 11 predicted proteins | sample 432341 | NCBI WGS metagenome assembly JUEG02 (sample SAMN02953476, study PRJNA257561) | rock porewater metagenome | biome: terrestrial; feature: Opalinus Clay rock; material: porewater; isolation source: Opalinus Clay rock BIC-A1 borehole | place: Switzerland: Mt Terri URL, St-Ursanne ...
ACCAACCCGAGTTACACCGCTCGTTTGACAGACCCGGTGATCCGCGCTTCACGCTCACCGGCTGAGGCCAGCGGCTGGTCCGTTGTCACCGAGGTCATCGGTTCCTCCTCTTGGCTGGACTGGCAGTTGAAGGTCACGTGGCGGGTGTCAGACACCGCTTGTCAGGTGTGAGCGGCGCGCGGCGACGTCGTCCGGTACCGCGGCGAGGGCCTGCTCGATGGCGGCGACCCGGTCGCGCTCGGCGCGGCCCCAGGTCTCGGGGGTCAGCGCCGTGGCGATCAGCCCGAGGAGGCCGTAGGCGCTGAGCAGCAAGGCTGGACCGAGCCAGCCCGTGAGGGAGAACAGTGCGGTCGCGACCAGTGGGGTGAATCCTGAGACGACGGCCGAGAGCTGGTAGGCCAGCGACGCCCCACTTGTGCGGGTCCGGGCATTGAACAGTTCGGAGAACCAGGCGCCCTGAACCCCGGCCAGGCTGTTCTGGCACACCGTGTAGCTCAGGATGAAGGCGAACACGACGGCCGTCGCACTGCCGGTGTTGAGAAGCAGGAACAGCGGCACACCCCAGGCCAGGGTGATCGCGCTGCCGAACAGGTAGACCGGTCGGCGGCCGATCCGGTCGGTCAGCGCACCGCACAGCGTGGTGGCGGCGATGCCGAGGCCGGCGGCGAGCATCAGCGCCAGCAACGTCACTGACCGGCCGGCGAGTTCCTCACTGGCCAGGTAGGACAGGACGAAGGTGACAGAGAGGGCGTAGCCGGCGGTCTCCGCGATCCGAAGGCAGAAGGCCCGCAGCACGTTGCGCCAGTCCGTACGCAGCACTTCCAGCAGAGGGTTGCGTGCCACTTCCCCCTCTGACTTGAGTGCCTCGAACTCGGGGGACTCCTCGATCTTGAGCCGTATGACGATGCCGACGACGATCAGCACGGCACTGCAGAGGAACGGCACACGCCACGCCCACTGGTCCCCCAGCGGCACACTGAGCAGAAACGCCGTGTTGGCGAGCAGCAGCCCGACCGGAAAACCGGCCTGGGTGATCCCGGTGTAGAGCCCGCGCTTGCGCCAGGGGGCGTGCTCGAAGGTCATCAGGATCGCGCCGCCCCACTCGGCGCCGAACGCCAGCCCCTGCACCACGCGGACCAGGACGAGCAATATTCCGGCCCATGCCCCGACCTGCTGGTATGTCGGGAGCACTCCGATGAGGACCGTGGAGATCCCCATCACCAGCAGCGAGCCCACCAGAACGGGTTTACGGCCGATCCGGTCACCGATGTGGCCGCCGATGATCCCGCCGATCGGCCGGACGGCGAACCCGACGCCCAGCGTGGCGAACGACAGCAGCGTCCCGGAAAGCGGATCGGTGGACGGGAAGAAGGCGTCGTTGAAGTAGAGGGCCGCAGCGGTGCCGAAGCCGATGAAGTCATAGGTCTCGATCGTCGCTCCGATCGATGAGCCGAAAGCGACCCGCCGTCTCGCGTGCGTTCCCTTGACCGCAGCCTGCGGCGAATCGGCTCGATACGACGTGTTCTGTGCGGACATGAGCGATCTCCGTTGATCCATCGAGGGGCTGCCTCACTAGCGCAGGGATACGCTCGGCAGCCGAGAGTTGACTGTTAACACTCGGCAAACATGAGTGACACCATCCATGCCGACAGACCCACTGTCAATGGCCCCCGTCGGAAAGACTTCTCTCCGGCGCCCGAAGGCCGCTGGCGAGGTCAGCGCGTCGGAGCGCCGACGAAGTGATCGGCCGCCGCGGCCATGTGCTCGTCCACGACAGTGATCGCGCGGGGAACATCCCCGGCCTCGATAGCCTCGATGATCGCCACATGGCGGCCGGGCGTCATCATCACCGGGGCCTCCTCCCGGTCACGACTCATGATCGTGACTCGGATCCGGCCCTCCAGGTGACGCCACGACTCCACCAGCATCGTGTTGCCCGACAGTTCGCACAGGCGCACATGGAAACCGAGGTCGGCCTCCACGCGGGCAGCGAAGTCCTCACCGGCGGCGGCCAGTTCGTCGGCCGCTGCCCGCAGCGCCGACACCGCCTTCGCGCGGTCCGGCCGAGCGATGACCTGAGTGACTGCCAGTCCCTCGAGGGCCGCTCGCACCCGGAAAATGCCCCGGATCTCCTCTGCTGACAAGGAGTTCACCCGCAGCATCCCTCGGGTGCCGGCTCGTACCAGGCCCTCCTGCTGCAGGTGGCGCAGTGCCTCGCGTACTGTCCCGCGGCTCACGCCGAGCCGCTCCGCGAGTTCCACCTCACCGAGATGGTCATCTGGCCGATAGTTCCCCGCCGTGATCGCCGTCCGCAAAGCTTGCAGAACGCGCTCCCGCAGCGTACTGCGGTCCATCGTGGGCAACGGCTCAACGGACAAGACATCTCCCTCCGAGATGTCAACATCTTAACTGATGACTGTTAACAAGCTCCCATGCGGCAATTCCCTGCCCGTCCCGTACGCCCGCGGCCCGAAGGAGCTGCGGAGTCAGCCGATTTCCGACCGGGGACGCGAAGACGACGCCGTTGCAACGGTCGGTGGACCTACGCCGCCGCGGCGGAGGGGGTCTCGTTCGACGTTGGCCTGGTCACGGGTGATCGCGAGAGCCGCGGCATCGTCCTCGAGTTCTCCGGTGTGCCGGAAAAGAGCAGTGAGCATGGCGTCCAGTACGGCCTCGGGGTCCGGCGGGAGGGGGCCGGCCAGCGAGGGGACGGGGTCGAAGAAAACGCCGTTCCGGTCACGGGCTTCGATGATGCCGTCGGTGAACATGACGAGGGTGGCGCCGGGCGGCAGTTCGAACCGGTCCACCGGGACATCGGATCCGGCCAGATCGCCCAGGCCAAGCGGCAGTGACGGCTCCTCCGGTTCCAGGCGGGTCACCTTGCCGTCGTGGACCATCAGCGGCGTCGGATGACCCCGGTTCGCCATGCGCAGCACCGAATGGTCGGGCGAGATCTCGGCGACGACGGCGGTGACGAAGTTTTCGTTCGTCGCACCGCCCTGGAGGTTCTTGGCGTCCTGCATCAGCATCTCCAGGCCGCGGACGATGTCGGGCAGGTGCGGCAGGTGAAGGGCAGCCGCATGGAAGGTGCCCAGCAGGGTGTTGACCATGGTGACCGCCTGCATGCCTTTGCCGCGGACGTCGCCGATCACCATACGGACGCCGTAGGGGGTGTCGTGGACCCCGTAGAGGTCGCCGCCGATCGAGGCCTCTTCCTGGGCCGCCTGGTACTTGCCGGCCACGGCCAGCCCTCCGACACGGCCGGGCAGTGCGGGCAGCACCGCGCGCTGCACGGCCTCCGCCACCTGGCGGGACGTTCTCAGCTGTTCCCGCTCGCGTGCGAACGCCCGGTTGAGGAAAGCCGCGATGACAGTCAGGATGCCGGTGCTCAGGAACGGGATGAGCACACCGGTGCCAGTGAGGGACGTCCCGCCTTCGAGCTGGAGCAGGAGCGCCTCCATCAGGATGGCCGCCACACCACTGGCGATCGTCCAGGCCAGAGAGAACACCGGCGCCGCGGCCACGGGCACGGCTGCCAGGAGGGGATAGGTGTTGACCGCCGGCCGGGCGATGTCAATGACGACCGCGGCGAGGAACAGGACGGCAGGCAGCCACCGGGGCCATCCTTTTCTCCTGGATACGCGCTTGTGCTGGTAACGCTCCATCCCTGTGGTCCTCGGATAGTCCGTACCGATACGGGCTCCAGTCTCCGGCAGCTCCTTGCCCGAGGCGACTGCTGAACCTCATTCGGTGGGGTCCGGACTCCTGCCGGCTCCTTGGGGCGGTCTCCGGGCCGCGGCTGGGTCGCCGACGATGACAGCACCGGCCGAGGTGACCGTCGGAGGGCCGCTCCGACCCGGGCCGTTGAAGTCGATCTGCCACACCGGACGGACGAAGCCTGCGCGCCCGGAGTGGTGAGGGGAGCGGCCGGGGCGCGTCACGGCGAGCCGGCCGAGCGTGCGCCTCCCGGCCGGCCCCTTCGCCCACCCCACCGCACCCGCGCCCCGCCTCACACCCTGATGACGACTTTGCCGCCGGCCCGGCCCGTCCTCAGGTGGGAACCACGGCCGCCTGTTCGAACGTGATGTTCGCCGGCTTGGGCACGAATCCCGTCCTCGGAGCCACAGGCGTACGGCGCGAAGGAGCCGTCGCAGGTACCGAACACCTCGTCCCCGGGACGGAACCGGGTCACGTTCTCGCCGACCGCCTCGACGCGGCCCGCCACATCCAGGCCCGGGACGCGGGCCTTCGGCCGGAACAGGCCGAATCCCGCGATGCGCATGAGGTACGGCAGGCCCGTGACGACGTGCCAGACGCCGTGGTCGAGGCCGGCCGCCGCCACGCGTACGAGCACGTCGTCCTTCCCCACCGCGGGCCTGCCGATGTCCCTCAGCTCCAGCTTGTCGGGTGAGCAGTAGGCGTCCCGGACCGCGGCTTTCATCGTCGTCACGCCTCCGTCGGCGTCCTCTGGCATGGCTGGGCCTTCCGGTGAGGACCCGGTTCGGGCCGCGGTGGGACGTGCCGGTCGCGGCATCGGGCGCGGTGGGGACCACTACGGTCCGACGTCCGGGTACTGGAACACCGTGTCGAGCGATACGTCGAACACCCGCGCGATCTGGAACGCCATCTCGAGGGAGGGCGAATAGCGCCCGTGTTCGATGGCCATGACGGTCTGGCGGGTCACCCCGATGCGCTCCGCCAGGTCCGCCCACGTCCTCTCTCCCCGGGCGAACCGGAGCGACCGGATGCGGTTCGTGACTCGGGGTGTCAATCCTTTTTGACATCAACCTCAGCTCCACCGCCGGCCCTGCTCGACCTTGTCGACGACTCTCCGGGCCCCGCCGAACTCCGGACACTCGCCCACGAACCCCTCGGCGTGACATCCGGTACGCGGCCCCATGTACGCCGTCGCCACCGCGGTACCGATCCTGCAAGCGGAAGGGAGAGGCCGGTGCCGAGAAGGGCTCCGCGGCCCCCCGGTGCGTTCCCGGACTTTCCGCGTGAAAATAGGACCGACTTCTGCCGCAGCGTTCCCAGGCGCTCGAACGGTCGCTAGCTTTCGTCTCTATGGCGTCATGTCCGTATCCCGGACATGCGCCACCGCACGTCGAACAGCTTCAGTCCCCCGACCCTGTCGTCTGCCGGAAGGACTCCTCGTGGACGTACGCCACTCGCGCCGCGCGATAGCCGCTCTCGCCGCCTCCGCGCTCGCCGCACCACTGATGCTCGCCTCCGCCTCAACCGCGTCGGCCGAGCCGGACCCCGCCAAGAAGGCGTCGATCCTCGCCAAGAAACTGGTGCAGAAGTCATCCGCCGATGACGCCCACCGACACCTGGAGAGATTCCAGGCGATTGCCGACTCCGTCGGCAATCGTGCCGCCGGGTCGCTCGGCTACGACGCCTCCGCCGCCTATGTGTACAAGCTGCTGAAGAAGGCCGGCTACGACGTCTCGTACGACGAGTTCGAGTTCGTCTACACCGAGACGCTCGCCCAGGAGCTCTCCGTCCTGTCGCCCGAGGCACGGGACATCGAGGTCTCGGCGATGACCTACACGGCGAGCACCCCAGAGGGCGGCATCGAGGCCGCTCTCGCCGCCGTTCCCGTGGACGCGGACGGCACCACCGGCTGCGAGGCCGGTGACTACGCCTCACAGACCTTCACCGGGAAGATCGCGCTCATCAAGCGCGGTGGCTGCACCTTCGCCGCCAAGCAGGCAGCGGCCGCCGACGCGGGCGCCGTCGGGGCGATCATCTACAACAACACCGACGGCGCCCTGGCCGGCACGATCGGCGACCCCGACGCCGGCGTGATCCCGACCGGCGGCATCACCCAGGAGGCCGGTGACGCGCTCGCCGCCGAGGTCGCCAAGGGCGAGGTCAAGGTCTCGTACGAGATCCGGGAGCTCCAGGAGGACCGCACCACCCGCAACGTCATAGCCGAGACCAAGGGCGGTGACGCGGACAACACGGTGATGCTGGGCGCGCACCTCGACTCGGTGGGCGCGGGCGCGGGCATCAACGACAACGGCTCCGGCTCGGCCGGCCTGCTGGAGGTCGCCCTGCAGCTCGCCAAGGCCAACGAGAAGCCGGAGAACAAGGTCCGGTTCGCGTGGTGGTCGGCGGAGGAGCTGGGCCTGCTCGGCTCCGAGGACTACGTCGCCGAACTCGACGAGAAGCAGCGCGAACAGATCCAGCTGTACTTGAACTTCGACATGATCGCATCGCCGAACTACGGCCTGTTCGTATACGACGGTGACGACTCGGACGGCGTGGGCGCGGGCCCGGGCCCGGAGGGCTCGGCGCAGCTCGAGAAGCAGATCAACGACTTCCTCGACAGTCAGGGCACACCGCACGAGGGCACCGACTTCACCGGCCGCTCGGACTACGGGCCGTTCATCGCCGTCGGCATCCCGTCCGGCGGCACCTTCACCGGCGCCGAGGGCATCAAGACCGAGGCGCAGGCGGCGAAGTTCGGCGGCGAGGTCGGGGTCGCGTACGACGCGTGCTACCACGCCGCGTGTGACGACCTGTCGAACATCGACATGACCGCGTTCGACGCCAACATCGACGTGATCGCGAACGCCGTCGGTACGTACGCCCACGACCTGCGCTCGCTCGACGAGCCGGTCGTCAGCGTGCCCACCGAGGGTGACGCGGGCAGCGGCGGCGGACTGCACGACGGCCACGAGCGGGTCACCGAGTAGCACGACCGGCACGCACCCCTCCCAGGGGGACACCGCAGGCGCCGAGCAGCCACGCTCGGCGCCTGCGGCGCGCTCCGGCCGGGTCCGGGCCGGTGCGGTCCACGGCCGCCCGCTGCGACGCACGCCGATTCTGCTATCGGAAGATTTGCCTTCTTTATGCTCTCGCGCCATGGCTGCGCCCGGAGCGTCCGGACCGGTAGGCTTTCCGTGTGATCTTCAAGCGCATCGGAAACGGGCGGCCGTACCCCGACCACGGCCGGGAGAGCACCCGCCAGTGGGCGGATGTCGCGCCACGCCCGGTACGTCTCGACCAACTCGTGACCACCAAGGGTCAGCTCGACCTCGAGACGCTGCTCGCCGAGGACTCGACCTTCTACGGTGACCTCTTCGCCCACGTCGTGAAGTGGCAGGGCGACCTCTATCTGGAGGACGGGCTGCACCGCGCGGTGCGGGCCGCGCTCCAGCAGCGCCAGGTGCTGCACGCACGCGTGCTCGAACTCGGCTGACCCGCGCAGTCCGGTTGCCTCTTTCGAGTTGGCCTGCGCGCCACGCGTTGATCGTTTAGTAGGCAGATATGACCGCCCGGACTACGCTGCGTCCATGAGCATGCTCACACCTCCCGGCATGGGCGGAAAGTACCGCATCACGGGCAACCGTTACCCGCGGATGCGCAGGCCGCGGCGCCGCCGCCGGATCGCCCTCGCGGCGGCCGGCTCGGCCCTGGCCCTTTCCCTCGTGGGGTGGGGGACGCTGCAGATCGTCGACATCTTCTCGGGTGGCGGCGATACGGCCGAGGCAGCGGGCGGTGCGAAAGGCTGTTCGGTGAAGCAGGCCGCGAGCCCGTCGGCCGAGGCGCGGCCGGAGGCCCTGCCGAAGCCGGCCGAGATCACCGTGAACGTCTACAACGCGACGACGCGCAGCGGGCTGGCCAAGAAGACGGCGGACGCTCTGAAGAAGCGCGGCTTCAGGATCGGAAAAGTCGACAACGCGACGGCCGAGTACGACAAGAAGGTGAAGGCCCCCGGCCTCCTGGTGGGAGCGCCGAAGGCTGCCGACGGAGCGTTCGAGGTGCTCGGCGCCCGGCTCGCCGGGGCGAAGACCGAATTCGACAAGCGTACGAACAGCGGCGTCGACCTGATCATCGGCAACGCCTTCAAGAAGCTGACCCCGGAGCAGGACGCCCTGCGAGCCGTGGCGGCCCTGGCCTCTCCCGCCCCGGAGCCCACCGCGCCGCAGGACTGCTGAGCCGCGGAGCTGCTGGGCTGGAGAGCTGCTGGGCCGCTGACCCGCAGAGCCGGACGGCAGCGGTGCCGTACGCGCGGAGCCCGCCGCCCCAGGTACCAGGGGTGGCGGGCTCCGCGCGGTGCTACGAGCCGGGCCGGCGGGTCAGGAGGCGGTGCCGTACATACGGTCGCCCGCGTCGCCGAGCCCGGGCACGATGTAGCCGACCTCGTTCAGCCGCTCGTCGACGGAGGCCGTCACGACGGTGACCGGCGCGCCGTCCAGCTCGCGCTCCATGATCTCCACGCCCTCGGGCGCGGCCAGCAGGCAGATCGCGGTGACGTCGTCCGCGCCGCGGGCGATCAGCTCGTTGATCGCCGCGAGCAGGGTGCCGCCGGTCGCCAGCATCGGGTCCAGGACGTACACCTGGCGTCCGGAGAGGTCGTCCGGCATCCGACTGGCGTAAGTGGACGCCTGCAATGTCTCCTCGTTGCGGACCATGCCGAGGAAGCCGACCTCGGCGGTCGGCAGCAGCCGCACCATGCCCTCCAGCATCCCCAGGCCGGCCCGGAGGATCGGCACCACCAGGGGCCGGGGGTGGGAGAGACGCACGCCGGTCGTCGCCGTCACCGGGGTCTCGAGGTCGACCTGTTCGGTGCGTACGTCGCGGGTGGCTTCGTACGCGAGGAGGGTCACCAGCTCGTCTGAGAGCCGCCGGAAGGTCGGGGAGTCGGTGCGCTTGTCGCGCAGTGTGGTGAGTTTGTGCGCCACCAGCGGGTGGTCGACGACGTGGATCCGCATGGGGTCGACAGTAACCGAGGCCCCGGCCCGGCCGCGCCGGGCGGGCGGTCACGCGATCCGATGATCGGTTCGCATCAACACGTGTGTTCGGGGGAAAGTGGGAGGAACGTATCTCCCGGACCGTGGGGCCGGGGGCCAGCGCTGCCGGCCGGCGGCGGAGCCAGGATTGGGTGGTGTCGCCCGTGTCGGACCCGGACGAGGACAGTGGCGAGCCCCCGACTGCGTCCCCCGAGGAGATCGCCGCGGACCGCCGCCGCCGGCGCGCCCAGTTCCTCCGTGAGCTGCACGAGGCCAAGGAACTGCGCGAACGGGTGCAACCGCGCCGGGCCCGCGCGGCCCGGATGCGCTACCAGATGCGGATGCGCACCTTCCGCTGGTAGTCGCCCCCCGTACGGGCAGAACCGGCACCCCGCCCGTACGGCTGCGGACGAGTCCGGACACGACCGGTCAGGTCGCTCGCAGGAACTGGTGCACGACGCACAGCCGAAGACCTCTCACAACGGCGCTGTTTCTGCCACGATTCCGGGAGGACGGGACCACGGTGGCAACCGCGGCCCCGGCCGGGCCCCGGCACACGCCTATGACAGTGGGAGAGTCACGGTGTACTTCGCCGCACTGCTCGCGCGCACCGAAGACGGGTGGGAAGCGAGCGACACAGAGCTCGACGATGTGGAGTCCCTGGCCGATCTGACGGATCTGGCCCACAGGGCATCGACCAACGACGACACAGTGATCGCCTTCATCGAGCAGGAGGACGCGTGGTTCGGCGTCATCCGGGTGGACGGCGAGGAGGACCCGCGCATCTACGTCTCGGACGCCGCGGCCGCCGCCCGCAGCTCGTACGGCGAGATGCTGCTCACCGACGAACTGCTCGGCCGGGACCCGGACGATCTGGACGTCCTCGACGACCTGGTCGACCTCGACGGTACGGAGGACGGCGAGCCCGGCGCGGAGGAAGAGGAGGAAGAGGATGCGGGCGACGACCCGGTCGCCGCCGACGCCGTACCGCCCGGCCCGCTCGGGGACGCCCGGATCCTGGACGACCTGGGGATGCCCGAGCGGCAGCTGCTGAGCCTGGACACCGACGCACTCGGCTCGATCGCCGACACTCTGGGCTGTGTGGACGTCCTGGAGGCGGTCCGCTAGCCCGGCGGGGCAGGCCGGCGGGGCCCGCCTCCCGGCCACGCCCCGCCGCTGCCGGACACTGTCCCCATGGACGTCCCCTCTCCTCCGCCACCCGGTTCACCCGGACAGTCCGGGCCCTTCGGGGCCCCGTACCGCTCCGGCGTACCCGGGAGCGGCGGAAGCGGCGAGAGCGCCGGGAGCGCCGGAACGGCCGCCGCCCCCGGCAGCAGTGGGAGCGGCGCGGCGCACGATCCCGTACGCGCCCCCTGGTACGCGCCGATGCGCCTGGCGCTGGCAGAGGCCGTACGGGCGCCGGAGACGGGCGACGTACCGG
>JUEG02000194.1_pt1 | contig 10164 bp, 10 predicted proteins | sample 432341 | NCBI WGS metagenome assembly JUEG02 (sample SAMN02953476, study PRJNA257561) | rock porewater metagenome | biome: terrestrial; feature: Opalinus Clay rock; material: porewater; isolation source: Opalinus Clay rock BIC-A1 borehole | place: Switzerland: Mt Terri URL, St-Ursanne ...
GAAACAGGCAGTGGAACGTACGCTGCCTGTTTCGCTTTTTATACGCGGCCATGCACGGTTTTTTATATGGGGCTTAATTTCCATATTTTTAGATCAGCTGAATTAACAGGAGGAATTATTATGAACAATAACTTTATATATGGAATATTTTAACGACGCATCTAAATACGGAATACCTACAAATTCAACTTATCGATAAATTAAAGGGAATGGCCATGGACCTTCTTATACCGTTGATATAGACATGGGAAGCATCTTTCTCCAAACCGCATTTATTTATGGATGAATAACCCTCACACTTGCCTGGGGCTCGGCATATCCTATAACGGTATCTGAAAAGACATCCGAAAAAAGGATGGGCAGCCGGTATGAGGATGGCAATTTCCAATAGGACGCCTGAGCAAATTGCGTCCGGGGAAGAGAGCCCAAATGGTGCACCGGTGCAACATTTGAAAAAGAACAGAGACTAGCGCCCAAAGAGATGTCGGTTACGGCAGCGGCATCTCTTTGGTAACTCAAGCCTAAAACGGTTCCTCTTAACACATAAAATTCTTAGAAAATGGTAATTTACGTTCCGTCTGTATATAATAAGTGAGATTCTATTTCTAGGAGGGAAAACTGTGGAACAACAACGACTGAAGTCTAGAACAGAAATTCCAGAGGCTAGCAAGTGGCATTTGGAGGACATTTTTTCGGATAATGATCAGTGGGAGAAAGCCTTCACCCACGTCGAAAAGCTTATAGGGGAAGGGAAGAAATTTGAGGGACATTTAGCAGATGCTCCAGAGACCTTAATTGCGTGTTTTGAGTGGATGGATGATTTAAGTTTACAAATCGAAGAGGTTTATACTTATGCCCGTATGCGCCGAGATGAGGATAACCGTAATGCCATGTATCAAGCTTTGACAGATCGTGCAGGAACCCTAGCAGTGAAGGCCAGTAGCTCGGCGTCCTTTGTGGTTCCAGAATTGTTAGCAATGCCTGAAGGGCGGCTGAAGGAATTCCAAGCAACGTCTAATAAAATGGAGCTTTATACCCAAGCTCTTGATGATATTCTGCGCAAGAAAGAGCATATTCTTAGTTCCGTCGAGGAGAAATTATTAGCTGAAGTCGGCGAATTGGCAGAGGCCCCTGGGGCAATTTTTTCGATGGCCAATAATGCAGACTTGAAATTTCCAAGTATTGACGATGAAGCAGGTCAAGCGGTGGAACTAACTAAGGGGAATTTTATTCAGTTCATGGAAAGCCATAACCAGGGGGTGCGAAAAGCAGCCTTTGAGACGCTTTATCATACGTATGAGAAGCAAAAGAATACATGGGCGGCCACGTTGAATTCTAGTGTTAAATCTGACGTTTTTTTCGCTAAGGCTCGGAATTATTCGTCGGCGATTGAGTCTTCCTTAGATGATGACCGTGTTCCATTAGCGGTGTATGATTCCCTAATCAATACGGTGCACGAATTTTTGCCTCAGATGCATCGTTATGTCCAACTGCGTAAAAAAGCCTTGAAGCTAAATGAGTTACATATGTATGATATCTATGTTCCTATTGTTCCCGAAACGACTATGACGATTACTTATGAGGAAGCAAAAGACATGTTACTTGATGGCCTAAAGCCCTTAGGCCAAGATTACCTCAAAATTCTTGAAGAGGGGTTCCAGAAAAAATGGATTGATGTTTATGAAAACGAAGGGAAGACCAGCGGTGCGTATTCTTGGGGAACGTATAGCTCTCATCCCTATGTTTTACTCAATCATCAAGACACTTTAGATTCTGTGTTTACTCTCGCTCATGAAATGGGGCATGCGTTGCATACCTATTTCTCTAATCGTAAGCAACCCCATCTCTACGCAGGCTACAAAATTTTTGTAGCAGAAGTCGCATCAACGTTGAATGAAGCGTTGGTTATGGAGCATCTTTTAGAAACTACAAAAGACCCTAATATACTCGCTTATTTGATCAATCATTATCTCGAACAGTTCCGGGGTACTATTTTCAGGCAGACCATGTTTGCTGAATTCGAGAAGAAGATTCATTCGGTCGTAGAGGAAGGTGGCGCCTTAACAGCAGAAAGCCTCTCCGAAATCTATCGTGATTTGAATGCCGTTTATTATGGGGCAGAGGTGATCCTAGATCCAGAAATCGCTATAGAATGGGCACGTATCCCCCATTTTTATAACGCTTTTTATGTTTACAAATATGCAACTGGATTCTCGGCGGCGACGGCCTTTGCACGAGCGATTTTAGATGAAGGGGAGCCGGCTGTGGCTCGATATTTAGAATTCTTGAGTGGTGGGAGTTCAGATTATCCGATCGAATTGTTGCGTAAAGCGGGGGTTGATATGGAGACTCCTGTTTCTGTACGGAATGCACTGCAAGTCTTTACGGGACTTGTAGAACGTTTAGAGAAACTCTTAGCGTAGAGCAAAGCTCAAAATAGGGTTCGTGGACTAGGGGACGATTATGGCTAGGGCGCAACTAAGCTTCGGAAACGGGGGTCATCACGAACCGGGACGAAGTCATGTTCGTTTCGGGCTACTTCCTTCACATCAGGGTCAAGGGCGATGGCTGGTTGAAGATATTCCAGGACTTTGTCAATATTTCCTTGACGCCCATAAACACTGGCGATGCCGTAATAACTCCACGTGTCGTGATCGTCTAGTTCTATTGCTTTTAGATACGCTGCAATGGCGGTGTCCCAGCGTCCGGCAAGTTCATTCGCCAATCCTAGGTTAAAATGTCCATACACATACAAAGGATTCAGATCAAGGGCTTGTTGAATTAGGGCAAGCCCTTGGTCGTAGCGTCCCTGAAAGGCTAAGGTTGCTCCTTTAGCATTGGTTGCTTCATAACATTGAGCGTCTATCGCCAACGCTTGATTAAATAGTTCGAGGGCTTCAGGGAATCTCCGTTGATAGTACAATTTGAGTCCTATGTCATATAAAGCGAGTGCCTTTGTATCTGAGACATGCACAATAGGGGACACGGGTACTGTTTCAACGAGAGAAGGGGTAATTGGAGTGAATTGAGTTGTTTTGTTCTTTGGCAAGTAATAAAAGATGATCAACGTGGTGATTATCAGGAGTATGGATGCCAATAATATGTATGAGGTCATAAAACGCTTCAACTCAAGCTCTCCTTCGGAGTTAAATTGTATTAAATCAGATTGACCACTTCATTATAACATTGGATGAATAAATTCATAAGAACTAATCATTCAAGAAATCTTATTATGCTATAAGTAGCTAGATAACTCTAAACAGTAACTTGACAAAGTCAGAATCAGAGGAGTAAGATGAATTTGAATTAACTGGAAATAATAATGGTAATTATTAACACCGGATAGGAGTTGGGCCATGGAAACTATTGCAGCTAAAGACTACATGCAACAGGTAATAATAGTAGCTCGAGGGTTTTATGCGCGAAAAGACCGGGCGCACGATTTAGATCATGCCTTAAGGGTAAAGGAGTGGGGTAAACTCCTGGCTGAGAAGGAGGGGGCAGACTCTACAGTCATAGAGTTAGCTGCGCTGCTGCATGACATAGGTCGTTCGGGCGCTATAGAAAAAACTCATGCGGAAAGCAGTGCAGGGCTTGCTGTCAACATTCTACGCAAAACAGGTTATTCTGAGGACATAGTTTTGAGAGTTAGAGATGCGGTAATGGCTCATTCTCGTGAGGCAGGACACGAACCGAAGACGATTGAGGCGAAAATCCTTTATGATGCAGACAAATTGGACTTTGTAGGTGCGATTGGGCTGGGACGTTTGTTTGCTTTGGGCGGTATTGAAGGTTGGCCATTAGTGGGCGATAATTCCTGCGAGACTTTTTACCGAGAAAAAATCTGTACTTATCAAAAATATTTATATACAAAAACTGCCAAAGTCTATTTTGAACCCATGATTCTGTTCATGGAAGACTTTTGGAAACAACTACATGCCGAACGACTTAAACAAGTGCTTTCGGGGCAAGCTAATACCGTATAATGGCTTATTCTGAAAGGATGAATTCACAAAATGCGTTGGCTTTGGCGTTCATTAACTCTTATTGTCATCCTGGCGTTCTTAAGTACCTTCATCAGTCCACAACCTCAGGCGTTTATTGCTTGGCCAGCAGAGAGTAACTGGGTCCTCAGAATACAGGGGGAACTAAAACAATTACAAAGAATTTCGCAAGATCTTCCTGCTAGTATTGAGGTAGAAGTTCGTCGTCTCTGGAATGATTTTCGACCCAGTGGGAGTGGAAAAGAAGTTTGATGATTGGTCATAAAGACGTCGTATTTGGTGAAATAAGCATTGCGAAAAGCGAAAAGTATGGTATATTAATAAGAATAGGGTTAAAGGAGTGAAGAATTATGGTCAAAATTACAGAACTAGCTGCCACAAAAGTAAAAGAAGTGCTAAAGAATCAAAATAAAGAAAATGCATTTCTTCGCCTCTATCTTGTAGGCGTTGGCTGAGGTGGGCCGAATTTCGGCATGACTCTGGAAGAGTCAAAGACGGATGATGATATTCTTGATGAAGGGTACGGCGTTTCATTATTAACAGACAAAAAGCTTACTACTCATCTAGATGGAGCGACTGTTGATTATGTTGAATCCGCTAACGGCGGAGGATTCGAAATACGTACGGCAAAATCTAGCGGCGGTGGTTGCGGCGATAGCTGCGGCGGCAGTTGCTAAGACAGTAGATTTATAAAAGGAGCTACCTCAGGGTAGCTCTTTTTATGTCTAAAATGAGGGTTAAGAACCCGCCGACTTTCGTCGCGCGGAGTATCAGGGCTTAGGGAGATTGTATACATTGCGTATTATTTAATTAAGAAAAACTGCTTGAGTATAATTCGCATATGTGTTAATCTAATGTCCATATTGCGAATACATTCGTCTACAAAGGGAGGAATAATAATGGCTTTACCACTCGAAGAGTCTAACCGAGCTATCATTACCGTATTAGGTCGTGATCAAATCGGAATTATCGCTTGGGTTACTGGGCGACTTGCAGAATACAGCGTAAACATATTGGATATCAGTCAAACGATTCTTAGCGGGTTTTTTACAATGATTATGGTGGTTGATATTGACCCTGCTAATTTAGAGTTAGTTGCCCTGTCCCGTATGCTGGAAGAAGAGGGAAAGGACAAAGGACTACAAGTGAAGGTTCAACACGAAGATATTTTTGCGTTCATGCACCGTATCTAATTCTAGGGTTGAGGGAAACTAAAGTTTGGGTATGGGAGGAAATCATGACTATCACATTCGCACGAGAAGAAATTCAACAAACGATTCAAATGATCCATGAAGAAAATCTTGATATACGAACTATCACAATGGGAATAAGTCTACTGGATTGCTGTTCGGAAGATATTAACCGGCTTGAACAAAAGATTTATGATAAGGTCGTTAAAAATGCGGGGAAATTAGTGTCGGTGGGTGAACAAATCTCATCTCGTTACGGGATACCTATTATTAATAAACGTGTATCTGTTACGCCTATAGGCATCGTGGCTGCCAACATGAACATCGAAGAGATGGTGCGAATTGCAAAAGCATTAGATCGAGCAGCCCGTGAGGTGGGGGTTAATTTTATTGGGGGTTTTTCCGCTTTAGTTCAAAAAGGCTTTACTAATGGTGATTTGGCACTGATAGACGCTATACCTCAGGCACTGAGTGAGACTGAGCATATTTGTTCGTCCGTGAATATTGGTACTACTAAAGCTGGAATTAATATGGATGCGGTTCTGAAAATGGGAAGAGTCGTTTTGAAGTGCGCTCAACTGACTGCAGATAAAGATGGTATCGCCGCGGCGAAATTAGTGGTATTCTGTAACGCCCCAGAAGACAATCCGTTTATGGCTGGGTCATTTCATGGTGTAGGGGAACCAGAGTGTGTTATTAATGTGGGCGTCAGTGGCCCTGGTGTTGTAGCTAAGGTTGTAAAAAAACACCCTGAAGCTGATTTTAGTGACCTCTCCAATCTTATCAAGCAAACGGCATTTAAAATCACTCGGATGGGAGAGCTGATTGGCCGCGCAGCTTCGAAGGCATTAGATGTCCCTTTTGGAATTGTTGATCTTTCGCTAGCCCCTACCCCTGCAGTCGGAGATAGTGTTGCCGAAATTCTTGAAAATATGGGTCTTGAACGATGTGGGACGCATGGAACAACCGCCGCCCTTGCATTGCTAAATGATGCAGTTAAAAAAGGAGGAGCCATGGCTTCTTCGCACGTTGGAGGTTTAAGCGGAGCATTTATACCGGTCTCAGAGGATGCAGGGATGGTAAAAGCTGTGGAAGTTGGGGCCTTGACCCTTGATAAGTTAGAGGCTATGACCTGTGTCTGTTCTGTCGGTTTAGACATGATTGCCCTACCAGGAGACGTGAGTGCTGAAACGATCTCAGCTATTATCGCGGATGAAGCTGCGATTGGGATGATCAATAAGAAAACAACAGCAGTTCGAGTTATTCCGGCAATTGGCAAAAAAGCGGGAGACCGAGTGGAATTTGGAGGTTTGTTAGGCGGCGCACCAGTGATGGACATTCATCCCTTCTCGTCAAAGTTGTTTGTGAATCGTGGTGGTCGTATTCCTGCACCAATAACTAGTCTTACAAATTAGTAGCTTGAACACAACCAAGGTTGCCTGAATAGAATAAATTACAAAGTATTTTAACAAATAACATTCTCTCAGAAAAATGCAGGACTTTTCATGTTTGACCCGAATAATAATTAATTAGGCAAGAGCTGAATCCAAACTTGATGTACTTGGAGCGGGGGATTATTTTCTTGGGGTGAATCATGTGGTTTACCACGTGTAGGGCAAACACCTTACTGCCCGAATCCGTCAACTAACCTCGTAAGCTAAGAAAGGTGGACATTTTTTTGGTGATTAACTCATCTACGCGGATGTGGTTAGGAAGCGCTACTTTGGCGGGTCTACTTTTAGCTAGTACACTTTCGGCATCTGCTACAACTCAAACTCAAACTGCTACAGCGACAGCCATGAAAGTTTCTACAATGAAGCCAGTGCTTATAGCATCGTCCTCTGTGCCGTCCAAAACTTATACAGAAACAGTACGCAAACAAATGCAATGGGCAGTAATTGTTCCTGCGAAAGTGGAAATTGATGCTGTTTTAGAAAAGCTATCTCCAACTTCAAGTGAACCAGTCGCCGTTGCCGTGCAACCTAGTCAACCTGTGAAAGTAGTGGCAACAGTAAAACCTGTTAAAGCAGACAAAGCGTTGCCCGCTAAAGGAGCAACAGCTCAACCTGCTGTCAGTAATACAAAACCAGTTCAAGTTGCAGCAGCCCCTCAACAACAAGTTTCTAGATCGGATAGTTCGACTCTGGTTGACAATGCACTTAGTTTAGTTGGCGTTCCCTACCATTTTGGAGGAACGAGTCGCAGTGGGTTTGATTGTTCGGGTTTTGTCCAATATGTATATAAAGGATCAGAAATAAAATTACCTAGAACTTCTCAATCCCAATTCACGGTCGGGTCGGCTGTGAGTAAGGAGCAAATTCAAGCTGGTGACTTAGTATTCTTTACAACTTATACAGCAGGGGCGTCTCACGTGGGCATTTCTATCGGCGGAGGAAAATTTGTTCATGCGTCGAATAGTGGCGTTCGTGTTTCAAGTCTAAATGAGAGCTATTATAATGGTCGGTACTATGGTGCTCGTCGAGTAGATTAGTATGATTTTATTCTAAAGTTAAACGGACAACAGTTACTTTTAAGTTGCTGTTGTCCGTTTTTTGATTTTATAGAACATGTTACTATTTATCTTGCCATTGTATAACTAAAGCAACCATGGAATTGGTTTGTATTTAAGACATTCTCCACTTGGTTTAGTCTTAGAGAAGTAAGGGTTTTGAATATATGAATCCGAGATTGAGCAACTGTGGGTTCGTTTAAAGTAACATTTTCGACATATTTCCACTCTGTAATTTAGGATCATTTGAGTAGGTCTCCTTTTACAACTCAGATTCTAAGGGCGTTGTATGAAAATATTGATAGATTACTTTTGCAGCACTTTGAGGGAGTCCGGCTGCTTGAAGCTCTTCAATGCTTGCTCGTTGAATGTCGTCAAGAGATGGAAAATGAAGTAAAAGTTGGTGTTTGCGCTTAGGTCCGATTCCAGGTATGTTATCGAGAGCAGATAAAGTCATATTTTTGATACGCTGTTGGCGATGAAATGTGATGGCAAAACGATGGACTTCATCCTGGATCCTCCCTAACAAATGAAATGTGGGATGGTTTTTAGGTAATGAGACCGGAGTTCCTGATTGATCCAAGAGTCCATTGGTTTGATGACGGTCGTTTTTAACCATACCAGCGACGGGAATGGTTAGATTCAATTCGTTGAGAGCCATTTTTGCAGCACTGATTTGTCCTTTACCCCCATCGACTAATATTAAATTTGGGAGGGGGGTGTTTTCAGAAACTAAACGAGTATACCTGCGCGAAATAACCTGTCCCATAGCTGCTGTATCATCTGAGGTTTCCATGGGTTGAATTTTAAATTTCCGATATCCTCGGCGCTGGGGTTTACCCTCAATGAATTGAACCATACCAGCAACGATATGGGTACCAGCCGTGTTTGAAATATCAAAGGCTTCTATGTGACTCGGAGCAGGGATACCTAGAAGCTCCCCAAGGGTAGCTAAAGCGAGTTGGGTTTCAGATTGTTGGCGAATTTCTAGTGAAATTTGGTCATGAAGGGTGGTCTGTGCATTGGACATCGCCATCTGTACAAGATCTCGTTTCTTTCCTTTTTGAGGAATAGTGATGGGGAATAGGCTTGATAAGACTAAAGATTCAATCTGTGGGAGTAAGATTTCCTGAGGCCATACAGCACGCTCCATATAGAATTGGGCGACAAACGAGATGAAGGCTTCTTCAGGTTCTTCATAATAAGGAAAAATGAAACTATCACGTGCAAGCAACTTGCCAAGTCGTAAATAGAAAACCTGAATGCATATCTGATCTGTAGTTATAGAGTACCCTAATACATCGCGATCGACAAAATCATTAAGAGTAATGTTCTGTTTTTCTACGAGAAGTTTTAAGTGTTCGATAAGGTCAAGATATTCTTTTGCGCGTTCGAAGAGAAGTGATTCGGACGCTGTTTGCATTTTGCCTTCTAAAATGGCGAGAATCTCGCTTTGATCTCCCTTAAGAAAGGTTGAAACCTCTTTGCGCATATTAACGTATACCTTAGGTGAAACGTCATTGACACAAGGGGCTAGGCACTGTTCTAAATGATAATATAGACAAGGCCGAGTGGGAATTTGGCGGCATTTTCTAAATTGAAAAAGCTGATTAAGTAATCGCGCGGCTTCTTTAGCTGCTGTTGCATTTGGATAAGGACCAAAGTATTTTCCATTTCCTTTTTTCACTTGTCGTGTAACGAGGATCCTCGGGTGCGCTTCCCCGGTAATCAGAAGATAAGGGTAGGTTTTATCATCTCTTAAGAGAATATTGTATTTTGGATTGTACTTTTTAATCAAGTTGCATTCTAAGACAAGAGCTTCAACTTCAGATTCTGTCATGATATATTCAAAATCAACGATCTGGCTAACGAGTCGTCCGGTCTTGCCATCGTGTGATCCACTAAAGTATGATTTTACACGATTTTTTAATACTTTAGCTTTACCGACATAAATAATCTGTCCTTGGTTATCTTTCATCAGATATACGCCCGGTTTTTCAGGCAACAAGGTCAGTTTTTGTCGAAGTAGATCCATATTCCCCACCTCACTTCTTATTTTAGAGGGTGAGATTAGGAGATGCAAGTTTTATGTACATATCTCTGTATATTAAAACGTATATATCAACGTATAGCGTTTTCAAGGGTCTCTTTTGTGAATTCTAGGTTAGAATTATAACGGGAGGTGGATGGAATGCCTAGTGCTTGGGGACGACCACCACGTAATGAAATATGGAAGGATTTACAAGCCTTAGCCCTGTGGATTCTAATTATAGGGGTTGTCGGTTACGTTTTATTTCCTAATTTTTTCAAAGACATATACATACGCCTCTCTGATCCGGTCACTGAAACTACAACATTAAATGATAATTATACTCTAAATAATGCATTCGATCCTTACACTGATCTGACCACAAATCAGTCCATACTAGGACCGGATTTATCGATTGGTGCCAACAGTCTT
>JUEG02001138.1_pt1 | contig 10154 bp, 6 predicted proteins | sample 432341 | NCBI WGS metagenome assembly JUEG02 (sample SAMN02953476, study PRJNA257561) | rock porewater metagenome | biome: terrestrial; feature: Opalinus Clay rock; material: porewater; isolation source: Opalinus Clay rock BIC-A1 borehole | place: Switzerland: Mt Terri URL, St-Ursanne ...
AGCACCACCTTCTGCTGGTTGCCGCCGGAGAGATTGCCGATGACGGCTTCCAGGCCCGGGGTCTTCACCCGCAGGTCGGCGATCTTCTCGGCCACCGCGGCCCGTTCCCGTTTGCGGTCGACGGTCCGCCAGGGCCGCCGGTAGCGGGCGAGCGCGGCGAGGGAGCCGTTGAAGCGGACCGTGTTGGCGAGCACCAGGCTCTGCGCCTTGCGGTCCTCGGCGACCAGCGCCAGCCCGCGGCGGATCGCGTGGCCGGGGCTGCGGGGCCGGTACGGCTCGCCGTTGAGGGTGATCCGGCCGCCGATCCGCGGCCCGTACGCCCCGAAGACCGCCTCGAGCACCTCGGAGCGCCCGGCGCCCATCAGCCCTGCCAGGCCGACGATCTCGCCGGCCCGTACGGTCAGGTCGATGCCGTGCAGCGAGGTGCCCTCGTTGCCGTCGACGGTGAGCCCCTCGACCCGCAGCCGTACGTCACCGCCGCTGTGCTGCTCCGGCCGGCGCGGGTAGAGCTCGCCGAGCGGCCGGCCGACCATCAGCCGGACCAGCTCGGCGCGCGTCGTCTCCGCCATCTCCCGCCGGCCCACATAGGCGCCGTCGCGCAGCACGGTGACGCTGTCCGCGATCTCCTCCAGCTCCTCCAGCCGGTGCGAGATGTAGACGACGCCGACGCCCCGTGCGGTGAGCCCGCGGATGACCGTGAAGAGCCGCCGGACCTCGGCGTCGGCGAGTGCCGAGGTCGGCTCGTCCATGACCAGCAGCCGGACGTCGAGCGCCAGCGCCTTCGCCACCTCGATCAGCTGCTGTTCGGCGATCCGACAGTCCTTGACCGCCCGCCGGGGCGGTACGGACAGGCCCAGGCCGGCCAGCAGAGCGGCGGCGCCGCGCTCCATCGCGCGGCGGTCGACGGTGCCGCGGACCGTACGGGGCTCCCGGCCGAGGTGGATGTTCTCCGCGACCGTGAGCTCCGGCACCAGATTGAGCTCCTGGTGGATCATCGCGATGCCGTGCCGCTGCGCGTCCTTGGGCGAGTGGACGGACACCGGCTCGCCGCGGCACTCGATGGTCCCCTCGTAGTCCGGGTGGACCCCGGCGAGGATGTTCATCAGGGTCGACTTGCCGGCGCCGTTCTCGCCGAGCAGCGCGACCACCTCCCCCGCGTGCACGCTGAGCTCCACGCCCCCCAGCGCGCGCACGCCGGGGAAGGACTTGGCGATGCCGCGCATCGCCAGCAGCGGCGGCTCGGATCGTCCTTCGCTGGTCATGGACCTACCCCCGGTGTCCTGCCCGGCTCAAGCCGCGTCGCCGAAGCCGTCGTAGCGGATGCCGAGGAGGCGGCAGACCTCGCGCAGCTCCGCCACGTAGTCCCCGGGCACGGCGTGGATGTGGTTGGAGCCGAAGCGGGTCAGGAAGTCCTCGGCCGAGGTGTTCAGCCGGGCGAAGGCGTGCGGCCACTCGAAGGTGGAGGCGCGCATCATCCGCTCGTTGATGGCGGCGTCGTAGTTCTCCAGGTCGCCGCGCATCACGTGCATCCGGTACTCGCCGTCGAGCCGGGTGAGCCGGGCGAAGGTCATCGCGCCGGGGGCGGCCAGGTGCTGCACGGAGGCGCCGCCGGCCGGGAAGTAGAACACCTCCGGATAGAAGTTGACCTTGGACATGTTCTCGGCCGGGTCGTCGGAGCGGGCCGCGTACCAGGTGGCGTGCTGGCCGGAGTTGGCCAGGTCCCAGACGTCCTTGTCGGCGTGGTAGTGCCGTACGTCGGCGAAGAGCGCCGGGGAGCCGGAGAGCAGCTTGAGGATCTGCATGGACATCGCGCCGTCCATGTCGGCCTCGGTGGAGGTCACATGGGTCTCCTTCGGCCCCTCCCAGTCATAGGGGTCGTTGAGGAAGGCCTCGGTGATGTCCATGGTGCAGAAGTTGTTGGTCAGCTCGGGCTGGCCCTTGATGCCGGAGAAGTCGAGGTTCCACTCGTCGATCAGCTCGCGCATGGCGTAGTAGCTGCGGATCTGCCGCTCCAGCAGCTCCGGGGTGAGCTTGTTGCCGTCGTAGTGGACGCCCGCGGCGTGCTTCTCGATCCACTCACGGCCGGCCCGGACGCGCTTGGGGTCGGCGTTCTCGCTGCGCCGTACGATCTCCCACTGGTCGATCTCCTCGACGTCGACGCCGAAGACCTTCATCCACTGGTCGGTGTTGGCCGTGGCGGTGTACATGCCCATGGGCCGGCCGCCGATCCGGCCGAAGGTGGAGCCGCGCAGGCCCTGAACGGCGGTGGCCGCCCGTACCTGGGTGAGGATGCGCTGCTGCACGGCGGGGTCGGCGAGGTCGCCCCAGGCGCGGGAGTGCACCCGGCCGATCTGGTCGAGGGCGCCGCCGCCCGCGAGCATCCCGACCATGCCGGGGAACTGCGGGTCGATGTTGGCGACCATCAGGATCGGGCCGGGAGTGGCCGCGGCCGCCAGCATGGTGAAGTGCGGGAAGGTCCACACCGAGTGGTGAAAGATCGTCAGGTCGACGTGCTGGTCGGCGAGGAAGCGGGCCTGCGAGGTGGCCAGGGTGTTGCTGCTGACCTGGTCTGGTGCCGCTATCACCTGGTGGCCGGCGGCGGTGAGCATCGCGGTGAGCTCGCTGCCGGCCCGGGCGATGTGCTCGGTGACGTCGCGGTGGGCGAAGTCCCGGCCGTCGGAGATGGACAGCAGTCCGATGCGTGCCATGGAAGTGGCCTCCGTGTCTTTCTGTGGGGGGTGCGGGTGGTTACTTGATCCCGGACGTCTTGACGGACTCGACGATCTGGCGCTGGAAGGCGAAGAAGAGCGCGAGCATGGGAAGCGCGGCGATGGTGGCGGCCGCGAGGATGTAGTTCCAGTTGGACGAGTACTGCCCCTGGAACGCGGAGATGCCGAGCTGGATGACGGTGAGGTCCGGATCGTTGGTGACGATCAGCGGCCAGATGAAGGCGTTCCAGTTGGCGAGGAAGAAGAACACCGCGAGCGCGGAGAGGATCGGCTTCGACATCGGCAGGACGATCGACCAGTAGACGCGCCAGTGCCCGCAGCCGTCGACGATCGCGGCCTCCTCCAGCTCCCGCGGCAGCCCGAGGTAGAACTGCCGGAGCAGGAAGATGCCGAAGGCGTTGAAGATCGCCGGGATGATCAGGCCCGCGTAGGTGTCGAGCATTCCCAGCTCGCGGGCGACCAGGAACAGCGGGATCAGTACCACGGGCGCGGTGATCAGCAGCGTGGAGAAGATCATCATGAACAGCGTCTCGCGGCCCGGGAAGCGCAGCCGGGCCAGCGCGTAGGCCGCCATGGAGTGCAGCAGCAGCGCCACGACGGTGATCACCGCGGAGATGAAGAAGCTGTTCCAGAGGTAGCGGACGAACGGGACCTCGGTGAAGACGTAGACGAAGTTCTGCAGCGTCACATCGTCCGGGATCAGCTTCCCGTCGGTGACCTGGTCGCGCGGCTTCAGCGCCGAGCTGAGCATCCACAGCACGGGGAGGACGCTCATGACCGAGACCAGCACGGCCAGTACGGTCAGGCCGGCCCGGCCGGAGCGCGCGGTGCGGACTCCGGGGCCGGCGGGTGCGGGCGCCTTTGCCTGTGCTTGTGCGGAGGGTGCAGCCGGCGGAGCGGATGCGGCGGGTGCGGAGGTCTCACTGGCCATCGTCGAATCTCCCGCCCTTGGTGACGGCGAAGATCACCGCGGAGCAGGCGACCATGATCAGCACCAGGAACGAGCCCATGGCGGCCGCATAGCCGTACTCCCCGAAGACGAACGCCTGCTGATAGATGTAGAAGATCGCGAGTGAGGTGCCGTTGGCCGGGCCGCCGGACGTGAGGACGAAGATCAGGTCCAGCCCGCCGGTGATGGCGGCCACGGTCGACATCAGCAGCACGAAGAAGCTGGCGGGCCGGAGCAGCGGCCAGGTGACGCTGCGGAAGGACCGCCACGGGCCGGCCCCGTCGAGCTTCGCCGCCTCGTAGTACTCCTGGGGGATCTCCTGGAGCCCCGCCAGGAAAATGATCATGTAGTAGCCCATCATCACCCAGACGGTGACGGCGATCACCGACGCGAGCGCGAGCGAGGGCTCACCGAGCCAGGAGCGGCCCTCGAAGCCGACCGCCCGGATGGCCCGGTTCACGACGCCGACCTGCTCGTCGAGGAGGAACTTCCACAGCAGGCCGACCACCACGAGGCTGATGACGTACGGCAGGAAGAGCGCCGTCCGGTACGCGCCCATGCCCGGCAGCTTCTGCTTCATCAGCAGCCCGAGGCCGAGGCTCACCACGAACAGGAGCGGGACGAGGACCAGGACGTAGATCCCGGTGATCCGCATCGAGTCCCAGAACAGCGGATCGGACATCATCCGCTCGTAGTTGCCGAGTCCGACGAACTCGTACGAGCCGAACCCGCTGACCTGGAAGAAGCCGAGGACGATGGAGAGCACCATCGGGACGCCGACGAAGACCAGCAGGCCGAGGACGTCGGGGGCCAGGAAGAGGCCGGCCGCGATCCACTCGCGGTGCTTCCGGCTGAGCCGCTTCTTCGGCACCGGGGTCCCGGCCCCGGCGTCGGGCTCGGTGCGCTGCGGTGTGGCGACACTGCTCATGTCAGACTCGCCCCCTGATAGCTCTTGGTGTAGGCCTCGATGGACTGCGCGGCGCGCTCCATCTCGCTCTCGGCCCCGCGGCCGGCGAGCATGGTGCCCTGGATGGCGTCGGATATCGCCTTGTAGACGACGGGCGGATAGCGGGGCTCGGAGCGGCCGCCGGGGAAGACCTCGTCCTTGAAGTACTTCATCGCCGCGGAGTCGTAGCCGCCGTTCGCGGTGCCGCGGTCCATCGCGGACTTGCGGGGCGCGATGTCGGCCTTGACGCCGGTGCACCAGTCGACCATCCGGTCGATGCAGTCGTCCTCCATCGTGCCCAGAGCCCAGGCACAGAACTGGGCGGCGGCCTCGGGGTTGCGGCCCTTGGAGTTGGCGCAGAAGGACCAGCCGCCCAGAGTCGTGGTGTACTCACCGCCGGCCGGCGCGGGGAGCTTGAAGACCCCGTACTCGAATTCGGGGGCGAAGGCCTTGAAGCTGGCGACCTGCCAGATGCCGTTCTGCCACATGCCGACGTTGCCGGCCTTGAAACCGCCGACCACATCGCCCGCGGCGGGCAGCGTCCGCGGGGTGATGCCCTCGCGCACGGCGTCCTGCCACAGCCGCAGCGCCTGGGCCGTCCCCTTGGAGCTGAACGCCGGCCTGCCGTTCCTGTCCAGGACCTCGCCGCCGCCCTGCCACATCCAGGGGTACCAGGTGAAGTTCTGGTAGTAGCCCGGGTTGGTCTCGAAGACGATGCCCGCCCGGGTCCTGCTCCGCAGCTTGTCGCCCGCGTCGAGCATCTGGTCCCAGGTGGACGGGATGTCGCCCTCCGACAGCCCGGCCTTCTCCCACGCCTTGACGTCGTAGTACATGGCGAGCGGCTCGATCTCCATCGGGAGGGCGTAGACCTTCCCGTCCACCATCCGGCTGGCCAGCGCGCTCGCGGAGTAGTCCTTGATCGCCGCCGGGTCCATGTGCGGGGTGAGGTCCGCCAGGACGTCGCCGTTGTAGTAGCGCAGGAAGTCGCCGGGGCTGGCCAGGAAGATGTCCGGGCCGGCGCCCGCCGCGAACGCCGTCGGCAGCTTGGAGCCGTTGGAGTAGGTGCCCAGCGGGAAGTAGACCAGTTCGACCTTGGTCTCGTGCGTGGCGTTCCACGCCGCGACCATCTTCTCGAACCACTTGCTCTGGGCGGTGACCGCCGGGTCGGTGACCCGCTGCGGCGCGTAGAAGTTCCAGAACTTCAGCGTGCGGCCCTCGGCCCTCGCCGAGCCGCAGCCGGTGAGCAGCGCGGGCGCGCCGATGGCTGCCACGCCTCCCGCCGCTCCCGCGAGGAAGCGGCGTCTCGTGGTGCGGCCGGCGGGCGGACCCGGTGGCTCGGCACCTTTGCCGTGCTGGAGCATTCCGTGCTCCTGTCCTTTTCTCAGGGGCCCGTGGGGGACGGCCGGTTTTGCGGGTTTGCGGAGGTATGAGAGTCGGGTCGGGGTGTGCGGAGCTGTCGCGTCGGGCCGGGGGTGCCCGACGCGCGGGTGTGCCGGGGTGAGCGGTGTGTCAGTCCACTTCGAGGTCGAGCAGGCCCGGCGTTGCCGGGCGGGAGACACCGGCCGGCGCGTCGAGGTAGAACACCGCCGTGGAGGCGATGTCGTCGGAGGTGTGCCGGTAGCGGTGCGGCAGCCCGTTGCCCTGGCCCGGGCCGATGCCCAGGCTCTGGACGGTGACCGTGAGGTCCTCGGCGAAGCGGACCGGGTCCGCGACGTGCCAGCGGTACATCCCGAAGCGCTGCTGCGAGGCGTACAGGCCGTCCGGCCGGATCACCTGGTTGAGGCCGAGGTAGGGGGTCGTGTACTCGGTGTAGCCCTGCCCGGGGACGTCGAAGTTCCAGGCGCCGCCGAAGTAGTCCTCCGTACCGGTGCCGCAGATCGTCGGGAACTCCTCGTCCCCGTCGAGGAAGAACTTCAGCTCGCCCTCGCCCCACCAGCCGGGGCTGTTCACGCCCCAGGCCAGATACGTGCCGACGTACTGGCCGGCGCCCGTCACCCCGTCCAGGATCGGGTGCACCTCGCCGTACGGCACCGGGTGGCTGCGCCGCCACTGGGTGTGGAAGTACGCGGCCTCCTCCGCGACCTGGGCCAGCTCGTAGTCGACCTGGTAGTAGAGGGTGATCTGCTCCGCGGAGAGGTTCTCCAGCGTGATGCGGGCGGCCCGGCGGAACGGCATCGGCCAGTAGGCGTTGAAGCCGCCGTTGGGGTTGGCGGCGACCGGGACGGACGAGACCTGGCTGAACAGGCTCCAGCCGTTGCAGAAGAAGTCGCCCAGCGGCACCTCGACCGCCGGCTCCGCCTCGTCCTCCCAGTGGATCCGCAGCAGCGTGGAGCGCCAGGCGCTGTGCGGCGCCGTGGTGCACCAGATGTGCTTGATCGTGCCCGGCCCCTCGATGTCGGCCAGAACCACCATCTCACCTGCGGCGATGTCGATGCTGGGCGACACCTTCCAGCCCTGCCCGAGCCGGCTCGCCGCCCGGGCGCCGGTGCCTTCGGTGGCCCGGCCGCCGGCGCCCTTCGCACCAGTGACATTCTCGGCACTGATGGATCGGCTGACAGCGCTCGTCCTGCGGGCGAGGTCGTCCAGTCCTGACATGGCGCTCATAGGGGCTCCGTGTTTGAAATCGTTTTCTTACGGGTCCAGACAGCCCTTAACCCGCAGAAACGCAGGCCTGTCCGGGAGAAATCCCCGGCCGCACAGCGGTCGGTCCGGGGACGCCTTGAAATCCATTTCACGCGAACGTAAGGTTCACACTAGAAGGTGTCAAGAGGTCTCGTACAAACCGCTCCCGACCGGCGGCAACGGAGCCGTACCGGCGGAGAATGGTGGTGGCGCACCTGCGTGCGCGGTCAACGACCGCGCCTGATCGAGAGGTTCGGGTAGAACTTTGACGACGATCAACGACGTCGCGCGCGTGGCCGGAGTCTCCGCCGCGACCGTCTCCCGCGTCTTCAACGGCGGCCGGGTCACCGCCGAGCGTGCCGAGCGCGTCCGCCGCACCGCTGAGGAGATGGGGTTCGCCCCCAACCGGGTCGCCCGCTCCCTGCGCAAGCAGCGGGCCAGCGTCATAGGCCTGATCATCCCGGACATCGAGAACCCGTTCTTCACCTCGCTCGCCCGCGGGGTCGAGGACGCCGCCCAGAAGACCAACCTCTCGGTCGTCCTCTGCAACACCGACGAGGACGTCGAGAAGGAGCGGCTCTACCTGGACATCGCCCTCGCCGAACAGATGGCCGGCGTCATCGTCGCGGCCGCCTCGCGGAACCGTACGGACCTCTCCGCGCTGGCCGCCCGCGGCATGCCGGTCGTCGCCGTCGACCGGCGGCCCCGGGGCGCCTCCGTCGACGCCGTGATGGTCGACAACCAGCACGGCGGTGAGGAGGCCACCGCCCACCTGCTGAGCCGCGGCTACCGCCGCATCGCCTGCATCACCGGCCCCGAGGGCGCCTCGACCTCCGAGGAGCGGCTGGCCGGCTTCCGTACGGTGATGACCGACCACTTGCGGGAACAGGGCGAGGACGAGTCGCTGCTGCGGGCCTACACGCGCTACGCCGACTTCCGTGTCGAGGGCGGGCGGACCGCGATGCTCGACCTGCTCGCGATGCCGGAACCGCCCGATGCGGTGTTCGTGACGAACAATTTGATGACCGTCGGCGCGCTCGAGGCACTCCGGGATGCGGGCGTGGAGCCGCCCGGGACCGGGGTGCTCTCCTTCGGTGACGTCCCCTGGGCCTCGCTGGTACGGCCGTCGCTGACGACGGTACAGCTCCCTTCGTACGACCTGGGGTGGACGGCGGCCGGGTTGCTCCAGGACCGGATCGGCGGGGTGGAGCGGTCGTTGCAGACGGTGGTGCTGCGGACTGCTCTGCAGGTGCGGGCCAGCACGGGGGGGCCTGCGGCCGGCTAGGTCGGTTGGTGTTCGGGCCCGGACGGGCCGGGTCGGGGCGGCTCGGTGTGGTCGGGTTTCGGCCGAGTCCGGCGTGGCGCCGGGGCCGGTACGGGTTCGGGTGGCCCCGGGTTCACCTCGGTTTCGGGGTGGCCCCGGTTCCGCGCGGGCTCCGGTGGCCCCGGTTCCGCGCGGGCTCGGGGAGGCCCCGGCTCGTTTCCGGTGCCGGGGCCGCGACCTCCGGAGGGGGGTCCTCCACCGCATATTTACGGCCGCGGAACCCGGGATCGCAGGGTTCGGCCCGGTCGCGTCCACAAATACACGGAATTGTTCCGGACCCCCCTCCTGCGGCCACGACCCCTCCCGTCGCTGTCCGGCTTCCCGTCGGCTGTGGTGGAATTCCAGTGTCCGGCTGACGGTGGCCCCGGGCGTAGATCTCCCGAGCTCTTTCCGCTGACCGTGACCAACCTGCCTGCCTGCCGGAGAGGCGTTGGCAAGAGATACTCACGATGGTCTCCGGCGCCCAAGGTCGGACTGGGCCACACTGCGAAGCAGGAAACGTTCGAGCCAGTTCGAATTCCCCTCTCCCGCGAGCAGTTGGCGGCGCTAGCGCGCTTCTGCTAGAAAGATTTCCCGCGAAGCGAAGCCATAGATCGGGGGATCCATGTCGTCTTCCATTCCACCCGCCGTTCCGCCTTCATTTGGGCCTGTGCCGCAGCTTCCGCCTCCCGAGTCGCCGCAGGTTCCCTGGTACAAGAAGCCGGAATTAGTAGTGCCCGGCGTACTTGTACCTCTGCTCTGCACAGTCATTGGTGGAGCAATTGCCTGGAAGGCGCTCGCTCCGTCAGAGAAGGGGGCAGGCGCTGCGGTGTCTGCCGAAGACCGGGAGAAGAACAAGGAGAAAGAAGAGCGAGAAAACGCAGCAGGACCTCCTTTTTCTGCGACGCCGGGGTTTCCTGGCTACTACGTGAGCCGATTTGCCCTTCCTGAGCGAACCACCGATCTTGGTGCGGCGAGCAGTTTTGGATACGGAAGTGAAGAATTTTCGGATTGGTTCGACGCAGAGGGTGGAAAGGCAGTCGGTTTGGACGTTTTCCGCTTCACCGTTACACCGCTCCACAAAGGGACGGTGATTATTCAGAGCATGCGGGTCACTGATGTGGAGTGCACACCGACCCGGTTCACTGGAACTGCTTTCATGCCACCGCCCATCGGTGACGGCGGAGACGACATTGAGCAGGTCGATGTCGCGTTCGACCTCTCCGAGAAAATCCCGCAACCGAGATCCATCGAAGACACCGAGGGTACGGGGGGAACGGACAAAACCGGGGCTCCGGCCGAAGAAGAGGTATGGCAACTCGGTGGAAGGGCTCTCAGTCAAGGGATTTACCTGGACGGAGGAGACCAGCCTGATTCACGTACCTTTGATGTATATTTCTTTACCGGCGAGAAAGATTGTGAATTCGGCGTCGAGCTTAATGTCACCAGTGGCGAGACGGACGACTGGTATCCGGTAAAGCTCACGAAACAAGATTATCGCGCCGGCCTGGCGGGCCAGTCGAAGTCGTACCGATCAGTCATCAGCGGAATGAGCAGCACCAGGAACGAACTCCAAGGGCCGGGAAATCCGTTCATCCCCATTAG
>JUEG02000356.1_pt1 | contig 10142 bp, 8 predicted proteins | sample 432341 | NCBI WGS metagenome assembly JUEG02 (sample SAMN02953476, study PRJNA257561) | rock porewater metagenome | biome: terrestrial; feature: Opalinus Clay rock; material: porewater; isolation source: Opalinus Clay rock BIC-A1 borehole | place: Switzerland: Mt Terri URL, St-Ursanne ...
GAGTATGTTGGTGGAGCTAACGTATTTTTCAACATGAACTCAGCTTCCTTAGAAAGAGCAGCAGAACTGTTCGTATTCCTCAAAGAGGACTCCGAAAAAATTGCTGCAAGAGATCTCTATGAACTGTTGAGAGCTTGGGAAAACAAACACAGATTATGGCAGGCTGAATCTCACCTTCGCGCCGTGACCTTCCGTGAAGAAACACGTTGGCCTGGATACTACTTCAGAACAGACAAGCCAACCCTTGACGAAGCGAATTGGCACTGTTTTGTTAATTTGAAGTGGGATCCTAATACGAACGAATGGTCAGTCTTTAAAAAGCCTGTTATTGATATGTTTGGTGTTGAATAGCACTAGGTATTTGTCAATCTTAGCTTAAATTCAGAAACCATTGAAGGGAAGGGTGCAGTCTTTCGTATTATGCGGAATTTGCACCCTTCTCTCTTATTTCCTTAGTAGGACGAGTTCACTTAGAACTATCTCATGATTAGAATTGAGTTTACCTAAACAGTTTATACTTTGTTTATAAACTGTTTAGGTAAACTCAAGACTGGGGTGCTAGAATATAGTTAAGGAAGCTTCCTGAACATAATTAAGGGGATGAACGAAATGAAATTCAATAAGAAAACAGCGATGCTAGTAAGCTTTACAGTTGGAACCCTGTTGGTAGCGACAACGGCACTTGCAGACATTGCGAATAAGAGTGGGTATGATCAGTTGAAGGACGCTTTAAAAGTCACTGCTGAGCAGAGCAGCGAAAAATTTGATAGCTTCACAATGGATTTTTCGCTTGAATTAAAGGACAACGGGAAAACCCTAATGACCGAAAACTCAGTTCAAAAGTATGACAGAATTAAGAGTGCGTCAGAACGTATTACTACGGGAGTAAGTTTAAACCGGAATAATAACAACTCTAAAACTTACTCAGATAATAAGACTATGATCCGGGTTTCTGAGAGTGATCCGACCTATTATGTTACGGAGTTTACTAAGGGGAGAGAAGAAGAAGAAGGTTTTACTAATTCTTTCAAAGAAGACGGAGCTGGGGATCTTGAAAAGATCGCAGATGCTATTGTCGGGAGTCTGAAAGACCATGTGGTAGTCACGACTAATGTTGATGGTAGTAAAGGACTTGAAGGCTCTCTAACGGAGATGCAGATTCCGGCCTTGGTCAATGCAGTCGCATCCTATACTTTGAAACAAGAGTTCAATGGAAATCAAGACAGCATGCCTCATCTTACTACGGATGTTTTTGTTGAAGAAGTCACAGGCACAGCCAAAGTTAACAAAGATGGCGTGATGGAGAGTATCTTAGGGAGTGCAGTATTGTCTGGTAAAGATAAGGAAGGAACTGTTCATAAAGTAACTGTTGAAATTTTAGCTAAGCTGTCAGGAATAAACTCCACTACGGTCACTAAACCCGATCTAACGGGCAAGAAAGTTATAACAAACGTTGCCCTTAGCGATAAATCAGGGTTTGAAATATCAAATCCAGAAATATTTGTCGGCAAGTTTAGTAATGACATCCTGATTGAAAAAGACAACAAATTTGTCAAAGTTGGCGAGAGGATGCTCGATATAACGCAGTTTGATAATATGAAAGTTGTGGGGCGATATTACGAAGTGTATAAGCCCGGATTTGAAGAATACGCCACAACTCAACGGGATTTCAATTTTACAGCTCAAAGGCCTGACGAGGAGAATCGTTCAGATTTTGAAATCATTACGGAATCCGGGAGTAAAGGAAACTTATATCCTGATCAATATGCAGGGAAAATAAACTTCCATATAAATACATCCATGGACAGACTGCAGTTTGATTCGAATTTCAGTCCGGATTTTGATTAAGATTATTTGAAAAGTAAATAGATGGTTAGCTGCCGGGAGTCACTCCCGGCAGTCGTATTATGTCCATAGGAGGTAAAGGCATGGAAAAAATTATTGAGATTAAGGATCTGACCAAAGTATATGGAAATGGTCGGGGAATTAAGGATATTAACTTAGACATCTATAAAGGGGATGTTTTTGGTTTTTTGGGCCCCAATGGAGCTGGGAAAACGACAGCTATGAAAATTATGACTGGACTCATCCGACCAGAACATGGGGATGTAAAAATTTTCGGTTATAGTGTAACGGATCAGTATGAGTCAGCAATGGAAAAGGTAGGTTGTCTGATCGAAATCGCAGAAGCATATTCCTACATGAGTGCCTTTGATAATCTAAAGCAACTGGCTCGGTACTACCCAGATGTTGACCATAAACGGATTGATGAAGTCTTAGAGCTAACGAGAATGATCAAGTATAAGAATGAAAAGCCCAAAAAGTTTTCATTAGGCATGAAGCAACGCCTCGGCTTGGCAGCAGCTGTATTATCTCGACCCAAAGTTGTCATTCTCGATGAACCCTTAAATGGGCTCGATGTCGAGGGAATGATCGATATTCGTAAGCTGATCCATCATCTGGCAGAGCAGGAACAGACCACTTTTTTCATATCGAGTCATCTAATTCACGATGTAGAACTGACCTGCAACCGCATCGGAGTGATCTATGAGGGTAAAATGCTCAATGTCGAGAGCACATCAAACATCTTGAAAAATTATGCAACATTAGAGAATTATTTTGTAAGTGAGGTAGAGAGAAATGGCCGTGTTCCAAGCTGCGCTTGTTAATGAAGTCGAGAAACTTTATAAAAAGAAAAAGGCTTTAGTAGCCATTTTGCTTTCTCTGGCAGTGATAGTGATTGGGCAATTGGCGATCGTTGGTGTAAGAAGTGGCTTTGGACTCAGAGGGACAGGAAGCGTTGAGTTTCCTATGCTCGTACTGTCGGTCGTTGTTAATACTATCCTGCCGCTGTTTACTGCCTTAGTAGCCATTGATAGTTTCTCAGGGGAGTATACTCAGAACAGTATGCGCATTACTTTAACCCGCCCAGTCAGTCGATTTAAGGTTTTCAGTGCCAAAATTACGTCGATCGTTCTATTTATCTCAGCAACACTACTATTGCTACTCGTCCTATCGATGTTGGCGGGAGTTTTTTTTAACACCGTTTCAGGATCTTTAAATTCCTTCACCATGACGGTCTTTTCCTACTTCGTTAGCTTAATGCCGATGGTTGTTTTGGCTTTAGGGATTGTCCTTTTAGCAAATATCTTTAAGAGTGGAATATCTGTCTTTTTTGTATCCATCGTGGCATTTATCGTCTTAAAAGTGCTGGGTGTGATCTTATCACAGTATTCTAGTGTATTCATAACGTCACAACTTGACTGGTATAATTTATTTTTGGTCAACAATTTTCCGCTAGGGAAAATTGTCCGGCAGTTCGTGATCATGCTAGGATCTGGTATAATGTTATTTACCGCAGGATTTTACTTATTTGATAAAAAGGAATTTTAGGGTGACGATATGAACCTCAAAAAACGTTTAATTATAGCCAACGCTTCAACAGTGGTCATTCCTATACTGATTACTGTTTTAATTGCGTTGGCTGTTCTTTATGTTTTCGGTAAATTATTGGGAAATGATATATCGTTTGAAAATTACCAAAGGTTATCTGAGATCAAGTTTGATCTTATAAATAGTCAAACTAGTGTTTTACAGCGTACGCCTGAGGTTGTTGAGGAGGAAAGCTTTCAAAGTCACCTCCGGGAACAACTTGCTGAAATAGATGGAGAGCTTGTCATTATCAAGGCTGAGAGGGTCATCTTCGCTTCACGTAATCTAAGCAAAATCGAAGTAGCCAAGTCATTGGAAGCAGGAGATATGAAGGGGAAACGAGTACCGGTCGTTATTGGGGACATTTCTTATAGCGTGCAATTAATTGATATCATGTTTAAAGATGGTTCTCAAGGAAACGTGTTACTACTTGCGCCTGTGCATCAATCTGCGACGAACCTGACAAGATTTCTCATCTTAATTGGTGTTTCATTCAGTCTTGCATTTATGTTGACTAATGTTATTGTTTCCTATCAATTCTCTCGCAGGATTTTGAAACCCCTACATAATTTACAACGCGCTGCTGCTGAAATCAGTCGAGGAAATCTTGATCACCAGATTGTTGAAGAAGGTGATCAGGAGATTCAAGCATTGTGTCGTGACCTTGAACTCATGCGTATTAAGCTAAAAGATTCGGTGCACACTCAACTGAAGTATGAAGATAATCGCAAAATGTTAATTTCCAGTATTTCGCATGACTTAAAAACACCTGTGACGTCAATTAAGGGGTACGTAGAAGGGATTTTAGATGGCATAGCCAATACTCCAGATAAAACGGAGCAGTATTTAAAAACTATATCGTTAAAGGCTCATCAAGTCGATCAAATGATTGATGATTTACTGCTCTATGCCAAGCTTGATTTAAACCAGATACCCTTTGATTTTGAGAGAACTGACATTGAGGAGTATCTAGTTCTCTGTTTGCATGAGAGTGAACCAGAATTAGAACTTAGTCATATCAAGATAACGTATCATAGTGAGCTATGTCAAAAGCAATATGTCCTGTTAGATCGGGAGAGAATGAAACGAGTAATTATGAACATCCTTGATAATTCTCGCAAATATATAAGGAAAGATCACGGCGAGATTAAAATCATTGTGAGAGACACATCTTCTAGCCTGATTATTGAACTGCGTGACAACGGCTCAGGAATTAGTGAAGGGGATTTACCATACATTTTTGATCGATTTTATCGGTCAGACCCGGCACGAAGTAAAGGAAGCGGTCTAGGTCTGGCCATAGCGAAGGAAATCATAGAGGGTCATAAGGGAAGAGTATGGGCAGTTAGTCACGGGGAGGAGGGTACGAGCATCATGATTTCATTAAGTAAGCATGATGCTGGGCGAAAGTAATGAAAAAGAAGATTTTGATCATCGAAGACGATGTTAGTATCGCAGAATTACAAAAAGATTATCTTGAAGTTGCCAACTTCGAGGTGATCGTGTGTGACAATGGTTTACAAGGCTTAAAGATTCTTCAAGATAGCCAGGTGGATCTCCTAATTTTAGATATCATGCTTCCTGGGATGGATGGTTTAGAAATCCTGCGGAGCATGAAGGAGGACAAAGAAATTCCTGTTCTCTTAGTTTCAGCTAAAAAGGAAGAGATCGATAAAATTAAGGGACTTAGCCTTGGTGCGGATGATTACATCACTAAACCCTTTAGTCCAGGTGAACTTGTTGCAAGGGTAAAGGCGCATCTTGAGAACTATGAGAGGTTGAAACATCGCTTTTGCGAAGGCAATAAGGGTAATACTATAACTATTCGTGGGCTTAAGATTGAAAAAGATTCTCGAAGAGTCTTTGTTCTTGGACAAGAAGTAAGTCTTGCCCATAAAGAGTTTGGCTTACTTTTATATTTAGTTCAAAATCCTAATCGAGTGTTTGGGCGTGAGGAGTTATTCGAACATGTCTGGGGCTTAGAAGCGTTGGGAGACTCTGCAACTGTCACAGTGCATATCGCCAGAGTTCGAGAGAAGATCGAAATTGACCCATCAAATCCTCAATACGTGGAAACTGTTTGGGGTGCTGGGTATCGGTTTAGGGTCTAGATTCTTGTTACTTTCAATTATGCTAAGTCTTTTTTGATTGATGTTCTCGTGCTATAATTCTAGATAAAGTTCATTATTAGTTAAACAAAATTCATTTTAAGGAGTAAAAAAACATGATTAAACATTTAAAAGACTTAAGGCAAGATACAGTTTCTGAATTCCGTGGGGGGAAAGGTGAACTACAGATAACACATTTTCTAGAAGTAGAAAAGGACGAATTTAATGCCAAAGGTCGGTTATTTGCTAAAAACGTTTTAAAACCTGGCGCTTCCATTGGGCTTCACGAACATATTGGAGATACTGAAACCTATGTCATTCTCAGTGGAGAAGGAGTAGTAAATGATAACGGAGACGCAAAACCCGTTAAGGTTGGAGATGTGATCATTACTAAAAATGGAGAAAAACACTCTATTGAAAATACTGGAGTATTTGACTTAGAATTTCTTGCCTTAATTTTATTCGACTAAAGAGCTTTTTGGCGAGCACTGCATGCTAACAGTAATAAGTGATTCATTTTCCTGCTAGAACAGTTCTAGCTACCTATGTATGTATTATACGATTCTCTCTTAACAGCTCGCGAAGGATACGTCCTTCCTGGGCTGTTTTTCAACCTTTCATTTTGACAATCGCATAGAATCCTTACCTAAAGGGTTTAATGGGTGGTTCCCAAGTTGGATTAATTGGATTATCTATATAGAGGTGATATAATTCCCTTGGTAAGGTATTTATAGGCCTTTTTGCTTGATAAGCATTCGGTACTCTGAAGTATAAAAGGTGAAAGTTTAGAAAGGTAGGAGAAATAATGGCAGTAAGACTTAGTAAAGGGCAAAAAGTTGACCTCACCAAAAGCAATCCTAACTTAAAGGAAATCATCGTAGGTTTAGGTTGGTCGTCTGATAAGGCCGCCAGTAGCAGTAATTTTGATTTAGATGCGTCTGCTTTTTTGATAGGTTCGAACGGCAAAGTGAAAGATGAAAACGATCTTGTTTTCTATAATAATCCTTCTGGTGGGCAGGGTTCAGTCAAGCACAGCGGAGATAACAAGAAGGGTTCGGGATCTGGTGATGATGAGCAAATTCGAATCAATCTTTCTGCTGTACCCTCATATATTGAGAGAATCGCATTTACAATTACTATTAATGATGCCCAAAATAAACGGCAAAGTTTCGGGGATATTAAAAACTCATACGTTCGGATACTTAATGCAACCACAAATGAAATGCTTTTGAATTATGAACTTGGACAGGAATTTTCTATCGAAACTGCCATTGTAGCGGCCGAACTATATCGTCACGCAGGGGAGTGGAAATTCAACGCGATAGCTAGTGGGTTCCAAGGCGGTCTGGGAGCACTCTGTCATAATTTTGGGTTAGAAGTCGAAGAAGACCAAGGCTCGGCCGGCGCTAGTAGCGCTGGTAACGGGGGTTATGGGAACTCTGGAAATACTGGTTTCGGAAACCCAGGGCCTGGAACAGCTACGGTACCCTACAGCCAAAATAGTCCTCAGCCCTATGTACAAAATAACCCTCAGAACTATGGGCAGAATAACTCACAATCCTATGCCAACCCTGGCTCGCAGTCCTATGGACAGAATAGTTCGCCCAGCTATGGTCATCAGCCAGATCAAGGTATGGGTTGCCCGCGTTGCCATTCAACCCAAGTGACAGCTGGTAAGAAAGGGTTTGGGCTTGGCAAAGCCCTTGTCGGCGGTGTTTTGCTTGGCCCAGTAGGAATATTGGCAGGATTCATTGGTAGTAAAAATATGGAGTTTGTTTGTTTGAGCTGTAAGGAACGGTGGAGCGCGGCGAGTAACACTAACACAGCCCAGTGGTTACAGAAACAAACGGAAAGCGCCCGTAATGTCGTGAGCAAATATATGGGTAAGGATCTGACGGAGGCCCTTGTAGCAGGTAGCGCTTTAGTGGCAACTGCGGACGGTATCATCGACCCTTCAGAAAGAGAGAAGCTTATTGATTATTTCCGCACCAGTCAAGAAATGCGCGGGATTAATATCAATGAGGTGGATTCTCGATTTAGTTACTTTGTTCAGCGGATTCAAAGTGATCAGATGATGGGTAAAGCGGAAGCTTTACGGGCAATAGGTAAACTGGCCACCAAACCTGATGCTGCTCGATTAGTAGTCCGTTTGTGCTGTGCAATTGGATTCGCAGATGGAGAGTTTGCGCCAGTCGAAAAGAGAATTGTGGAAGAGATTTCTCGCGAGGTAAACTTGGATCCGAGAGAATTTATATTTTAAGGCTTTTAAAGGATCGACCTGCGAAGGCCGATCCTTTACTTTATACCTTAACGAAGGTATAAATATGAAACTGGTACTAAATCTCGATGCTTTTAGTCTGGAGCAAAATTTCAGGTCGGCATGGAGAAGGCTATGCTTCATTGAGAATTGAGCTTCTTTATCAAAATTGAAGGGATTCTCATAAAACTGGAGAATATTTAGGATATGCATTAATTCTAAGACAGAATAGGTTTCATTAACCTTGTTAAGGAGAAGTCGGACGGATGAATATTCAAATTTTCGGCATTAAAAAGTGTTTTGATACTAAGAAAGCAGAACGTTATTTCAAAGAAAGAAAGATTAATTATCAATTTGTTGATTTGACTATGTTCGGCTTGAGCAAGGGCGAATTGCAAAGTGTGAAGGTTGCGATTGGCTTAAATAATTTGGTGAATACTGCATCTAAGGATTATAAGAGGTTGAATATGGATCGTATAATTTCTGCGAGTGGCAGGGAAGAGATGCTATTCAATAACCCTAGCCTATATAAGACCCCAATAGTACGCAACGGCAAGCAATCGACAGTGGGCTATGTGCCCGAAGTATGGGCTTCGTGGATAGATTAAGGTTAGGGACATAAGGTGAACATCGCTTTGTCTGAAAGAGGTGTATATGTATGGAGACAAGGAAGGATAATCAAACGGTCTTGAAACATTCTGACGATATTTTTAAAGATATATTGTCTCCTATGAATGATAGGGGAACCAGTTCGTATGTTTATTTCTACCGAATTATTGGTGTCGATGATGAAGAAAAGTATCTAGCAGATGTAATAACTTTAGATGAAAGACTTAAATCACTAGGTAACTATATTTTTTTTGACAGGAAAATTAAGATAGCAAGTAACTCATCCATTGAGGCAGCCAGAAAATTGCTAAATCAAGTTCCTCTTAACGATTATGGCAATGGAGCACTGTTAAATGTTCTAGAAACAAATGGCTATTTTTCACTAACTTCAGACCTTCAAGTCAATCTTAAAATCAAGAGTGCTTTTGGTGTTATGCTTAAACTGTATATGACGAACGAACGCACAATTAATCTTAGTATTATCATGAATTTTGTTATGAAAGTTTTGCTGTGGTTTGTAGATTATGGTAAACAAGTTGGTAAGAAGTCTTCTTATAATCCTAAAATAATGTACTGGGGAAGTCCCAAAACACATGAAGTTTATTTCCTTATCCTTATGTCCTTAATCGGGTGCGATGTACTAGTGCTTAATACCTCGTTTAATGATCGCTTTAATCAAGTAGATAAAAAAAGAGAATTTTCAATTTTAATAAAAAATACGAGTGAAAGACAAATTACTGCCTTTCCTTCCAAAGAGTCCCTACGAATGACTCAGGCGAGGATTGAAGAAGCCCGGCCGAAAGAAGAACAATTTAGGCCTTTAGTTGAAAAATCCTCAAAATTAATGGAGAACTCTGAAAGAGACCTGAGTACATATCAAAACACAATCAAGTTATTTGATCCAACGATAGTGGTTAAACTCAAAAAATCTGAAACTATCTTTCAGGAAATCTTCGTTCCCTTGAGTAAACGAAGTGGCTATGTAGGTGGGCCTTCGCCGATACTTCCTACCTATTTCTTACGTTACATTGGAGCTCCTAGCTCCTCAGATGATTGGGAAGCCGAATATTATAACAGCCTTTACAACATAGATAATGCATTTAAAACCTCGGGCTATTATCTGAAGTTTCTCGATGGCATCCCAGCGCCGAGCGCAACGGAAAGCGATCTGATTCCTCAAAAACTTATTAGTTATCCATACCGAGATAGGTTCGAAATCTTAGAACACCTTCTTGCGGCCAGTATACTTTTCCAAACATATGATCAGCTATTGGACAACACAGTTAAAAAATCGTTTGTAGATTCTGTTAATCTTTTCGCAGAGCAAAGTAAAAATAGCAATACATCCATAGTCTTGAACTTTTCGCTAAAACTTGTCACTTGGTTTAATAGATACTTGCCCAAGATCTTGACTAGAAGCAATCGTAACAAGAAATTCAGCATGGGTGGGCTTGACTATGAGCATAATCCCAAAATCCTATTCTATGGTGGGATCAAATTGCATGAGATATACTTGCTCAATGCGTTACATAAAATTGGGTGTGATGTTCTTTTTATTCATCCAGATTCAGATGGAGACCAACCGTTTCGAAAGTTTGACGATGACGAATTAATGACTCAAGTAATGATAAATAACTATAGCTTACCCCTAACCCCATTTCCAGAAGGAGAGCGGTTGGTTCGCAAGAGCACCGTAGCCTATAAAGCTTCCAAAGAAATCGAGGAAGTGATCTATA
>JUEG02001004.1_pt1 | contig 10142 bp, 11 predicted proteins | sample 432341 | NCBI WGS metagenome assembly JUEG02 (sample SAMN02953476, study PRJNA257561) | rock porewater metagenome | biome: terrestrial; feature: Opalinus Clay rock; material: porewater; isolation source: Opalinus Clay rock BIC-A1 borehole | place: Switzerland: Mt Terri URL, St-Ursanne ...
CCGGTTCCCCGGCACCGGTCGAACCGGCATACGATTCGGGGGCCCGTGAGCCGTACTGCCCGATCCGCAGGGGAATTGGACGCACTCGTGATATCTGGCCGCCGGACCGCTGTCGCAGCCGCTGCTCTGTTCGCCGTCACCGCCTGCTCGCCCGGCGTGCTGGGAGGCGGCGGCGAGGAAAAGGCCGGAGCGCCCTCCGCGTCCGCCGGCGGTGAGGCCGGACCGGCGCTGGAGGCCGTCGAGGCGCTGGAGGTCAAGGGGCGGGCTCCCAGGACGGGTTACGAGCGTGATCGGTTCGGCTCGCCCTGGGCCGATGTCGACGGCAACAGCTGCGGGACCCGCGACGACATTCTCGAACGCGACCTGGAGAACGTCCGCTACCGGGACGGTGACTGCGTCGTGGTGTCCGGGACGCTCGCCGACGACCCGTACACGGGCCAGAGCGTGGAGTTCGAGAAGGGCCGCAGCGAGGTGGACATCGACCATCTGGTCGCACTCTCGGACGCCTGGCAGAAGGGTGCGGGGCAGTGGAAGCCGAGCAAGCGGATAGCGCTGGCCAACGACCTTATGTTGGCAGTGTAGATGTCTCACGGTGATGTGTCTCAGGGGCGGGGTGGCCGCTTGTCCAGGTGGTGTCTAACGAGCGGCGTGCTGCATGCCGGCGCTGCACTGGCTGCCGGGGCCGTCCTGACAGGCTGCACGGGAGGCGGACTCTCCGACGAGAGTGGTTCATCAGGCGGCGGCTCGTCAGCGTCCGCCAAGTACGGAACCAGCCCCTTGGCCGACCCCGACGGAACGAAGCCCGGGCTGGCCCCGATCTCGTCCGAGACGGACGAGGCGACAGCGCGTGAGCTGATCACCAAGCTGTCGACCAAGGGACGAGGGCCGAAGACGGGCTATGACCGCGACGAGTTCGGCTACGCGTGGATGGACACGGCGGACGGTGTGCCGCTGGCGCGGAACGGTTGTGACACCCGGAACGACTTGCTGAAACTCCATGGTCGCAACGTCGAGTTCCGTGCCGGTTCGGACTGTGTCGTCGTCTCGATGGACCTGTACGACCCGTACACCGGCAAGGACATCGCCTGGAAGAAGGCGAAGGCCACCGAGGTGCAGATAGACCACGTGGTGCCGTTGTCGTACGCCTGGCAGATGGGCGCCGCCCGCTGGGGCAAGGAGAAGCGGCAGCGGCTGGCCAATGACGTGCTGAATCTCCTGCCGGTCTCGGGCTCGACGAACTCCGCCAAGCGGGACTCGGGCCCGGCGTCGTGGCTGCCGCCCAACAAGGCGGTCCGGTGCTCGTACGCGGTGCGGTTCGCGCAAGTGGCAGCCAAGTACGAACTGCCCGTGACGTCGGCGGACAAGACCATGATGCTGCAGCAGTGCAGCGCTTGAGGTTCCAGAGGTTCGGCAGCTCTGCAGGCCGTTGCTGTCAGGCTTGGGCACCCTCGTTCTCGTCTCCGCAGGCATCCTTTGGACCACAACACCAGGAGAAACCAGTGTCGTACCCGCAACCGCTCACCGCTGAGGAGAAACTCGCCGACGCGAAGAAGCAGCTGAGCCTCCCGCGTATCGTCGTGATCTGCGGTTCCACCCGCTTCATGACCGAGATGATCGAGGCCGATCTGCGGGAGACCAAAGCCGGAAAGATTGTCGTCAAGCCGGGCTGTGACATGAAGTCGCCGCACGAACTTTGGTCCGATCCTGTCGAGGCCGAGGCGCTGAAGGTTCGACTCGACGATCTGCACCGGGCGAAGATCCGGCTCGCTGATGAGGTGCTCGTAGTCGGCGACTACATCGGAGACAGCACTCGAGCCGAAATCGCCTACGCCCGGTCGCTGGGCAAGCCCGTGCGGTTCACGCACCCCGAAGTCGACCCCGGCGTCTGACCGCCCACCCCGGGCTGGATGCGTGGCAGCGCTACCTTCAGCAGCCGGAGAGCGCGACAGGACGGCGTGAGTGAGTCAGGGCTGCACTGGTGATGAGCCCGCGGCCGTCCTGGCACCTTTGAGCTGCTTGACCACCCCTGCCTGCTTCCCGGCAAGCTGAGCGTGAAGGCGACGGGCGTCCGATTCCAACTCGGCGTTCCTCAGGGCGAGGATCTGGATTTGGTTCGCGTACGCCGCGACGGTGGCACGCAACTCCCGGATCTCGACGCCCTTCTCCCGGCGGAGTTCCCGCTCGGACTGTTTCAGGCGCGCGACTTCCTGCCTGAGCTCGTCGGACTCAGGACGCCTGGCCTCGGGTGAGCTGAGAATCCCCTTGATGACTGCCGCGACGGGAGAGCGGTAGTACGAGGCTCGGGAGACGCCTGCCTCGGCGGCGATGTTCACTGCTGAGGTGCTGCCGTCGGTGATCTCGGGGCGGCCGAGCATGAGCTGCTCGAAGGCGCGCATGATCCGCTGGTCGATGTAGGTCAGGCCGGTGTTCTCCCGGGCCAGGCGTGCGAAGGCGGTGCGGACGGCTTGAAGGGTCTCGTCCATGGAGCCGGTCATCGTCAGGAGTCCTCGTGGTCGATCTCGGCGATCAGGCGGGTGAGAGTGGCCAGGTGTTCGGCGATGGCGAGATGCTGGAGTCGCGGGAGGTCGGTGGCCTCGCCGAGTTCGGCCCGGGCCATGCCGTGTGCTCGTTCCAGGCGGGGAAGGTGGACGGCGGAGCGGCGTGAGTTAGGGCAGTTCATGCACATGTCGAGCATGGGGACGGGGCGTCCCAGTGGCTTGGCCCGCTTGCGGCACACGGCCGTCTCCGCCTGGTAGAAGCAGTCGTTCAGCACGCCGGGATGCAGGGTCTTCGTCAGGTGGTGCAGCAGCGTTCTTAGCCGGGAGGGGCTGGCCACCACACCCGGCAGGTCGCCGAGTTCGCTGCGGATGCGGTCGAACTCGACCTCGATGCGCCGGGCGGCACCGCCCGCTGAGGGGCCGCCGTCGTTCCAATCGTGGTAGAGGTCCTCGACGTAATCGAGCTTGGCCACGGCCTCCTCGGCCGCGACCTCGTCGGCGAAACCGGAGGCGGACGTTCCCGCGTAGCCCTCGAACATGGTGATCGCGGCGTGCTTGTATTGGCGGGCGCCCGCGACCACGCCGAAGGGCTGGTGCGCGATGTGCCAGGCGAGGGTCCGGCGGAACTGCCGGGTGTCGAAGGCCCATGGAAGAGCTGTGGACTCTGCTACTGCTGCCTCTTCCGCTGTGTCGTTCTGAACCGCGGCGTCGGTGATCGGGCCGGTATCGGGCGGTGGGGCTGCTGTGATCGTGGGTACGTAGAGCCCCTCCGGTGTGCTGAACAGCTCGTTGAGATGGTCCCGGAAAGCCCGGATGCGGCGTGGCATGTTGCTGAGCAGCACGTACCCGTTGCGCCCACCGCCGTCGTGGCCGAAGAGGTGGCTGGGGTCGTCGTTGATCTCGCGGAGTACGGCGACGGCCCGGTGGACGACATCCAGCACGACCCATTCGGCTTCCTCCCCGCTCAGGTCGCGCCCCTTGCCCTTGTAGACCCGACCCCGGAGTTTGTACCGGGTCCGTCCGTCGGCTCCGCGCTCCGTGATGGCGCAGTCCCGGCCCAGCTCACGCACCTCCACGTCCCGCATCCCCGACAAGTAGGCGATGACGATCCAGCAGGCCGTGCGCAAGAAGGACAGCTCGTTGGCCAGGGTGAAGGGGCTGAGCCTCGGCCGCCAGGGGCCGGCCGAGCCGGACCATGGCGACATCGGTGTGTCGAGCCCGCCCTCCTCGTAGCCGATCTCCTTCCCCGCCTCGACCGCGAGCGCAAGCACTTGTGACGTCTTGGCGACGCCGGCGAGGAGGGAGACGAGGCTGTGGTTGGGCACCTGTGGCACGCCGTCGACGACGACGGCGCCGGGCACGGTGTGGGCCGTCCCGAGCGGTACTGCGGGGATGCCCCGCCCGGCCTCGCGCCGTTCGGCGATGAAGGACAGCACACGTTCCCGTGCCTGGCCCTGGACCAGACAGCGGCTGTCGCGTGCCGTTTCGAGCGCGTCGATCTCTTTCTGGGCGGCGAGGATGTCCCCGCTCGCCGTCTCCACGTAGAAGATTGCCGCTCGCAGCAGGGGAGCGAGGACCTCCTCAGGGATGCGGGGCGTGGTGTTCTCGCCCTTTACGCGCTGGAGTCCGACGACACCGTAGGCGCTCCGGCCGTTCCACGGCAGGACGCCCAGCCTGGCCTCGGACAGGAACGGTCCGTGGGCCGACAAGTGCTTCAGGAAGGTCACGTTGCGAACCGCGGTGTGCGGGCTGCTCTTCCACCTCTTCAGCGCGGCGTCCAGGTGGGTGTGTTCCACGTCGGGCAGTCGTGCGGCGCTCACGGCCTGCAGATCCTCCATGACGACGATGAACGTGCGCAGCTCGGTGGCTGCTGTCGTCGCCTTGAGCGGCCCCAGGCCCAGCGAACCCCTGTTCAGGCGGGAGGCGATGTACTCCTTCGCCGCGCGTCGCGTCACAGGGTCGACGATCTGTGTGAAGTCGAGCCGCCACGTCCGCCAAGTGCGGGGGAGCACGCACCGTAGGTCCCAGATGTCCTCGGCCAGGCGCGGGCCACGGCCCGGCAGCCCGACCGTGAGGCGCTTGGGGAGCACGAACTCCGCGGAGCCCTCGGACGGTGTCAGGTCCTGCTGCTCCGACCTGGGGTGGGGTACGGCAGTCACGAGATGACCTCCAGAAAGGACGAAGGCAGGAGCAGGCGATCACCATCGGCCTCGGCGATGGCCTGGGCCGTGGCGAGTTGTCGCGTACTGAAGCGGGCACGGACACCATGGACGATGCGACCCCATGCGAGACCGAACCGTGCATCCCACTCGGCGGTGGGGTACTCCTCGCGCTGCCGCTCCAGGAAGTCCAGGAAGGACAGCAGACTCGGCAGGTGACGGCTGGTGAACACCGCGTTCGGGCACTCCAGACAGCCCCAGGCCGGGACCGGGCAGGCGGCTCCCGGCTTGCGGGCGAACGGGGAGGCGAAGAAGTCGCGGCAGGAGGCGAGCCACACGTCCTGCTCACCGGAGAGTGCCGACTCGATCTCCTGCGCGCTCAGCGCGGCCTCACCGTCGTCGAGTCGACCGCCGACGTCCGAGAGCACCACCGGCGGGGCCAGAGCCGCGCCGAGCGCCTGTTCAAGACCTGCCTCCACCGCCCGCTCGTGCGTTTCCTTGTGGGCATCGATATCGGCGTAGTGCTTCGCCGCGACCGGCCGGGTGTGACCGGATGCGAAGTCCTCCAGCACCCCGCCGGCCCTCAGGTACTGCCGGGACTTGACGGTCTTGCGTACTCGGCGCAGGTCAAGGGCGACGGGTTCGCCGTTGCTGTCGGTGAGGCGGTCGAGCCCCCGCCTGGACATCCACTCCCGCGTCGCGCCCGACCATGGGGTCAGCCCGCCAAAGGGTGCGCGTGCTTGTCCGTGGCTGCTGACGTCGCACCAGAGCGCGTCGGTGCCGACCAGGTCACGTGTCCTCTTCGTGAGACGCAAGGCCAGCCGGATCACGCCGCCGGGAAAGTGCAGCGAGCCGCCGTCGGAGACCCTGATCGTCTTGTGCGTGGAGCCCGGGGCACGCTTCTTGACGTAGGCGACGCTGACGAAGCCGCGTGCCGGGCTGACCAGACAGTCTGAGCGCAACTGCCGGAGGCTCTCGGGTTCCATACCCGTCTGGCAGGCCAGCAGGAGGAGGAAGGGCACCAGGTCCCGCGCAGTGAGGTGGAGACGGCCGTTGAGCTCCGGTCTGCCGCCCAAGGGTCGCAGGATCTTGTACGAGATGTCGTCGGCGGTCAACGGCCCGTGGTGGGCGATGTACCAGAGGACGTTCTCCACTCGGTCCCAGCCGTGCTGACGTGGGTCACGGCCGGTGGCTGCCAGCTTCTCGCCCTCCAGGATCCGGTCGCGGATGCGGGCGATGTCGTCCCGGGCGGCACTCTCCAGCGCGTCCAGCACCGGGAACGGATACGCGTCGAGCGGTTTCGTCGCCCGGTGGGCTGAGGCCGATGTGAATCCCAGCCGTGCATGAAAGGTGGCGTCGAAGGCGTCGGGGTGCGCCTCGTGCACCAGCTTCAGCAGCCGCACGAGGTACGTCATGGTGAGGTACGGCTCCTTGCTCCGCTCCCCGTACTGGATGATCAGCTTCTGCTCGAACGCGTCCAGGAGGTCGGGGGCCAGGTCACCGAGGTGCAGATCAGCGGCGGCCGCAGGCAATGCCGCGGCGGTGAACTCGACGAACTCACGGATGCGCCTGACGACGTAGCGGACGCCGTTGCGGTCACGCATGGTGCCGGGGCTGCTGATGACATCGGCGAGGGCACCGGCCAGGGCGCGGGTGAGACGCGGACAGGGAAGCTCCGACAGATCGATGTGCTCGGGAGTTCCGTCCAGATCCACGGCGAAGACCACGGGGCCGATCGACGGTACGGGATCCGCCGGGGCAGGGGCGTTGACCGCGGCGGGGAAGCGGACGCGGCGCGGGCTCACTGGTAATCCTCCGTCTCCGGGCGCACCTGCTCGAAGGCTGCGGCCTGTTCGTCCCAGTCGTCGAGAGCCGCAAGAACGATCTCCTGGGCCTCGTCCAGCACGTCCAGGTAGGTGTAGACCGTCGCCTCGTGACGGTGGCCCAACAGCAGCTGGAGCCTGCGCAGAGGGTTGCCGATGAGCAGGCGTTTCACCTCGGCGTGCGTGAACCGTCGGTCCTCCTGCATGCCCAGCGCCCGGACCGTCTGCCGCAGCAGGAGGCCGAGCATGTGGACGGCGAAGGAGTGCCGCAGGGTGTGCGGGTGGACATCGAAGTCAAGGCCGAGGGCTGAGCACCGCTCGTTCGCCCGCCGGAACACCGACTGCCAGGTGCTGGCGCGGAGCGGCAGCCCGTTCTCCCCCAGCCACAGCCACAGGGGTCCGCTGGCACGGCCGTTGCCGTCGAGCTGCAGGAGCCGTGCCCGGTCCATCGTGCCGATCCGCGAATACGACCAGCTGGTGCCGGACTCGAGCGCCAGGGCGTGCCGGTTCGCCCGGCGCACCGGAAGCCGATCCGCGCACGCCTCGTACACCCCCTCGACGCGCCGCCGCTGCACGAGCTCGTCCCGCTCGATACCGACGTAGTGGTGCAGGTCGCGGGCGACCCGGGGGCGGACATACACCGTCCGTGCCCTGTTGCGCTTAGCCACGGCGGCCGAGACAGTGATGTCGCCGAGCACACGTCTTCCGGTGACCGGCGGCAGTTCCGCCGTCAGCAGGCTCGTGGCTTCGCCCAGGCGCATGCCGGTACAGATCAGCAAGTCTGCGAAGAGGGCGTTGCGTTCGCCGTTCCGTCCCCGCCAGGCGGGATCGGGGGAGCCGTCCGGCAGCAGCCCCCGCAGGCCGATGTCCCGCCAGAGCATGAAGTCCTCGTGCGACAGGAACCTGATCGGCTGCCGGGGCACCTCGAGCTCGGCGGCGGCGTTGACCCGAACCCGCTTCGGTCCCTGCGGCGATACCACGGTCTTGTCGACGTACCGGAACGGCTCGGCAGGTAGCAGTTCCTCGTACAGCGACCACTGCACCCACTTGTCGAGCGCCGCGATTGCCCGGTTCCAGGTCGCCACCGACACCTTGCCCTGCCCGCCACCGTGCAGCCGTACGGCTTTGTAGGCGCGCAGGTCGGCGCCGTCCGAGTCCCAGATGGATTTGCCGCTCCGGGACTCGTGGAGGAAGCGGCAGTAGAGCATGACGTCGGTGCTGTAGGCGATGCGGCTGTTCTCCGATCGCACGCCCCAGTTCTCCAGGTCGCGGAGGAACCGGTTGAGGTGGAGGTCGTAAGTGCCGTCGGGGCCGAGGATGAAAGGTCTGTGGTCATCGGCCCCGGCTCGGCGGAGCACAGCGCTCGCGTCGAAGGGAAGTTCATCCTTCGGGGAAGGGCTGAGCACCGTCCTATGGAGGAGAACCGTCGACTCCACGTCGGTACCAGCATCGTCGGAGTCCGTCGTGTGCAAATCGCCCTCCCCCTGTGAGACATGTCGTACGCACAGATAACGGGGCGACTGGTGAGACAGTTACGGGTGCCGACATAAACGACCCGCTGAATCTCCTCGCGGTCGAGGCGGGCGCGAACCGCAGCAAGGGCGACGGTGACACGGCCAGCTGGCTGCCGCCCGACAAGAGTTACCGCTGTTCGTACGTCGCCGGGCAGGTCGCCGTGAAGAAGAAGTACGAGCTGTGGGTGACGGCCGCGGAGCGGGGCGCGATGAGGCGGGTGCTCGCCGGCTGTCCGGATCAGCGGCTGCCCACCGGCGGCAGCCCGACGGAGGCGCCGGCCCGATTCAGCGCGAACTGAGGCGCCGGGCACGGAATCCGTCGGTGCTGGTGAGGGGCTCCGTGCTGATGTCGGTGCCCGTCCTGTCGACGTTCGTTCCCGCGCGGACAGGATCGGTCCGTACGTCCGGCCGGTGACGCGGTGAGACCGCCCCTGGGGGCGGCCTCGGTTGTCGTGCGGTGGTGTGCGTGGTCCGGCGGGGGTGGGATGGCGGCCCGGCCGCGGGGTTCGGCCGGGACGCCGGCTCAACCGCTGCCCCGGCCGGACGCGGTCGCCGCGGGCGGAGCGCTCCCGGGGGACTGCTGTTCGGAGTGCGGGAAGCGGATGGTGTCCGGCCCGTCGTTCCTCGCACCATGTGCGGTCAGCCCCACCGCGGCGGCGATACAGAGTGCCGCCACGGTGACGCGCTCGGCGCGTGCGCGGTCGGGATTGCGCATGAGTGCCTCCGTGGACGCGTGGGGTACCGCTCCTGGTGACGGAAAATCAGGGCTTGAGGTTCCACTGGTTGCTGTCGTAGTCCCAGCCGGGGCTGACCTCGACGTCCAGGCTCGCCGCGTCGGCGGGGGTGTCGAAGGCGTAGTCGGCCGAGGCGGTCTTGCCGGGCAGGACCGTGCCGCTGAAGCCCTCGCCGACCTTGTCGTCGAAGATGCTCTCGGCGGCCTTGCCGTCCTTGCCGGCGCGGGCGTCGACGGTGACGAGGGACGCGTCGAACTTCTCGTCGCCGCTGTTCACGATCGTCACGGTGACCTTGTACGCCTTGTTCCCGGGCTCGTGCCCGATCGAGAACTCGTCGGGCGTGTACGGCGACGGGTTGGAGACGGACACCTCGATGCCGCCCTCGTAGGCGGCGATGTCACCCGCGGCGAAGGTCTCGGCGGCGTCCCCCGAGCCGGCGTCCTTGCCCTTGTCCTTGTTCTTGTCCTCGCCCTTGGACGAGGCGTCCTTGTTCTTCTCGGCGACGGAGGCGTCGTCGACGGACTTGCTGATCTCGTTGACGGCGTCGTCGACCGCGTTGAAGGTGAGGACGACTCCGACGACCGACAGGATCAGCGAGGCCAGGCCGAGGACGGCACCCGTGGTGGCGATCCCCTTGTTCGTCGCCTGTCCGCGCTTGGCCCGGCCGCGTCCGCTGAGGCCCAGAACCAGCGCGAGGATGCCCAGGATTCCGGCGAGCCAGAACATGAACGGGATGAGGCCGGCGCAGGTGCCGATGATGCCGAGGGTCAGCGCGGCGATGCCCAACCCGTTGCGGGCGGCAGGGGCCATGGGCGCGCCCATCGGCGGCTGAGGCTGTTGGGGCCCCTGGGGGCCGTACATCTGCTGGGACATGGTGTGCCTTTCGGAACAGGCGAGCGGTTCGGCTCGTGAAGCGATGAGCTCATCAGATCAGAGCCTGTGAACCTAGTCAACATGTTTCGAGTATTGGCAAACATGCACATCGTGTATGCAGGTGCGCAGAATACGGTTGTAGGTTCAGGTCACAGTAGTAAGGTCTGGACCAGTCCGAACAAGGAGCCAGTGATGCCGGACAATGCGGCAGAGGTGACCGCAGCCGGGATCGCTCGGTTCGCCGGCGTGGGCCGGGCCGCCGTCAGCAACTGGCGGCGCCGCCACAGCGACTTCCCGAGGCCCGTCGGCGGCAGTGTCAGCAGCCCGTCCTTCGCCCTGCCCGAGGTTGAAGAATAGCTGCGTGAACAGGGGAAACTATCGGATGTCCCGCTCCGGGAGCGGGTCTGGCAACAGCTCCGCGGGCACCCCGCCGGCACCGCCACCGCGCTGCGCCACGCGGGCGCGCTGCTGCTGCTCGTACAGGACCGGCCCGAAGTGTCGCGGCGCCTCGCGGCCGGCTCCGACCGGCAGCTCGCCGGGC
>JUEG02000213.1_pt1 | contig 10126 bp, 7 predicted proteins | sample 432341 | NCBI WGS metagenome assembly JUEG02 (sample SAMN02953476, study PRJNA257561) | rock porewater metagenome | biome: terrestrial; feature: Opalinus Clay rock; material: porewater; isolation source: Opalinus Clay rock BIC-A1 borehole | place: Switzerland: Mt Terri URL, St-Ursanne ...
ACTGGAGACTATCGGGCTAAAACGCAAAACCTCCGGGCTTTCTGCATGTGAACCGTTTCGTTTCTTCACGCCTTATCGACTGCGCTCATTGACGCGATTCCTCTCTCCATGCTCTCTAAGTTAAGAAACTTCCTCTGGCTTGGGTCGCCGGGGCTGGGACGACGGGGGCTAGGGACGACGTGGGGGCGGTGGCGCTGTTTACGTCTTTGACGTAAAGGCGCTGGGTGGGATGCGAGAAGGACGGGGGATTAACGAAAGAGTGAATATGCCCTATATAGAAAGGAGTTCAGATATATGCCAGATAATATTGAAACCACAGAAAAACTTGAGATGGCGAAGACGTATGATCCTAGCCTAGTGGAGGGGAAACAGTATCGCTTTTGGGAGGATAATGGGTTTTTTCATGCGGAAGTGAACAAGGAGAAGCCCGCGTTCAGTATCGTGATGCCACCTCCAAACGTGACGGGTGCACTGCACCTTGGACACGCAATGGACTGCACAATTCAAGATATCTTAACGCGCTTTAAACGGATGCAGGGCTACAACACGCTTTGGTTACCTGGGACTGATCATGCGGGAATAGCAACTCAAGCTAAGGTAGAGGAGCAGTTAGCCAAAGAAGGAACGAGTCGGGTTGAGCTGGGCCGCGAAAAGTTTTTAGAACGGGTCTGGGATTGGAAACGTCAATATGGTGGGCGCATTACGCAACAGTTACGCAGACTAGGTGCGTCCTGTGATTGGGAACGTGAGCGGTTCACGATGGATGAAGGGTGTTCGAAATCAGTACGGGAAGCCTTTGTCATTCTATATAATAAAGGACTGATTTATCGGGGGAATTATATTATCAATTGGTGCCCCAAATGTCGTACGACGATTTCGGATATTGAAGTCGAACACGTAGAGAGTGAAGGGAATCTATATCACCTGGGTTACCCAGTTAAAGACAGTAACGAGGCTCTCGTGGTGGCAACTACCCGGCCAGAAACCATGTTCGGAGATACGGCCGTGGCAGTACATCCTGATGATGAGAGATACAGTCATTTGATCGGAAAAACAGTGCTTCTTCCCCTTACGGATCGGGAAATCCCTATCATCGCGGATGATTATGTCGAACGGGAGTTTGGGACGGGGGCGTTAAAGATCACCCCCGCGCATGACACGAACGACTTTGAAATTGGGCTACGTCATAAATTACCTCAGATAGTTGTCTTAGATAAAGAAGCCAAGATGAATGAAAATGCTGGTAAGTATGCAGGGATGGATCGCTTTGAAGCACGCATAGCGGTTGTAAAAGAGTTAAAAGATCAAGGGATCCTCCTTAAAATCGAACCGCACGCCAATGCAGTTGGGGAATGCTATCGTTGCTCCACCGTGATTGAACCCATGGTTAGTAAGCAATGGTTCGTGAAAATGGAACCTCTAGCGAAGCCTGCGATAGACGTTGTCAAGGCTGGAGATTTGGAATTTATTCCAGAACGGTTTGATAAGATTTATCTCGGTTGGATGGAAAACATCCGAGATTGGTGTATCTCTCGCCAACTGTGGTGGGGACATCGAATTCCTGTCTGGTATTGCGAGGATTGTGGTGTAGAAATCTGCGCGGGTGAGGATCCATCAACTTGCCCAACCTGCGGATCTAACCACCTGAAGCAAGACCCTGACGTATTAGATACGTGGTTTTCGTCCGGGCTATGGCCGTTTTCCACTCTGAGCTGGCCAGAAAAGACGCCCGAACTGGATCAGTTCTATCCGAACTCTGTTTTGGTAACCGGTAGAGATATCATTTTCTTCTGGGTTGCCCGTATGATTTTTATGGGTCTTGAGTTTAAAGGAGAAGTGCCTTTTCCTAAAGTCATGATTCACGGATTGGTGCTGGATGCCCAAGGTCGAAAAATGAGCAAATCTCTAGGGAACGGCGTGGACCCCATTGAAGTGATTGACCAGTACGGAGCAGACACCTTGCGGTTTATGCTAATCACGGGTAATACACCGGGCAATGATCTGCGCTTCCAACCGGAACGGCTCGAGGCGACCCGGAATTTCTCGAACAAGATTTGGAATGCTTCTCGTTACGTGATTATGAATTTAGAAGACTACCAGGAAGGACCCCGGGGGGAACTCACCTTGGCGGATCGCTGGATTCTTAGCCGTTATGCTTCCACAGTGGAGAAGGGGACGGAAGCCTTAGAAAACTTTGATCTCGGTGAAGGCGGTCGATTACTCTATGAGTTTATCTGGAATGAATTCTGTGATTGGTATATCGAACTAACGAAGCCACGCCTTTATAATAAGGACGATGTGTTAGCTCGACATACTGCCCAATCCGTTTTGCTCGAAGTCCTCGAAGGAACCCTACGGCTCTTGCACCCATATATGCCGTTTCTCACGGAAGAGATCTGGCAAGCTTTACCTGTGTCAGGGGATAGCATCATGATGCAGTCGTGGCCAGAACTACCTGCGTATCAAGACGCAGTGGCTGTGGGTAATATGACGCTTCTGATGGACGCTATAAAGGCAATTCGTAATATTCGGGCGGAGATGAAGGTTGCTCCTGGGCAAAAAGTGGAGATTCTAATACTTGCCCCGGATAAGTCTCAACGCTCAGTACTCGAGACGGGTAAGGCAGATATCTTGAAATTAGCTGGAGGGGCAAGTGTAGAATTATTTGAAACTCTGACAGAAAAACCCTCACAAGCAGCTAGCGCGGTTCTGGAGGGCGTAGAAATTTATCTCCCGTTAAAAGGGCTTATGGATCTAGATAAGGAAGTTGCCCGTTTAGAAAAGGAGATTTCTCTGGCGGCCCTTGAGCAGCAGAGCCTGGAAGCAAAGCTAGGTAATCCTGGATTCACTAACAAAGCACCAGCACAAGTTGTGGCTAAAGAGCGGGAAAGACTGGAAGGGATAGTTGTGCGAACTGCTGCTTTAGAGGAACGAGTTAGAGAGCTTAAATTAGACCTATAACCTGTCGCGTGTCGCAGCGTGTCGCAGGGACGGTCCTTTTGACACGCTCAGTCAAGTCATAGCTGTAGGCATGTCTACAAATTGATACAGAAAGTGTGTCAAAAGGACCGTCCCCGTAACACACAAAAGGACCGTCCCCGTAACACATATAGAAATGGAGGAAAACTGAGTATGCTCGTTAACGATCTAGAAAAGGACTATCAAGAGAGCTTAGAATACATCGTCAACATGACCACTTTTGGAATTAATTTTGGGTTAGGGCGTATTCAGGAACTTCTAAGAAGGTTAGGAAACCCTGAAAAAGCCTTGCGTGTAGTTCATGTGGGTGGGACGAATGGTAAGGGGTCAACTACCGTGATGATTGCCCGTATTTTGCAGGAAGCGGGGTATAAGGTTGGAGTCTTCACTTCCCCCCATTTGCATGATTGGCGCGAACGCATGGTGATCAATGGCCAGATGATCCCGAAGGAAAAGGTCATCCAGGCGATTCGGCGCGTGCGCCCGTATTTAGAAGCCATGGTGGTCGAAGGGTTTGAGCATCCGACTGAGTTTGAGGTAAGCACAGCACTAGCGTTACACTATTTCGCAGAGGAAAACGTCGACTTTGCTTTAATTGAAGTTGGACTAGGTGGGGCGATTGATTCAACGAATGTGGTTACCCCACTGATCTCTGTGATTACAAATATAGGAATGGATCATATGGATTATTTGGGAAGTGATTTGATCTCGATTGCCAAGGTCAAAGCAGGAATCATAAAACCTCACTCTATAGTGGTAACGGCGTCTGATAATCCGGACGTGATTCAGGTGTTTCGTGAACATGCGAATGCTGTGGGAGTTCCTCTTGTTTTGGTGGGGACAGATGTCCGCTGGGAAAGCACAGGGAGTGGAGAGTTAGAACAAGAGTTTAGTCTGATGGGATTGAATACAACCTATTTGAAGCTCCGTTTGCCTTTAATCGGATTCCACCAACTTCGCAATGCGGCAACAGCACTAACCGTGTGTGAGCTACTCCAAACTAAGTATGGGGCACATATTTCTCAAGAGGCGATTTACGGTGGATTAAGCCAGGTGAAGTGGCCTGGACGGCTAGAACTACTTTCCCTGCAGCCTAAAATACTTTTGGATGGGGCTCATAATTTAGACGGAGCCCGTGCCTTAGTGCATGCACTCCCACTTTATTCACGGGATCGCCTTATCCTCTGTTTGGGGATGTTGGGAGATAAAGAGCGGGAAAAAGTGGTCAATTTACTTGTGCCTTTGGCGGACGAAATCATCATTACCCGTCCAAATTCGCCACGTGCGGGTGATTGGAAAGCCCTGGGGAGCTTAGCGGAACAACATGGAAGAAATGTAACCTGCATTGAAGACCCAAAAGAAGCGGTCATTTTTGCACTTTCGCGACTCGATGGAAATGACATGTTGTGCGTAACCGGTTCAATCTATATGTTGGCAGATGCTCGCCAAGCCTTACTAGATAAGCTACAAGGTTAATTCTATGTTAACGCAATGTTAAGAATAGTCTAAAGAACTTAACAAACTTAACATAAAGTTAACACAAACATTTCTAGGATTTGGTATAATACACGGTGGAACGACACCATACTAACCTACATAATGTGTAATATTTGTTTTGAATTCTGGATTTCGGTGTATGAGGTAGCATCGTGGAGATATTTGAGCAAATTTTAGGGTGGAGGTTATTTTTTTATGTTTGGTTTTTCACCAAAAGAGGACAAATTCTTTACTCTTTTTGCCCAGAGTACTGAAGTCATAACCAAATCTCTCAAAAGGCTTCAAGGGATCATGTCGCAAGATTCTGTTTCAGCCGAAGACGCTGCTCAAATGAATCGCTTCGAGCATGAGGCAGACAATATCACTAAGCAAATCTTGGAACGTCTGAATTCAACGTTTATTACTCCTTTGGATCGTGAAGATATATACAAACTAGCCCAAGTACTCGATGATATTGTCGACTTTGCTGAAGGAACAGTGGAACGCATGCATCTTTACCGTACGGGTAAACCATCGGTGGGTGCCCAGGAACTTGTCCATTTGGTGGGCTTGGCAGCTGAGCAAATTCAAACGGCTTTCTGTTGTTTGGGGAACATCCATTTTCAAAAGACTACAATCATGGCAGCGGCTGAAGAAATCTATCAGCTTGAATGCGCAGGGGACAAGCTTTACCGTCAAGAAGTAGCTCGTCTATTCGAATGCGAGAAAGACCCCATAGAGATTATTAAATGGAAAGAGATTCTAGAGCATATCGAGACCACCTTGGATCATTGTGAATCCATAGCTGATCTTCTTAAAAGCGTGGTCTTAAAATATGACTAGTTTAGGCGTTATGCTTATCGTTGTAGTGTTTTTAGCCTTGGCTTTTGATTACATCAATGGCTTTCATGACACCGCTAATGCCATAGCTACTAGTGTTTCGACAAGGGCTTTATCACCGAAACGGGCAGTGGTGCTAGCGGCCGTATTAAATCTTGTAGGGGCTCTCTATAGCACCGGAGTTGCTCAAACCATTGCCAGAGACATTATTACACCGAAATTTGTAACTCAAGAGGTTGTGATAGCCGCATTAATGGGTGCGATCATCTGGAACCTTGTCACCTGGTATTTTGGAATTCCAAGTAGTTCTTCGCATGCCCTTATCGGCGGAATGATCGGGGCGGCAGTAGCGAAAGCCGGTTTTAGCGTCTTGCAGTGGTATGGTTTAGGAAGAATCATTGCTGCACTGATTCTTTCCCCAATCGTTGGGATCGTGCTAGGCTTTATAATTATGAAGACAATGTTTTTTATTTTTGGTAACTTTTCGCCATCCCGAGTTAATCATGGCTTTAAGAAAATGCAAATACTTTCTGCAGGCTTGCTCGCCTTTAACCATGGGTCCAATGATGCCCAAAAATCCATGGGAATTATCACCATGGCCCTTATCGCTGGGGGTTTGCAAGCGCAAACAGATCTGGACCCGCACCTTTGGGTAAAACTTGCGTGTGCCTTTGCAATGGCTGCGGGTACCGCTGCGGGAGGGTGGAAAATCATTCGAACTATGGGCGGCAAAATATTTAAACTGGAGCCCATCAACGGGTTTGCCGCTGACTTAAGTTCCTCCATCGTTATCTGGTCAGCGACCATACTACCCGGGCTTCATCTCCCGGTTTCCACGACCCATGTCGTTTCGGGTTCCATCATGGGGGTGGGAAGTGCCAAGCGGGTTTCAGCAGTGCGATGGGGCGTAGCTAAACAAATGCTCATAGCGTGGCTTGTGACAATTCCCACGACAGCCCTTTTAGCGGCACTCTTTTACACATTATTGACGAAAGCTTTACTATAGCGCACCTCCCTTCTCACGCATTTGGCGTGTTGCCATAAGGACACCTAGCCATCGATGGCGGTGTTCTAATCTCGAGCATCCTTGTTCGAGCCAAGGACAGCACTATTCATCTCGAACGTCTTGTTCGAGTCTTGATCTAACAAGGGTATTCGATCGCCTTGGTCATAGGACCGAGGCTTTTTACTTTGTGCGAAGGTCTATTTCCATGATACCTAACATATCCTTCCCGTAAAAGGGTTGTCCAAAAAGGCGTGGAAGGGGAATGGGGATCATGAGGCTTTCAGAGCGAATTAGAGTTGTCGTTCTCTTGATCGTGGGGATAATGGCAATTGGTTTACTTACTTGGGGATTGGGTAAACTATACTTAGAACTGGTAGGGCAATCGAGTCGTGAGAAGGCCCAAACAGTGCTGTCTCGCAATGTTGAGGGAAAGCTGTTGACTGATACAGTGCTAATCCTTCCAGAAGTAAAATTCTGGACTTGTCAGGTTGGGGTCTTTCAAAGCGAGAGCAACGCTCAGCTGAGGAAAGAGCAGCTTAAAGTCTTTAATTTGAATGCAGAAGTGATTAGTATCAATCCCTGGATTGTAGGGATTGGCTTGGTTCATTCTGAAGAGGAACTCAAGGAACTGCGACAATCTCTTGGCGAAAAGGGGATTCCCACCATCCCAAAACTTGTCATACTTCCAGAGAGGTCATTTCGTGTCGCCGGAAAGGGTACACAACTGACTGTGGAGCTATTAACAAGCGTCAATACCATACTTCAAAAGGGGTTTACAGCCGAAGACTTGGTTCATGAAAAGCTAGTTTGGAATGCCTTGGCGGGAGATTACTTGCCCATAGAATTGGAAGGACTCCATCAGTTTTATAATAATGTTCGTGAAAGTGCGACTATTGGAGACCAAAATATTCTAGAGTTATCGTTATTTTTTGAGTATCAGAGGGTTATTAGTAAACTTTCTGGTCAATAATACAGTATATCTAAGGTTAAATGTCTAAATATGTAATGAAGTAAATTGCGTTTTTTTGGCTTAGTGATATAATTAACATAACTATACATTTTGCAAAAGCATCGTAAATATCAGATGAAGAAATGAGGGGCCTATTTTGAAAACTTTAAAAATTCCGGAAGCGACTATTATTCGGCTTTCAGTCTACTCACGTCATCTGACTGAGGTCGATCGAAAAGGGATAATAACTACCTCTTCGGGAGATATTGCTGAGGGTGTCGGCGTTAGTCCGGCACAAGTTCGCAAAGATTTAGCTTACTTTGGAGAGTTTGGTACTAGGGGTGTTGGCTATAATGTCAAAGATCTTCGTCAACATATTTTGAGAATTCTTGGTTTAAGCGTTGATTGGAGTGTCTCCTTGGTTGGTGCTGGAAACCTAGGTTTGGCCTTAAGTACCTATAAAGGGTTTCGGGAACGGGGTTTCATCATCACCAGTATCTTTGACTCAGATCCTTCGAAGGTAGGAACAAAGATTGGTAACATAGAAGTGTTGCCTATAGAGCAACTAAAAGAGGTCGCCAAGCAAAACCGTACACAAATTGGAATTGTGGCCGTGCCTTCGTCAGCTGCTCAAGAAATCGCAGATCAATTGATTAAGGCTGGAGTGCAAGCCATCTTGAACTTTGCGCCTGTCGTCTTGAATGTTCCTCCGGAGATCGAGCTTCGGAATGTGGACCTAGCAGTTAACCTTGAAGTATTGACATTTAATGTTGGTGCGCAGAGGTTCTAGAGAAATAGAATATTAAACCTTGAAAAGGCTCCAGAGCAAGTTTTAGGAACTCGCCCTGGGGCTATATTGGGTTTGTGTCAGTGGTCAAGTAGCAACGGGTCAAAATGCTGAAATGGCTAGAAAAAGAATTAAGTACATTAAGTAACTTAAGTAACCTACAATATTTTTAATATTATGACTACAAAATAGTATTATTTGTAGTAGATTTAAGGCTTTTTATGCATAATGGCTTTTTATTGCGGACTGTTGTACATCAAGGGGTATGTGTCATATAATAGGATCATGAGAAATGTATCTAGAGTGCCGACGTAAGGGTTTGGGCCGAGCGATGCAGGTTTGGATGTATTCCAACTACACCGTGTGGGATAATAGCCCCGTGGTAGGTTCTTAGGAACTAACCTTGGGGCTTTTCGTGCAGTGAAAGAGGGGAAAGAAGAATGAATCAAATCCAAGGGAAGAAGAAAATCACGATTTATGATACAACATTGCGAGATGGAGCCCAGGGGGAAGGGATTCATTTTTCAACGCAAGATAAGCTAAGTTATGTAAAGCGAATTGAAGAGATGGGATTTCTTTATGTGGAAGCGGGTTGGCCAGGTGCAAACCCACGTGATGAGGAACTTTTCCAGCAAGTTCATAACTTACACCTTCCCCATGCACGCATAGCTGCTTTTGGTAGCACTTGCAAAGTAAATGAGTCTCCGGATAACAGCGAAATTTTACTAAAACTATTGGCCTCAGGAGCTGAAACAATTACAATCTTTGGGAAGGCTTGGGATCTGCATGTCAGAGATGTCTTGAGGACAACTCTGGAAGAGAATCTGCGTATGATTCGTGAATCTATTTCGTTTTTGGTTAGCCAGGGACGAGAAGTGTTTTTTGATGCCGAACACTATTTTGATGGATTCAAGGAGAATCCAGACTATGCATTGAAGTGTATCGCCACAGCTCTTGACGCTGGAGCTGCAATAGCTATTTTATGTGATACCAACGGAGGAAGTTTGCCTGAAGAAATAGCCCTAGGGGTAAATGCCGTGATGGGGAAATTTGCACTTCAGGAACTAGGAATCCATGTCCACAATGATAGTGGTCTTGCTGTAGCCAATACCCTTGTAGCAGTTGAAGCTGGAGTAACTCAAGTGCAGGGGACTTGGAATGGGTTCGGAGAAAGGTGCGGCAATGCAAATCTAAGTACTCTCATTCCTTTGTTACAGCTTAAAGGAGATTATGATGTAGTTTCGGAATCAGCTTTGTTAAAAATAACTTCCTTTTCTCGCTTCGTTGCTGAGCTTTCTAACGCACCCTTCGATGAGAAGCAACCATATGTGGGGCGTAGTGCCTTTGCCCATAAAGCGGGGATGCATGTGGATGCGATTCTTAAAAACCAACGGTCCTTCGAACACATGGATCCAGCCGGGGTTGGGAATGAACGACGTATATTGATTTCAGATCAGGCTGGAAAGGCTAATATTCTAGATCGTTTACGACGATTTGAACCGATGATGAGTAAAGACGACCCACGTGTTGAGAAAGCCATGATCGAGATAAAAGAGTTAGAGCATAACGGGTTTCAATTTGAAGCAGCGGAGGGAAGCCTCGATCTCTTACTTTTAAGGATAATCGGGGACCTAACAACTCCCCCTTTTGAAGTGTTGGATTATCATGTCTGGAGTGACCCCTTGCGAGGGGAGCTCGATTCTGTCGCTGTAGTTAAAGTCAAAGTCGGTGAAGAATCAATCCATATTGCCTCCGAGGGAAATGGACCAGTGAATGCCTTAGATACAGCATTACGACAAGCACTCGTCAATTTCTTCCCGATCGTGGGGAAAAGTGAGCTAGTTAATTATAAGGTGAGAGTTCTAGACGGTGCGCGTGGTACAGAAGCCATTGTTCGTGTCATCATCGATACTCGGCTGGAAGACGAAGTTTGGGGTACGATCGGGGTATCTAAGAATATATTAAAGGCTAGTGCGCAGGCGTTACTAGATGCAATTAATTGGACGATCTATAGAGGAGGGTCCGCGTCACACCTCCTCAGCCATGCGTCCGTCGTGCCAAATTAAGGCTTTAATCCGTTATGCAAGCG
>JUEG02000541.1_pt1 | contig 10112 bp, 9 predicted proteins | sample 432341 | NCBI WGS metagenome assembly JUEG02 (sample SAMN02953476, study PRJNA257561) | rock porewater metagenome | biome: terrestrial; feature: Opalinus Clay rock; material: porewater; isolation source: Opalinus Clay rock BIC-A1 borehole | place: Switzerland: Mt Terri URL, St-Ursanne ...
ATGAAGGGTTACAAACCCTTCACTACATTTTATGTTTGCTATAGTCGTAGTGAAGGGTCTGTGACCCTTCCTTGGTTTTCTCTGCCACCATAACCCTACGTGTCATTATTCAACTACTACGGCATTATAGCCTTCTACATTTATCTTATCCCGTACTAATTATAACTATTTAAATATTCCCACTACTCTTATTTATATATTCTTATTCCACCTTCTACGACTTCTTACCTGTTCTTACCTCCAATTCTCCCTCCCAATTCGCACAACGAATGCCTTGTATTCTACTTAGATTGGCAAAAAGATTGTCTGGGGAGAAATCCAATGGTATTTTAATTACAAAATCAATATGTAAATCTGAATCTTCTTCTTCGCTAAAGGGAGATATTTCAATATTTTTTATAGAAATATTATTTATACCAAATAATGTTCCGATTTCCCCAATCAATCCTGGTCTTTCACTGGAAACAACATGCAAAGTCTTGTATTTCTTTCTGAAAGCCCTTTTTTCAAGCATTCCAAGACTCACTAATGAAAATAACACGATTCCAGCTGTCACGAATCCACCTAAATAATAACCATTTCCTATGGCAAGACCAATACCTCCACTTACCCACAGACTGGCCGCAGTTGTCAACCCTTGAATACTGTTTCCCTGCCTTAGTATGGTACCTGCTCCCAAAAATCCTATTCCACTTACAACCTGAGCTGCAAGCCTAGCAGGTTCTCCTCCAGTCCCACCAACTCCAAAACCATTAAACCCATACATTGAAATAAGCATGACTAGGGCAGAGCCTACGGTTACTAAGACATGAGTTCTTAACCCAGCAGGACGGTTATTTACTTCCCTCTCTAATCCAATTAAACCTCCCAACACACTGGCTAAGATAAGTCTTATTACAATCTCATAATCATTAATCATTACTTACCCCTTTCTTTTCATAAATTTAGTAAATAAGGGATTTCTATTTTATAGCTATAAATATTTTTTTATGTCTATTAAGCTTTCTATTACCCTTATATCAGTGAATGAATCTATAAAATTTTGTTTTGTATTAATACCGGTTTTTCCAATAAATCCAATCCCATTATCCAATGCTAGCTCTCCATCCTTTAAAGAATCTCCTACCATAAGTATCTCTTCTCTCTTTAATCCAAATTTGCTAATAAGATAATCTATATGGCTTGAACCTTTAGCTAATCCATTTCCAAAACCTAGTATACTATCAAATTCAATATTATGTCTCTTTAAATATTCTTCAATAATATCTTGAAAGTTATTCGATGATACCACAGTAATATATCCCTTTGATTTTAAGTAAATAAGCGTTTCTTCTGCATCATCATACAATAAATGACTTTCAAAATCCCGTTTTTTAATTGTTTCAAAGTTCTCTACCACCCTCTTATTTTTAGAGTTACCAGGAAATATTATTTCAATTTGCTGATAAAAAGGAAGTCCAGATGTTTTTAAGTATAATTCTCTCGCCATTTCCTTCGACAAGCCAAAATTACTATATATTACTTCAGCTGCTATATCTGCCAGATTATCCATGGAATTAACGATAGTTCCATCAAAATCAAAAATAACTGCTTTTATCACTATATTCCCTCCCCCCTGTATTCGTTACGACATTAATCATCATGCTAGTTTCTTTCATTTACTTTACTTCAACAGGTATTCTTTCAAATCTACCATACACCGGAAGTCCATCCTCCATATTTACTCTGAGTTCACCTTGAATAAGAGGTTTTACATAATCCATAAATTTTTGATTAATGAAATTACCCTCTCCATTAATAAACTCAATCGGAACCTTTCTTTCAGCATTTGCAACCTTATCCAATTCTACAAGACCTGTTGTACACCCGTATTCCTTGGCTTGTTCATTGACTACATAGGTGGTCATAAATCCGCTTTTACCTTCTACAATTGCATTTACCGCTGCCCTTCCAACCATCTCTGCTTCCTCTAAATCGACATCTGAGGCCCAATGCATTGCTGCCTGTTGAGCAATGGCAGGTGTTATAACCCTTGCCCTTACCCCTAACTCACTCTCGACCATCCCCTTCAAATATTCACCGACCCCTCCCAGTTCCGGATGACCAAAGGCATCTGTAGCCACTGAACTACTATTGACCTGAATATATTTCCCATCCTTATCCACGAGTCCTTCTCCAGTGACAATAAAAACTCCTCCTATTTCATTAATTTTCTTTCTAACATCCTCAATAAAGTTTTTACTATCAAAGGCCACCTCTGGAAGGTATATGAGGTGGGGAGCATCATCACTGCTTCGCTTCGCTATTGCGCTGGCAGCTGGGAGCCAGCCTGTATTCCTTCCTACCGTTGTCAATATCGTTACAGTTTCTGAGGTGTACATACTTTCAGTATGTAGTCCTGCTTCCATAACAGTGGTTGCAATGTATTTTACACAGCTGCCGAATCCTGGACAATGATGGGTGCCTACCATATCATTATCAATTGTTTTGGGAACACCTATTACCTTCAAGTCATATCCAATTTTTTGTGACATTTTATGTATCTTACTTGCTGTATCCATCGAATCATTACCTCCAATGTATACAAGAAACCGGATATTGTATTTTTTAAATATTTTAAATATCTTTATATTTATTTCATCCTCAACATCTTCATTTCTAAGCTTAAACCTACAGCCTCCTAAAGCAGCACCTGGAGTCATTCTAACTGCTTCTAGAACGTTCTTTGATTGTCTTGAAATATCGATGAATTCCTCCTTCAATAATCCTTCTAGCCCATGTCTCATACCTATAATTCCCGTAATCAAATTATTTTTTAACGCTTCGTCAATAATTCCATAAAGACTTGAATTTATGACAGATGTTGGCCCACCCGATTGACCTACCACAAGATTACCTACAAGGTCCATTTCATTCCTCCCTTAGTAATATTAACTTTTATTACTAAATTCTACCTTTGAATTTTCGATAACGTTTCCGAAATTTAACAAGCTCATCTCATCAAAGAGTATGACTTGAAATTCCAGTGGTTTTTCCAACTATAAGCTTTGGTTTAATATAAATTTGACTTGCATGTTTATCATTATTAATAATCTTTTCAAATAATATATTTGCTGCCTTCCGTCCCATTCCATGACTATCCTGCTGAGCAGTTGTCAATCCAATATATCCAAGTTGTCCAATACTGAACCCATCAAAGCCAATTATAGAGATTTCCTCTGGGACATTAATATTTCTTTCTTTCGCCCTTAAAAATGCTCCAATTGCCATCCTATCATTAAATAAAAATACTGCAGTTGGATTATACTTATCCAATAATCTATCAAAACACACATATCCACTTTCTTCATCGTAATTACCTTCCACAATCATATTAGAATTTAATTCAATTCCCTTATATTTAAATATTTCCATACATCTTTTCAAACGGATCTTTGAGGAAAAAGATGTTAAAGGAAGGGTTATTAATCCTATTCTTCTATGACCTAGATCCAATAAGTGGTTCATTATTAAATCCGTACCGTGAATATTGTCGGCATCTACAAAGCTTATATTTCTATTTACCACACTTCTTCTTAACATTACAAATGGAAAGTTATTACACACTAAGTCGTTTATATGTTCCTTATCTAAGTAGTCAGGAGTTACAATTATCCCTTCAACCTGTCGCCTTTGAACGTCTTTAATAGCCTCAGCTTCCACATTCAGATTTCTATTGGTATTGTAGTAGATAACACTGAAGTTATTCTGTGCACATACTTCCTCTATACCCTTGGCATTCAGCGCGAAGGTTGGATCTGTTATATCAGGTATGATAAGGCCTATGGTTCTAGATTTTTTAAATACCAATCCTCTTGCCATCTCGTTAGGCTGATAGTTTAGTTCCTTAGCCTTTTCAAGAACAATACATCTGGTTTTTTCCTTTATTCCATAGGAGTTATTAAGTGCTCTTGAAACTGTTGATGTGGAAAGTCCTAGCGCCTTTGCAATATCCTTTATATTCGTCAATCTAAACCTCCTACTTTTATGCTTTAAGTTATAGTTCACCCTTCACAATCATTTCTAACACTTCGGCAACTCCGTCCTCATTGTTAGATCTTGTTACATACTTTGCTACTTTTTTCAGGTCAGGATGGGCATTTTCAACGGCTACACCTAACCCTGCCATGGATACCATTTCCATATCATTAAGATTATCGCCTATGGCAACGGCAGAGTTTATTGATATTCCCAATAACTCACATAGTTTTTTCAAAGCACTTCCTTTAGTGACTCCTATAGGTAATATTTCTAGATAGGTTTCCTCAGATCTTACAATATTCGGTCTGGGGTCACATGTGTTAACTAACCTCTCCTGTAAGGAAACAAAATCACTTTTGTCTCCAATAATCAATATTTTAGTGGGAGCATCCTCACCATAACCAGCTATATTCTCCAATGCAATACAATTGATGTTGTCCTTCTCCATATATTTTTCTATTACATCATTTATTTTTGAAACATAGGCTTTACCTTTGTAATAAACCAGTGTATCGCATTGATAGTCTTTAATAATGTTTAAAGCTTCATTAGCATGGTTTTGATGTAAACTATCTTCATATAAGCTTTCATTATCAAAAATATTAACGATTTTAGCTCCGTTATACAATATGGCTGGTATTCGGAGACTCAATTCCTCATAATACTTCCTTGCTGAATCCTCGATCCTTCCGGTAGCAAAAGTGAATATTCCCCCTCTTTTCTGAAACTGCTCTATGGCATTTTTCGTCCTTTTAGATATACACCTATTGCTATCAATGAGAGTTCCATCTATATCAGATACTACCAGTTTATATTTCATAACATCTACCTTTCTAGTTTTAATAAAAGCAACTAATCAGTTAGAAGTCTCACACATTCTAAATCAAATTTTATACCTATGTGATCCTCAACGGAAAATACTCCTACACATTGTGGATTATAGCTTTCCACAGTCATTTTTGTGCCTTTTAGGTCCACAACATATTCCACCTTGTTCCCATAGTATGTCGCATATGTAATAATACCGTTTAAATCTCCTACACTGTCTTTTGTAAGATGTACAGATTCAGGTCTCACGGACATAGTTGCATTTTTCCCTACCTCAACAGCTCCTTCTCCAGGTTTGGGAACCTTTACTAAGGCTTCATTAACTTTTACGATGATGCCATCGCTTTTCTTACCCACCACTTCACATTCAATAAAGTTGGATTTACCTATGAAATTCGCAATAAACTTTGTTTTTGGAAACTCATATATTTCCTTTGGTGTACCCTCTTGCACTATGATTCCCTTGTCCATGATTACAATCTTATCTGAAATTGCCATAGCCTCAGTTTGATCATGGGTTACATACAAGCTGGTGATACCCAAACGTTGTTGAAGCTTTCGCAACTCATCTCGCATATACTCCCTAAGCTTAGCATCTAAATTAGATAGAGGTTCGTCAAAAAGTAGCACTCTTGGTTCAATAACTATGGCTCTAGCTAGGGCAACCCTTTGCTGTTGACCCCCGGAAACTTGGGCTGGATATCTATTCTGCATACTTTCCAATTGCATCAATCCAATTACTTTTCTTGTCCTATCCTGAATTTCTGCACTCCTTAATTTTTTTAGACGAAGCCCATAACATATGTTCTCATAGACTGTTAAGTGGGGAAAAAGAGCATAACTCTGAAACATCATAGCAATATCTCTCTTGTTAGGTGGGGTGTTAATAACCGAATCTCCCCCCAATAGAATTTCTCCTGAGCTTGGATTTTCAAATCCTGCAAGCATTCGTAATGTTGTTGTTTTTCCACACCCCGAAGGTCCCAGTAGTGTGGTTAGCTCTCCATCTTTTATTTCTAAATCTATAGAATTAACAGCTGTAAATTCACCAGTACCATCATGACTAAAAAATTTCTTTGTAATATTTTTAAATTCGACACTACTACTCCGTGAACTAAACTCTTTTGCTAGTACAGCGCTTTCCATGACCATTTATTTTGCCTCCTTTGCTTTAGCGATCCGCTTCATTCCTATTCTGCTCACCAATCTATTAAGGATGCCAATCGCAGTCATAATAACAATAATCATTATGACGATATAGGCTGCAGCGTCACTATATTTACTTACTTCAAACAATGAAAATATTCTCGTTGTCACAACATTCCATTTTGCAGATATTAAAAAGATTACTGCGCTAACTGCAGTCATTGATTTTACGAAGGAGTAGACTAGTCCAGAGAAAAATGCTTCCTTAACCAAGGGCAGTGTGATTTTCCTAAATGTGTAGGCACTACTAGCCCCAAGGTTTGTGGATGCTTCTTCTATCGATAGATCTATTTGTAGCAAAGCAGAAATTCCACCTTCTATACCCACCGGAATATTCCTAAAAATAAAAACAATGATTAGAATAAATGCTGTTCCAGTTAGCAAAATCGGCTTATCATTAAAGGTCAAAATATAACCTATACCCACAACTGTTCCTGGTAATGCAAAGGTGAGCATCGAGGAAAGTTCCATAACATGCTTTCCAATAAATTCCTTTCTTACAACGAGATAAGCGATAATCATTCCTAGAATTCCTGCAAAAGGAGTAGCTATAGCGGCCAATAGCACTGCGTTTTTAAGCGGTGCCCATCCTAGGGAGAATACATATTTAAAATGATCTAGGGTTAATGTATAGTTTATTCCCCATACCTTGACAAAGGCTCCTGCTAAAACAGTTCCATAAAATAAAACGACTATAGATGTAAAAAATAAGCAAATAGCAAGCAAAGGCAGCACGATATGTTTTTCACTGATTTTTTGTCTGATTTGAGAAGGCTTTCCCGTCACAGTAACAAAGGATTTTCCATTTATCCAATATTTTTGAAGTAAAAATGCAGTTACTGTTGGAATTAATAGCATAATAGCCAGTACAGCCCCCATTTTAAGCTCATACATGCCAGTAATAACTCGGTAGGCTTCCACAGCTAGGGTAGAATAATTCCCTGATATAACCGCTGGATTACTAAAGTCTTCCAAGGATTGAATAAATACCAGTAATAATGCACTTAAAACTCCTGGTAATGATAGTGGTAGTGTAATTGTTCTGAATATATGCCACCGGGATGCTCCGAGGTTCAATGCAGCATCTTCCACGGATGGATCAATAGACTCTAAAATTCCCGATAATGTCAAATAAGCAATTGGGAAAAAGGATAGCGTCTGAACTACTATTAGACTATGAAGTCCATATACATCAAAGGTGCTTATTCCAAGGAGTTTGTAGGTTATCAGTCCTCTTCGCCCAAATAAAAAAATGATTGATAATGATAGTACAAATGGTGGAGATATAATAGGTAAAGTGGCGATGGTTTTAAAAAATCTTTTCAAAGGCATTTCCGTCCTGTTAATAGCAAAAGCAAATATATATCCAATAATTGTAGCCAAGATTGCAGTAATAACTCCAAGATTTATGCTGTTCATAAAGGTTCTTCTATACTCTCTGCTTCGACCTATTTTTTGTACAGTTTCAAGACTAAACGCTCCTTGATCATTAATCAAGCTGTACTGTAATACCTTAACTAGAGGTAAAATTACAAATATGCCCAATAACAGAAATATCCCTACAATAACTATTAAAAGCAGAGGTTCCTTGAAAAGCATCTTAATTCGCCATAGACGATCACTTATCGCGATACCTTTTAAAGCTGTCTTTTCCATTAGATTCTCCCTTCGGATTTAATAATAGTTTGGTGACTTATGCCACCAAACTATTATTATTTAAAATCATTGTTTTAAGTTATCTTGATTTGCAACTCTGTTCGTAAACTCTTCTACTAATCTCTTTCTATTTTCACCAGCCCAGACAAAGTCATAGTCTATAACTGTCAACTCATCGATCTTTATTGCTCCCTCTGGAGGATTAGCATTTTTATTTACGGGCATCCTGAAGGATTTTGAATCCTCAAAAAGATTTTGACCTTCAGCAGTTAAAGACCAGTCAATGAATCTTTTGGCATTTTCCAATTCCTTTTCAGGTCCTCCGTTAACTAGGGCAATTGCACCAATTTCATATCCAGTACCTTCCTTAGGGAATGAAAGCCCGACTGGATACCCTTCAGCCGTTGGCTTTAAGCTATCGTGGGAGAAGGAAATACCTATGGCCGCTTCACCTAAAGCTACAACCTTTGGTGGTGCAGAACCTGACTTAGTATACTGTCTAATATTACTATTTAACTTATTTAAGTAATCCCAAGTACCTTCTTCACCCCTCATTTGTACAAGGGTTGCTAATACTGTATATGCTGTTCCAGATGATCCTGGGTGAGCAATAGAAATCTGATCCTTAAATTCTGGTTTTAATAAATCATCCCATGATGCAGGATATTCTAGACTATTCTTTTCAAACCATTCTTTATCAACCGCAAAGGATAACGCCCCTACATAGATTGGAGACCAGTATCCATCCTTATCCTTATAAACGTCTGGTATATTCCTTAACTCAGGAGAGTCATACTTCGCCAAGAGTCCATCTTGGGCAGCAGCAATGAAGGTATCCGCTGGTCCACCGTGCCAAACACTAGCCTGAGGATTATTTTTTTCAACCTGAAGCTTTGTTAATACTTCCCCGGCAGATAATCGAACATAATTAATTTTAATACCTGTTTTTTCTTGAAAAGCGTTCATATATACTGGAACCTCTGATTCTGGTAAGGATGTATAAACTGTCAGTTCTTTGTACGCAGGCTTTTCTTCTGAGGTATTAGCCTCCTGAGACCCTGTATTCTGAGAACCACATGCTGTGAAGAGTGAAACTATAAAAATCAAAATCATAATTACAGCCAAATTCCTTTTCGTTCTAATCATTATACTATTTCTCCCCATTTTTGTATTATAATTTGAATAAACTATACCTCTATTTCATACTTCACCCCCATTTTTTATTGAAATATAAAGGATTATATAATTCCATAGAAATTTTAGTTTTTACAAATAATTTTAGAGAGCGTTCCCGAAAATAAGTTAAACCCTTTTGCTAGATATGTAAGCATAAATACGAACTGTTATTTAGTTCCAAAAATATAATTCTACATTTGATTGTAAACTCCTTTTTATTGTGAAAATTTTGAAAATTTAGTTTTATTTCTTTAAAAAGTACCGATTCAAATGTTCTAGTCTAAACTTATGCAATCGTTTTTCATAAAAGACCTCTTAATACTACTTTGGAATGGTCTTCATATGAGTTATCTAAACCTCTTAATTACCTTCATTATTTTCAACAGTTTAGAATCCGAATTCTTCATTTACAATAAAAAGTTTCATTCTATCTTTCACATATTGACCTTCTATAATAGTTAAATTAAAACACACTCTTTCTTCTGTTCTACAATCTACACACTTTTTCAATTTTAAGCATGGTGGATTAAATCCAGCCCTTTTGGCATTTAACGGTGCAGATATCGTTCTAGCTCTTTCTATTGCATCATCTAAGGTACTACAAATCTTGTTCTTGCCAATAACAATTATTACATTATCTGGACCATATATCATTGCCGCTACCCTATTCCCGCTATGATCTATATTTACTATGTGACCTTCTTTTGAAATTGCATTTGTTCCTGTTATGTACCAATCAACCAATAAAGATTTTTTCTTAATCTGTTCACTTTCTTCCTGGCTTTCGGCTAGTGTTTTGTCAAATACAAGATTTCCTCTTTCTTTTAAGACTTTTGATATGCTCATTTTTTTCAATGTTATTGAATTTCCTACACCCACCGAACAATCTATAGGTATTGATTCAATTATTCTAGCCTTTGCATCTGATAATGTTTCAAAAAAAGTCACCTCTATACCCCTAGATCTAAAATTCTTTATCAATTCTAATTTTACATTCTCGCCCATTCTTATCCCCCTTAAGATCTCATAAGAATCACTCACGCCCATCTAAGTAAGGGCATGATCAATCTAGACTTGCCAGTTGTTCGGTGTAGAATTATTACGCTTATTCTACTTTAGCTTTAATTAACAGCATCCATCGATCAATAGCTTGAAACCCTATCTTATGATAGACATTACCAGCTTTTGGATTGTCGTAAAATAAGCATAAGGTTTTTCCTTCTAAT
>JUEG02001049.1_pt1 | contig 10110 bp, 8 predicted proteins | sample 432341 | NCBI WGS metagenome assembly JUEG02 (sample SAMN02953476, study PRJNA257561) | rock porewater metagenome | biome: terrestrial; feature: Opalinus Clay rock; material: porewater; isolation source: Opalinus Clay rock BIC-A1 borehole | place: Switzerland: Mt Terri URL, St-Ursanne ...
TCTAGCGTCGCAAGTAGCGCCTGGCCCGCGGTGTCGAGGGTGGACGTAGTTCCATGTCGAGCTCGGTTGCTGTCGTGCCGCCACCGATTCCGGCAGGGCTTGCACCGCGTCGCCATCCCGGCTCGACCGGGACTGTCTGTTCGGCCGTGACACTGGCTCGGGGTCACAAGATGACTGCAGCGTCTGGAGCAAGCCCTAACGAGTTGGTGCGTGATAGCGGGTGAGGCGTGCTTGTCCGTTTGAGGACTGCTGTTCAGGCTTGGGTGGTGCGGTCGGAGACGAGGCCGACGATGGCCCGGTAGGTGTCGGGCAGGCGGTCGCGGCGGTGGGTCCAGCGGGTCAGTTGCTTCCAGCGTTTGTGATCTGCCAGGGCGTGTTCGACGGTGATGCGGTCGGACGAGTGCCCGTGACGGTCACGTTCCCACTGTTCGATTCTCCCGGGCAGTGCTCCAGGCCGCGGTTTCCTTGGCGGGGTGATGGCTTGGCCTGGGTGGTCGCGTCTCAGGCCGAGGTAGCCGTCGTCCAGCAAGACCTCGACGTCGGGAAAGTGCTGGAAGCAGACGGCGATGCCCTCGTTGCGGGCGGCCGTGGCGTCATGCATGCGCCCAGGTCGCAGGGCGTCGGTCCATAATGTGCGGCCACGCCAGTCGGCGATCACGGTGGCCTTCATCATGTTCTGTTTCTTCTTGCCCGAAACGAACGCGCGCCGTCCGCCGCGGCTGGCCGGTGGCCTGCGGACCTGGATCTCGGTGGCGTCCAGCCGAAGCTCGATGCCCTCGGCCTGGGCGTAGGCGAACACATCCGCCAGGGTCCGAAGACGCAGGCCAGGACTTTCGGGGACTGCGCACCCCCGCTCGGCCAGCAGGGTGCGTACCTCTCCTATGGCCCGGGTGATGGTGGAGCGGTCGACGCCGAACAGCAGCCCCAGCATCGAGTGCGGCAGGTCGTGCCGCAGATGAATCAGGGTGGCCACCAGCCGGTCGGCAAAAACAAGTTGGTGGCGGGCGCCGGCTCCCTCGGCCCGCTTCCGGACCCCGCCTCGCGCAGCATGGCGGCGCCCCTCGACACCGGCCTGCCACGGCACGGCCAACTCCTCTACCAAGCAGGCCAGATGACGCCGAGAGAGCCCGGTGAACAGCCGATGCGCCAGGACCACCCGAATCGCCACACCGGAATCATGCCACCCACCAGCAGGAACATGTCACCCGCTATCACGCACCAACTCGTAAGCCGACGGGAGCCCCGATGGACGCCCTACATCGAGGTCAGAGGGTGTAGTGCAGGTCAGCAACGCGGCACCGTCTTCCGAGGCGCGCCATGGTGCGCGAAGATTCGGGCGTGTCGCTTGCTGTCGCCTGCCCGATCCGGGTGAAAGACCAAGCACTGCGATCAGGTCGGGGAGCCGTCCTTCGGGCGAAGTGAGTTCCATGCCGCCCTGACGTGACTGCGCATGACGGACTCGGCCCAGTCCGGATCACCGGCGGCCAGTGCGGCCACGAGCTCGTGATGGTGCGCGAGACTCCGGCGCAGCTCGGTGTCGCTGTAGTGCGAGAACCTCTGCCACACGAGAGGCACCTGCACTACCGACGACACGACGCTACCGAGCCGCCTGTTCTTCGACCCTTCGAGGATCAGCCGGTGGAAGCGGTTGTTGAGCTCTGTGATCCGGTCGACGTCCGCGACGGAACCTCGCGCGACTGCGTCCATGTCGTGCGCGAGCCGGTCGAGCTCGTTGAGGTCCACCGACGCCGACATTGCGGCCAGGCGGCAGGCCCACGGCTCGAGCACGGAGCGGAGGCTGAAAATCTCGTTGAGGTCCTCGGGGGTCCAGGCCGCTACCTGCACCCCGCGGTTGCGCTCGTAGCGCACGAGGCCCTCGGCGGTGAGCCGTCGCAGCGCCTCGCGAACCGGAGTCCGGCTAACGCCGATCGACTCGGCGAGATCGCCTTCGCGGAGCCACTCCCCACCTGCACGCTCGCCCGTGAGGATTTGTGCGCGGATCAGCCGATAGGCGTGGTCGGACGCGTGGCTGGGGTCGTGCTCGACCGCGGGTGCCGTATCGCTCGTCATGGTCTGCGCAACCTAGCAAGACGAATAGTTGTATGCAATAAGTGGACGAGTCATTGACCGCTTCGCCGATCCCCCTTAAGTTCGCCGCATCGACGTGTTGCGTGGATCACGATGGTTGCAAATGTTGTATGCAAACCAGATGTTGGAAGGAATCATGGACACCACCCCACTGCCGTTGGACGACATTCGCGTCGTCGAGCTCGGCCAGCTGCTAGCGGGACCGTTCTGCGGACAGCTCTTGGGCGACTTCGGCGCCGAGGTGATCAAGGTGGAGGACCCTGCAAACGGTGACCCGATGCGGCAGTGGGGCCGGGAGAAGCCCTACGGCAAGTCGCTGTGGTGGCCTGTCGTTGCCCGTAATAAGAAGTCTGTGACCGCGAATCTCCGGACCGAGGACGGTCAGGACCTGGTCCGCCGCCTCATCGCCCGGGCCGATGTCCTGATCGAGAACTTTCGGCCCGGCACCCTGGAGCGCTGGGGGCTGTCCCCCGAACAGCTTTGGGAGATCAACCCGGGCCTCATCGTCACGCGGGTCACCGGGTTTGGCCAGAGCGGCCCGTACGCCTCACGGGCCGGCTACGGCTCGATCGGGGAGGCCATGGGTGGCATCCGCTACGTGACCGGGGACCCGGATCGGGCTCCTGCCCGGGCCGGGGTCTCCCTCGGCGACTCGCTCGCAGCCACGTTCGCCGCGCTGGGCACTCTTGTCGCGCTGCACCAGCGCGGCCGGACAGGCCGAGGGCAGGTCGTCGACTCCGCGATCTACGAGGCGGTGCTCGCGATGATGGAGTCGCTGCTGCCCGAGTGGCAGATCGCCGGCTACCAGCGCGAGCGCACCGGTACGACGCTGCCGAACGTCTCGCCGAGCAACGTCTACCCGACCGCCGATGGGGAGATGGTGCTCATCGCGGCCAACCAGGACACGGTCTTCCGTCGTCTCACCGAGGTCATGGGTCGGCCCGAGCTGGCGACCGACGAACGCTATGCGACCCATGGTGCGCGAGGCAGCTTCATGGAGGAGCTCGACGGCACGATCGCCGAGTGGAGCTCGACCATCAAGGCCGACGAGCTGCTCGAGCTGCTCCACGGCAACGGTGTCCCCGCTGGGCGGATCTTCCGCGCGAAGGACATGTTCGCTGATCCGCACTTCGCTGCGCGGGAAGCGATCGTCAAGCTCGTCCACCCCGACCTGGGGGAGTTCGCCATGCACAACGTCGCACCGAAGCTCTCCGACACCCCGGGGCGGGTCCGTCACGTGGGCCCCGAACTCGGTGAGCACAACCAAGACATCTACCAGGGCCTGCTGGGACTCGACGACGACGCGATGTCGTCGCTGCGCTCCGCCAGCGTCATCTGAGGAGGAACCATGGCTTACCGGTTGGGCGTAGACGTCGGCGGCACCTTCACCGACATCCTGCTCATCGACGAGGAGTCCGGCGCGACCCACCGCGCCAAGACCTCCTCCACACCCGAGGACCAGTCCGTCGGGGTCCTGCGTGGCATCGAACGTGCCTGCGAGACCGCCGGCATCACGCTCGGCGACATCGACGAGGTGTTCCACGGCACGACCGTCGCCACGAACGCGATCCTGGAGGGCAAGGGAGCCCGCGTCGGCCTCGTCACCACCGACGGATTCCGGCAGGTGCTGCAGATCGCCCGGTCCTTCGTGCCCGGTGGCCTCGCCGGCTGGATCATCTGGCCCAAGCCCGAGCCGCTCGCCGCACTCGAGGACACCGTCGAGGTCCGAGGGCGGATCGCCGCCGACGGGTCGGTCGTCACCGAGCTCGACGAGGACGACGCCCGCGCCAAGCTGCGTCACCTCTCACAACAGGGCATCGAGGCTCTGAGCATCAGCCTCATCAACGCCTACGCCAACCCGGACCACGAGCGCCGGGTCGGGGAGATCGCGGCCGAGGAGCTGCCCGACATCCCGGTGTCGCTCTCCTCGTCGGTGCTTCCCGAGCTTCGGGAGTACGAACGCACCATCACCACGGTCGTCAACGCAGCCGTGCAGCCCCACGTGGCGCGCTACGTCGCGAACCTGGACGCCAAGCTGACCTCCGCGGGCATCCACGGCAAGCTGTGCATCCTCCGCAGCGACGGCGGCCTCGTCTCCGCGGGCGTGGCGGCCGCGAACCCGGTCAACATGCTCCTGTCCGGGCCCGCTGGCGGCGTGACCGGGGCGACCTGGGCCGCCGAGCAGGCCGGCTTCGAGGACTTCCTCACCTTCGACATGGGCGGCACCTCGACCGACGTGGCGCTCGTGCAGGGACTCAAGCCGCGGATCGGCCGGGAGACGACGGTCGGCGACCTCAAGGTGAGGGCCACCTCCGTCGACGTACGCACCGTCGGTGCCGGCGGTGGCTCGATCGCGCACGTCCCCCAGCTCACCCAGGCGCTGCGCGTCGGGCCGCAGTCCGCAGGTGCCGTGCCGGGGCCCGCGTCGTACGCCGCCGGCGGCACCGAGCCGACGGTCACCGACGCCAACGTCGTCCTCGGCTACCTGCCCACCCAGCTCGCGGGTGGGGAGATCACCCTCGACCGCGACGCGGCCCACGCGGCGGTCAAGCCGATCGCCGACGCCACGGGCCTGGAGTCGGTGGAGGCCGCGGCCGCCGGGATCATCGACATCGTCAACGAGAACATGCTCGGCGCGCTGCGCCTGGTCTCGGTCCAGCAGGGCTTCGACCCGCGCGACTTCGCGCTCGTCGCGTTCGGGGGCGCCGGCCCGCTCCACGCCAACGCGCTCGGCAAGCTCACCGGCGCCTGGCCGGTCATCATCCCGCCCTCACCCGGCGTGCTCAACGCATACGGCGACGCCACCACCGTGATGCGTGACGAGGCGGTCCGGACGCTGGTGAGACGGTTCAACGAGCTCAACGACGACTCGCTCAAGGAGATCCTCACCGAGCTCGCCGACGACGCGAAAGCGACGCTCACCAGTGAGGGCGTTCCCGAGGACCAGCAGCGGGTCGTCTACTCCGCCGACCTGCGCTACCACGGCCAGGGCTTCGAGATCCCGGTGACGATCGACATCGACGCGTTCGACGGCAGCGGCGGCGGTATCGAGAGCCTGCGCAAGGCGTTCGACGCGGAGCACAACCAGCTGTTCTCCTTCGTCCTCGACGCCGAGCACGAGCTCGTGACGGTCCGGGCCACGGCCAACGGCCCGCGCCCCGACGTGACATCGGTGAAGCTCGAGCACGGTGGCGAGGACCCGGCTGCGGCGCTGCGGACCTCGCACGCGATCTGGGTCGAGGGCGGCGAGGTCGAGGCGAACGTCTACGACCGCGCCCAGCTCAAGGCCGGCAACGTCGTACATGGCCCCGCCATCGTCACGGAGATGGACTCCACCACGCTGATCCTTCCCGGGCACGCCGCGGCGGTGCACCCGGGCGGCAGCCTCCTCATCCGTCCCCTAGACTCGAACACGGAGCACTGAGCCATGGCACGCCTCATCGAGACCGCGACCGAGCCCCTTCGCAGCGTCGACGTCGACGTGGTGACGTTGGACCTGGTCGAGAACGCGCTTCGCAACGCCCGCTACGAGATGGACGAGGTGCTCTTCCGCACCGCGCTGTCGCCGGGCATCCGCGAGCAGCACGACGAGTTCCCGCTGATCGGGGACCCGGAGGGGAAGATGGTCGTCGGTCAGTTCGGTCTGTCGATCCCCGACTTCCTGGAGAACTTCGAGGGCGACATCGAGGAAGGGGACGTCCTCCTCACCTCCGACCCATACTCCTGCGGAGCGGCGATCAGCCACGCCAACGACTGGCTGGTCGTCATACCGATCTACTTCGAGGGACGCATCGTCGGCTGGTCGTCGATGTTCGGCCACATGTCCGACGTCGGCGGCAACACACCGGCGTCGATGCCGACCGACGCGAAGACGATCTTCGAGGAGGGCGTGATCATCCCGCCCTTCAAGCTCTACAAGGAGGGTGTCCTCGACGACGACGCCCTGCGGATCATCCTCAACCAGGTCCGCAAGCCCGACTGGAACCGCGCCGACCTCAACGGCATCGTGGCCGCGTGCCGCACGGCCTCGCGACGGGTGCAGGAGATGTGCGCGCGCTTCGGGGTAGACACCTACACCTCAGCACTCGATGCCCTGCTCGACCGCAACTACCGGGCGATGAAGACCCTGCTGGCGATGGTGTTCGAGGAGGGCAAGACGCTCTCGTTTACCGACTACATCTGCGACGACGGCGTCGGCTACGGCCCCTACGAGCTCAAGCTCAGCCTCACCCGCACCGGCGACAAAGTTTTGCTCGACTTCACCGGCAGCAGCCCGCAGGCGCAGGGGCCGATCAACTACTTCATCAACGAGAACCTGGTCCGGATGTTCTTCGGGATCTACATGATCACCGTCGCCGACCCGCAGATCCTGTGGAACGACGGCTTCTACCCGTTGGTGGACGTGGAGATCCCCGAGGAGTCGTTCTGGAAGCCGAAGTACCCGGCCGCGCTCAACGCCCGCAACCACGGCATCGGCAGGGTCTTCGACCTGTTCGGAGGACTGCTCGGCCAGACCAACCCGGACCTGCTCAACGCCGCCGGCTTCTCGTCCTCGCCGCACTTCATGTACTCCGGAAACTACAGCTCCGGGGACCGCAAGGGCGAGTGGTTCCAGCTGTACTCGATCGGCTTCGGCGGAATCCCCGGCCGGCCGATCGGTGACGGCCCGGACGGGCACTCGCTGTGGCCGTCGTTCGTGAACATCCCGTGCGAGTACCTCGAGTCGTACTACCCGCTGCGCATCGAGCGGTGGGAGACCGTCGCGGACACGGGCGGTGCGGGTGTGCACCGGGGCGGCAACGGCGTGGACGTCGCCTACCGCTTCCTTGAGCCGGGCACGATCGCGATCCACGACGACCGCTGGCTCACTTACCCGTGGGGCGTCAACGGCGGCGAGCCGGGCGCACGGGGCCGGAAGTGGGTCGAGCGTGCGGACGGCACCACCCAGGTGCTGCCCAGCAAGATCCACGACTTCCCGGTCAACGTCGGCGACCTGCTCCATTTCGTCACCTGGGGCGGCGGCGGGTGGGGCGACCCGCTCGCCCGTGATCCCGAACTCGTCGGGCTCGAGATACGACGCGGGCTGGTCACCGTTGAGGGCGCGCGCCGGTACGGCGTCGTGGGCGACGAGCAGGGCCAGGTCGACGCCGACGCCACTGAGCAGCTGCGCGACAAGCTGAAGGACGGGCGTCCCGACCCCCTGCCGACCTTCAACATGGGCCCGCCGCTCGAGGAGATCCTGGCCCGGTGCGAGGAGGAGACCGGCCTACCTGCGCCGAAACCACCGATCGTCCGATGACCGAGGTCCCAAGCTACGACGACGGCTTCGCCGGCACACTCCGCCCGGGCAGGCAACCGGCGGTGCTGGCGATCGACCTCATGCACGCCTACTTCGACCCGGCCAGCCCCCTGTGCCTGCCATCGCGGGACTGCCTCGCGTCGGCGGCACGGGTCCTGGCGGCCGCCCGCAGCAACGACGTGCCGGTCATCCACACACGGGTGGAGTTCGCTCCCGACGGCAGCGACGGCGGCGTGTTCGTCCGGAAGGTGCGAGCGCTCGAGTACCTGTTCGGTGGCGGGCCGATGAGCGAGCTGATGCCGGAGGTGGTCCCGGCCGAGGGGGAGCTGGTGGTCACCAAGCAGTACGCCAGCGCGTTCTTCGGCACCTCGCTCGCCTCGACGTTGATCGCCCGGGGCGTCGACACCGTCGTCCTCGTCGGAGTGAGCACCAGCGGGTGCATTCGCGCGACAGGCGTGGACGCCGTACAGCACGGGTTCATCCCGCTCGTGGTGCGAGACGCGGTCGGCGACCGGACGCCCCAGGCGCATGATGCGAACCTGTTCGACCTCCAGGCGAAGTACGCCGAAGTGGTCGACGAGAAGACAGCGGTGGCTTACCTGGAGGAGCAGCGGTGAACGCGACAGTCGACATCGTCGAGGTTTCCCCGCGCGACGGCCTGCAGAACGAGAAAACGATCCTGTCCACCGAGGACAAGATCGAGCTGGTTGAGCGCGCGGTGCGTGCGGGCGCCCGGCGGGTCGAAGTGACCAGTTTCGTCAACCCCTCCAGGGTTCCGCAGATGGCTGATGCCGACGAGGTCATGGCTGCTCTGCCCCGCCACGAGGGGGTCAGCTACGCCGGGCTCGTGATGAACCGCCGGGGCCTCGATCGGGCCCTGGCTGCCCAGGTGGACGAGATCGACGTGGTGGTGGTCGCCACCGACACCTTCTGCGGTCGCAACCAGGGAATGACCTCGGCGCAGGCCTGTGCGACCGCAGCCGAGCTCGTACGGGAGGCTCGCTCGGCCGGGGTCTTCACCACCGTCACGGTCGGGGCAGCGTTCGGTTGTCCCTTCGAGGGCGAGGTCTCGACGGGCAGGTTGCGCGAGGTGCTGACCCGAGTCGTCGACGCAGGGCCGGACGAGCTGGCCCTCGCTGACACCATCGGCGTCGCCGTACCGTCCGACATCTCAACCCGACTCATCCTTGCCAAGGAGGTCGCCGGGTCCCACATGCCGCTGCGTCTGCATCTGCACGACACCCGACACACCGGGGTCGCCAACGCGGTCGCGGCCGTCGAGGCCGGTGTCACCACGCTCGACGCCAGCATCGGCGGCGCGGGAGGTTGCCCCTTCGCTCCCGCCGCGACCGGCAATGTCGCCACCGAGGATCTCGTCTATCTCTTCGACCGGATGGGGGTCGCCAGCGGCCTCGACCTGGCCGCGATCACGGCGACGGCGGCCTGGCTGGAAGAGCGGTTGGGCAAGTCCCTGCCCGGGGCGTTGCTGCGAGCCGGCAGTTTCCCTGGCTGACTACCGTCACGGTGTCGAGAGACACGGCAGCAGGGAGGTGCGGCGGATAGCTGACCCGGACAGCCCGGATCCACCGAGGAACCGGGTTCGCGCCTGCGAGCGTCGGGAAGGTTGTCGTGGCCGCTGGTTGGGTGTGAGAGGCCGCCGGACCTCGCTGTCCGGGGTGTTCCACCGTTTCTCAGGTTGCGCTGCTCTCGCGGCTGGTGTTCAGGACGCCAGGAATGTCGGTGGGTCGGCGACCCGGTCGAAGAGGTGGGTCCAGGCGGTCTCCCAAGGCCACGCGGTCGGCAAGTGCAGAATGATCCGGCGGCCGGCCACGCGCTCGATTGCGTCTCGCTCAACTCGTCGTCGACCGTGGCTGGACCTACGCCGCAGCGACCAAGATGTTCATGGTCGCCCCACGCACCGCCAAGAAGTGGGCCGACCGATACCGGGTCGAAGGCGTGGCCGGGATGCACGACCGCTGCTCGCGTCCGCACGGGAGCCCGACCAAGACCAGTGCGCAGGTCGTGCGGCTACGGTGGCGTCACCGGCGCGGCCCCGTCCAGATCGGCGGCCGACTCGGGATGCAGGCATCGACGGTCCATGCGGTGCTGGTGCGGTGCCGGATCAACCGCCTCTCCCACATCGATCGCGTCACCGGTGAGCCACTGCGGCGGAGGAGGCGTGGGCGTGCCGGAGGTCGTGGACGCGGACAGGGAAGTCGACGCCTGAGGCTTTGACGGCGGGCAGATTCGGGTGCGGAAGGTGTTGCGAGAGATCGGGGTGCCGGCGCGGGTGGCGAACAGCAGGTCGTCGTGCCCGATGCCATTGAGCCGGTTGAACCGCCCCGGGTTCGGTAGAGATCTCAGGTTGTGGTTGTGACCTGGGGTTTCGTGGTGGTGAGGTAGTAGTTGGTTTCGTATTCGACGGGCGGGGCGTGTCCGATCTCACCGTGGAGCCGACGGTGGCAGTACCAGTCGACCCACTCCGCGGTGGCGAGTTCAACTTGGGAGAGCGTCTTCCAGGGCCGTCCTGGTTTGATCAGCTCGGTCTTGAACAGGCCGATCGTGGACTCCATGAGGGCGTTGTCGTATGCGTCACCGACGGGGAGCCGATCGAGGCGGCGATGCCGGCGGCGTTCAGGTGCTCGGCGAGCGTGAAGCTGGTGTATTGGGCGAGTTCAATGGGTCGTTGCAACACCGGGCTGTTGCAGCGAGCGTAGCTGCTC
>JUEG02000752.1_pt1 | contig 10104 bp, 7 predicted proteins | sample 432341 | NCBI WGS metagenome assembly JUEG02 (sample SAMN02953476, study PRJNA257561) | rock porewater metagenome | biome: terrestrial; feature: Opalinus Clay rock; material: porewater; isolation source: Opalinus Clay rock BIC-A1 borehole | place: Switzerland: Mt Terri URL, St-Ursanne ...
GCTTGAATTCACCACACGTAAATTGTTATGTAGAATCATATGATTATTATCTTCAAAAACAAACATTTCTTTTCTTTCGGTATTTTTGTTTAGATAGAGTTTTTGGTTTATCTGTATTGATCCTTCACTTGGATTAGGGTTGTAATAATAAATTTTGAATTTGCTCTGTTCTTCAAGTCGCCCTTGTTCCTCAAAGATGTACATGCTAAAAACTTTTATTCCGCCCTCACCATCTACAAGATTGTTCGTAATTATTTCTAAAAGAGTTGTTTTGCCGGCACCATTATTTCCTATGATAGCCGTAACATTTGAAATTCTCCCTTTATACTCTTCGTCCTTTTGGGGTGGGTCATTAAAAAAGTTAGCGACTATTTCAGTGTAATCATATGAGAGCACGCCACTTATACTATCGAAATGAAAACGATGTGCCGGATCAAGATTGAATTCACTATTCTTAAAAGCCTTATACTCTTGAACCCAAATATATACAAGCTTCAAAACTATACATCCTTTACATGAAAACTCTGTAATTAACCTTTTTTATCTACATATTTTATTATTGAACAAACATCTACTTAGCCTTACCTAAATAATCCTCACAAGCATTTGGTTGCGGTGAGGGGTTTGTAATACCTTAATTATTTACTTAGAATTCAACAGGTTTCCTGAATATTCCTGCTATAAAGACAAAGATCACGAAATTATTTAACCAGAACCTTAATGTCTGGTTTTCTATATTTACCCCAGCCAAAACTTGTCATAATCTACAGCTCATACTTGAAATCGTTTTTTTAACCTTTTGTTGGCCTCCGGCAAATTCTCCATACCGAATATCAATGGTTATTCTATCGTCATTTTCAACCAAAACCAAAATATCGATATCTAATTCCTGAGTATCTGTTCCCTTAGCTACCGAACCAAACAGCCGTAAATCAATAATTGTACCTGCCAACTTTTCTTTAATACTGCGGCTAAATTTGTCAATAGCTTGTTATCAAAGGGATTAGTCATTACAACTTTCCTCTCTGAGAAACACTCTAAGCTTTTTCTTCAGGGTTATAGATTATTTTTCTTTTCTTATTTTGAACCATAGTATATCTTAATTTCCGTTCAGATTCTCTGGGTCATTATGATGCACATGCTATTCATAGCAAAATCGGTCTAATTTATTTTAGGATAACCTCCTTAAAACATTCTAGGTGCTCCTCTACTATTATCTTTTAAGGCATTTATCATAGTGCTCACTCCTATGCAAAAAAAGTGAGCCCCGCAGATGTTAATCCACAGATCTCGTAGTCAGATCAGTTTGCTAAGTTTAATCATTCTTATTTTCTAATGGAAATCATGAGTTTATAGGTTGTTCGCAACGCCCCCCAACTCACTTTCATATTAGCGAATGTCGCTACTGTAGGCGTTGCTAGCATTTTACTGTACATTTTCGGCATTCAACCTCGTATCTAAGTTACCTACTCCCGGTATAAGCATTCCATCTTCATTAAGTACATCTGGATTACCGAAAACGTATATTTTGCTTTGGGGCAAATCTAAAGATACATCGTTAATGCCTATATCGGAATAAAAGACCGAAGCAATAATTATTGTTTGCGGATTATACATTTCTATTGCCTTTCGGGTTAAATGAATAGCCGTACACCCCGTAGCCAAAATAGATTTCGCAATAATCAACGTCTTAACGAATTGACCCTGTTTTATTCCTGGTAAATCAATAGCTCGAATTGGACTAGTTAATGCCTCTGGCCCTCTCAGACCTCCAAAGTCCATATAACCTCTTATTGCTCCTTCGAACGGAGATGCAATCCCTGAAGCAAAATATTTATAATCATCTCGAGTACTAACAATTGCAGTAAGGCTTTGCATTACTCGTAAGCCCTCGTAATTAAAATTCATGGGAGTTTTTACGACAGAAGAGTTGGTAAGTTCATCCCCAATAATTTCTTCTCCCATTATCCTGCCTAAATGAAATAACCTCTCACGAAGCCTTTCTTGTGGGGTAACCTGATCCCTAATTTCCGTTATTAAGGCAGAACAATAGGAACTTCTTATACTTTTCATTGTAAAATCCCCTTAGGCGAGCCAAATTTCGAACTGCTCATAAAGTTGATGCAGACATCCCCAGAAATCTGAATAAATATGGGACCTATCAAATTGCATTGAATGACTTCTTCCAAAGAATACGTAGTCTAATTCTGCAGAACCTTCAGATACCCGATAATAAACTTGTGCCGTAGGCTCAGGTAAGGTTTGTTTTGCAAGTCTTATAAAATGATCCATGTAGTTTAACCCGGTGCCAAGTGAAGCCCTGTTCTTTAGCCAAGATTCAAATGAGTTTTTGACTAACTCTTGTAATTGGTACGTATGTTCAAAAGTAGTTCGCCAGTACCCATGATAATAGTTAGAAATCCTGTTAATAAACTTTTGTTGTTTGTCCTCGATTGGTTCAACAGATTTCTTTTTGAAAACTAATATTTTTGTAGGATCGTCTCTAAATGCAGCATCAAACTCAATTTCGGTCGCAGACTTACCACTCGGCAATTCTTCTCCAAACCGATGTCCTAAAACAAGTATAAACAAGTCACATTCTTTAGCCATATTAACTGTTTCAAAACGTGAGCTTCCTGCAAAAGAACGATCATCAAATGGTTGAGCACCGATAACTTCAACCAAATTAATTTGCTTAAGCACGTTTTCGATTGCATCTCGTTCACCTACTAAATCACGTATTGTAGAACTAACCATTACTTTAATTAGACCCATAAATAAACCTCCGATATGGTAATATTTCTTAACGTCCCATGTACTCCCGAAGTCAGATTACTACATTCACGTCCTTGAATGATTATTCATATAATTATTCTTTCTTCGCACGTGGAATATATTCGCCATTAAGGGATAATTACCCTTTGTTGTACTTTTCGGGTCCGATAATGAGCGTTACGTAAGGCCCTTCACCCAATTTAAACGAGGGTTCAATTTGCTGGAGTCAGATAAAATGGTTCGGATAGATCCAATCTAAGAGATTGTATTATCGGCGCAAATCTGTTAGTTTCTGAATTACTTTTCCTTTTTCTATTTTAGCATTCGTTTCATTTGAAATTATCCTCAATACATGATCATAAGAAGCAATAGCATACGTATAGCTCTCCTCTGCCTGCTCCTTCTGCGATAAACTGGTCTGCAGGTCTCCAAGGCTTTGCAGGGCTTCACCTTTACTGTTATGGGCATTAAAATGATTCGGGGCCAATGATATGGCTTTGTCGTATACCGTAATGGCCTTGAAATAGCTCTCCATTGACCCATGTGACTGCAATAAACTGGCTTGTAGATCTCCAAGTCTTTTCAGGGCATTGCCTTTGTTATAATGGGCAGAACTATAATCTGGTGCCAATGACAGGGCTTTGTCATATGCCTTAATGGCTTGAAAATAGCTCACCTTTGCCTGCTCTTGCTGAGATATACTGGCCAGCAGATCCCCTAGGCTATGCTGGGCGCTGCCTTTATTGATATGGGTAGCAGTATCATTAGGGGCAAGAATCAGGACTTTGTCATATGCCTTAATGGCCCGAGTATAGCTTTCATTTGCCATATGTTTCATCGATAATTTGGTCTGAAGATCTCCCAGCCCTTTTAAGGCAAGTCCTTTATTGTTATGCGCAGCTATAAAATCTGGGGCTAGTGACAGTACTTTGTCATATGCCTCAATGGCCTGAGAATAGCTCGCCTTTGCCTGCTCATGCTGGGATATACTAGCCTGTAGATGCCCCAAGCTTTCCAGTGCAAGGCCTTTATTGTTATAGGTAACAATAAAATCCGGGGCTATTCTCAGGACTTTGTCATATTCTTCAATGCCCTGAGAATAGCTCATCTTTGCCTGCTCATGCTGGGATATACTGGCCAGCATATGCCCCAGACTTTGAAGACTATTGCCTTTATTATTATGGGCCTTAATATTATAAGGGGCCAGGCACAGGGCTTTGTTATATGCCTCAATGGCCTGAGAATAGCTCACCCTTGCCTGCTCTTGCTGAGATATGTTGGCCTGCAGATGCCCCAGACTTTGAAGGCAATTGCCTTTATTGATAAGGGTACCAATATCATCAGGGTCCAGTGTCAGGACTTTCTCATATTCAGCAATGGCCTGGGAATAGCTTTCCTTTGCTTCGTGTTGCTGCGATAACTCAGACCGAAGATCTCCCAGTCTCGTTAAGGCAAGGCATTTATGATTAAAGGTTCCAATATTATTTGAGTCTTGAAGTAGCACCCTGCTATATTGTTTAATTGAAAATGTCAATTCTTCGATAGCTTCTTTATATCTAGAAATGGCCAGTAAATAGCTTCCTCGAAAATACGCAAAATCTGCAGAGCTACTATCGTCCACTTTCAGATCAAAACTCAAGTTCTGCAAAATACTGCATAATTGAAAATTAGATTGCTCTAAGGCTTCCTCAAACTTGTCAACCCATTCGTTAGCACCATTTTTCTTGTTAACTTGGGTTTTGTGATAAATTGCTTCTCCTAACGCAGTTAAGTTGCCCTCTTTTATTTTTTCACGATAATAACTTTCTATAACTTTGTGGGCTCTAGTCACAAATTCTTCGTCTTGCTCATTTATCACTCTTCTAAGAAGATCATGAATTCGGTATACTTTGTTCTCTTTATATTTATTAGACACAATTTTAAATTCTTTAACAAACGAGAAATTGATTAGTGTTTTAAACAATGGCTCAGAAACTAAAAGATTCAACTTCTTACCAAGTTCGAAATAAAGTTCAAAATCGAAACTTCTGCAAAGACTTACTGCTTTAATGCAATTGGCCAGATCAACAGTATCGACATATTTAAGAAATCGCTTAATCAATTCTTGTTCTTTGTTACCTGCTTGATCCTTAAGCCATTGATTAATATCGTGATTAGATAAGCTTATCCCATTAAGATTTGCTTGCAATATTATGTCTACACATAACCCTAGATAAAAAGGATGGATTTGGTCCGTTTCAACTTTAGCTAATTCTATAAGGCTGCATTGTATTGTGTCATTCCTTATATCACTTTTTTCAAGATAGCCTCTAGCATCTGTTTCGGTAAAATGACCAATTAACTGGGTATCAATATATCGTTTTGGAATATGATGATTTATCTTTGGAGTTGACCACTTGGGGCGTTCCCTACCCGCAACTACAACAATGATCCCTTTATCTAAGTCTAATAATCCAATAAATTCTCGTAACCATTCATCGCGTTCAAATAAATGGTGATCTGCAAGATGTCGTTCTCTTGTTCCCCAAAAAGCCTCATGAGTATCAAAAAACAAGACTACTCTTTTTGGAACATTGACCTTACCCATTGAATTATTTAAGTCTGACGCAAATAGATTAGGCAGCATACAAACTAATTCTTTTTCTGGGTCCATAGAATACAATTTCTGAACAATTTCTTCGTCTATTTTTGCTCCTTTTGATTCCTTCATGGATAAAATAATGCTTTTACTATAGTGCTTATTGATAACATTAAGAAATGATTTCACTATCTTTACTCCTGGAGTATGCTCTAATAAAGCAACAGCTAATTCAGTTCCTAAATCCATAATTTCTTTAGGAAATAAATCTTTTTGTTTATCTAGTCTGTTAGTTTTATGTAGATATAAGGCAGCAGCAAAATCAAAAAGTGGAAAGCTTATTCCACAACCTGATAGGTCACGTCGTAATTGCATCAAAGCATAAATACTATCTTTTGGTCGATAACTCTCTAGATAAATTTCAAAATCCAAAAAGGTTTGTTTAACAGGATGGAATTCCTCCTCCATGTGCTTAAAGTTACTTACTAGCTCTTCATTGTTTAAACCTGAAAGCTCATTCCAGTCTTCTATACTTCCAGTCAATTTACAAAAGTACTTACGTAGATAGTTTAAAAATAGAGATTTTCCATTTCCCCCTTCGCCCCAAAAAAAAAGTACTTTTTCAGGGGTAGGATCACTATTTAAATAAGTAAGAAAGTGTCTTGTTTCTTTTTCTCTATCAGTAAAAAGACCTAGCGCTCGAGATGGTACGGTTACACTTTGACAGACTTTGTGAATGGCCACTTTCTATTCCTCCCAAAACGAATATCCGTAATAGGTTTCGTTAATTATCGAAAATATCCTCCTAATATTTCCACTAAAGGGAAATAAAATTACTTTGCTTTGCGTTATAGCTCTATTTTCCTGTACTGTCCAAATCTCAATTTTTACAGTACTAAGAGCTTTGTTCATCCTGGGAGGACATCATACTAGGAATTATGTGCTGAAATCAGACCCCAAAGATTTAGTATTACTTTTCTTTAATATAGTTGAATTTGACTTGTTCACTCAATAATGTTTTGAACAGTCGTTCTTGGTCTTTGGATTCGTAAACTCTCTTAGGTATGATAAAGAAGGTAGCCTTCCCATAAATCAGCAATGAGAATTATTTATAGTTATAAACCCCTTTTCACTTCTAATAGCAACCTTATCACGGTTAATATTGCACCATAGTATATATTATGATGTAATATTAACCATTTATAATATAATATCTTATTATGTTTGTCAAATTTTTTAGTATATATTATTTTGTTATGGGTAAAATTATTAGCATCTTAGAGTAGTGCTTACCCCTAACTGGATGCGATTCTGATACGCCAGTAATTCTACATAGCTCGCTTTATGGAAAACTTTAAGGAGGATATGCCCATAATGAACTTATTATTAAGACTATGTTCTCAAAAACTCAAGCTTCTAGAACAGGCTTTAATTGAGCTGATATATTCTTTGGATATATCAGTAATGCAAATCATCAACCTAAATCTCTCCGATATTATCATAACTGAGTACCTGGCTTTCTTCAGGGTTGGAGAAAGAGTCGTAACTGCTGATGGGGATAGTTTATATGTACTTTCAAATTTTGTTTTAGAAAGAACTCGAAATGAAGTTAAAATATGCGATTATATGCCATTCTTTATTGGGCTAAACGGCAGGAGGATAACGCTAAAAGAGATTTGGACGATAACCAATAAGTTTTCAGATATAGTTGCTTCAACATTTTGTGCTATAAGTACAATCGAAACGAATTCATGGGAACATAAAATTCAGAATAATATTCCCCTATTCGTGGACAAATCGGTAACGACAATGAAAACGCAAATGCGACTAGAGGTATGATAGCAAATTGTAACGGACTTAAGAAAAGGTGATCATTGGTCCGCATTTGTTCCTGAATTGATAACCATGAATATTTGTAGTGTACTACTCCCAGGGGGAGACATAACACTTACAAGATTAATAAGAGCTCCTATCATTGCATCTGGGAATTTAATGGAGGCGTCAATGAGTGAATATAATGATGATTGCCATGTTCAAAATGCATGGGCGATTAATGAATATTTAAGGTATGTTGCTAATTATTATTCTAAGGCAACCTTGAATTGCTATAAACTTTGCCCCAAACTATTATTCGCATGCTGCAGAAAATCTTATAAAGACATAACGAGCGGAGATAATCAATTGGGAGGTAGGATATGAGTAATCAAGTACAGTTTATCACCAAAGATATTGCAAATGAATTAAGAGCAAAAGTTGCAAACAAACTTGAACATGCTGTCATTCTTGAGCTTCTACTGTGTTCTGGCCTAAATTCAAAGACAATATCAAAGATAAAAATCAGTAATGTTGATTTAGTAAAAGGTGAGGTAATCTTTTTAAATCTATCAGTTAATGATTCAGTTAAAAAAAAGGTATATATCACCAAAAAATGTTCTACTTTGATCGAATCATTTGTAAAGACAAGGTTAGATAGTAATCCTTATTTATTTAAGTCTAAGCTCAATGAAAAAAGATATTCAGAAAGACCTATTAATCACTCTACTATTAATCGGATTATTTATCAGTACGCAGAACAAATTGGCACAAAAATAGGTCTCTCATCTTTTAAAAGAACTCTACTTTTAAATCTTTATGCCAATGGATATTCCAAAGAATCAATTGAGAATTTACTTAATGTTTCTTGTGTATCATATACTTCATTAAAAAACAGGCTCAAAATTAATAAACTTAATATTGAAGATGTTGATGTTTCAGATAATATTCCAGAAAACATCCCTATAAAGCCCAAAAATGTTAATTCTTCAATAAATAGATTACATCCTGAAACCATTGATTTAGTTGAAGTGTATTTAAGCGAAGTTAAATTTAGAAAATGTGCTGAGACAACGGTTTATGGGTATCGTAGCAAGCTTTACATTTTTCTTTCACTTATACCAAAAAAGGTTGCGGAATTGGACTTTGAGGACGTTCGTGAAGCATTAGAGCTATTTAAAGTTAAGAAGAAGAAAAGCAGCTACAATAATATGTTAACAGTCCTAAATGGTTTTTTTACCTTTTTAGTCATAGAAGAGCATATCAATTACATTCCACTTAAGAAAAGGTGGAGAGCAAAAAGAATAACAAAAGGAAAATCAAGAGCTTTATCTGTAGAAGAACAAGCAAATTTAGAATTGGTTCTAGATGAAGAAAATTTACGTAACAGGGCAATGAGTGAATTATTTCTGAGTTCCGGTCTCAGGTTATCCGAATTAGCTAGGATCAATATTGACGATATTCATCTTAATAATCGTTCAGTCACGGTAATTCGCAAAGGTAACAAAAAAAGAACTGTCTTTTTTTCTGAAAAGTGTTCATTTATTCTAAACGAATACCTAGAAGAGCGTAGAAATACGAATAATAATAAACCATTGAGTAATAATACTCCCCTCTTCAGTAGGTTAAATGATCCAAACATAAGACTTAGCAAACGTCATATCAGGCGGATTGTAAATCATATTGGAGCTAAAGTTGGTAGAAATTTTAGTCCACACGATTACAGGCGAACTTTTGCCGTAAATCTTAAAAATAAAGGAGCAAAGTTAGAGGAAATTGCAGAACTATTAGATCATGATGATATCGACACAACCGATATCTATGTCAGAACTGGATCCAACGATTCTGAAACTAAGAAACTATATCATAGGGCAATGGGGTGATATATACTATGTTGGGATATGAACTCTTAGATAATTTTCTGAAAGATAGTCAGGAACATTATGCCAAAAACACCATACGTCAATATAAAAGAGATATTATATTCTTTTTAGATCATCACTGTCATGATATTCCAAATGTCAAGTGTAAAGACATTAAAAAACATCTGCAAATGATTGACCAGAGTGGGAAAAGCGCAAGTACAATACACGGCCATGCAAACTCCCTTAAGACCTTTTTTCAATATTGTATTGAAGAGAATCAATTAAAAGTTAACCCTTGTATTGGTTTATCGCTTCCCAAACTCCCTGAACCAGTTCCTAGGTACTTAGATGATTTAACTGTTTTTAAAATCAGGGAAGCTGCAAAAACTAACATCCGTGATATCGCTATTTTAGAAACGCTTTATTATACAGGGGTTAGAGTAAGTGAGCTCATTAATATTAAGATTGAAGATGTTGATTTTAAAAATCTGGAGATTTGGATTTCCGAATCTAAGAATGGGTATTCAAGAATGGTTCCAATGAGCCAAATCTGTGCAGTTAGAATTAGTAACTATCTAAATAGAAGATCAGATAATAATCCATATCTTTTCATTTCTATAAGAAAAGAACACTTTTCACGGCAAGGAATTGTAGATATCGTTAAAAAATATTCAGAAATTGCTGGCTTTGACCCTTCTAATATTAGTCCGCATTGCTATAGACATACATTTGCCACGAAATTAGCTTCAAAGAAAATTCCATTTGCCGTAATAGCTAAATTATTGGGCCATAAAGGATTTAGGAATGTCAAGGTATATGCAAAAATTATGACAGAAATCAGGAGCTTAATTTATAATGAGTATCATTAAAACATATACTATGAGAAGAGTGCATTGCACTCTTTTTTAAATTAATTTTTGGAAAATTCGAATTCTGATAGTGTCCGATAATTCATGATATGCCTACACTCGTTTTTAAAGTTAGCCCGCAAACTCGCTATTATCAATGGTTTACGGGCTTTTCTTATATTTGTAATAAACTTTTCTAGATATTATGTAAAGTAGAGTATTTAAT
>JUEG02000355.1_pt1 | contig 10099 bp, 10 predicted proteins | sample 432341 | NCBI WGS metagenome assembly JUEG02 (sample SAMN02953476, study PRJNA257561) | rock porewater metagenome | biome: terrestrial; feature: Opalinus Clay rock; material: porewater; isolation source: Opalinus Clay rock BIC-A1 borehole | place: Switzerland: Mt Terri URL, St-Ursanne ...
AATAAATCGCGCATGGAAGCCTTACCTTCTTGGAATAAGTAAACATACTTCTTACTCATTTCTGTCCTCCTTAAACAATAATTCTAACACTATGCTGGCGGTCTCCTCAACCGCTTTACCAGTGGCGTCGATGATTGGGCAACCAATACGTTTCATAATACTCCGCCCATACTCCAGCTCTTGCATAATACGATCTAAATTAGCATAATCCGAGCCAGCTTTTAATCCTAAAGTTTTTAAACGCTCTGTCCGAATTGTGTTGAGCAATTCAGGTCGTAGTGTTAACCCAATTACTTTTCTAGGAGAAATATAAAACAGTTCATCCGGGGGACAAACCTCAGGAACCAGCGGAATATTCGCAGCTTTAAGTCCTTTATGGGCTAAATACATACTGAGTGGAGTTTTTGAAGTCCGTGAGACGCCAATCAATACAACGTCGGCATAAAGAACCCCGCGTGCATCTTTGCCGTCGTCATATTTGACTGCAAATTCGACTGCCTCCACTTTACGAAAATACTGTTCATCTAGACGATGAATAATATTAGGAATATGTGTGGGTTGCATACCAGTTTGGCTAGTTAGGGCGCCAATCAAAGGACCTAATATATCGACGGTTCTAAGTCCTTTCTCAAGAGCTTTTTTCTCCAGATATTCCCGAAGTTCTTTAAGTACTAACGTATAAACTAAGACGGCCTGTTCTGCCACAGCCTCTTCCATAATATCTTCCAGATGCGATTCATCCCGCACGTAGGGAATCCGACGAATCCGAGTCTTTACACCAAGAAATTGTGCCGCCGCCGCCCGGCTAACAAACTCAGCCGTCTCTCCCAGTGCATCTGAAATAACATAAATCACTGTACTTTGGGTCGTCACGCGTTCACACCCCTCCGAATTTATCTCTTACTGGACTCCCCCACTCGATGTTCAGCCTAAGCTAAACGAGATACTCGAAGTCCATCCTGACTCTGATTTCCAACTTGTGTTACGAGTTACAACCTTGCTTCTGCAATTTCTACAAAAAGCTTTGTGACATTCGTCTTAGTAAACCGGCCAACGACCTCATAACATTCATCCCCGTTTTCGTCCACATACCCTTCCACCACTGGTAAACTGTCAACCTGATGTTGTACCAGTTTTTTGGCAGCACTAAATACCGGTTCATCCGGTGTCGTCATGTAAATGTTAGGCATGCGCGTCATAATAACACCGACAGGAACTTGTTGAAGGTCGCTTTTCCCTAAAGAGGCTTTCATAATATCTTTCCGTGAGATCATCCCTAAAAGAAGACGATCTGTTCCGACAACCGCCACGCTTCCCACATTTTGTGTGAACATTGCAACCGTCGCTTCATAGATACTCGCGGTTTCTAGTACAGTAACTGGCATCGATTTATACGCGCAAACCCGAAGCTGAAGCAAGCGTTCCATAATTGGAGACGGGCCAGTGTTTTCACGATAAGAATATCCAACCCGCGGCCTGGCCTCAAGAACCCCAGTCATCGTCAAGATGGTTAAATCTGGGCGAAGAGTGGCCCTCGTCAAATCCAGCTTTGCCGCAATCTTTTCACCGGTGATAGAACCTGACTCTTTTACGATCTCCACAATTCGCTGTTGACGATCCGTCCATTCCAACCCTTTTCACCTCTCAATGTTCCTCCGAACGTTAATGTGACATACTAATTAGCTATTACACCTCCGATTATATCATAATGTATGTTTTATTTACTAGTTAGTGAACATAATATTTCTATTATTCGCCATCAATATATCGAGGTTTGAAAATGATGGACCATTGACTAACAGCTTTCTTTGAGCATCGTCTATGCCAGAACGCTTAGATCCCCCAGACATCCCAGCATTTCCACACATTGCTTGAGCAAAGCCAACCGTGCTACTCTCAAATCAGCATCCTCAACCATAATCATAACCGCTTGAAAGAGGGCCTCAATTAGCGGGACCAGTTCTCCTGCCAGCTTATACCCCTCCTGGAAATCACCCATTGCTATCGCCTGATCAAAACGCTCTCTGCGTACGGCTATCCCGTTGGCAAGGGCAATCTCCGTCGCATCTACTAACAACGATGGATTCAAGGCTTGAGTCAGTTCCTTTTTTGTCAGATTAAAACAGCGAGTATACGCTTGGGTAAATTGAATAAAGGACTCTTCCTCCCTTTTTTCGGAAAGTAGTTGAGCTCGTTTCACAACGCGATTAAATTGATCGCTTCCTGGAACGAGTGCTGCTTCCACCGTATCATAGCGCAGTCCTTGTTCCTGAAGCACATAACGCAGCCGTTGTTGAAAGAAATCCTGTAAAAGAGGCAAAATGTCCTCGACTGGCAAAGGCGAGGTCCCTTGCAACGTTAGAGTTCGATAGGACTCCTGTAAGAGTTCCGTCAAGGAAAGGTTCCAATTGGAGTCTAATAGGATCGCAACGATCCCTTGTGCTTGCCGCCGTAGGGCATATGGGTCCTGTGACCCCGTAGGTTGAATCCCTATGCTGAACGCCCCGACAATAGCATCGAGTTTATCTGCAAGGCTAACCACACGCCCTTGGTCAGACATCGGCAAGGCATCTCCCGTAAAACGAGGTTGATAATGTTCAAGGATTCCCTGACAAACCTCAGGCTTCTCCTCGCTTGCCCTCGCGTAATCTGCCCCCATAATCCCCTGCAATTCCGGGAAATCGCTGACCATAAGAGTGACAAGATCCGCCTTTGCCAACAAAGCAGTTCTGTCAATCACCTCTTGTTGGACGCCCACGAATCCAAGCTTATCCGCCATGAACCGAGACAGGCCACGCAAACGTTCCACTCGTTGTTCTACGGTACCCAATTTTTCGTGATACACGATTTTTCCTAACTTGGACACCAAATCTGCTAAGGGAACCTTTTGGTCTTCTCTATAATAAAAGGCTGCGTCTTCTAAACGAGCTTTTAACACTTTTTCATTACCGGCCTTCACTGTATCTAGGGCAAAAGCATCTCCGTTTCGTACCGTGATAAAATAGGGCAGAAGTTTTCCGTTGACGGCTCGGACTGGAAAATACCGTTGATGCTCTCGCATCGGAGTAGTGATCACTGCCGCCGGTAGTTCCATGTACATCGAAGCCACTTCACCTAATAAAGCAGTCGGATATTCAACTAGGTGGATGACTTCACCCAAAAGTTCATCATCTGCAGGCACTTCGCCGCCGACTCCCTCTGCTAGGACTTTAATTTGCGCTTGGATCTCAGCCCTTCGTTCGTCAGGGTCGACGATGACAAAGGCACCGCGTAAGGCTTCTCGATAATCAGACGGTTGCGCGAGGGAAACGGTTTCTGTAGCCAGGGTACGGTGCCCCCGAGAAACGCGCCCTGACTCTAGACCGACGAACTCGAACGGCACCACTTCTGTCCCATAAAGTGCTACGATCCAGCGAATAGGTCGTGCAAAATGAAAATCAAGATCTGCCCATCGCATAGGCTTGGGAAAATGCAAGGCATTAATCAGATCCTTGGCTAACTGAGGCAATAGCGCCCTGGTCTCAAGCCCAGTTTCTAATTTGCGGGCAAACACATACGGTACTCCATTAAGCTCTTGGACAAAAAGGTCCTCGATCGACACCCCTTGCCCTCTTGCGAAGCCTTGAGCTGCTTTTGTAGGGGCCCCATTGACGTCATAGGCGGCTTTAACAGCCGGCCCCTTAACTTCCATCGATAAATCCTCTTGCATCTCCTCTAGACCAGTGACAAGAAGCGCAAGACGTCGAGGAGTCGCAAAAATTTTCAAATCAATAAAGGGTAAGCGCAGTTCCGTCAACCGTTTGCGCGCTTGTTCCTCCAGTTGGGTCATTGCCCCTGGGGAGAATTTAGCTGGGATTTCTTCCGTCCCAAGTTCAAGCAAAAAATCGTTCGCCATCCTACTCCACCTCTTTCACAATTTTAGTCTTTAACAACGGGAAGCCCAGCCTCTCCCGCTGCTCTACATAAGCTTGAGCACACAAACGGGCCAGAGCACGCACCCGAGCAATATAACCTGTGCGTTCCGTGACACTGATTGCTCCGCGAGCATCCAGCAGGTTAAACGAATGAGAGCACTTCAGCACATAGTCGTAAGCAGGAAGTACCAACCCTTTTTCAACGACCCGCTTCGCCTCACGCTCATACATGTCAAACCAGATTTGTAACGCTTCTACATCCGCTACTTCAAAATTATACGTCGAGTAATCGATTTCATTTTGGTGATAAATATCGCCATATGTCACATCTCCGACCCACTCAATATCATAGACACTATCTTTATTTTGAATATACGTAGCAAGACGCTCAAGTCCATAAGTGATTTCTGCACAGACTGGTTTACAGTCTATACCTCCGCACTGTTGAAAATACGTAAATTGACTCACTTCCATGCCATCTAACCAGACTTCCCAGCCAAGGCCCCACGCACCTAAAGTTGGAGCCTCCCAGTTGTCTTCGACGAAGCGAATATCATGTTCTCGCGGATTAATGCCTATACGTTCCAAGCTTTCGAGGTATAATTCCTGAACATTGTCAGGTGAAGGCTTAAGGATGACTTGGTATTGGAAATAATGCTGTAAGCGATTAGGGTTCTCTCCATATCGTCCATCGGTTGGCCTGCGAGACGGCTCAATATAAGCTACATTCCAAGGCTCCGGTCCAAGGGCGCGCAGGAATGTGGCAGGGTTCATTGTCCCAGCCCCTTTTTCTACATCATAAGGTTGAGCAATAATACACCCTTGTTCTCCCCAAAATTTATTGAGGGTTAGAATAATGTCTTGGAACTTCATTTGGCGTACCTCCTAAGTTTTATTAGATATCAATTTAGATAGCTGAAAGTTGCACGGACGGTTCTTAGACTTGTGCAAGTTCGAAAGCAGTTCTTAGAACTTGAATGTCAGGCGGACGATCTTCGAAACTTGCAGTCCTCCGACGTGCACCGACAAGCCTGCACATCGCGTCGCCCTTGACTTTCAACACCTTTGCTAGAACAAAAAACACATAAAAAAGCACTCACCCCCGTAGCATTTAAGCTACAGGGACGAGAGCTTGTTCCCGCGGTTCCACCCTGTTTGACCCAAAAGGGTCCTCTTCATTACAAATGCTCAGAGCTTCCCCATCCATTGCTCTCATTCGGCTTCCACCTGCCCGAACTCGCTAATTGAGAGTATTCATGGACTTCCTTCCCATCATTGCATGTCAATTTTCGGCCCGTTTAATTGACTCGATTCCGCTCTCAGAGCTCACTAAGCCAAGAAACTACCTCTAGCTTTTTAGTTGAATTTATTATATGCGGAGGAAGGATGCCTGTCAATGAATTTCCTTAATATTCCTTATCCGGAGAAAAATTAAAAGCATCATCCTCATACTCAGTTTCATCGTTAGTAGCTACTTCCAGTTCAAAATTGTTTACAGCAGCCCCTACCGCACCAGCGAGCGCTAACAGTCGTAAACCTGGCTTTCGCCAAATCGTATACGCTAGTGCTAACCCTAAAGGAGCGGATAGGCTTACAATCGTATTCTCATGTCTTTTAAGGCTAATTGTGCTATGACTAAACGTTGACATCGTGGATTTAACACTGTCCCAAATCCCCTGCCCTTGATCAACAAAGTCAAAGCCCTTACTATCCTCCTCGCGAGTCTTCTCAAGATCGTCCAAAGCCTTCACTACATCACCCTGCGCAAAATTCAAAGCAGTACGAGCCTCTTCATAACCTATCCCCATACGTTCACGCAATACATCTAACTTTTCAAGTTCTGTCCACAACGCTTCAGTCATTATCTTTTCCTTCCTTTCCACCCTTATGTCGTCCCCCATCATTTGTACCTAAACTCCCGATTACCCAAGGTTTAAGTGGTCCCTCAAATTTATACTTCACGAAAAGCCATAAAGTCTCTAAATATCCACCGTTTCTTTTCCTATTCTTTGTAATCTGTAATCCCAGTATACATCTAAATTCTACACTTGGACACTCGTCACCACCCCAGACTTTGGAATGTGAGACCGATATCTAGTAGATTGAACTGACTTTTTCTAGATATCCAATGCTTTCGGGTTGCACTTCTAGGTCATAGATGGTAAAGTATAACAGGCAACTTCTTACAACTAAACAGGTTGTAGGTTAGTGTATATTAATATTTATATAGGGAATTTTAAATTAAGGAGGAGGTGTTAAAATGATACGGTTTAATAAAGTATCCAAAGTATTCTCAGAAGGATTTCTAGCTTTGGATGAAATATCTTTTCATATTGATGAGGGAGAACTGTTTGTGTTGATTGGGCCCAGTGGCTGTGGTAAGACGACCACCATGAAGATGATTAACCGATTAGTCGAACCGACCCAAGGGGAAATCTGGATAGACGATAAGGATATTAGTAAGGAAAATCCCGTCGAGTTACGACGTAATATTGGATATGTGATCCAGCATATTGGACTCTTGCCTCATATGACAATTGGTCAAAATGTAGCCTTAGTACCGAAACTAAAAAAAATGGATTCCTCAATCTACCTGCAAAGAGTAGATGATCTTTTATCTATGGTCGGCTTAGATCCGGATATATATCGCAACCGTTATCCCACAGAATTAAGCGGTGGTCAACAACAAAGGGTAGGGGTGATTCGAGCACTGGCTGCTGAACCTCCAATTATCTTAATGGATGAGCCGTTTAGTGCCTTAGATCCGATCAGCCGCGAACAGCTACAGGACGAGCTTATTCGTCTTCAGCAGGAAATTAAGAAAACCATCGTCTTCGTCACTCACGATATGGATGAAGCTCTTAAAATCGCGGATCGTATTTGCTTTATGAAAGACGGCAAGATCGTTCAGTTAGACACCCCTGACCACATCCTGCGCCACCCGGCCAATGATTTTGTCAGGTCCTTTATCGGAGAAGACAGACTCAATGCCGCCGGAATCTTGCCTGATGTGGAAGAGGTAATGGTTAAACCTGTGACAACTGGTCCAAACCGTGGTTTAGCTGAGGCCATAAAGTTTATGCATAAGCATAAAGTTGACAGCTTGCTCATCACAGGACCGGGAAATATGTATCTGGGTATTGCCAAAGCATGGGACATCCAACAGAATTACCGTGACGAAACGTTAACCCTCAAGGATATTATGGTAAAGGATTTCCCGACAATTCAGCGAGATCGTCCCTTAAGCGAGGCCATCGATATCATCAGTGAGAACAACGTGTCTAATCTGCCTGTGCTCGGTGCTCAAGGGGAGCTGATAGGTGTTATTACCAGGGCGAGTTTAGTCGATGTCATGGCAGATAAATACGGAAATGGAACAATAGATTCCTAGAAAGGAAAGGGCTATGGAAATACTTTCAGTTGTACAAGATCGTTGGCCGGCTATCGTTACTGCTTTCGGGCAACATATTCAGTTAACCTTTGTCGCCCTCTTTTTTGCGATTATTATTGCTGTTCCATTAGGAATCATATTAACACGCTATCGCAAATTAGCAGAGACCATAATTGGTGTGACGGCAGTAGCACAGACTATTCCCAGCCTTGCTCTGCTTGGTTTAATGATCCCCCTAATAGGCATAGGATTCTTTCCTGCTATTGTGGCCTTAACTATTTACGGATTATTACCCATTATTCGTAATACTTATACTGGTATAGTAGGGGTAAATCAAGCTGCTATTGAAGCAGGAGTCGGTATGGGAATGACGTCAAGCCAGGTATTATTCATGGTAGAAATACCTCTGTCTCTCTCTGTCATTATCGCTGGGATAAGGACATCCACTGTTCTAATTGTAGGGGTTGCGACTCTTGCTGCCTTGATTGGAGCTGGCGGGTTAGGAGATCTGATTTTCAGAGGGGTTTCAATGTCCAGCAATGAACTAATTCTAGCAGGGGCAATCCCAGCTGCAGTGTTGGCACTAATGATTGATTATTCTTTCAAATGGATTGAGATTAAGGTTACTCCTAAAGGCAGCAATGGGTAATCAGTAAATTAGGCAAACAGTATTAAGTAATTATTACGAGGAGGAAAATTTGTGAAAAAAGCAAGAATGTATGGAGTTTTAGCAGTTGCATTACTATTAATTTTTAGTATAGTTGGTTGCTCAGCAGACACGAAAACAGGGGGCAAGGTTGTCATTAGTGGCAAGAACTTTACTGAACAAGAAATTTTAGTCTACTTAATGGCTGGCGTGATTGAGGCTAAAACTGATATTGAAGTCGAAACTAAACCTTGGCTCGGAGGAACAATGGTTGCCTCGAAAGCATTAGATGCGGGAGATATTGACATCTATGCTGAATATACCGGGACAGCTTTGACGGTACAACTTGAACAAAAGGTCATAACTGACCCTGATGAAGCTTATGCTACGGTAAGTAAAATGTACAAAGAAAAGAAAGACATTACTTGGCTCAAGCCTTTTGGGTTTAATAATACCTATACGCTGACCATGCGAAAAGCCCATGCAGAAAAGTTAGGTATTGAAACCTTCAGTGATCTGATTAAGGATGCACCTAATTTAGTAATGGCGTCTGAGCCGGAATTCCTTGAGCGGGATGACGGATATAAGGGTATTCAAAAATTGTACGGCATAAACTTCAAGGATGTTAAGGCAATGGATGCAGGCCTAATGTACAGCGCCCTCAAAGATAGTAAAGCGGACGTGGCTCCTGCCTATGCTACAGACGGAAGAATTATTGCCTTTGATCTGAAAGTACTCAAGGATGACAAAAACTTCTTTCCACCCTATTACGCTGCTCCAATTATCCGTAATGATACTCTAGCCAAACACCCTGAGCTTGCGGATGCTCTTAACTCTCTGGCAGGCAAGCTGGATGACACAACAATGCAGAAACTAAACGCCCAGGTCGATCTTGATAAGAAAAAGTCTAAAGATGTTGCCAACGAGTGGCTTAAGGCCCAAGGCTTAATCTAAATCTAAAAGAGTTATAGATTTCTTTACTGAGAAAAGTGTTAACAGTAACAACAATAAATCCTGCCTTCAATAAAACCGAAGGCAGGATTTATTTACTTTTTCTCAGTTATTATCTTTCCTTCCAGTATCACGTTTTCCCACGTCATCAACATTCAAGCTTCCCATCCTCCAGGATTTCAGCGGTCGCTCAAATCTATGCTCCACGAAAAGCCGTAAAGTCTCCAGAATCTCTTCTTGCATCCAGGCATTCCATCGCAAACGATCAAGTTTTGTGATATCCGCTTTAATCAATTGACGCATGAATGCAACACTACCAGCCCGTATCCATCTCCCGGAATAAATATCCCTGCATTGACCACAAAGCGTACCACCAGCCTCCGAGCTAAAGAACAAACGCTCACCGTTTATACTTACCCCACACTCGGCACATTCCCCCAAACGCGGACGGTATCCTAACAACGTCATCAACCTCAAGGCATACGAGCTGAGTACAAGGGCGGGGTCGAACTGCTCTAATAGAAATAGACACGTCAAGGTAAGACCAAAAAGTTCACGATTAGGCTGAGCTGGAATCGTCGAAATGTCTAATAGTTCCGCGATACCCGTCGCGGCAAACGACCGATCGAGATCATACCAAAGGTGCGGGAAACTTTCCCTAGGGCTGCACTGACTGACCGTATCCATAGTTTTTCCCCGATGAATTAGATAATCCGCATATGTAAACAACTGAGCTCCAGCCCTTTGACGACTTTTGGGTTTACGCACCCCTTTCGCCACAGCTTGCAGCTTCCCCAACTCACGAGAAAAAAGAGTGAGCACCCGATCCGACTCTCCAAATTCCCGACTACGGATCACTAACGCGTCCGCATGATAAACGGCCACGCCCTCACCCTTCCTCTTACTATTCTTTGCATTCTATAATCTCAATACACACTAAAGCCCCAGAGTAATCCTTTCTTGACCCTTACCTAGGATGAGCACACTAGAATGTGCCACCTACCCCTTGACCCGTTAAACAGACCTTTACAGCGCCCTCAGGCTTATCCTCAAACGCCCCCTGACCCATTACAAGATGGTGCGCATAAAATGCGCCGTCTCCCAGCTGTCCACACGTCGCCCCTAAACGTTCCTAGTTCGAGTTCCTGATTCTCCGTTCTCCGTTCCAAGCCCGGGACGCAGTGTCACACAGCGCGA
>JUEG02000877.1_pt1 | contig 10071 bp, 7 predicted proteins | sample 432341 | NCBI WGS metagenome assembly JUEG02 (sample SAMN02953476, study PRJNA257561) | rock porewater metagenome | biome: terrestrial; feature: Opalinus Clay rock; material: porewater; isolation source: Opalinus Clay rock BIC-A1 borehole | place: Switzerland: Mt Terri URL, St-Ursanne ...
GTCAGCAGCAGCCCGACCGCGCCGGCGATGACGCCGGGGAGGCTGTGCATGTCGTGCAGCACCGGGTCGGCGAACCAGAGGACGAAGCCCATCAGGACGAGCAGCAGTACGCCGCCGGCCAGCCCGGCGCCGCGCAGCAGATCGTCGCTCCAGCGGTGCCGGTCGCGGGTCACCGCGGAGGCCACGGCGTCGGACACGTCGTCGTAGACGGCGGGCGGCAGTGACTCGGCGAACGGACGGAGCATCAGCACCTGTCCGTCCAGGACCGCCTGGGCCGACAGTGAGCGGGCGCCGTCGAGGACGCAGCCGTCGCGCCGGACCAGGTGGTACCCGGTCGGGGCGCCTGCCGGCTGGGTCTGGCCCGTCAGGCGCAGGATCTCCGGACAGACGTCGGCGACGGGAATGTCGTCCGGCAGGGCGACGTCGATCCGGCTGTCGGGCGCGACGACGGTGACGCGGCAGAAACCCGTCGCTGTGGCCGTACTCACCTTGGCTGTTCCCCCACTCTTCGCGGCTGCGCGCGCTGGGCGCAGCGTCACCCTACCGGCACACCGTGTACCGGTCTGCAAGTAGGATCACCGTCGCGCGGGGGAGGCCGCCGCCACGGGGGCGTCGGTACGGAACGGCCCCGTACGCCCGAGGGATTGGTGCTCAGGTGAGCCAGCTCGTCGTCAAACGCCCCCCACGCTCCCTGCCGCCGCCGCTGCCCACGGAGGAACTGCGCCTCGAGGCACCGCCCGAGCTGCCGCGCGGACAGCAGGAGGGCGTGCTGATGCAGCTCCTGCCGATGCTCGGCATGGGTTCGTCGGTGGTGTTCTTCTTCATGCCGAACGCCCATCCGTTCATGCGCATCATGGGCGTGCTGATGCTGGTGTCGACGCTGGCGATGGTCATCGCCCAGGTCGTACGCCACCGGCGCGGCACCCAGGGACAGCTGGCGGACATCCGCCGCGACTACCTCAAGTACCTGGCGCAGACTCGGCGCAAGGTCCGCCGTACGGCGCGCGCGCAGCGTGACGCGCAGCTCTATCTGCACCCCGCGCCCGAACAGCTGTGGTCCCTGGTCGCCGAGGGCAGCCGGGTGTGGGAGCGGCGGGTCGGCGACGAGGACTTCGGGCAGGCCCGCATCGGACTGGGGGTGCAGCAGCTCGCGACCCCGCTGGTGGCGCCGGACACCGCGCCGGTGGACGAGCTGGAGCCGCTGGCGGCCGGTTCGATGCAGCAGTTCCTCGCGGTGCACGGTTCGTTGGAGGGGCTGCCGATGGCGGTCTCGCTGCGCGCCTTCTACCACGTGACGGTGTCCGGCCGGCCGGAGGCGGCGCAGGGGGTGGCGCGGGCGCTGGTCGGCCAGCTGGCCGCGCTCCACTCGCCGGAGGACCTGATGGTCGCCGTGGTGGCGGGGCCGGGCGCGGTGGCGCGCTGGGACTGGACGAAGTGGCTGCCACACGCACAGCTGTTCGGCTCGGTCGACGGGGCGGGCTCCAAACGACTGTTCGGCGACGACCTGGGCGAGCTGGAACAGCTGCTCACAGGCCGGCTCGACGGACGGCCGCGGTTCAACCGGGAGGGCGGGCCGCTGCTCGACCAGCCGCACCTGGTGATCGTCCTAGACGGCGGGATGGTGCCGCCGGACTCGGCGTTCGCCGCGCCGGAGGGGTTGCAGGGCGTCACGATCGTCGAGGTCGTGCCCGGCGAGCTGGACGAGCCTCGGGGCGGCCTGTCCGTGGTCGTACGGCCGGGGCGGCTCCGACTGGAGTCGGCCTCCGGGGCGTCGTACGAGGGCGTACCGGACTTCCTGTCGCCGGAGGCCGCCGCGGCCCTGGCCCGGCAGCTGGCGCCGCTGCGCGCGGGCACCGGGGACGACGACGAACCGCTGCTGGCGAACCTGGACTTCACGGAGCTGCTGGGGCTGGGCGACGCGGCGCAGGTAGACGTGGACCGCACCTGGCGGCCGCGTTCGCAGGCCGAGCGGCTGCGGGTGCCGATCGGGATCGGCGAGGCGGGCCAGCCGGTCATGCTCGACCTCAAGGAGGCGGCGCAGGACGGCATGGGGCCGCACGGGCTGTGTGTCGGCGCCACGGGCTCCGGCAAGTCCGAACTGCTGCGCACCCTGGTGCTCGGGCTCGCGGTCACCCACTCCTCGGAGACCCTGAACTTCGTCCTGGCGGACTTCAAGGGCGGCGCGACCTTCGCCGGCATGTCGCAGATGCCGCACGTGGCCGCCGTCATCACCAACCTCTCCGACGACCTGACGCTCGTCGACCGGATGGGCGACTCGATCCGCGGCGAGCTGCAGCGCCGGCAGGAGCTGCTGCGCTCGTCGGGCAACTACGCGAACATCCACGACTACGAGAAGGCGCGCGCGGCCGGCGCCCCGCTGGAGCCGGTGGCCTCGCTCGTCCTGGTCATCGACGAGTTCAGTGAACTGCTGACCGCCAAGCCCGACTTCATCGACATGTTCATCCAGATCGGCCGGATCGGCCGCTCGCTGGGCGTGCACCTGCTGCTGGCGTCCCAGCGGCTGGAGGAGGGCCGGCTGCGCGGGCTCGACACGTATCTGTCGTACCGGGTCGGCCTGCGGACCTTCTCGGCGGCGGAGTCGCGTACGGCGCTGGGTGTGCCGGACGCGTACCACCTGCCGTCGGTGCCGGGCTCCGGCTATCTCAAGTTCGGCACGGACGAGATGACCCGCTTCAAGGCGGCGTACGTCTCGGGTACGTACCGCTCGGGCGCCGCGGCCACCACCGGGCCGGACGACCTGCCCATCGAACGCCGCCCGGCGCTCTTCACTGCGGCGCCGGTCCCGGTCGTCCACACGCTTCCCGACCCGGCCGCGCTACTGGGCCCGTCCCGCGCGGAGGACGACGCGCTGGCGGACACCGTCCTGGACGTCGTCGTACGGCGGCTGGACGGCCAGGGCGTCCCGGCGCACCAGGTCTGGCTGCCGCCGCTGGACAAGGCGCCGGCGCTGGACGAGCTGCTGCCCCCGCTGTCCCCGACGCCGGAACGCGGCCTGCACGCGCCGGACTACGCGCGGCCGGGCGGGCTGGTCGTGCCGCTGGGGCTCATCGACAAGCCCTTCGAACAGCGGCGCGAGCTGCTGTACCAGGACTTCTCGGGCGCGGCGGGCCACATGGTGATCGTCGGCGGCCCGCAGTCCGGCAAGTCCACGCTGCTCCGTACCCTCATCTCCTCCTTCGCGCTGACGCACACCCCGCACGAGGTGCAGTTCTACGGGCTGGACTTCGGCGGCGGCGCGCTGACGGCGCTGGCGGACCTGCCGCACGTCGGCGGGGTGGCCTCGCGCCTGGACCCGGAGCGGGTGCGCCGTACGGTCGCGGAGGTGGCGGGCGTGCTGGCCCGGCGGGAGGAGTTCTTCCGCGCGAACAGCATCGACTCGATGTCCACCTACCGCCGGCGGCGGGCGGCCGGTGAGCTGCCGGGCGAGGAGTGGGGCGACGTCTTCCTCGTCGTCGACGGCTGGGGCGCCTTCAAGCAGGACTACGACATGCTGGAAGCCGTCATCACCGACATCGCGGGCCGCGGCCTCGGCTACGGCATCCATGTGGTCGTCACGGCCTCCCGTTACATGGAGGTCCGCGCGGCGCTGAAGGACCAGATGCTCGGCCGGCTGGAGCTGCGGCTGGGCGACACGATGGACTCCGAGTTCGACCGCAAGGTCGCCGCGAACGTCCCGAAGGGCGTACCGGGGCGCGGCCAGGTCCCGGAGAGGCTGCACTTCATGACGGGGCTGCCGCGTATCGACTCCTCGGGCACCGCGGACGACCTGTCGGAGGCCACGGCGGCCTTCGTACAGTCGGTGGCGGGCAACTGGCACGGCCCGCCGGCCCCGAGGGTCCGGCTGCTCCCCCGCAAGCTGCCGGCGGACCTGCTGCCCAAGGGCTTCGAGTTCCCGCAGCAGGGCATCGCGATCGGCATCGACGAGACGAACCTGGAGCCGGTCTTCGTCGACTTCGAGACCGATCCGTTCTTCCTGGTCTTCGGCGAGAGCGAGTCGGGAAAGACGGCGCTGCTGCGGCTGATCGCCAAGCAGATCACGGAGCGCTACACCCCGGACGAGGCCCGCATCGTGGTCGGCGATTACCGCCGCACCATGCTCGAGGCCGTCCCGGAGAGCCACTTGCTGGAGTACGCGCCGACCGCGGCAGCCATGCAGATGCACATGGAAGCCATCAACACGGTGATGGACAAGCGCTCACCGAAGCCGGACATCACCCCGCAGCAGTTGCGCGACCGCAGCTGGTGGAACGGTCCGCAGCTCTTCGTCATCGTCGACGACTACGAGTTGGTGGCGACCAGCTCGGGGAACCCGCTCTCCTTGCTGGTGGAGAGCCTGCCCTTCTCCCGTGATGTCGGTGTCCGCTTCATCATCGCCCGCAGTTCGTCCGGCGCCTCCCGCGGCATGTACGAGGCGTTTATGCAACGCATCAAGGAGTTGGGAGCACAGGGCATCGTTCTTTCCGGTGACCGCGGCGAGGGAGACATCCTCGGCAACGTCCGTGCTCAGCAGATGCCCCCCGGCCGGGGCTTCTTCGTATCCCGCAAGCGCGGCACCCCGCTGATCCAGCTCGGCTGGATGCCGGACCGGTAGACCCGATCGAGGGAGTGCACGGATGGGCACTCCCTCAGTAGCGTCTCAGTGGAGAGACTGCGAGCCACCCAAACACCGCCGCCGCATCGCACCGACGGGAGCAGAAGATGAGCTTCGACGAAGAGTGGGGCAAGGCCCGTGCCGACGCGACGGCCCGCATGCAATTGGCCAGCGCGGACGACGGCTCAGGTCGCAGTGAGCCGGGTACGAGCGCCGCCGACCTGTCGGTCAGTTCCCAACAACTGAAGGGGATCGGACACGAGGGCTACGAGCTCTACGTCGGCCTCTCGACTCACGGCAAGCACGCGTCGAAGACCAGTGATTCCGCCGCCTCCAGCCTCAAGGCTGACGGCTTCGCAACAGGCCAGGCACTGGCCAAGGCCGTGGACACCTGGAACAGCCAGGTGTCCACCCTTACCGACGCCTGCGCCCGCATCCAGACGCACCTCGAAGGCTCCGGCGAAGCTCATCACGAGCACGAGAAGGATGTCGTCGCCAGCCTGTCCGTGTCGAAGATCGACAAGCACTTCCGCTGAGGAGTCCAGACGTGTTGGCCTTCGAAGACGTTCTCAACGTCAACCTGACCAAGCTCAACGAAGCGGTCACCGAGTGGACCGAAACCGTCGACAAGCTCAAGAAGCTGGCCGAGCAGGCGAACGACGTCATGCTCGCCAAGGCCGACAAGGCCGAGTGGCGCGGCGAGAACGCCGGCGTCACCAAGCCCTTCATTAGGAAGACTGCGAAAGAGTTCAATGACGCCGCCACTGAGGCAGTCAACATTCTTAAAATCCTCCGTGACGCACATACGGCCTTCAAAAAGCACAAGGGCGAATTGGAAGATCTACTTCAGGACGCCCGGAGACAGGAACTACACATTGACCCAAGAGGCTTTGTGCGTTCCATGAAAGACACCCCTCCCATAATTCCCGAATCATCAAAATATGTTTCTACCCCAACCATTGGACCAAGTTCCGAACAAGCTAAGATCGACGCGATGGTCGACAGAATCATCGCAATTCTAGGAAATACAACGGAGGTTGATAGAACAATCGCACAGGCGCTACGGACAATTACGGGGAAGAACCCTCACAACTTTACAACGACTGAGTACACAAACCTAAAAGATGCTCGAGCAATGGCTGAAGCCAAGGAAGCATCAAAGATTGCCAAAGAACTCGCAAACACCGGAACCGCGCGGAATCTAAACGGTCTGAAGCGACTCGCAGAGCTAACAGAAAGTAACGCAAATAACCCCGTTTTTGCCACGACATTCTACGATGCCATGGGGCCAGCGCGATCCCTGGACTTCTATGCAAACGTTTCCCTTGATTCTACTTCTTTGAACGACAAGCTGCGTCCTGGGCTGGTGCATCAAATCCAAAACGATATGGGAACAATGCTCGGCCTCGCCACTGACAAGGAGACAAAGGGGCACCTCAACGAGACATGGGTCAATGACCTCCTCAAGGCAGGCCATAAAGAGCTCGATGTATCTCGCGTGACAGCTGCCGGCACGCAAATCTACGGATATCAAGCCCTTGGACCACTCCTCCGCGACGGGAAATATGACACCGATTTTCTGACTACGGTCGGACGCGACATGATTGCCATGGAGAAAAAGGATCCTGCGATCTGGGAGCGGAACGCCCCCTTGAACGCGGACATGAAGCTCAATCATGATGAGACGGGCGGCAGAGGTTTGAATCCCATCACTGGCCTCATGGAAGCAATGAGTAAAAATCCAGAGGCGTCGTCCGCTTTCTTCGACGAACCCGTCCGCGAGGACAGCAATAAGGATGGCATCGTCACCGAAAAAGATAAGGAAGTAAAAGGTTACGATTCCAACTACGATGGAAAAGTAAACAAGCATGATACCCGACCGATGAGCGTGGTGGATTACATGCTCGACCGGAGCCCGGCCATAGATGCGAACGACTACATAACCGGCGGCGAGCCAAACCCAAGTCAGACAGCGCTTGGAAATGCACTGGAGGCTGCGGTTACTCATCGCCAACCCGGCGACGACGATGCCGCACCCGTGCGGCACACGGAATCCATGTCGAACGTAATGGAACGGGTCGTGGAAAAAATCGGAGGGGACCCCACGCTGATCGAAGGAAAAAGCGAAGACAGCCCTGGCGTTCTCGCGGGAATTTCAGAAAATCTGGGCAACATGGCTGCGGAGTATATGCCGGACATACAGATGGCTGTCGAGAATGGAGAAAGGCTTATTGAACCATTCGGAGTCTCTGCAGAATTTGACAAGGCTGACCTTCAGCAGTTCTTGGTGGCGACTGCGCAAAACCCTGATGCGTATGGGGCAATAAATAACGCCCAGCAAGCATACACAACGACTCTTGTTCACCAAGTGATTGGAGATCCAGAAAAGTATCCAAACCCAGAGATATCCGTTGGCAACGCGATCCATCCAGGCGCTGAAATCGCAGGAATGATGACCGAAGCCCGCGCCCAAGCGATCTATGATAGACACGCCCACAGCGACGCCGAATTCAACGAAGGAGTCGCGAATAATGCGCAGTGGTCAAATCGAATTGTCGACGCTGTCGGCGGGAAATACATTGAAATGATTCCCGTCGGAGGAGACGTGATCACATGGGTTAAGGAAGATATTTCCGAAGCGGCTATAGAGCGCGCTGAACGAGATACTACTGACGAGGCACGCAAGGAATCGACACAAGCTTACGTAGGGGCCGAGACCGCAACTAGGGCGTCGGTAGAGGCGGCTGTTGTGGCCGCCTGTCGCGGGAGTGACCTATCGACCGACGAGATCAAGGCCATCATCGGCTCAGTGAGAGGTAGAGCCGCATCGGCCCATATTATTGGCCGCGGCAGCGTAGACAGCGCAACCGGCGGAAGCTGAAAGATCAAATAGCGCAGCGCTAACAAAAGGAGCCGAATATGCACGGAACCAGGTTGACCAGAACTGCCCTAGCCATTATTCCTCTAATTACTATTGGACTAGCTTCCTGCACGAGCCCAGAAACTCAAGCGGCACCACGGCTACCAAAAAACTTCTGTTGGGGCGCCTTCGATAAGGCTGCAGTACAAAAAATTCTACCCTCAGGAAATTCCATCGAAGTCGAAAAAACTGGACCTTTTGACTTGTATTCTGGCAGGGAATCAATAACCTGTAGTGTCTATGTTGATGGCAATACATCATTCCAAGCTACGGCTAACCGCACTCCTTTCAAGGCAAGCGTTGAAGACCACATACGCGCCAAAGATCGGCCCGACTCCATTTCTGTGCCGTCTGAAGATGGAGCCGCATACGAGGGTTGGGCCTGGAGTAAAGGAGGTGCATCACACTTCACTTGTGAACAGTCAGAGCGGTCTTCGGACCAGGAGCCATACGAGGTCGACGGAGGCGCTTACATCCTTTTGGGTGTAAGCGCAAAACGTCTGCCCAAAGAGGCCGCTGGCCGCAAATTTATGACTTCCATCCTCAGGGAGTACACCCAGTTCGCTGTTCAGGCACTCAACTGCAAACGCCCGTAACGAGACGGAGATTCGGGAGAAGGTCGTGCAGAGGATCTTTAAGAACCCACATGGCCTCGTCGGCGTTGCCTTTACCGTGACGGTACTTGTCGGTCTCTATGCGTGCTGGCAACAGCTGTCCACGAACGGACTGGATAAACTTTCCAGCGCAACATGCCGAGGCGCGGTGTCCGTAGACGCTGTACGACAGGTGTTGAAAGATACCCAGCAGACAAATGTGAAGTATTCAGAAACCGACCCGGGGTCATCATTCCGATCGACTTGCTCAATATTTACTGCAGAAAAAGCAGGATTTGTAGTAGAAGCGGAGGTGCAAGATACGGTGGTGACGGATTGGCGCGAATGGAATGAGTCGCAAGGAAAAGGGCAGTCTGTGTATTTCGAGGACGGAGAGGGTGCCATTTCATTCCCTCGCCGAACCAACGTTTATATTGCATGTGATCCGCACCGGGCAGCGGCGGACATTCCTGTTGGTGAATATGCCCTCTTGGTGATTAACTGTACGGGGGGAAGCTCAAGCTGCGGAGTGCAGGACTGATTCGCTTCTACTGAAGAATGGCCTCGATTAATGACGCTCGAGGCCCCGCGACTTTAAAAGCTTCACTCGCGGCATCCGACAGGAACTTCCTTGGCCGTCATGGCCAGACCTGGTCACTGCATCACCAACAACGTAACTGTTCAGGCATGGACGTCCATCATTCCGTGAGTGCCGTACTCCGCTGTATCCTCGAGAAACGGTCGACTTATCCATGTGAAGGGGAAGCTGAACTGATGGCTGATGCGCAAGAGAAGGCCGCGCTGTATGCCCTCGACATCTCCGGTGTCGAGTGGCTCAGTGCTCCAGGGGGCACGTCCGAGGACAAGGTTGAGATCGCCTACCTGCCCGGTGGGGCTGTGGCGATGCGGTCATCTGCCGATCCGGAGACTGTGCTGCGGTACACGGAGGGCGAGTGGCGGGCGTTCGTACTGGGGGCCCGGGACGGTGAGTTCGACCTCAGCTGACGCGTGCAGACACGACAGGAGGGCCCGCTGTGGGGGCCCTCCTGTTGCAGCTCGTGGTGACTTCAAGAGTCACATCTGCATGCGGAAGCGCGCCGCATTGCCCTTGTCCGTGTCCCTGTATCCCTCGAGCGAGCGATGCAGGAGCTTCCCGATGTTGTCCAGCTTGGCGTTCATCTCCGCCATCTCGCTCGCTACGCTGCGCTGGATATCTTCGTAAGCCACCCTCGCGTCACCGTCCCACGTGTCAGTGACGACCTTGACCTTGGCCATGAGCGTTTCGAGCCCAGTGGTCAGCTCCCGCGCCGTCACGGTCACGTCGCCGGCTGCTGTCGAGACGGTGTCGTAATTTACTGCAAGAGACATCTTTTTCCTCTTTCTGCGTAAGCAGGGCTAAGAATCAGGCCATTCCGAGAATCTTGCTTCCCCCGCCTTCGGAGGACCCGACGTTCCGGATCTCAGAGATCCGCTGCTGCTCCTCCTCGTTGAAGCCCTTGATGCTCATCCGCATGCCTTCTTCGAGCTGATTCAGCCTGAAGGAGATCTTCCTGAGGTGCTCATTGACGTCACGCTGGACTGTGTCGTACTGAAGACCGGCCGAACCCTTCCAGCCGGTCTGGACCCGGTCCACGACATCGTTGAGCGACCTGATCCTGCGGTTCAATTCGTCGTGGTAGGCCAAGATCTCGTTGGCCAGGCTTTCCTTCTTTTGGTCATCTACACTCAGGTTTGCTGACATGTACACCCTCTCCTTGTTCTGTGACGTTCTGTGAATCGTCCTGCACGCCTGACACGAAAAGCTGTGCGTCCACCACATGACAGGCCTGTGCATTCTCGTCTTGCCCGCGTAACGCCCGTGCCCGGAAAATGCTCACCCCGTTCCCCCGTTCCCCGCGCTCCGTACCGTGCTCTCCCTCAGCACTCCGAAGCTGGGTACCACCCTA
>JUEG02001261.1_pt1 | contig 10069 bp, 11 predicted proteins | sample 432341 | NCBI WGS metagenome assembly JUEG02 (sample SAMN02953476, study PRJNA257561) | rock porewater metagenome | biome: terrestrial; feature: Opalinus Clay rock; material: porewater; isolation source: Opalinus Clay rock BIC-A1 borehole | place: Switzerland: Mt Terri URL, St-Ursanne ...
AAAGAGGATCGAATTTTCAAAGTGGGAAGACTGAGGTATATCGATCAACTGCCCATCGCCCTTCATATATCCTGCGTTGCCGAATCGGTCTTTCAAGATATTGACGCTGTGGGAATGGATATTACTTCGATGTTTAACTATTACCATAGTAAAGGATATCGAGAATTCTTATCAAAACCTCGAGTCTTGAGCGTTTCATTTCCCACGGAATCCCAGCGGAATTTGCTTAATTGTACGTCGTTGATACCTCTTTTGGTATTGGAGTCAGGCTGCACAGACAAAAAGAGTGGCATAGTATTGGAGTACACAAGGATACTTTATAGAAGTGATTGCTTTTCATATGTCATACCATAAACTACCAAAACCTTATGCTTAATCAAGTATAAGGCTTTAATTTTACACAGATTTAACGGAGTACTAACAGAGTTTTAACAACGCTAACTTGGCAACAAGTTATGATTATCTCGTAGATAACTGCAAAAAGGAAGGCTAATTGATGATTAGAAAGAAAAGAACTGAAATCTTAATCAAAGGGTCAGCAGAGGTATCCGTAAAATTAGCCCAAGAAATTCTTAAAACTTACCAAGTTAAGACCATTGAGGAGCCCAATAATAGTCTAGTTATGGTTAAAGTAAGGGAAAGTGCTCAACAAACCTTGTTCTATCTAGGCGAGGTATTTATCACGGAATGTAAGGTTATGATCGACGGATACTTAGGAATCGGCATGGCCAAAGGGCATGAACTGGAGCTCGTATATAATCTAGCAATTATTGATGCAGCATACAATGCCAAGTTGTCAGAGACAAAAGACTGGTCGAGTGTATTATTACTGGAGGAAGGCCGCATCCAGAGTGAGCGTGAAGGATTGATGAAGAAGGTCTTAAAGACAAAAGTTAACTTTGAAACTATGGATGTGTGAAAAGAGGGGGAAAACGATGAAACTGGATTTGGTTCATGATCTGCAACAAGCCTATCGCAAAACGCTAGATTCAATGTCTAGGCCGGGTATGATTAATAATTTCCGCGATCAGGCGGACAAGATGGATTTGGAGACGGGTTGTTTTGACGCGACCTTCGTATTGCTACTGATGCTTTTTAATACTGAAGTAAAATTTAGTGTGTGTTCCAAACGTGAAACGGAAATGGCCAAACTAATAAACCAGCTAACGTATGCCAAAGTGACGGAAGTAGAGAATGCGGATTATATTCTTGTTTTAAGGGACGCTCAACCCAAGGAGCTGGAGAGAGCAATCCGGTCGGCCTATCCAGGAGATTTACGGGACCCGCACAAAGCAGCAACTATTATTATCGAAGTAGACTCCTTAAGTAATGGCCGGGATTTGACTTTGACAGGTCCGGGAATCGAAAAGGAAAGCTATGTCAAAGTGATAACAACAGATTCCTGGATAGATCTTCGAGCGGAAAAAATCTCTGAATATCCCCTGGGAATCGATCTAATTTTCACAGATCCTTTTGACAACATTGTATGTCTGCCGCGTACGGTTCAAATCTCAAAGCAGGTGGCTGGCTAAGATGGGGTATGTTGCCGTAAAAGGCGGAACTCAAGCTATTGAAGAATCCATTAAACGACTGAAGTATCAACGACTGAAAAAGGGTTTGGTTCTGGATTGTCATGAAATTGAAAGTGGCATGCGTTGCCTGATCGACCAGGTTATGTCGGAAAGCAGTCTTTACAGTGAAACTCTAGCCGCGATTTCCATCAAGCAGGCCGAAGGAAGCCCTGAAGAAGCGGTATTTTTGCTGAGAGCTTATCGTTCAACGTTGTCCCGCAAGCATTACTCGCGAACGGTTCACTCTGGGGACATGTTGGTCGAAAGAAGGATATCGGCCAGCTTTAAAGAGATTCCCGGCGGACAAATCTTAGGGGCTGCCTATGATTATACCCATCGCTTAATCGACTTTGACTTAATTGAGGAAACGGATGAAGATGCCATCCACTGGGTGCGTGAGTTTAACAAGAAAATGGAAGTTGGCGATGACAAGACCGATTTAGCCAATCTGCCTAAAGTTCTGGATTATTTGCGGGAGGAAGGTTTGATTCCGACCTGTGCCAATGATGATCTTGAGCCGGATGATGTGACCAAAGAAAGCGTCCAGTTCCCGACTAGCCGTAGTGAAAGGTTACAGATTTTAACCAGCGGACAAACAGGCGCAGTCACATCATTAGGGTATGCTGCTTTACGTAGTTTTGGGGCGTTGCATCCAAATGTGGGAGAACTACGGATTGGAAATTTACCTGTGTACGTCGATAACCCCTTTAATGAAAATGAGAATGAGGGAGAGAGTGATGATGAGTATAAGGCTGAGCGTAAGGCTGAGGATGCTTATTACATCGGTGAAATCAAAGTCACGGAAGTTGAGACGTTGTTTCCGACATCTATTCAAAAGGCAAATGGTCAAAAAGTGATTGAATTTGGCCTTGGATATGGGCTCTGCTATGGGCAAAATGAAACAAAGGTAATTGCCATGAGTATTTTAGATCGTTGTTTGGAAATAGGTGGTACGGAGTATCCGACCCATAACGAGGAGTTTGTCTTGTTGCATATTGACTCCGTCGAATCAACTGGCTTTATCTCCCATCTCAAATTGCCTCACTACGTGACCTTCCAATCAGAGCTAGATAGTGTTCGTAAGTCAAGAAAGGAAGGTTATTGAATAAATGAAAATTAACTATAATTTTGCCTTTTTTGATGAAGGGTCTAAACGTGAGATTCGAAGGGCTACACTTAAAGCAGTTGCCATACCGGGCTACCAAGTGCCTTTCGCTTCTCGAGAGATGCCGATTGCCAGAGGGTGGGGAACTGGAGGACTTCAGCTGACTCTTTCTTTAGTAGGCAAGGAGGATGTCTTGAAGGTGATTGACCAAGGCTCAGATGAATCCGTAAATGCTGTGAATATCAAAAAGCTCATCCACCTAACGACTGGTATAAAAGTAACCGATGAGACGGCAGAAGCCACCATCATTCAATCGAGACACAGAATCCCCGAAATTCCGTTGCAAGCAGGTCAGATCCTGGTTCTGCAGGTACCCCTTCCAGAACCACTTAGATATTATGAGCCAAGTGAATTTGAAACAAAAAAGCTGCATGCTGAAAAAGAGTACAGTGGTGCTTGGCTTATGCTTTTTGAGCAAATCATGAATTATAAAACGATGTCGACTGGTGCAGATCACCCAGTTATGGTTCAGGACAGATATGTTATGGCCCCTAGCCCGATCCCGAGATTCGATAATCCCAAGCTGAATAGTTCCCCTGCCTTAATCCTGTTGGGTGCCGGTCGTGAAAAGAAGGTTTATGCAGTGCCACCCTATACTAAGGTCGTTTCCCTTGATTTTGAAGACTACCCTTTTAGGGTTGAATCATTCCAGGATAAAAGCTGCCGATTATGCTCAGCTAAGGATGTGTATTTGGATGAGATCTTGGATGGTGTTACGGGTGAAGTGGCTTATCAATGCAATGATACCAGCTATTGTTTGCAGCGAGTGAATAGAAATCAGCAGCATGAGGGGGTGTAATATGAACGATTTTGAACAGCCTGTCTTCGCTGCTAAAAGTATTAATAAACAGTTTGGTGATGGGTGCGTCAACTGCAGCGGGTCACATGGAGATCTGCAGAAAAATTATTGCCCTGTCTGCGGTACGGTTTACGCTTGTCAAGATATCTCGTTTGAGTTGTATGAGGGAGAAATATTAGGCGTTGTAGGAGAAAGTGGAAGTGGCAAGTCCAGCTTGATGGAGTGTCTATATTTTGATCAGGAAGTAAGTAGCGGAGAAGGTTATATCAGTTCATACAAGTCCGGAATCAGGAACGTTTTTGCAGAATCATCCCAGCAGAAACGTTTCATTAGGAATCATATGATGGGTAAAGTCTATCAAAATCCGCAGATGAGTCTGAAAATGAATTTCTCATCGATTGGGAATATCGCTGAGAAATTAATCTCCGCTGGAAACAGAAACGTTGGCAGGATGGAAGCCAGAGGGAAAGAGCTACTGGAACATGTGAATATACCGATTTATCGTATGAAAGAAGCACCCAAGAACTTTTCAGGGGGGATGCAACAGAGGGTTCAAATTGCCAAAGCATTATCGAACAATCCGCCGATTCTCTTACTCGATGAGGTGACCACTGGGCTGGATTTATCAGTTCAAGCGAGTGTACTTGACTTAATCAAGACAATTCAAAGAGAATTGAAGATTACGGTGCTCATTGTTTCCCATGATTTGGGCGTAATTAGAATGCTGGCGGATAGAACAATGGTGATGTTGGATGGTAGGATTATTGAACAAGGCTTGACAGACCAGATCCTCGAAGATCCACAACATAGCTATACTCAGCAACTAGTGCAATCTCTGTTATAGATGCTCGGTGTATGTAAAAAGAACCCATTATCCGATGGCATGGAAAAGTTCATATGAATGGAGGCACAAAGGGATGATAAGAAGGCTTAGTATTGAACCGTGTATCCATGAAAAATGCCAATTAAAAAATGTTGAATTAGGTGAGTACACGGAGGTAGGCGCTCATAATATCTTCGAAAACACTAAATTAGGTGACTTTTCCTATACAGATCAGTTCTGCACGCTGCAAAATGTTGACATTGGCAAGTTTTCCAACATCGCCTCTATGGTTAGAATTGGACCGACCGGCCATCCAATGGACAGGGCAACCATGCATCACTTTACTTACAGAAGGAGGAAGTATGGTTTTTCAGAAACGGATGATGAAGTATTTCTGCAGTGGCGAGGGGAACAACTAGCCTATATTGGTCATGATACATGGATTGGGTATGGGGCAATTATTATGCCGGGTGTAATGATAGGAAACGGTGCGGTGGTCGGCAGCGGCGCGGTGGTTACTAAAGACGTTGATCCTTATACAGTTGTGGTTGGAGTGCCTGCTAAAGCAATTAGAGCACGATTTACTGGAGATACTGTCAGGAAATTAGAGGAGATCAAGTGGTGGGACTGGCCCTACGAAATTATCAAAGAAAGGCTTGATGATTTTTACCTTCCTATTCATGAGTTCACAGACAAGTATTATAAAGCAGGTGTTTAAGTGGAAGAGATACTGGCAATCAAGCACTTATCAAAATCGTTTACTATCCATAATTTAGACAAGCAAATTGAGGCACTGCATGACATTAATATCGACCTAAATGAAGGAGAATTTGTGGGTATCACAGGGAAAAGCGGCAGTGGCAAATCAACAGTATTTAAGTGCATTTATCGCACCTATGCTCCACAGAAAGGGAGCATCTGGTATAACTCTAAACAGTTTGGACCTCTTAATTTGGCAGAAATATCGGAACGACAGATGATTTATCTCAGGAAATATGAGATTGGCTATGTATCTCAGTTTCTAAGCATTCTTCCCCGTACAACCGCGCAGGAACTGGTAAAACAGGCGGTGTTGGAGATGGGGCAGGTTGAAGAGTATGCCGAACAAGAAGCGAATAACATGCTCGAGCATTTTGAATTGGACAGAGAATTATGGAACTGTCATCCTAGTACCTTTTCCGGTGGTGAAAAATTGCGTCTTAATATTGCCAGGGCCATGGTAAAACGTCCAAGGCTGCTCCTTCTAGATGAACCGACTGCCAGTTTGGACTATGCTTCAAAATTAAAAGTAAGAGAACTTATTGAGCAGTTAAAAAGCGAGGGAACAACGATGATGGGAATATTTCATGATATTGAATTTATGGAGAATCTCTGCAGTCGGGAATATACTATGCGCTCAGGAAAATTAATGGCTATGAAACTTTAACCTAAATCTTACAGTAGTTTAATCAGGACTTTACGCTTGACAGGTACAATAAGCTATCAGCGTTATCCACATTGTTAATTCAATGCACAGGATAAATAGTTCTAAATTGAGAGGAGAATAAACGTGAAAAAAATTGCAGTATTGACTTTGGGTCTCATTCTAATGTTATCTCTTATTGCAGGGTGTGGGTCAACACCTACCTCGTCTGGCTCAACTGCAGAGGTCAAAGATCCGGACACCATCACGATTGCTTGGCTGCCGAATAATGCTGCTGAAGAGTTTAAAGAGTCCCGGGCTGAAATCGGCAAGATTATTGAAAAGGCAACAGGCCTAAAAGTTAAAGACAAATTAACCACGGATTACGCAATTGTTGTTGAAGCCTTAGCTAGTGGCGATGCCCAACTCGCTTTCGTTGGAGGAGAATCGTACGTTGAGGCTCACAAAAAAAATCCCAAGGTTCTGCCTCTAGTGGTCAACAGTGGAGAATCTGGGACCTTGAAAGATGCCTTGTATTACAGCCGAATCCTGGTTAAGAAGGCCAATGAAGATCAATACAAATCCGGTTCAGGTTATGCCATTGATAACATAGCAGGGAAAAAGTTTTCTTTCGTTTCTACTAGCTCGACCTCCGGATTTAAAGTGCCATCAGCAGCTATTGTTTCTCATTTCTCTAAGCAAGACAAGTGGAAGGCCCTTAAGTCAGAGGATCTGTTGCAAGGGGGCAGTGATAAATTTTTTAGCCAAGTGATTTTTGGAGGTTCTCACCAATTATCGCTATTCAATCTACTCATGGATAAATCAGAAGTATCTGCTGTCGATGATTTCGATGTAGTCAGTTATGTGGATCTCACTTCGGGAACAGACAATACGCCCGGAGCAGTCTATACAGTCAAGAAGGACGCCTCCGATCCGTTCAGCAAACTTGCTGGAGAACAATTCGTGGTCATTCAATCCGTCCCAGTTATTAACGCACCGATCGCGGTCAATACCGGCGCGTTAAGTAAAAAATCGATTGATGCAATCACCCAAGCTCTTACCTCCGATGAAGTTACCAAGAATGAAAAGATTTTCTTACCAAAGGATTCTAAAAATAAAGGAATGTGGAAAGCTCCGCAGCGTTTTCTTACCACAGATGATGCATGGTACAACCCGATCAGAGAACTCAGCAAGTAACGATATGATAGAGAAGAATATTTTGGGATAAGAAATGGAGGGGCGTTGGAATCAACCATAACCTTGTAAGATTATGGGCGAGGTTGTTTCGACGCCTCTCTATTAATTTAAAATAGAGAAGGGGAGTATCGTATTGGCGCTATTAGAATTGAAACATGTCACAAAAAATTATAACAATGAATGTTGTGCGTTAGATAATGTCAGTTTCTCTGTCGATGAAGGCGAGTTTGTTTCCATTATCGGTCCTTCCGGCGCAGGCAAGTCGACACTTCTACGCTGTATTAACCGGATGGTTGAAGCCAGCAGTGGGGAAATCTCTGTTGACGGTGTCATATCTTCAAGTTTGAAAAAGAAAGAATTAAGAAAGCTAAGAACAAAGATCGGTATGATTTTTCAGCACTACAATCTAGTGGATCGACTGACAGTTATCGAGAACGTGCTCCATGGTAGGCTCGGCTATAAATCGACGCTAGCGGGAGTCCTAGGCAGATACAGTCAAGACGAAAAGAATCAGGCTTTCCGAATTATTAAGATACTAGGCCTAGATGAGCAATTGTATAAACGATGTGACCAGTTAAGCGGCGGACAAAAACAGCGGGTCGGTATCGCGAGGGCACTGTTGCAAAATCCTAAAATAATTCTATGTGATGAACCGATTGCTTCTTTGGACCCTAATGCGTCCAAAATCATCATGGATCACTTAAGAAACATTTCTACAGATTTGGGAATAACCATCATTGTAAACTTGCACCAAGTCGAGGTGGCTCTGAAGTATTCAGATAGAATTATTGGCGTTAACAAGGGGAAAGTTGTTTTTGACGGATCTCCCAACAATCTTACGGTTCAGCAGATTCAGGATATTTATGGTTCAGAGTCCGAAGATTTGATTTTTGATTTAGGAGAAAGACATGCGGGATGATATTTTCACTAAACGGAGGAACGGCAATCTAATCTTCTTTTTAGCATTACTTATTCTTTCTGTTGGTTCGATCATCATCACAGAATACGATGTGCTGAAAGGAATTGCCAGCATCGCTAAGGCAGTAATCTGGGGAGGGAGCAATTTTTATCCTGATGCCTCGGCATTGAGGATACTGCCCGAAATATTACCAAAATTGCTAGAAACGGTGTCGATGTCCATTGCTGCAACCACTGTAGCCGCTGTTATTGCCTTATTTTTATCCTTAGCTGGCTCCCAAACGACAAGGATCAACCGCATATTCAGTATTCTAAGTAGGGGGATAGCTTCGCTCTTTCGAAACATACCTTTGGTGGCTTGGGCCATGGTGTTGATGATTTCGTTCAGCCAAAGCCTACTGACGGGTTACTTGGCTCTGTTTTTTGGCTCTCTCGGGTTTCTTACGCGAGCGTTTATGGAAACAATTGATGAAGTGGGCAATAACTCAATCGAAGCCTTGCAAGCGACGGGTGCTAGTTATTTTCATATTGTTTTTCAGGCAGTATTACCAGCCAGCATGCCCCAGATGATCAGTTGGTTATTGTATATGATTGAAACCAATATCCGCGATGCTACCTTGGTCGGGGTACTAACTGGAACGGGGATCGGGTTCTCCTTTGATTTGTACTACAAAAGGTTCGATTACCATGCGGCCAGCCTGGTTGTAATATCAATCGTGCTCACAGTTATTATCATTGAATATGTATCAAATAATGTCAGAAGGGTGATTTTATGATGCAATTTGAAGAATCAATCAAAGGATGGGCACAATTGGGTGACAATTCATTGAATATTAGGAACATAGGCACAATCAAACCCCTGACTAAGGCGTCTGTTGCCATGCGGGCTGTAATGCTATTTTTAATAGTATCGACTATCTATTTTTTTTATAGTATTGATTATCAGAGTGTCAACGTTCTCCAGGGCTTCGCCGATACTTTCGCCAATTTTAAGACAATGTTTCTGGACCCTTATGCTCATCGGTTTACTTTAGGAGAAGCTTTTTATAATGTAGTGGTGACTTTAGGTTTGGCCTTTTTAACAACCTTGATCGGTGGGAGCGTTGCGTTGCTTTTGGGACTGCTGGCCGCCCAGAATTTAGCTCCGAAACAAGTCACCAATCTTATCAAAGGTTTTGTAGCTATTATCCGAGCAGTACCGACAATTTTATGGGTTTTAATCTTTGCAGTGGCCGCTGGGCTGGGCAGTGCTGCAGCGATTATCGGCATGAGTTTTCACTCAATCAGCTATTTAACGAAGGCTTATTCCGAGTCGTTTGAAGACCTAGATAGAAGTGTTATTGAAGCTTTGAAGGCCAGCGGTGCCAACTGGTGGCAGATTGTTTTTCAGGCGGTTATCCCTTCCTCTGCGACTTATTTACTGTCTTGGACTTTCTTGAGGTTTGAGATTAATTTCGCTAACGCCGTTGCTATGGGTGCTGCAGCTGGAGCAGGCGGGATCGGCTTTGATCTGTTCATGGCAGGTGGTTTCTATTTTGATCTACGAGAAGTTGGGCTAATTACGTATTTTATTTTAGCTATTGCGATTGTGCTGGAAGTATTTTCGACGAATATGAAAGCGAAACTCCAACAGAGTTCTTAGTCTGAATTAGATGATCCAATCGTGAAACTCCTACTTCTATAAGTGGAAGTGGCATCCCGTACATTGCTTCGAATTCAATATTAAAATGCAAGGAGTAATCACATATGAAAACAAACAAAACATGTATTTACAACGGTTTGATTATTTTACCAGAAAAAGTTATTAGAGGTTATATCGTTATTGAGGGTAACAAAATTTCGGAAGTAGTGGAAAGTGATTTCCTTAAACTCAAATGCTATTCAGACATGAGGATGATTGACGCCGAGGGCTGTTACGTTATGCCAGGAATTATCGATCTTCATAGTGATGCTATCGAGAAAGAAATCCAACCAAGGCCTAATACCCTATTCCCTATAAATATGGCTTTCTACGAATTGGAAAAAAAGCTGGCAGTGAGCGGTATTACGACAATGTACCATTCTCTTACATTGAGTGACGAATGGGGAGTGCGAAATATTGACATGGTTTTAGAAGTAATCAATAGCATCAATAAGCTTAAACGGGCTCGTTCAATGATCAATCACAGAATTCACCTCAGATATGAGTTGACTT
>JUEG02000868.1_pt1 | contig 10064 bp, 9 predicted proteins | sample 432341 | NCBI WGS metagenome assembly JUEG02 (sample SAMN02953476, study PRJNA257561) | rock porewater metagenome | biome: terrestrial; feature: Opalinus Clay rock; material: porewater; isolation source: Opalinus Clay rock BIC-A1 borehole | place: Switzerland: Mt Terri URL, St-Ursanne ...
GCGGCGACCACGTCGCCGTGCGGGCCGCGGACCGGGGCGGCGACCGACAGCGCGTCCATGGTGATCTGGCGGTCGCTGACCGCGGTCCCGGTGCGCCGGATCTCCGCCAGCACCGACCTGAGCCGTGCCGGGTCGCAGAGCGTCATCCTGGTGAACTGCTCCAGCTCTCCTTCGCACACCTGCTCGCGTACGACGGGAGGACTGTGGGCCAGCAGGACCAGGCCGACGCCAGTGGCGTGCAGCGGCCAGCGACCGCCGACCCGAGAGCGCACGCCGATCGCCGTACGGCCGGAAATGCGTTCGACATAGACGGTCTCCGTGCCGTCACGGACGGCGAGCTGCACATTCTCGTGCGTCGCCTCGTAGAGGTCCTCCATGAACGGCATCGCGGCCTCGCGCAGGCCCACGCTGCGCGGGGTGAGCATGGCGACCTCCCACAGCCGCAGGCCGACCTGGTACGCCCCGGTCCCGTCGCGTTCCAGGGCGCCCCAGGCCGTGAGCTTGGTGACGAAGCGGTGGGCCGTGGCCAGCGGCAGACGGGCGCGGCGGGCGATGTCGGTGAGGGTGAGCGTGCGGTGCGCACTGTCGAACGCGTCGAACACCGCCAGCAGGCGGTCGGCCACGGACTCGGTCACATGCGGCTCTTCCCGGACGATGACGGCGGGCCGCGCGGAGGAGCGGAACCCTGAGTTGTTCGCGAGGTGAACTTTTCTTCACCATGACGCCGCGGGGAGTGTGTTCCCGCCGCACCCGGCTGTCAACGGCCGCGCAGGAGCCGTCCGCCACGGCGGCACAGGTGACCGCCCCGCACGGGCGGAACCCCGGCCCGAGCCACCGGCCCGGCGACTGCCCGAGTCACGGCACCGGGTCCACCGCCCCGGCGACCCCGCGCGGTCCTACGGCATCACGGGAGACCGGTCCGTCCGGCCGGGGCAGGACGCTCGGAGCCCGCGCGGCTCGTACGGCGCGACGGCCACCGGCGGGCCGGTGTGCGACGGCCCGCTGCCCGGCGGCCAGGAGGGGCGGCTATCCTGGCAGGCAGGTGAGACCCTTGTTTCTCACCCTCCGCGCCTGGAGATGACCATGGACATCCTGGTACTCATCGGCCGTATTCTCTTCGCCACCCTCTTCCTCGGCTCTGCCATGGGCCATCTCGCCAAGACCGACGCGATGGCCGGGTACGCCGTCTCCAAGGGCGTACCGTCCGCCAAGGCGATGACCATGGGCAGCGGTGTGCTGCTCCTTGTCTGCGGGCTGAGTGTCCTGCTCGGCATCTGGCCGGATCTCGGAGCCCTGCTGCTGCTCCTCTTCCTGATCCCGACGGCGGTGCTGATGCACGCGTTCTGGAAGGAGTCCGATCCCGGGGCGCGGCAGGGGGAACAGGTCCACTTCCAGAAGGACATCGCCCTGTCCGGGGCGGCCCTGATGCTGTTCGCGCTCTTCGCCTACGCGGGCGACGACCTCGGCCTGACGATCACCGGCCCGCTGTTCGACCTCGGCTGACCACCGCGCGGGCCGGACGGGCGGGAGCGCCGGAGACCCGTACCGCTGCGGGCAGCACAATGGAGTCATGCCACGACGCACCCCCCGCCGCTCCGGCCCGCCGCCTGCCCGCCGCGGACCGGCCGCCTGCCCCTGCGGGCCGACCGCGGCCTACGACGACTGCTGCGGCCGGCTGCACCGCGGAGAGGCGGCGGCCGGCACTCCCGAGCAGCTGATGCGCTCCCGGTTCAGTGCCTTCGCCGTCCACGACGAGGCGTATCTGCTCCGCAGCTGGCACCCCCGGACGAGGCCGCCCCGTATCGGCTTCGACCCGGCGCTGCGCTGGCTGGGACTGGACATCCTCGGGAGCACCGGCGGCAGCCCGTTCCACGCCGAGGGCACCGTCGAGTTCCGCGCCCGTTACACCGAGGACGGCCGGGAGGAAGCGCTCCACGAGAACAGCCGCTTCGTACGGCACGACGGCGCCTGGGTCTACCTCGACGGCCTCGCCGGCGGCTGAGCGCGTCCGCAGCGGCGGGTGTCGTGTCCGGTGTCGTGTGCGGTACCTCGAACCGGCGAGCCGCGGGCCGGGGCCACCGGCCACCGGACTGCCGAACAGCAAGCGGGCCGCCGAGTCGGAATGCCCTCACGGCCGGGGGCCGACCACCTCCGGGCCGTCCTTGACCACGATGGCCATGACGGGGCAGGAGTCGGCCACGTCGAGCACCCGTTCGGCCGGTTCGGCCTCCTCGCGCACCGGGCGGGCGTGGTCGCCGTCCAGGACGAACAGGCCGGGCGCGGTCCCGGCACATACGCCGGACCCCATGCACAGCTTCCGGTCGACCTCCAGGTGCCAGGTCACCGGCTCACCACCCGACCGGCATGGTGCGCGGGCCCCGCACGATCATCTGCGTCTTCCAGCCGATGTCCCCGGCGAGGTGGAGGCCGGGGAAGCGCAGGATGAGCGCCCGCAGCGCCTCTTGCAGCTCCAGGCGCGCGAGGGGGGCGCCCAGGCAGTGGTGCACGCCGTGGCCGAACCCGAGGTGCTGGTTGCCCTGCCGCCCGAAGTCGAGGCGGCCCGGCGCGCTGAACCTGTGGGCGTCCCGGTTGGCCGCCCCGACGGCTACCAGGACGGGCTCTCCGGCGCGGACCAGGGTGCCGCCGACCTCGATGTCCTCCGTGGCGTAGCGGGGGAAGGCGGCGCCCGCCCCGAGCGGGACGAACCGCAGCAGCTCCTCGACGGCGGCCGGTATGAGCTCGGGGTCCTCGCGCAGCCGGGCGAGGTGCTCCGGATGCTCGAGCAGAGTGAGGACGAAGTTGGGGATGTGGGTGGCCGTCGTCTCGTGTCCCGCGACGAGGATGCCGACGCACAGGTCGACGAGTTCGAGTTCGGTGAGCCGGTCCCCGATGTCGCGGGCGTCGATGAGCGCGGTCATCAGGTCGTCCTGCGGCTCCTGGCGGTGCTCGCCGATCAGCCCGGCCATGTAGGCGCGTAACTCCTGTTGGCGTGCCATGTACTCCTCCGCCGTGAGCGAGCTGGTGGACAGCACCGCGTCGCTCCATTCCCGGAACCGGGGGCGGTCGCGCTCGGGGACCCCGAGGAGGCGGCAGATCACGGCCACGGGGATCGGCAGCGCGTAGTTCTCGACGAGGTCGCAGGGCGGCCCTGATTTCTCCATGGCGTCGAGCATCTGTTCGGCCAACGCGCGGACGTCGGGGCGGAGCCGTTCCACCCGGTTGGTCGTGAACGCCTTGGCGACCAGGGTGCGCAGCCGGGTGTGGTCCGGCGGGTCCATGCCGAGGATGCCGGTGGTGGTGCCGGCCTCGGACTGCCGGGGCTCGTCGTGGCGGGCGCTCTCGGCCCGGCTGAAGCGGCGGTCCCCCAGCACCAGTCGGGCGTCCAGGTACCGGGTGGCGAGCCAGGCGGGCTCTCCGTACGGCAGCCGTACGCGGACGAGGCCGGCCCTGTCGCGCACCCGCGCGTACAGCTCCGAGAGTTCCAGCCCGGTGGCGTCGTTGAACGGATAGTCGAGGATGTCGGTGCTCTCTGTGGTCACGTGTACCCCTCCCGCGGCGACGACTGCTCGCGCACCGTAGAAATACGACGGCCGGGCGTCAACAGACACTTTTCGGCCGGGTCCCGCCATCGAGCCGTCCAGGAGCGATCCGGAGTGGTCCTGTCCGGGCCCGGGGCGGTCGTGCACGGTCAGGGCGCGGTCGGGGCGCAGCCGGGGATCCGTGGTGGTCCCGCCCGGCGGCGCGGCGCATACGGACACCGACCGCGCGGGTGCCGCGACCGGAGGCAACGAAGCGGCTTTACGGGAACGTGTGTTCTTCCCGCCGCGGAGCCGTCAGGATGCTCCGTGGCGCACGCACCAGGCACACCCCTCCACCCCCATCGCCTACACGACGAGGAGCCTGTCCGTGATCAGGAAGAGCCTGCTTCCGGCCGTCTTTGCAGCACTGCTGTCCCTGTCCAGCACCGCAGCCGCGCCCGCGGCCCCTTGGGGCACCGGTCCCGGGCACGGGCAGGGAAACGGGCACGGGAAGCTCCACCACGGCAAGGGCGGCTGCGCCGATGCCGCACTGTTGTTCTGCGAGAACTTCGACACCATGCCGCCGGGCGGAGCCGACAGCCCCCGGTGGGAGACCGAGGCCGAGAACGGCACGCTCACCGTGGAACGGGTGCCGGGGCGGCGGCACTCCGGCAAGAATCTGCGCATCCGTACGGAGGGCAACGGCAAGGCGTTCCTGAAGGTCACCGGACTGGCGCCGGCCGGGAACAGCTTCTGGGGCCGGGTCCGGCTCCGGGTCGACGCCTTCCCGACCGCCCCGGACTGGGCGCACTGGACCATGGTCGAGGCCACCGGCCGGGGCGACGGCTACATCCGGCCGTTGGGCGGGCAGTTCGTGCCGACCGCCGGTGAGCAGGGCGCCAACCTCTGGGGCGTCGGCTCCGACGGCGGTCCGACCGGCGACTGGACGGCATGGCAGGAGTCGGCCCCGGCGCGGGCCGGGGTCTGGCAGTGCGTGGAATGGCGGATGGACGCCACCGACAACCGGATCTCCGTCTGGTTCGACAGCCGCCCGAAACCGGAGCTGACGGTCGACACCCGGCACCACGGAGGCGCGGATGTAAACTTCGTCTTCCCCGGCTTCGACACGGTCAAGTTCGGCTGGCAGCTGTACCAGGGCGATCCCGAACCGTCCGGCTATGACGTACGGATGGACGACATCGCGCTGAGCGGCGAGCGCATCGGCTGCGGCCGCTGACCGGCGGGCACCCACGCACCGGCGGGTGCCGTCCTTCGACGGCACCCCCGGCTCGTTCCTCTCGTGCGTGGGTCAGCTGTGGATCACGATGGATCCCTTGGTGATCGCGGTTGTCGCCGCGGCGTCGTCCGAGGCGCCCAACTGGTTGTCGAACACGACCGCGTCGGTGTCGGCGTCCCAGATCTTGAGCCGGAACGTGTCGCTACCGCCGGACTTGTCGGCGTCCACGGCCGAGATCAGGAACTTGTAGCCGCTGTCGCCGTTGACCGTGCCGGTCCCCTTGTAGATCGCCTTGTTTCCGCCGACGACCAGCCAGTCGTAGGACGTCGAGTGGAAGTTCAGGTCACCGACCGCGAACTGGAACTCGGACTGGCCACTCGGGGTGCTCGCGCCCTTGTGGTACTTCGAGACGAACCCGAACCGTCCGGGGCCGCTCGCCGACGGGTCGGCGGGATAGGAGCCCGCCTGCACGTCGGTCCAGCCACCACCGGTGACGAAGCCCGCCGCGGGGTCGTAGACGACCACGTAGTTCGGCGAACACTTCTCGTCGGAGGCACCGTCGTCGTCCGTCACCGTCAGGCAGACCGTGTAGATGCCGGCGGCGGTGTAGGTGTGCGAGTCACCGACCTGTCCGCCCGTGGCGGCGGGGGCGGTCGAGGATCCGTCGGCCCAGTCGATGGAGGCCGTGTGGGTGTCGTTCGCACCGGGGTCGGTGTATTCGGCGTCCAGGGAGACCGGGGCGCCGACCGCGACCGGGCCCAGGGTGGTGGTGAGCGAGCCGATCGACGGTGCCACGTTGCCGACCGTCAGGTCGGTCGCGTTGGTCACCGGCGGGTTGACGCCGTCGTCGGTGGCGAGCGTCAGCCGGTAGTTGCCGTCGTCGGTGCAGGTGACGGTCGTGTCCAGGGCCGTGGCGTCCGCGAACGAGCAGGTCGCTCCCGCGTCCACGTCGCTGACGTTCTCGTAGGTCCACTGGTGGGTCAGGGGGTCGTCGTTGACGTCGCTCGCCGACGCGTCGATGGCGACGGAGGAGCCCTCGTCCCCGGAGTAGGGACCGCCCGGGTCGTTCGTGGGCGACGCGTTCTTCCAGGTGGCCTGCGCCGACGCGACCGGTTCATCGGGATCGGCACCGGCTCCGGTCGGTACGGGGGCCGGTCGGGCAATTGCCGGGCGGCGGGTTGCGGGCGGGGCGAGTGGGCAGCCCGTAACCCGTCATCCGCACGTCTGTCATCGGCCGACGAGGCCGAGCCGGGTCACCGTACGGAAGGCCGTAACCGGCCGGGACCAGGGGAACGGCCCGCTGCGGCCGCGGGGCGGATCACGGGGAAGGGGTGGTGTCCGTGCGGATGTTCCGGAAGCGGAACCGGGGCCTGGACGGGAGTCGGGAGCGGGGTCGGGACCAGGGCAGCTCGGCCGGCAGGACGGAGGCCGGGGCGGAACCCGTCCGCTGCGACCGGCTGGACCTCCTGCCGCTGCTCGTCGAGCATGCCGAGGAGATGGCCGCGGTGCTGTCCGACCCCGCCCTGCACGCGTACATCGGCGGTGCCCCGGCCGCCCCCGACGCTCTGCGCGCCCGCTACGAACGCCTGGTCGCCGACTCCCCCGACCCGGCCGTCTCCTGGTGCAACTGGGTGATCCGGCTCCGCGAACAGGCGTGCCTGGTGGGCACGGTCCAGGCGACGATCACAGCCCGCGGCTCCGAACGCCTCGCGGAGATCGCCTGGGTCGTGGGCAGCCCCTGGCAGGGCCGGGGCATCGCGACGGAGGCGGCCCGGGGCCTGGTCGGCCGCCTCCAGCGGCAGCCCGTACCGGCGGCGCACACCGTCATCGCCCACATCCATCCGGACCACGCCGCGTCGGCCGCAGTGGCCACCGCTGCCGGGCTCACGCCGAGCGGTGAGCTGCACGACGGCGAGGTCAGATGGCAGCTGACGGTGGAGCGGTGACCATTGGCTCCCGAGGGGACGGCGCCGGCTCAAGCCGGCGCCGTCCCCTCGCGTGACCATGCGCAGTTGCCAGTCCCTGGGCTGAGCACGGGGCCCATTGGTAGAGGCCCCGGTCATTCCCGGACAGTATCCGTCCGTCCTGTTACCGCCCCGGAAGGTACTCCGTGCTCCCGCCGGTGGCTCCGGCGGGAGATCAGACGCGCTGTGCGCCTGGACGTCCGTTCTCCACCACCCAGGAGCTCTGGGTCGTCGCGGGGTTGGCGGTGTCGGCCGCCGAGGTGACGATGCGCAGGTCCGAACGCCACTCCTCGGGCGTGACGGTGCAGCGCGTGTACCCGCGCTTGTAGCCGTCGGCGAACTTCACGTGCGGGTTGTGGGACACCGCGTTCGCCACCGCGTCCGCCCAGCCGCAGCCGGAGCTGATCGAGGTGCTGACGAATTCCGTGGCCAGGGTCTTGGAAGCCGGGTCGCCGAAGTCGGCCTTGAGGTCGTTGACCCAGGCGGAGTGCCAGTCACCCGAGAGCACGACGGGGTTGTCGACGGCGTTGCGGGAGACGAAGTCCAGATAACGGGTACGCGAGGCCGCGTAGCCGTCCCACTGGTCGTGGTTGACCGCGATTCCCGGGCCGGTGTCGTAGTCGAACTGGGCCATGATCGTCTGCTGTGCCAGGACGTTCCAGCGCGCGGTCGACTTTTCCAGCCCCTGGAACAGCCACCGTTCCTGCGCGTCACCGGTCAGGGTCCGCGACGCGTCGCCTGCCCGCGGGTCCAGCGGCGCGGAGGGGAAACCGTCCCGCAGCTGGTCGCCGCGGTACTGGCGGGTGTCCAGTACATCGAATTGCGCCAGCGTGCCGTACCGCAGTCGGCGGTAGAGGCGCATGTCCGGGCCCTCGGGCCGTGCGTCCCGCCGCAGTGGCATGTTCTCCCAGTACGCCTGGAAGGCCGCGGCGCGCAGGGCGGCGAACCGCTCCGGGGCGTTGGAGGCTTCGCCGTCGGGCTGGGAGATCGTGTCCGCCCAGTTGTTCTCTATCTCGTGGTCGTCGAAGGTGACCACGAACGGGAAGGCCGCATGCGCGGCCTGCAGGTCCGGCGACGTCTTGTACTTGGAGTGCAGCAGGCGGAAGTCCGCCAGTTTCTCGGTGCCGCGCTGCTCATAGATGTAGTCGCCCACGTGAACCACGAGATCGAGGTCCTCGGCAGCCATGGCTCGGTAGGCCGCATAGCGGCCACCCGCCCATGCCTGGCAGGAGGCGAGAGCGAAGCTCAGGGAGTGGGAAGCCGCGGTGAGGGCGGGCGCGGTCTTCGTACGGCCGACCGGGCTGATCTCCGTGCCGGCCCTGAACCGGTAGAAATACTCGCGTGCCGGGGACAGTCCGGTGATCTCGGCGTGGACCGAGTGCCCCAGCTCGGAGCGGGTGACCTCGGTGCCGCGCCGCACCACGCGCGTGAACCTCTCGTCCTCGGCGACCTCCCAGCCGACCGGCACGTTCAACTCGGGCATGCCGCCCTTGCCCTCGGGATCGAGCGGCTCCGGCGCGAGCCGCGTCCAGAGCACGACGCCTTCAGGAGCAGGCTCGCCCGAGGCCACGCCGAGCTTGAAGGGATAGGACGAGAAGGCGGGACTCGCCCAGGCCCGGTTTGCGGTGAAATCGTTGGCGGCCAGTGCGAAGGCGGTTGCCCCGGCTCCGGAGAGAGCCAGGAAGTTGCGTCGGTTCAGGCGGTCGGACTGGTGAGCCATGCTGTTTTCCTCCGGTGCGGTACGGGGCGGCACCGGAGAGCCAAGCGTCTGCTTGTGAAGCTGTGGCCAATGACATGTGAATTGCCGTGGCACCGAGGCCGACCGCCGTCACGGCAAGGGTCCGGCAGCCGCCATACGGGGGCTGCCGGACCAGGACGGTTCAGCCGACCTTGCTTTCGTAAACCAGTATTTCCGTGCCGGCGGTCTCTTCGCCGTCATCCGGTGCTGCCCACATCCGCAGCGTGCTGCCGTCGGCTTCCAGGTGAACGGGGTTGCGGGTGACGACATGGCCGGCGGCCGACCACAGCTGCACCGGTACCTCATGCCGGACGGTCTGTGTCCTGGTGTCGAGCAGAGCAATGCCGCCCAGCTCGAAGCCGGTGCCGTCCGGCGCCTCGTAACCGGTGATACCGGTGCACACCGCCGCGTCCCTGCCGGCGCGCGCGCAGTCCTGGTAGTCGATGAAGTGGCTGGAGTTGGCCGTGTGGTCCAGCTGCTTCCCCTCGGCGCTCCAGGTGTAGAACTCCCGGGACCCCCACGTCACCCCGCTCAGCCGGCCACTCGCGGGATCCGGCACGATGCCGCCGATGTGGTCGGCGACTCGGAATTCTTCGCTCACCTCAAGGGTGCGCAGGTCGACCCGGTAAATGATCGAGCGACTGTGCGGCCGGTACTCCGCCAGCGGGATCCACAGCGACTCCTCGTCGACATCGATGCCGCCCGGGTGGTACATGTCGCCCTCACCCAGGACGATGTCCTTGATCAAGTTGCCCTTCAGATCGAGCACGAACAGGTGGCCGCGCCCCTTGCCGGGTGTCCGGTCATGCCCGTCGACCGGCTGCCGGTGCTTCACCGGCGGCTCGATGATCTCCACGCTGGACAGGAAGAGCCGGTCACCGGCCCGGGCGAAGCCCTGCGGGTGGTGGGTGTCGAAGTCCAGGCCGATGCGCTGGGCCAGCTTCCACTCCGTCGACCGGGTCACCGTCGACACCGCCTTCGCCAGCGGCGCGGGCTCGGGCCGGGCAGCCGAATCCGCAGCCCGCGTGGTGGTGGTGTTCGCCAGCACTCCCGCAGCCAGGACAGCTCCGGACAGAAGAGCCGCGCGGAAGCTCTTGCTGTATTTCATCTCTGATCTCCTGGTGCATCGGTGCGTCTCACCGGATGTCTACGGGCGGTTGCCGACCGGCCGGTGACGTCTCCGTGTGCAGCCGGCATCCAGCAGCGAACATCCGCCCGTCGATCCGCCCATGCCCGCCTGTGCCGACACCCTCTCCAGCGGGCCCGCACAACCGCTGTCCGGCAGCTGCGCCACGGCTCCCCCGCCCGCACCGGCAGGCGAGGCGCCCACGCAACGCTCGTCCGCCTCACCAGGGGGAAGATCCGTACCCTGGCGCCGCAGATGAGCGCGCAGCGCACGCGGGGCCCGTCGAACTCCGCCGTCCAGCGGCCGTGAACTGAGCGCCTGCCTGCCTTCTGCCTTCTGCCTTCTGCCTTCTGCCTCACCATCACGACTTTCCACCGGCCGACCGGGCGGGTCGCACGGCAGCAGCGCCGACACCCGGGGAACGGTCAGGACCTCATCACCGAGGCCACGGCATCGGCGAGCATCCCGTAGCCCTCGGGGG
>JUEG02000288.1_pt1 | contig 10055 bp, 9 predicted proteins | sample 432341 | NCBI WGS metagenome assembly JUEG02 (sample SAMN02953476, study PRJNA257561) | rock porewater metagenome | biome: terrestrial; feature: Opalinus Clay rock; material: porewater; isolation source: Opalinus Clay rock BIC-A1 borehole | place: Switzerland: Mt Terri URL, St-Ursanne ...
GATACGGAACTAGGCAAAATTCTCTCGTTTCTTCAAAGTCACTCATCATAGCTACATTTGCATTACCCGATAAAAACCCTTTGACTTTCACGATTTTCTCCCCCCGCACTATGCTATCAGTGCGTATGTATTTGGGCTCATTTCATAGTCCCATTTTATATATTAATACGAACCCAAATTCTTGTTTAAGGGGGTGTGAGCCTAAAAGTATAAATAAGAGGAGTTCATTATATCCACCCAATTAATCGGATAATGGTCAAGGTGGTAAGCATTACCGCGGAGGCAATTAAGACATATAATCCGTTCCAACGGGGTCCTACATAAATAGGCGACTGACCTGTCAGTCCTGACAATGCAATAACAGTAGCAGAAGAAGGCGAAATCGAAATTCCCATCGCCCAACTAATGGCCAAAATTAGGGCTAGATAAGTCGGAGTCACACCATAGGCAGCGGCTTTGACCGTCCCTCCAATAATAGTCACCGGTATGATAGGGTGAATACCTAAAGCAGACAGCATAAGAATAGCAATAATAATTACAATAGCCAGCAATAAAGCGTTTTGACCGACGAATTTGGATAAAATAACTGAAATATAATTTCCTAAGTGGGAGTAATTAATGCTAGTAGCAAATAGTCCGGCACCTACAAAAAGAATAATTTCATTTTGCAGTTTTGGCAGACTTTCATTAAAATAGCATTTGAAGTCCCTCATTAGAATCCTCAAACGCCCTATTATTCCCAGCCAAATGACAGGGTATATTAAGGCCGCCAAAGAAACAACAATGACTGTATGTATCCCAGTTAGCAGTGATACAACGGCAATAGCAGAAATCAAAATTATGCTAAAAATACTTAATTCAACAATCTTTCCCACGTCAAATTCCAGATCAGGTTTCTCGACAATGGAAGCAAACGGTTTACCGGCTCTTTTTTCTTCATACATCGTCATAAAATAACCAACTAAACCGGACATAACACCAAATAAAATGGCATAAGGAAAAAACAGAATCCAACTTGCTCCGCTTAATTGTACAATCAGAGCAATCGCCGCTGTCGTAGGCGCCCATATAGTGCACGTCGCAAATCCACGCAGGATAGCTGAGCTTAACAGCTTTTTATTAGAACTTATACTGCTGGCCTCACTTATCTGAAGCACGAGTGGAACCACCGCCAAATTAACTAAAACACCTACAAAAGCAGAAACAAAGCTTACTAGCAAATAAAAACGACTGCTACTATAAACATAACGTCGAAATACCCCTTGTAATGCCTCAAAATACCCTCCATGCCTAATAGGAATGCCTAATAGCGGCACTAAAGTGAACATCACAACCAAGTATATATTTTCTTGCAATGCTTGTTGCCATACGCTTAAAGGAGCATGATAGAAGAGAAAAAGAATTATGCTCAATCCAAACAACAAACCGCCAATAATCAAAGTAGTACCCGAAACTACTATAAAACTCAGCCCAACCACAATAAGCATCAGAATGAGATTACAATCATTAATCAAATTCGATTTAATAAAAAGATTAACCAGAAAAATAATCGCTATGCCCAGAGTGAGTACGCTGCGAATACGATTAAACAGACCCTTCATAACCAAACCCCTTGCTTCTACCTAAGGATATTTCTCAACTATATCCTATTATAGCATATTCTTCACAAAGACTTATCAGCATGAGTATAAAGGAAACAAACAAGGGGGGCCAGTGTTAACGCCTCTGAAACGTACACCGGCCTCCCTTGTTTCCACTTGGTTTTGTTTATAGACAGATTACCTTTGTTTTCGATACTGAAGCCACGAAAATAGGATTGGCTCAATTGACGCAATTAGTATCACAGTAAAATAAACAACAGCACTTCCAATACCCGGCAGAAATGCCAGGACACTCATAATGAACCCTGCAACAAACCACACAAAACCCCCATGACGGTGTGTTTTTGCCCATACGGCCTCATTGTTAAGCGTCCAAGGCGTTTTTATGCCCACAAAATAATTCTGCTTAAACTTTGGCATTAAATTACCGAGGACTATGAAAAGAATACCTATCATGAGTTTGATGATTGTATCTACTTTAATAAAAGTAGCACCCATACTGATGGATATGATAACCATTTGTAAGACTGCAAAAAACGCAACTAGAATTAATCGAATAATAAAGTATTGCCGCTTGAATCTATCGTAGTTTTCTTTCTTAGGATCAATTTTAGGCAACACAGTGGCCAGAATTGTGATCACTATGCCAATAACCGGGGGCATAAAGGCCCAGGGGAATTTTGGATACCATGCATCAATCTCGCCATGAATGTTCCAATGCATAGGAATCTCGGGTGGCAACCCACTAAAAACGAATAACGTAATAAGCACAGGCAACAAGGCAATCGCCCACATTAATTTCATAAGGACTTTTTCATTTTTCATTTTTATCGACTCCTTTCAGCTCTATCAACCACGCCATAATCTCTTCAATGACTGAAGTGTTTAACTCGTAGAAAATGTATTTACCGTCCCGGCGATCCGTTACTAGTCCCCCGCCCTTTAAGACCGAAAGATGGTGCGACACGGTTGCCTGGGTCATAGAAAAATGAGCTGCAATATCCCCTGCAGTCATATCCCCATCCTTAAGCAAATTTAATATTTCTCGTCGAGTCTTATCTGACATTGCCTTTAAGGATTCCTGAAACCCCATGTCGATCCCCCTTTCATTTAGATGTCTGTCTAAATGAAATTTTACTCTATTAACACAAAAAAAACAAGATACATTTAGATGGATTTCTAAATGTATCTTGTTTGCGATATACCCGTTATCTTTATATGTTACAATTTGTCACAATTAGCGATTATATTAGTTCGTTATCGTCTAGATAAAATTTCATATTCATGATCTAATGGCATTCTTCATATCTCCGATAAAAGTTAAAACCGCATCTTCACTTGTGGCCCAAGAGGTTACGAGGCGGATCGCTGAGTGATCGTCATCAATTCCTGCCCAAACATAAAATGAATAATTTTCCTGAAGCTTTGAGATCAACCAATTAGGCAAGATCGGGAAAATCTGATTGGACGTTGAGTGAGTCAAAAACTTGCAACCTGCTCGACTAAACTCATTTTTTAGCAACCGGGCCATTTCATTAGCGTGTTTCGCCAGATCGAAATAAAGGTCATCTCTGAAAAGCTCTAAAAACTGTATACCAAGAACTCTGCCTTTGGCAAGCAGTCCCCCTCTTTGCTTAATATAAAACCGAAAATCTTCTTTTAGTGACTCTCGGCAGATCACGAGTGCCTCGCCCATCAGGGCACCATTTTTGGTTCCACCAATGTAAAAAGCATCGACCAATGTGCCCAAATCATAAAGATTTAGATCATTCTCTTCTGAACATAACGCTGAGCCTAAGCGCGCACCATCCAGATATAAAAACAGGTTATTGCTCGTACAAAACTGGCTTAACTGTTCTAGTTCAGCTTTCGTGTAAATTGAACCGATTTCAGTGGGATTGGAGATATAAACCAATTTTGGTTTCACCATATGTTCGTCAGTGTGGGTATTCAAGACGGATTTTATACAAGCAGGGTCAAGCTTCCCGTCACTAACTTCGCAAGAGAGGATTTTGTGCCCCGTGGCTTCGATGGCTCCAGTCTCATGAACAAGGATATGACCAGTATTAGCTGCAATAACCGCCTCATGCGGCCTTAAAAAGGCCGCAATAACAGTTAGGTTTGTTTGGGTTCCTCCGGAGAAAAGATGGATATCAATGTCGTTATGCTTGATCCTTTTTTTCATCAAATCAATTGCTTGTCTAGTATAATCATCCTCTCCATACCCTTTCATCTGCAAGAGGTTTGTTTCTATTAAAGCATTCAATATCCTTGGGTGTGCGCCTTCACTATAATCGTCCTTAAAACTATACATTATTTTGCAAATTCTCCTTTTATCATTTGTTGCTAAGTACCAGCTATGACTCAATACTGTGTTCTTCAAAAAGTCTGCCTGCTATTTGGGGTCACCTTGAAAACTCCTAATTTTCTTGACTTGCAAAGATTTGTTTACTTCTTAACTGTCCGCAAGCTGCATCGATATCTCTGCCGTGTTCAAGACGAATACTGCAGTTGATGCCGTGTTTTTTCAAAACATCATAAAAAGCCAACATCGTTTCATGGTTGCTTCTTTGATATTGATGGTGTTCATCCACTGGATTATAAGGAATTAAATTTATATTAATGAGATGTCGCATATTTTCTATTAAGAATGCAAGTGCTAGGGCTTGCTCTCGATGGTCATTCAAATCCTTAATTAGAATATATTCCAAAGTAATTCTGCGCTTCGTCTTTTTTAGATAGTATTCAACCGCCTGAATTACTTTTTCGATGGGAAAGACACGATTGATTTTCATGATCTGTGTCCGCAATTCGTTTGTTGGTGCGTGTAACGAAATCGCAAGGTTTACCTTCAAATCGCTATCGGCAAAATCATATATCTTGTCTGCCAAGCCGCTGGTCGATACTGTGATATGTCTGCCCGGAACAGCTAATCCTTTGTGATCTATAATAATACGTATAGCGTCAACTAGATTTACATAATTATCAAAAGGCTCGCCAATCCCCATCACCACAACGTGACTCACCGTTCCGCCTTTATTAACACTATCCAAATATTGTTGAACTTTCATAATTTGTTCGACGATTTCACCACTGGATAAATCCCGTTGTTTCATCAATAAACCACTTGCACAAAAACTGCATCCAATGTTACACCCTACCTGAGTTGTGACACAAACGGATAAACCAAATTTATGTCTCATTAAAACTGTTTCAATCAGATTATCATCCTCTAATTTAAACAAAAACTTAATCGTTCCATCCATTGATTCTTGTTTTACATGTTCACTTAATGATCTAAAGACAAAATGATCAGCTAATAATTGCAGGCACTCTTGATTGACATCTGTCATCGCAGAAAAATTGGTTACCCGCTTCCTATAAAGCCAATCCCAGACTTTTAAAGCGCGAGACTTCTTATGACCATATTCCTTAAGCCATTCAATCAGTTGTTCTAATGTCAATCCATAAATGGATTCAATTTTCATTGTTAACCTCTCTTAAACCTTGTATAACAATGCCAGAGCCTTTAACATTTTGATCAAGTCTCTGGCATTTAATTTTTTGGAATCTGTCTACGAGCGTATCATATCGTAAATTATATCATATCTACTAAATCACAGCTACAATTGTAAGAATTTAGGATCGGTTTTGATTCAATGTCTGATACGATAACCCATTAACAAAATAGAAGGATAGCTCTGCTACCCTTCTATTTTCACAATCCCATGTCTCTATGTCTCTATAATATACTCACGGAACCCTCATACATTAAGCCTGTCAGGGCATCAACCGTTAAAGACTGGCCATCAAATACCTTGGAGAAAGCATCTACCGCACCAACAATCGTTGGAATACCGAACTGTACTGCTACTATCGCTGCATGTGATGTCAAACCGCCTTCTTCTACGACTAATGCTCCAGCGCGAGCAATTAAGGGTACAAAACCAGCATCGGTTGACTCTGCGATAAGAATATCACCATCGTTAAAAGAATCCTTGCCCGGCATTTGGACTCTTCGCGCGAAGCCTGAATAGGACTTGCGCCCAATTCCGATACCCTTAGATAAAATATTTCCCATAATTTGAACTTTGATCATATTCGTGGAGCCAACCTTACCAATTGGAACACCTGCTGTAATGACCACTACATCACCAGACTTAATGTAGCTTTTATTTAAAGATGTATTCACGGCCACTGAAACCATCTCATCCGTCCCTGAACTCTGAGGGACAACGATAGGCAGGACACCCCATTGCAAAGCTAATTTTCTTGCGGTTGCAGGAAATGGAGTAGCTGCCACAATCAAGGAAATGGGGCGATACTTCGAAATCATGCGTGCTGTTAATCCTGAATGGGTCGGTGTAAGAATGGCAGTAGCTTGTAAGTCTTTTGCTATGGTAAAACTTGCAAAACTAATAGCCTCAGCTACGTTGACTTGGGGATGGCGAGAGGCTTGATTGTCCAAACAAGTCAGTTCAGTGCGCTTAGATATTCTGTCCATCATTTGAACTGATTCTATGGGATATAGACCCGCTGCTGTTTCGCCAGATAACATAATGGCATCCGTACCATCCAGGATGGCATTGGCAACATCACTGGCCTCTGCTCGTGTGGGTCTTGGCTGGCGTATCATTGAATCTAACATCTGAGTTGCCACAATGACAGGCTTCCCCAATAGATTGCACTTAAGAATCATTTCCTTTTGCCTAATAGGGACTTCCTCTACAGGGATTTCCACCCCAAGGTCGCCGCGTGCTACCATGAGACCATCAGCAACTTCAAGAATTGAGTCCAAGTTATCCAGCCCTTCTCGGCTTTCAATCTTGGCTATAATATGTACATCCGCACCCATTTCTTCCACAACTCTGCGCACATCTAAAACATTCAAGGCCTTACGTGTAAACGATGCGGCAATAAAATCAATTCCTTGGGAGATACCAAAGCGAATATCTTCTATATCTCTTTCTGTGACAGCTGGTAAATCAATTAGCGCGCTTGGAATATTTACCCCTTTTTGAGACTTTAGAATTCCACCATTGAGAATAATAGTATTAATAATTTCCTTATTCACAGCAGTAACTTCTAACTCAATTTGACCATCATCAATGAGAATACGACTGCCTGGGTTAACTTTACGCCACAAGTCAAGATAAGTTATTCCAACTCGTTGCTGATTACCAAGTCTGCCTAGATCTGTATCCAGAATAAACTCTGACCCATTCTCAAGAATTACACCGTCCTCAGGAACCTTTCCCGTACGTATTTCTGGTCCTTTGGTATCAAGCAGAATACCCAAATGTTTTCCTGCTTTTACAGCTTCCTCTTTAAGAATTGCTATTCTGTGGCCATGTTCTTCGTGGGTTCCGTGTGAAAAATTGAGACGCGCAACGTCCATGCCTGCAGCTAGAAGAGCTTGAACCTTTTCCCTGGACTCACTTGCCGGACCGATAGTACAGACAATTTTTGTCCTTCTCATGGTACGTTTCCTCCTAACTTACACCCCTGCTGTAGCAATAAGCTTCACTAAATCGACAATACGACAGGAGTAGCCCCATTCATTGTCGTACCAAGCCAACACTTTAACCATGCGATCTCCCAGCATCATAGTTGATAAACCATCTACGATTGAGCTGGCCTGATTACCGTTAAAGTCATGTGAAACAAGGGGTAATTCTGTGTATTCGAGATATCCATTCATCGAACCGTTTGCCGCATCGCGCAAAGCATTATTGACTTCTTCTTTGGTGGCAGGGTTTGTTAAAGTGGCCACGAAATCGACTAAGGACACATTCGGAGTAGGAACTCGAACCGAAAGTCCATTCATTTTCCCTGTTAATTCCGGTATAACAAGAGTAACTGCTTTGGCAGCTCCCGTGGTTGTCGGAATCATAGATTGATAAGCGGCCCTGGACCGGCGCCAATCTTTATGCTTTACGTCCACAGTCCGTTGATCATTGGTAACTGAATGGATTGTAGTCATCATTCCTAGTTCAATCCCAAACGAATCAACTAGGACTTTAGCAACAGGTGCCAGACAGTTGGTTGTACAGGACCCATTTGAAATTACATGGTGCTTTAAGGGATCATATTTATTATCATTAACCCCCATGACAATCGTAATATCTTCGTCTTTGGCCGGAGAGGAGATAAGAACCTTTTTAGCTCCAGCGGTAATATGTTGGGCTGCGTCATCACGTTTCTTGAATTTACCGGTACACTCAATCACGATGTCTACTCCGAGTTTACTCCAAGGTAAATTCAGAGGATTTCTGTCAGCAACAATCTCAATTCGCTTTCCATCAATAACCAGTGCACTTCCATCAACTTCCACTTTATTCGGAAGAGTTCCGTGAACTGAATCATACTTGAGCAAATGGGCTAACATATCGGGACTTCCCATATCATTAATTGCCACCACTTCGAAGGGCAGAGACTGGTTTAGGGCGGCACGAAGTGTAAGTCGACCAATTCGACCAAAACCTGTAATTGCTACGCGGAAACTCATGGTTAACCTCCTCTAAATATGCAAGTATACAACATTATATAATTCTGTACAGACAGACAAATTCCTGCTTTAAAAACGGAATTTTTGCTTTTTAAAGGACCATTTTTTACTGGTCCGAAGTATGCTTAATCTCTTTGTCCCTTCTCGCAATACTTTTAAAGCCTTGGCCCCGGCAATTTTCCTTTATAAGCAGATTCCACGAACCTATTAGACAAAAATTCAGACTGTGCCTGAACACAGCCTGAACCTAGAAAAGAACTCAGTCAACTAAAGCTAATAATTGCTGATGAAACTATGATGGCATTAAACTATGAATGAAGAATCTGATTAACCGATTTCAACTTGATTTCCTTGTCACGAATATTTTCTAGTTAAATTAATTCGTTGGATATGACTTCTGAAAGAATTTCTCGACTTTGCGAATATATTTATCCATTCTTCCGAGGAAAATAAAGTTGTTATACTGGTTCGGCCTTCTAACATTAAAGAATATCTTTCCGGATAATCCGTCTCAATTACATCTAAAATCCCTTCTGGAAAATCCTGCCCATATTTCTTTTTAATACTTGTCCTTTTATAATCAGCTAATTCATTCATACAATACCTCACCAGCAGGTTGAATATTATAGCAACCTATTCCTTAGGAAAGACGGGTTTTAAAATCTTCATAGCCAAATTGTCTAATGACTTTAATGCCTTCTTCTTTGTTAAAAAGTGCAATAGACGGGAGATTCACTCCATTGAACATATTATTCTTCACCATAGTATAGTGGGCCATGTCACAAAATACAAGCCTGTCACCTGGTTTTAAAGGCTCTCTGAAGGAATAATCACCAATAATATCTCCAGCAAGACAAGTAAGCCCCCCAAGCCTATAGGTGTGAGCATACTCACCTGCCTTGCCGCTCTCGATGATATTAGGCCTGTAAGGCATTTCAAGTACATCGGGCATATGACAAGCTGCGGAAGTATCCAAAATGGCAATTTTCATAGCATTATCCACTATATCTAGGACTTTAGCCACTAAATATCCGGTATTTAAAGCAACAGCTTCACCTGGTTCCAAGTAGATATCCACCCCATATTTGTCCTGAAAATACTTTATTGAACGCACTAAGGTTTCAATATCGTAATCGGGTCTGGTGATATGATGCCCTCCACCAAAATTAAGCCATTTCATTTTTTTAATATATTCTCCGAACTTTTCATCGACCACACGAATTGTGCGTTCAAGGGTATCTGAGTTCTGCTCACACATTGTATGGAAATGAAGTCCTTCGACCCCTTCCAATTCTTCGGGTCGGAAATTTGCTAAAGTCACACCAAGCCTTGAATACTGATAGCAAGGGTCATAAATAGGGGTAGCTATCTCTGAATATTCTGGGTTGATGCGAATCCCACAGCTAATTGTCTTAGATTTAATACTTTTAACCTTCTCTTTAAATCTATTCCATTGATCAAAAGAATTAAAGGTAATATGATCACAATAGTTGAGAATTTTATCGAATTCTTCTTCAATATAGGCTGGCGCATAAATATGAACTTCTTTCCCCATCTCTTCATAACCCAGTCTAGCCTCAAATAAGGAGCTAGCGGTTACACCTTTAAGATATTTGCTTACAAGAGGAAATATCGAATACATCGAAAATCCTTTTAAGGCAAGAAGAACCTTGCATCCCGTACGTTGTTGGATAGAATTCAGTATTTCTAGATTCTTTAAAAAAAGTCTCTCATCCACAAGATAACACGGTGTCGGTAACTCAGTGATGTCAATGTCCAATTAATCCACCTCAATCTAGCAGAGTTGGCGAGAAATTTTCCTGCCACGGCAGACCGCACTTATTTAACGCTTCCATAAATGGATCGGGATCAAATTCTTCGACATTGAATACACCAGGTTTCTTCCATATGCCTTTGAGCATTAACATTGCTCCAATCATGGCCGG
>JUEG02000360.1_pt1 | contig 10052 bp, 8 predicted proteins | sample 432341 | NCBI WGS metagenome assembly JUEG02 (sample SAMN02953476, study PRJNA257561) | rock porewater metagenome | biome: terrestrial; feature: Opalinus Clay rock; material: porewater; isolation source: Opalinus Clay rock BIC-A1 borehole | place: Switzerland: Mt Terri URL, St-Ursanne ...
ATTGGTTCCAGTTACTTTCAAGCCGTGGGAAAAGCAATCCCCTCCATTATACTCAGTCTATCCCGACAGGTTTTACTGTTTATCCCTCTCTTAATATTCTTGCCGAAATTCTGGGGAATCGACGGCATCTGGAGAACAGCCCCTATTGCAGATGGATTAGCAACACTATTAACCGCTATCCTGATTTATTTAGAAATGAAACACATTGCTAAGATGCGGCATGATCAAGCATCAAGCGAAGACAAGAAGATGGATCATGCTGCCGTAAACCATTTTGGGGGCACCGATAATAGACCCTCCCCTATAACTGGACGAAGCTAGGCATTGTCTGAAAGTCGATCTCAGCCAGCACCTCTAAGTGGAAATACCCTCCTGCGTTAAAATTTGCGCAGGAGGGTATTAATCTTTGCAGTCCGCCGCGCTTGAACACACCCGATGTTTCAGATCACTGGAATAATCTCCGCAACCTCCCCCTATTCAATGGCCTTGCCTGCATCTCCATGACCCGATTACAAGTTTCCTCCATCACTTTGTCAATCTATCCTAAAACAATAGCAAGGAAGCAGGACTTCAAAAACTAGTATTGAATACTAACAGCAACAACAGTGTATTCGAGGGGGGCCTATGCAGAATAATAAAAGAAGAGTGCATCAGATTGATATAAGTCTCCAAAGGCTGTTAGGATTAGGTGAATGCCATGATTTCTTATAATGTCTTTTCTCTGTCCTTAATGGTGAGCACGCTCCTGCCGGTAGCTGGTTTTGTAATTATTATTCTTTTATCCTTCTTCGAGAAGGAAGTTAATATTTTGGAAATTGAAAACAGAAGAGTTTGTCTTGAGCATGACTTACAGCAAAGCCAATTCATGCAACTCAACCAACAGATTCAGCCTCATTTTTTGTTTAATACCTTAAATGCCATTACCAGTCTGGGACGATTAGGACGCCTAGAGGACTCGGTCAAAGCCGTGGAAAATCTGTCTCTTTTTCTAAGATACAACTATATGGAAAAAGAACCGCTGGTGACCTTTGAAAAAGAGTTAAAACATACGGAAAACTATCTTTGTATTCAAAAGACTCGATTTGGGGAAAAACTACAAACCGTGATTGAAATCGACTCCAAGGCCAGAGATACTCTCCTACCTCCCTACACCCTGCAGACCTTGGTTGAAAACGCCTTTAAACACGGATTGGATAAAAAGACAGGCCAGAAGTTTCTCAAAATATCCCTGTATCGTCAGGGCAACTGGGCCTCCTTAATTGTTACAGACAACGGACCGGAGCTTAGAATTGAGGAGGCCTTCCTTTCTAGCGGTATCGGCTTAAAAAACCTGCGTAAGCGCTTGGAAATGACCTTTGATATGAGGACGGAATTAAAAATTCAAAGGAAAGAAGAAATGACAGAGGCCAGTATCGTCTGGCCCTACACTCCGGAGGTTAAACTATGAAGCTATTATTGGTTGATGATGAACCCTTGGAACTAGAACAACTCACTCACATGATAAAACAGAAATGGCCAGTATGGGAGATCTATTGTGCCGAAGAAACCTCTCAAGCTCTTAAACTATCCCGGGATTATAAGTTTGTGCTGGCTTTTATTGATATCCATCTACCCGGCATCTCAGGCTTAGAGCTTATTGAAACTCTGAAGGGAGACAATCCCGATCTGAGTTTTATCATCACAACCGCCTATCAGGACTTTGCCTATGCTCAAAAATCCATCAAGTTAGGCGTTGTCGATTATTTAGTTAAGCCTATCATTGCCGGCGAATTGGACGAAGCGATTGAGAAGTTCATTGAACGCAGTGGGTATTCCCCGTCTAAAACCGTCGTCGTTGAGCAAGTCTTAGATATCATCAGCAGTGATTTTAGTCAAAAAATTAGCCTAGAAAGCCTAGCTGAAGCTGTACACGTCAGCCCGACCTATTTGAGCAAGAAATTTTCGGATGAAATGGAACTCAGCATTCCTTCTTATATAATGAAATACCGAATTGAAAAGGCTAAGTCTCTACTCCTCAAACATCCAGATTACAGCATGGCTTTGATAGCCGATGTCGTTGGTTTTCATAGTCAAAACTATTTTAACAGCATTTTCAAAAAATACGAGGGGTTAACCCCCAGTAAGTATAAAGAACTGAAGAGTGGTCGTTATGATTAACTGGTATATCCCCTTATATCTTGGGGTTATCCTAATCCTTTTTCTGTTCCCGCATATCGGATCATTTCCCAATCTGCAAGTCTACACCGAAGGACGATCCGGATTTGGTGGGCTGAGTACAGGTACCAACCTCTTACTGTCGCGTCTGATTTCCGGGGATCTCCTGGCCTTCGCCATAATCTATGTACTTCTGTTTGGTGTTCTAGGTGGTATAGCCTTTGCCTTCACAGTCTTGGCCAGTCTCCTTATTTATGTCCTAATCCTTTACAAACTCCGTAAAAAGAAGGGGATTCAGAGTATCCATGACTTATTAAGAACACAATCCGATACCAATAGCTACAGATATCATTTGCTGGTCTTGTTCGGGATAAATATAGGGAACATGCTCCTGCAGTTGGCAGCCTTAAAGTATTTACTAGGTCCCTATTTTCTCCAATCCAGTCATAGGATTGTGTTCTTTATGGTTGTCTTTTCCTTTATTTATGCAGGACTTGGAGGGTTTGAAGCCCTGAACAAGGGAGCCAAACCTCAAATGATCCTTGTCTTTTTCACCACAGCTTTGATCACTGTTTCCGTCTTCTTAGAAAAAGGCGTCTATGCCACCTACCAAGATCTTGTCATCATCCCTCTTAACCCGCTCAGTTTCTCGGAATGGACTATTCTTGTACTGACCGGAATTATCATCCTGACCTCCCAGTACCTCCTCGATCATTCCCTCTGGCACAGCGTATACCGGCTTAAGCCGCAACGGCAGTATTCCATCCTTTTGATCACCATATTCTGTGTCTTTGCCATATCCATGGGCTACTCGGCCATCACGATTTACGGGATGTCTGAAACAATACTCACCGGGAATATCATCCTTCAAGTCTTGGAGCAAAACAACTCGATTGTTTTGCTTAATCTATATATCATCACAGTCTTCATTGCCGTCTTTTCTTCCTACGCTCTCAATCTTTTCAGTTCCGTCTTACTCTATTATAAGTTCCGAGAGATTGATCACCCCGTCAAAGAGTCGAACCCAATTAAACGCGGGTATATTTTTTCACTCTTTATAAACCTGCTCGTCGGCACCTTTTTTCTCTTCCTGCTTTACAGTTCTCTAATCGAGGTAATCTCTGGCTTAGGCATTTTGTATGCCTCCCTGATCATCCCTTATCTGATTACCCTTTTCCGGACCACTTACTCTCAGAGATTTTTTGCTTATAGCGGCCTGATTCCCTTAATCTTGGGGGTTTATCTTCATATGAGGTTTGGTTTCTTTTACACGCCCATCCTCTGTTTAAGCTTAAGTATTGCTCTACAGGCTTGCCTTAGTTTCCTTGAAAAAATGCAGGAAATTATAAAAACTGGGTAAATTTTTGCAAAAGCCGCGCTGCGTCTCCTGATATAATACAGATTAAGTAGCATTGTATCGTTATGTAATAATTTTATAATTCTCTTGAGGTGAAAGTACAATGCCGCATTCAGGGTATCAAGAAGAGCTTAAGCGTTCGTTAACACTTGGAGATTTATTAATCTACGGAATCATCTTTATGGTTCCCATTGCACCCTTTGGGATTTTCGGCTATGTTGCCAGCAGTTCCAAAGGCATGGTTCCTCTGGTTTACCTAATTGGGATGACTGGCATGCTTTTCACAGCTTTAAGCTATGCACGTCTGGCAGAAGTCTTCCCTGTTGCCGGGTCCGTTTACTCATACGCCCAGCGGGGAATTAACGAGCATATTGGCTTTGTAGCCGGTTGGCTTATTCTGCTTGACTATATCCTGATACCTCCTCTGCTTTATTTAGTGAGTGCTACCGCTCTACATACCATGATTCCGTTTCTACCCAGGGCGGCTTGGGTAATCGTTTTCGTCTTTATCAATACCGTCATCAATATTTTAGGCATTGAGATTACGGCAAAAGCTAATAAAGTGATTGTCGCTTTGGAAATCATCGTTCTTTTAATTTTCCTTTTGGTTGGCATTACTGCAGTATATGTTCATATAAATGCGGCCCATTTTTCTCTTAAGCCCTTCATTAACAGGGAAGAATTCAATCTGCCTCTGCTGATGAGTGCTGCCTCCATCGCAGTACTTAGCTTCCTCGGATTTGACTCCATCTCCACTCTTACAGAGGAAGTAAAAGGGGATCGAACCGTTGCCGGCAAACTTGTAGGAAAGGCTATTATCCTAACCATTCCAATCATCGGGAGTCTGTTTATCCTTCAGACTTGGGTGGCTTCACTAATCGTATCTGACTATACGTCATTTCAGGATTTGAGCGGAGCCTTCTATGAAGTTGCCCAAATCGCGGGAGGAGACTGGCTAAGAGGGCTAAGCAGTGTAGCTACAGCCTTGGCTTGGGGTATTGCCAATGCCTTAGTTGCTCAAGCTGCAATCTCTAGGATACTCTTTAGTATGGCTCGTGACCATAAATTGCCTGCGATACTTGCTCTAATCCATCCCAAGTATAAGACGCCCTATATCAGTACGATCCTCGTAGCCTTAATTACCCTGGTGATCATTATGGCTGGCATTGGAATCGATGACTTGGCATCCCTGATCAACTTTGGTGCATTATCCGCCTTCCTTATCCTTCATATTACTGTTATTAATCATTTTATCATCCGGAAGAAGAGTCGGGATTATCTGAACCATCTTCTGCTTCCCGTCATCGGTCTCTTGATTATCGGCTATGTCTGGATGAGCCTGGGATTCTTGGCTAAAGAACTGGGTTTTGTCTGGATAAGTATTGGCCTGGTTTACATGATCGGTATGAAGCTTTTAGGTAAGGAAGGTTTTAAATCTGAGGAGTATTAAGGGGTTACATTAAGGACAAATCGTCTGCCTAAAATTAAGAAGGAGGAGTTTCGGTATGTTCATCTCTAAGGATACGCATTTCTTTGCCTTGGATAAAAACAACTTATCCGTTGCTCAAGTTGATTTACCCTGTGAGCTGACCTTGGAAACCTTGGACTGCTTTAGTGAGCAAATCGATTCCTCTCAGGATACTCTTGAAATTCTCGACTTTGAGCGCGTCAATCCCGCTACAGGTCCAGTTTTTCTAAACGGAATAAAGGCCGGGGATGTCATCTCGGTCACGATTCAGGCGATTCGGGTCAAATCACCCGGTAAAATGGTTGCTGCCCCTGATGCAGGTATTCTGGGCAGCCTGATTAAAAAATCAGAAACCCTGATTATCCCCATCGAAGGGGACACTGCTTGCTTTAAAAATTTACAATTACCCTTAACTCCAATGATCGGAGTCATTGGGATTGCCCCGGAAGGAGCAGGAGTACCCTGCGGAACTCCTGGAAGTCACGGCGGCAACATGGATTGCACCCTGATCAAACCGGGATCTACCCTCTATCTGCCCGTTCAGGTAGATGGCGGCCTGTTCGCACTTGGAGATTTGCATGCCGTCATGGGGGATGGGGAAATCATGGTTTCAGGCGTCGAAGTTTCCGGCGAGGTGGATGTAATCATCCGCAAGGTCGATAACTGGGAAATCAGCAATCCCGTCGTACAGACTGAAAAAGAACTGGCTTTCATTGCTTCGGCTCTAACCCTCGATCAAGCGATCGAAACAGCGACTATCGAGATGGCTCAATTCCTGACTCAGAGAAGTTCTCTCAGTCTCAACGAAGCCGGCATGTTAATGAGTGCCTGTGGTAACGCTCAGATCTGTCAAATCGTAGATCCTTTAAAGACTGCCAGATTTTCTATGCCTCTCAGTGTTCTTAATCAACTCAAAATTCTTTAAAATTCTTTTTAGAAAGGAAGGTTTTTATTTATGCCAAATATCGAGAATCCCCCGAACAGTTCAAGCCTAGAGGAATTTGGATATAAGCAAGAGCTTAAAAGAGCTCTCAGTTTTAAGGACCTGCTCTTCTATGGAATGGTTTTCATGGTTCCTATCGCTCCAATGGGCATTTACGGATATGTTACCGATGTCTCTAACGGGATGGCTCCTATGGCATATATCATTGGAATTATTGCTATGATTTTCACAGCATTGAGCTACGCCAGAATGTCGAAAGCCTTTCCCATGGCCGGTTCCGTCTACTCATACGCTTCTCGGGGAATCAATCCCTATGTAGGTTTTTTTGCGGGTTGGTCCTTACTTTTAGACTACATTCTCACCCCTGCCTTGGTTTACCTTGTTGCAGGTTATGCTCTGCAGGAGATCTTACCCATCCTTCCTTATTGGGGCTGGATCGCTCTCTTTGTTATTATCAACACGGTGGTAAATTTCCGCGGGATTGAGCTCACTGCTAAAACTAATATCGGACTGCTGATTTTCGAACTGTTTGTTCTTGTAATCTTTGTGGTCATGGCCTTTGTGGCAGTTTTGAAAGGGGCCGGCCAAGGTGCTTTCACCTTAGACCCCATTTGGAAACCTGAAGGCTTCAACATGGATATGGTCATGGCTGCCACTTCCCTGGCGGTTTTAAGTTTTTTAGGCTTTGACGCTATCAGTACTCTGGCTGAAGAAGCCAAAGAACCTCAGAAGATTGTTGGCAGAGCTACGGTAACGGCCTTAATTCTCGTCGGCGGACTCTTTGTTCTTCAAACGTACCTGGCCGGACTGCTCTGGCCAGATCACACCACCTTCCAAAACCCTGACACCGCATTCTACGCGGTCGCTCAAGTAGCCGGAGGAAACTGGCTTAGAATTCTTGTCGCTCTGGGGACAGCCGTGGCTTGGGGGATCGGTGACGGGCTCGTGGCTCAAGCCGCAATCTCCCGTCTGCTCTACAGCATGTCCCGTGACAAGATGATGCCCGCTTTCCTGGGTAAAATTCATCCCAAGTATCAAACTCCTTATATGAGCACTCTGTTTGTGGCTTTTATCGCAATTGCCATTGGTGCACTTCTTAGCATGGACCTCCTGACCTCTATGGTCAACTTCGGAGCACTGACCGGTTTCATGTTTCTGCACGCTTCCGTGGTATCCCACTACGTGATCAGGGGCAAGCAAACAGATCTGACCTCTTTGTTCAAATACCTCCTCCTGCCAGCCATAGGGTTCATTATCATCTTCTATGTCTGGATGAGTCTCCAGCCTCAAGCCAAAATTGTTGGTTTCAGTTGGCTTGCCATAGGCTTTGTCTACACAGCCTATAAAACTAAGTTCTTTAAAGAAAAACCACCAGCTTTTAAGTAATTAAACCAGTAATACTTTTACTATAACAACAAGGCTAGAGGGCATCTATAACCCCTCTAGCCTTGTTGTTTATGCTACATTATCGAAGAAATTCGCAAGAATAGAACTATTTAGCCCCAAAAAGACTTATGATACATCACCGATAACCTATGTCTATCGAGTTAATATCGAGGAAACTCTTGGATGATACCTAGATACCTAGATTAGGCTTATCATATCTGAGAAATTACCTAGGAAAATACCTAGGAATTTATTTTTCAAGCCTATAGTTTATACACATGCCGATATTCTAGAACGGATTTATACTAAGTTATACAAGTTGCTACAAACAAGAGTATTAATATGATAGAAAATAATTTTTTGGTCGAAAATAAAAATGGAACATCATTCATTAAAGAAGGGGCTGATAAATACATTGACCAAATAACTCTAAATCAAATTACTACAGGAATCACTAGCGACAGCATAGCGTTTTTCCTTGGTGATCCGTCATAGGCACAAATAACCCATGTCGATGTCAGATAGCATTTTTTCAGCACAAAGAGCACTGTATTCTTGATAAAATACGGTGTTCTTTGTGAATCGAATGGAGGTTGTTACTATTGAATAAAATAAATAAGCTTTTTACTTCAATGAATGTATTGAAATTTCTAATTGGTATCTCTGCGGTGAACGAAGTTACATCTCCCTCGCAGCCATGATCTTTGGCAAGTGGACTCCTTTAGGCTCAAAGGGCAAGCCGCACAGAGCACTGTGATATTGATGAAACAACTTTAAAATCTATATATTGGCTAGTAGAAGAAATTACAAAATAAAGAAGGGGCCGTATCGAAATTAAAAGTTTATTTCGCCACGGCCCCTTTGTAAAATTAATCCTCCAGCCCCGAAAAATCTAAAGTAGCAAAAAGGTCCTCAATCGTCTCTTCTCTGCGGATAACTTCAACACTGCCGTCCACTTTGAGGAGCAATTCTGCCGAGCGCAATTTGCCATTATAGTTAAATCCCATAGCATGACCATGTGCTCCAGTATCATGGATAACGGCAATATCCCCAATATCCATTCTAGGTAACGCCCTATCTATGGCAAATTTGTCGTTGTTCTCACACAACCCTCCTGTTACATCATAAATGTAATCAGCTGGCCAATCTTCTTTGCCCATCACTGTTATGTGGTGATAAGCCCCATAGAGACCTGGACGCATTAAGTTAGCCATACAGGCATCTAAGCCTACATAATTTTTATATATTTCTTTCTTATGTAATACCTTAGTTACTAAATAACCATAGGGGCCCATGATCATCCGTCCACTCTCCAGGGCGATCTTCAAAGGGTCTAACCCCTTAGCCACAATCAATTCGTCGTAAGCCTTCTTGATCCCTTTGCCTATAGCATCCAGGCTAACAGGTTCTTGATCCGGTCGATAAGGAATACCAATGCCTCCGCCCAAATTTACAAATTCAATTCTGATCCCTAATTTCTCGTTTATCTCTCCGATAAGCTTAAACATCATAGTGGCAGTCTCTATAAAATACTTAGAATCAAGTTCATTAGATATAATCATTGTGTGAATCCCGAAGCGTTCTACTCCTTTTTCTCGGGCAATTTGATAGGCTTCAAAAATTTGCGACTTTGTTAAGCCGTATTTAGCGTCAGCCGGTTTGCCGATAATCGCATTCCCTCCATCGCGTAAGCGGCCCGGATTATAGCGAAATGATATGATTTCAGGCATACCTATATTTTTTTCCAAAAAATCAATATGAGTAATGTCATCCAGATTAATAATTGCGCCTAATTCTTTGGCCTTTTTATATTCGTTAACAGGGGTATTATTGGAGGTGAACATAATATTTTCATCAAAAATCCGAGCCTTTTCCGCTAAAATTAGTTCAGCCATTGAACTGCAATCCGCTCCGAATCCTTCCTCACGCAAGATTTTAAGGATATATGGGTTAGGTGTTGCTTTGACCGCAAAGTACTCTTTAAACTCCGGTGCCCAACTGAATGCCTCAATCAATTTCCGGGCATTTTTTCGGATAGCTGCTTCATCATAAATATGAAAAGGTGAACCGTATCGGTCGATCAATGTCTCCAGCTGTTGCTTGTCAAAAGGTAATGTTTTTTCTGCCACTAATGTTCTCCCCTTACTTAATTTATACTCTAAATAATAAGAAAACAGTTTAAAGAGCGCACTCCTAAACTGCTTAAATATCTAAGCCAATCTTTAAGAGATAGTGCTCCACCCAACGTCTGGGTGACAGTCATGTACCTATTAAATACATAACCAGTAAAAGTCCTTATACCGCAGCTTTTACTTCGGCAATTATTCCTTTCGGCACACCTCATCGCTGGATCGCTTAGTGTACTTACTCTTAATAACCGCGCCTCTATCAAAATTATTGAGTTGTTTAATTATGCAACAATGTTTAAATAAATGTCAATCAAATTTTAATATTTGTCATAGTTTCTACTCTTCAGATTGCCCTGTTTGCACTGATTTTATGAAATTTAATGTCCTTTCGACTTTTAGAAAATCAATAAATCGGCTTTCTCTCAAAATTTCTCTGCCTTCGTAAAATATTAAAATAGTCGGTACTGTAAATACTGAGGATTGCCCTGCTATTTCTGTCTGTTCAGCGACAGATATTTTGATTACTTTAATTGGATAGCCTTCTGCTAGACTCATAAGTTTCGGGAAAACGGCCTGGCAAACATTACAATCTACGGAGCTAAAATAAAGAATTAC
>JUEG02000729.1_pt1 | contig 10049 bp, 8 predicted proteins | sample 432341 | NCBI WGS metagenome assembly JUEG02 (sample SAMN02953476, study PRJNA257561) | rock porewater metagenome | biome: terrestrial; feature: Opalinus Clay rock; material: porewater; isolation source: Opalinus Clay rock BIC-A1 borehole | place: Switzerland: Mt Terri URL, St-Ursanne ...
GTTAGTAGTTAGTAGTTAGTAGTTAGTAGTTAGTAGTTAGTAGTTAGTGGTTAGTAGTTAGTAGTTAGTAGTTGGTAGTTAATAGTTCGTAGTTCGTGTGGTTCTTATTTCTTAGTTCTTGGCTACTAACAACTAACAACGAGCTTTCTTATTTTTTCCTATGAGCCATGGGCTAGCGGCCTAGTAGCAAGTAGCGAAGTCTTTTCCATCATCCGTTACCCGTCACCGTATTTAGACAGTACCAATTATGGCAAAGTATTGTAATTGTCCCCTTGAGGTTGACATAATCCTTGGAATACTGTATTATTCGTAATGTAGCTATATATATATACATCTTCACCCCTCTCTACATACTCTACTATAAAGGAGGGGATACACATGAAAAGAGTATTGAAAAAAAACTTGAGAATTATGGTAATAGGTTTGCTAATCTTCATGTTTCTCCTGGGAACAGTCAATATTGAAGGTATTAAAGTTCGTGTCTATCCTTTCCTTAGAGGGCTGCAGCATGAGCTTATTATTTTTAAAACGAATGATTTTTTTGTAAAGGAAACAGATCATTTTATTATACGATATGAAAAAGAAGATAAGGAAGTTATTGACTTAGTTGCCAGAGCAGCAGAAGATAAATATCAAGAAGTAAGTGATATGTTTAAATATTCTCCAAAAGAAAAAACTACTGTTATTGTCTACGATGATCCTCAAAAGCTCATGAATAATTCCAATCTAAAGCAAGGCAAGCCACCTATGGGTGTATACTATGCTTCTACGATTCAAATCATTAATCCAAGATATTGGGTATCAAAAGATCAAGACATGGAAGATTTATTTCTCAATGAAGGACCAATGATTCATGAATTCACCCATCTTTTAGTGGACGACCTTACAAGGGGTAACTATCCACTTTGGTTTACTGAAGGAATTGCCCTGTATCAAGAATATGTTCATACTGGATATAAGTGGGGAGCGAACCTGACTTATCCAGAAAAGCCATACACTGTGAAGGAGCTTACTGAGAATTTTGATGAATTGGATGAAATGCTGGCCTATAAGAGATCCTTTGAGCTAGTAAAAGGCTTAGCTGAAAGAGAAGGATCAGAAAGCTTAGGTTATGTATTGAATAAGTTGAGTCAGGGTAGCAACTTTGAAGATGCCCATGAGGAAGTTTTTGGTAAATTAGTCGATGAGATTTATGAAGATGAATAAACTATAAACGAATTATGAAATACAATTCCCTATAATCTAGGGCAGGCTCTGTCGTAATTGGCAGAGCCTGCAAAAAACTATAGAAAAAGGGAGGGATTTTATTACAATTATATATGTTATAATAAAAGCAAAATATAGGACTTTCGTAGGAAGTTTGTATTCAATTGAATAATCAAGGTGAATTATATACAATTTTCTTATTTAAAAAATATTGGGAGACAGGATTTGATTAAAAAAGAAAGAATATTTACATTTAGAAACCAGTCAGAATTATGAGGTGAGATGGGATGAATAAAAAGGTTTTAGTAGTTGATGATGAAAAACCTATAGCAGAGATTGTTAAATTCAACTTGGAAAAAGAAGGGTATGAAGTGAATATTGCCTATGATGGTGAAGAAGCCATCAGAAAGGTTTATCAGTTTGAACCGGATCTGATTCTATTAGATATCATGCTGCCTAAAATGGATGGCTTTCAGGTATGCAAAAAGATCCGTGAAACCTTTAATATTCCAATTCTAATGCTCACAGCAAAGGAAGAGGAAGTTGATAAGGTCTTAGGATTAGAGCTAGGTGCAGATGATTATATAACCAAGCCCTTCAGTATAAGGGAGTTAGTGGCAAGGGTTAAAGCCAATATTAGGAGGACTTCATCCCCTAATCAGAATCTAAAGGGACATGTCATTGCTTCCGGAGAACTGATGATAGATCTGAATAAGTATGAAGTTAAAAAAGGATCTGGGATAGTAGAGCTCACCCTAAGAGAATTCGAACTTCTAAAATACCTTGCAACCCAAGAGGATCAAGTTTTTTCTAGGGAACAACTTTTGGAAGAGGTCTGGGGTTATGAGTACTATGGAGATATAAGGACTGTAGATGTGACGGTAAGGCGATTAAGAGAAAAGATAGAAGAAAATTCAAGCAATCCTAAATATATCCTTACGAAAAGGGGAATAGGATATTACTTTAGGGGGGTTTAATATGTTTAAGAGTATAAGGTGGAAATTTATTACCATATACTTTCTACTGGTGTTCATCGCCATGATTATTGTTGGTGTATTTATCATACAACAATTTGAAGATTATAATTTACGTGTTGTTAGCGATAATCTAACAAGGATTGCAAGGGAAGGTTTATTGAAATCCTTTGAAAAATTTGATGACTTAGATGCCAACAGGGAAGAAGTACAACAGGATGTGGATACATGGGCCAAGAGTTATCAGGAAGAAATCCTGGTCATCAATATGGACTTTAAAATTATTGCCGCCAGTAATAGTAATCAGATAAATAAGAGTGCTGTAGATATATTGGATTATCAGTTGCTCACCGACGGTTATAATGGTCAAATCGCTGAAACGAATTCAATACAAAAGGATGAGGATGAAATATCGGTTAAGAGTATGGTGTTTCCCATAAGGGATAAAGTAACACAGAAGGTGGTCGGAATACTCTATTTAAGAGCGAATCTTACAGCTATATATGACACCCTCCGAGAGTCAGAAAACATTCTTACTAAGGCTACCTTTTGGGCCTTGATAATTACAGTCATTCTAGGCTATTTATTAGCTAGGAGTGTGACTGAACCGATCACAGATGTGACAATAAAGGCTGCGAAGATGGCTAAAGGAGATTTTGATCAAGTGGTAGAGGTCAAATCAGACGATGAGATTGGTCAATTGGCAGAGATGTTTAACTACTTAAGAGAAAAATTAAATATTACTATAACAGAAGTTTATAATGAGAAAAGTAAATTACAAACTATTCTGGATTACATGGCCGACGGATTAATAGCAGTAAATAATGAGGGGAAAATAATCCATATAAACCCAACAGCACTTAAGATGTTAAACTTAGATAATATGAATATCGAAAATAGATTTTATGATGATATCATGAAGGATTTGAATACCCAACTTACGATGGAATATATGGAGTCTCACGATGGTAGCTGGGTTGGCAGTGAATTGATAAAGATCAAAAGTGTGACGCTACAGGCTAACTTTGCACCTTATAAAGATGAGAAAGGTGAAAAGGCTGGTATCGTTATGGTGCTCCAGGATATTACTGAGAGACAAAGGCTAGATAATATGAGGAAGGAATTTGTGGCAAACGTCTCCCATGAGCTAAAGACACCTTTGACCAGTATTAAGAGTTATACGGAAACTCTACTTGAAGGAGCCCTAGATGACAGGGAGTTATCAGAGCATTTTCTAGAGGTAGTCAATAGTGAAGCCGATAGAATGGCAAGATTAGTCAGGGATCTCCTACAATTATCAAGTCTTGATTATAATCAAACAAAGTGGAATAAAAGGGAAAGTGATCTTGTAAAAATAATTGAAAATTCCATTTTAAAAATGAGCATGACTGCAAAAAATAGAAATCAAAGCTTAAGCTTCATTACTAAGGAAGATAAGTTGAATGTTTATCTAGATATTGATAGAATCGAACAGGTTATTTTAAACATTTTAAGTAATGCTTTGAAATACACACCGGATGATGGAGAAATTAAGGTCTTTTTAGACAAAAAAGAACAAGAGGCAGTTATTAGGATTGTTGATAATGGTATAGGTATTCCTAAAGAAGATATTCCTAGATTATTTGAAAGGTTTTACCGCGTTGATAAAGCACGTTCTAGAGAGCTTGGGGGTACAGGGTTAGGTCTATCTATTGCACAACAGATCATCGAAGTACATCAGGGAAAAATTAAAATTAACAGTAGTGAAGGAGAAGGAACAGAAGCGGTGATAATATTGCCATTAGAAGAAAAAACAGTGTAACTGTATTTTAAAATTGCTGTAATACGTTTGTAATAATAATAGTATATAATGGGTTTGTAATATGGATGATATGTGTGCAAATTGGGAGGAAATAAGATGAAGAAAAAAATTATAACTGGGGCTCTGGTTTTAGTAATATTAGGGGCTTCCCAAATAACAGGCTTTGCAGCCTACCAATCGTTCCCAAATTATAAATATACTATAAATGTGGTGGATCAACGCACCATAGAAATTAATAGCCCTAAGGGTGATATTATTGTGCAGGATAATCTGTTGATTTCAGTTCGAGTTCTAGATGACTCATCGGTTACCTTAAACATTTACAAGGTTGACACGGAAAAGTTAGAGGATCCATTAATCTTTGGACCAGAAAAAGTGGATCAGGGAGAAAATTTAAAAGTCTATACCAAAGAGCTAAAGGATTTATCTCCAGGAAAGTATAGAATGGTTTTTAGTGTGAAGGATAAGTCTGGCAATACTAAAGATCCTATTGTTAGGTACTTTGCAGTCAAACCAAAGGATGTAGAAATGAATAGATCTCTGGAAAGTATTCCAAAGACGAATATTCTTGAAAACATCTTAAATTCAATTAAAAAATAGGATGTATGGAGGAGAGTTATTTGCGTAAGGAACAATTTAAAACAGTATTGTTAACAATACTATTTTTGCTGACGATTATCCTTACCCAGCAACTCTGGATCACCATTCCACTGGCAGAAAGGCTACCATCTTCGAATCAGGCTATTAGTAAGGACATAGAAAACACTGACAATATAAAAATGATAGCGAATATAGTAAGCCCCCAAAGTTTTATCGTTAACTTTGGGGGTGGTCTTCATACGGTCCTTTATTCTGATTTCTATAATATGGGTCAAGAAGACTTCGATGGATTTTGGCCTGAGACATTATTGCTACTTAAGGATAATTATTTCGAAGAGGGAGCAACAGTGGAAGAGGTAACTAAGGAGAGATGGGAAGAAGCAAACAAATCGAAATCAATACTTATGGATTTTAATTATAGTATCCCTCTTTCGGTGATAAGAAATATGGCTGAAGGTAAAGAAGCCGGAATATCTGGTAAGATACCAGAGTTGGATAGTATTTTGGTCGGGACTACAGATGGCGCTGGAGTATTTATGGCTAGTAAAACTACGGATAAATATTATCAGTTGAAAGGTAAAAACAGTGAATTCAGTACATTTTCAACGGCGATATCCTTAATAGATGAAACTGGGTATAATATTTACTATGATATTAATAACTTTTATAGTGAAGTAATTACAAAGAGTAATGTTGCAGAAAGTGACCGGATACTACCGGTTAGCCTGAAGGATAATATACCTAGGATTCAAGTTGTCCAAGAAATCGATACATATAATGAATCCCAGATTGAGGCATTTTCCAGCACTTTTTTTGGGGGAAGCTTTGACTTTATAAGGAAAATAAATGAAACAAACGGATCCGTCATCTATATGTATGGTTATGGGAGAAGAGTACTAAAGATTGATGAATCTGGATTTTTAGAATATGTCGAGGAAATAGACCCTCAGAAGTCAACAACGAATACAGAATATTGGGAAGGTATAAAGGAAGCCACTCGCTTTGTCAGTGAGCATGGAGGATGGCCAAATAAGGATACATATTTAAAAGAAGTAAATATTATTGAGGATAATAAAAGAAAAGGATATGAGTTTATCTTTGGATATAGATTAAATGGATTGCCTGTTTATTACAATGAAAAACTTAATTCCCAGCCAATAGAGATCCAAGTTATGGGTAAGCAAGTTATTCGCTATAAACGACATATAAAGAAAGAAAAAATAGCAGTAAACTTTCTCGAAGAAGAAGATATCAATGAAACAAAAATACTCACTCCACTTCAAATTATAGATAATAATTTTGAAAAAATAAATCAAAACTATCAAAGTACTCTTGTTGACGGGACTCAAGAGTCAGATAATAAAGACTTAGGGAACGAAGTTCTGACATCTATTAGTTCTATTAAGCTGGGATATTATGACCAACCCATGAGAGAGCCAAATAAACTTATACCCATATGGATTATACGATTTGATCCCTATACATATTATTTTGATGCGTATAATGGGAAGTTAGTTTATCAATCAGAAATGTAATGGATGGTGAAAGGTATGGATTGGTCCAAGGCAAAGAATATCCTTATTGTAGCTTTTATCATAACAAATATTTTTCTTATATACAATATAGAGAAAGATATGTTCAATAAGGACGCTCTAGAGGCTCGTAGTCAAAGCAAGATAAAAGAAGTTGTTCAGATACTGAAGGAAAGAGGTATAGAAATAGACACAGAGGTTCCGATGGAAGTAATGGGTTTACCTGTTCTTGATGTAGAGTATATTATCTACGATTTAGCTAAAATGCAAAATCTTTTTCTTATGGGACAGAGTAATGAGGAAGCTGAATTAACTCTGTCACTGAATAACAAGGTTCTCTATTTCAAAAGAAATGTATTTTTACCAAATAGTATTGCACTCAATGAAAAACAAGCTCGTCAAGAAGCCGAGAAATTTTTAAAGAAATATAGCTTTATGAGTAACGATGTCGTTTACTGGAATTACGAGCTCATGGAAAATCAATATAAGATATACTTCAAACAAAAATATAAAGGTAGAATTTTGGAACACAGTTACATGCTACTCACTGTTTCGGACCTTGGGGTAATAGACTTTGAAAGAATGTGGCTAAAGCCATTGAAGTTTGGTGGTAGCAAGCTGGAAATTATTCCGTCACCTAAGGCGTTACTAAAGTATATTGAAGAGCATGAATATACAGAAGAAGATACGACTATAACGCATATAGACTTAGTATACTGGCTGGACCTATCCCCAAATAGCTTTACTAGCTGGGAAGATGTGGAGTCAGGAACTGCTATTCCAGCCTGGAGAATAGAGTTAAACAATGGAGAAACAACATTTATTCCTGCATTTGAAGAATATTAAGAATAATAAAGGAAAATTGGGAAAAAAGTAGAAGTTGATAGTAAGCTTCTACTTTTTTATGCAATAGGAAGTAGTGGAATATTTTAACATCAAATACTTTTATTCTAAGGAGTGAGTGTTTGTATTCGTTTAACTTAGAGGCTTGGAGATTATTGCTATTTTTCTTATAATATAAATACTTACCAAATTCAAGCATTGGTGATATAATGTAATAGGTTTACATATTATACTACTCACCTGTTGAAAGGATTGAAAATACCATATGAGTAAGTTTGTTATAGAAGGTGGACAAAAACTAAAGGGCAAAGTAGACATTAGTGGTTTTAAAAATGCTGCAGTTGCCATTATACCCGCTGCCATATTAGCAGGAGACAGGTGTATTATCGAGAATTTGCCTAATATTGAGGATGTACATGTACTGGGCAGAATCCTCACCGAATTAGGTGCTAAAGTGGAATTTAATCCAGAAAAAAAGACAATGGATATTGATACAAGAGGAATAGTAGAATGCTATGCCGATTATGAAATGGCAAAAAAATTAAGGGCTTCCTATTATCTCTTGGGTGCCTCATTGGGCAGATTTAAAAAAGCCAAGGTGGCTTATCCTGGAGGATGTGATATAGGAACAAGGCCTATAGATCAACATATAAAAGGGTTTGAGGCTTTAGGTGCTACGGTTGTACTCGAACACGGAATTATCAACGTTGAAGCCAAAGAACTAGTTGGTGCAGAAATATACTTGGATGTGGCTAGTGTTGGTGCTACTATAAATATAATGATGGCGGCCTGTATGGCGAGGGGAACTACTCTCATAGAAAATGCGGCTAAGGAACCCCATGTGGTGGATGTGGCTAACTTTTTAAATACCATGGGAGCCGATATAAGGGGTGCCGGTACAGACTTGATCAGGATAAATGGAGTTGAAGAAATGTGGGGTTGTACCTACAGCGTTATTCCTGACCAAATTGAAGCAGGAACTTTTATGATCATGGCCGGTGCTACCGGTGGTGATATTATAATCGACAATGTTATTCCAAAGCATTTAGAACCCATTACTGCAAAGCTCAAGGAAATGGGTATGGAAATAGAGGAATATGGAGAATCATTAAGGGTTGTGAGCCCCCAAAAGCTAAAAAAAATTCATGTTAAGACCTTAGTATATCCTGGATTTCCCACTGACCTGCAACAGCCAATGTCTTCATTGCTTACTCAGGCAGAGGGTACCAGTATAGTTACAGAAACGATCTATGAGGGAAGATTCAAGCACGTGGATGAATTAAATAGAATGGGTGCAAATATCAAGGTTGAAGGTAGGGTCGCTATTATTGAAGGAGTGGAAAGACTATCTGGTGCAGAGGTTTCTGCAACGGATTTAAGAGCTGGAGCTGCGTTGATTGTTGCTGGGCTCATGGCTGAGGGAACAACGGAATTAGATAATATTCACTTTATCGATAGAGGTTACGATAGAATTGAACAGAAGCTATTAAGCTTAGGTGCAAAGATTAAGAGAATATAATTCAATATAGGGCAGGCCGGTAAAACAGCCTGTCTTTTCTTATTGATAAGAATGATATATAATGGGATATAGCATTTAGTGATGGGAGCGGTAATAGTATGGGATTAAGATTTTGTTCATTAGCTAGTGGAAGTAGTGGGAACTGTCAATATATAGCCAGTGAAACCTCAAGTGTACTTTTAGATGCAGGTTTAACTGGAAAATACATAGAAAAGTGTATGGATAGCATTGGAGAAAAGCTGGAAAATGTCAGTGGGATACTGGTAAGTCATGAACACAGTGATCATGTGAAGGCAATAGGAATATTGTCAAGACGGTTTAATATTCCTATCTATGCCAATACTAATACTTGGGATGCCATGAAAGGAAAGCTAGGGAAAATAGAGGAAGAAAACGTTAAATTCTTTGATACTGGAAATACCTTTGATATTGGAGATATCCGTATTAGGACATATGGAATTTCCCATGATGCCAGTGAGCCCGTTGCCTTTTCTTTTACAAATGAAAATGCAAAGATTAGTGTAACCACAGATCTTGGTTATGTCAGTGATGAGATAAAGGAAGAGATGTTAGGATCCGATTTATTGATGTTGGAATCCAATCATGACGTGGAAATGTTGAAGATGGGCAAATATCCTTGGTTTCTTAAAAAAAGGATTCTTGGTGACCATGGACATCTTTCCAATGAAACAGCCGGCGAAGTCATAGCCGAGTTGGTGAATGGTCCAAGACCGATCACCCATGTTTTACTTGGACATTTAAGCAGAGAAAATAACTTTCCTGAGCTAGCCTTTGAGACAGTAAAAGGAGTTCTAACATCAAGAAAAATTTCTGTTGGACTCGACATAAATTTAGATTTGACTTTCCGAGATAGGGTAAGTAAAGTATATACTATTCAAAAATAAAGCTAGGAAGGATGGGAATAGATTGGGCCTTTGGGATGAGAATAACAACCGAGACGATTTTGAAAAAAGGATTTCTATACAAGAGGAACAGCAAAATGGAGGCGATTACCATGGAAAATACTATGTAGAGCCGCCAATAAAAAATACTCATAAGAAGAAAAGAAGAACTTCTTTGACTACTTTTATTGTAGTTGTACTTTTATCGGCTTTTGCTGGAGGACTAATCTCTTCGTACATAGCGCCTATATATCTATATGGAAAGTATATCCCATATCCTAATCAAAACCAAAGCACTGCACCACAAAATATAGAAATCATCACTAAAAGCGAGGATATCAATATTATTCCCGCAGTCGTGAAAAAAGCTATGCCTTCTGTGGTTGGTATAACCACTACTACTGTTCAACGAGATTTAATTTTTGGAACACGGAAAGGGGAAGGTGTTGGCACTGGAGTAATAATTGACAATAGAGGATACATACTGACCAATTCCCATGTTGTACATGAAGGTCAAGCAGAAGAAGTGAAAGTACTCCTTTATGATGGAAGGAACTTAACAGCTGACGTTCTATGGAATGACCCAATGTTGGATTTGGCAGTTATAAAGGTGGAGGCGGACAACCTATCAGTGGCCACCCTTGGAAACTCAGATGAACTAAGTGTAGGAGA
>JUEG02000864.1_pt1 | contig 9966 bp, 6 predicted proteins | sample 432341 | NCBI WGS metagenome assembly JUEG02 (sample SAMN02953476, study PRJNA257561) | rock porewater metagenome | biome: terrestrial; feature: Opalinus Clay rock; material: porewater; isolation source: Opalinus Clay rock BIC-A1 borehole | place: Switzerland: Mt Terri URL, St-Ursanne ...
AAGGGCCCGTACGACCGGAGTCGTACGGGCCCTTCCTGCCAGCCGAAGCTAGAAACGCCTAGCGGCGCACCGGGTCACTTGTTGATCTTGGTGACCTGGCCGGCGCCGACAGTCCGGCCACCCTCACGGATGGCGAACTTGAGGCCTTCCTCCATGGCGACCGGCTGAATCAGCGAGACCGACATGGCGGTGTTGTCGCCCGGCATGACCATCTCGGTGCCCTCGGGGAGGGTCACGACGCCGGTCACGTCCGTGGTACGGAAGTAGAACTGCGGGCGGTAGTTGTTGAAGAAGGGGGTGTGACGGCCACCCTCGTCCTTCGACAGGATGTAAGCCTGCGCCTCGAACTCCGTGTGCGGAGTGACCGTGCCCGGCTTGATGATGACCTGGCCGCGCTCGACGTCCTCGCGCTTGATGCCACGAAGAAGCAGACCGACGTTCTCACCGGCCTGGCCCTCGTCGAGCAGCTTGCGGAACATCTCGATACCGGTGACCGTGGTGCTGGTCTTGTCCTGCTTGATGCCGATGATGTCGACATTCTCGTTGACCTTGAGCACACCACGCTCGATACGGCCGGTGACGACCGTACCGCGACCGGTGATCGTGAAGACGTCCTCGATCGGCATGAGGAACGGCTTCTCGACATCGCGCTCGGGCTGCGGGATCGCCTCGTCGACGGCGGCCATGAGCTTGAGGACCGACTCGCCCCACTCCTTGTCGCCCTCGAGCGCCTTGAGCGCCGAGACCTTGACGACCGGAAGGTCGTCGCCCGGGAACTCGTACTCGGAGAGGAGCTCACGGACCTCGAGCTCGACGAGCTCCAGGATCTCCTCGTCGTCCACCATGTCGGCCTTGTTCAGGGCGACGACGATGTACGGAACGCCGACCTGGCGGGCCAGGAGCACGTGCTCCTTGGTCTGCGGCATCGGGCCGTCGGTGGCGGCGACCACGAGAATGGCGCCGTCCATCTGGGCCGCACCAGTGATCATGTTCTTGATGTAGTCCGCGTGACCCGGGCAGTCGACGTGGGCGTAGTGACGCGACTCGGTCTGGTACTCGACGTGCGAGATGGAGATCGTAATCCCGCGCTGGCGCTCTTCCGGCGCCTTGTCGATCATGTCAAAGGCCGAGGCCTCATTGAGCTTCGGGAACGCGTCGTGCAGCACCTTGGTAATCGCCGCGGTGAGCGTCGTCTTACCGTGGTCGATGTGACCGATGGTGCCGATGTTGACGTGCGGCTTAGTCCGCTCGAACTTCGCCTTCGCCACTGGGGTCCTCCTGTGGACTGGTGCTGTACCCCGCCCGCTCTGTTGCGGACAGGTTCAGGTGGTCTTTCGAACCGACCAGGACCCCTAGGGGATGCCCTTGGCCGTATTCGCTTGGGGGCAGGCCACCGGGGACCCGCCGCGGGGCCGTGAAAACACGGCCCGCGGCGAAGAACCCGGATGCCTTTGCTCCAGCCTAATAGCTGAGCAGCTCGGTGCTACTCGCCCTTGACCTTCGCGATGATCTCCTCCGCGACGTTCCGGGGAACCTCGCCGTAGGAGTCGAACTGCATGGAGTAGCTCGCGCGACCGGACGTCTTGCTCCGGAGATCCCCGACGTAGCCGAACATCTCCGAGAGCGGGACCAGGGCCTTGATGACACGGGCGCCACTGCGCTCCTCCATCGCCTGTACCTGGCCACGACGCGAGTTCAGGTCACCGATGACGTCACCCATGTAGTCCTCGGGCGTGGTGACCTCGACGGCCATCAGCGGCTCGAGCAGTACGGGGCCGGCCCTGCGGGCGCCGTCCTTGAACGCCTGCGAACCGGCGATCTTGAACGCCAGCTCCGAGGAGTCGACGTCGTGGTAGGCGCCGTCGAGAAGGGTGACGCGGACGCCCACCATCTCGTAGCCGGCCAGGATGCCGAACTGCATGGCTTCCTGACAGCCCGCGTCCACCGAGGGGATGTACTCCTTGGGGATGCGGCCACCGGTGACCTTGTTGACGAACTCGTAGGACGAGCCGTCGGTGGTCTCCAGGGGCTCGATCGCGATCTGCACCTTGGCGAACTGACCGGTACCACCGGTCTGCTTCTTGTGCGTGTAATCGACGCGCTCGACCGCCTTGCGAAGGGTCTCGCGGTACGCCACCTGCGGCTTGCCGACGTTGGCCTCGACCCGGAACTCACGGCGCATCCGGTCGACCAGCACCTCGAGGTGCAGCTCGCCCATACCGCCGATGATGGTCTGGCCGGTCTCCTCGTCCGAGTGGACCTGGAACGAGGGGTCCTCGTCCGAGAGCCGCTGGATGGCGACACCCAGCTTCTCCTGGTCACCCTTGGACTTGGGCTCGATCGCGACTTCGATGACCGGTGCCGGGAAGTCCATGGACTCCAGGATCACCGGGGACTTGTCGTCGCAGAGCGTCTCACCGGTGGTGGTCTGCTTCAGACCCATGACGGCGACGATGTCGCCGGCGCCCACACCCGAGATCTCCTCACGCTTGTTCGCGTGCATACGGTAGATCTTGCCGATGCGCTCCTTCTTGCCCTTCACGGAGTTCAGCACCGCGGTGCCGGTCTCCATGCGGCCGGAGTACACCCGGATGTAGGTGAGCTTGCCGAGGTGCGGGTCGCTCATGATCTTGAAGGCGAGACCGGCGAACGGCTCGTCCTCGCTCGGCTTGCGCTGAACGACGACGTCCGGGTCCTTGACGCTGACGCCTTCGATGGCCTCGACGTCCATGGGCGACGGGAGGTAACGCACGACGGCGTCGAGCAGGGGCTGAACGCCCTTGTTCTTGAACGCGGTGCCGCAGAACACCGGGGTGAAGGTCGGCTGACCCTCGTTCTCGGTGAGCGTCGAGGCGATGGTGGCGCGACGGATCGCGGCCATGAGCTGCTCCTGGTTGGGCTCCTGCCCCTCCAGATACATCTCCATCATCTCTTCGTCGTGCTCCGCGACCGTCTCGAGCAGCTTGCCGCGCCACTCCTCAGCGGCCTCGACATGCGTGTCCGGGATGTCGACGGTGTCGTACATCTCGCCCTTGGTCGCCTCGGCGGACCAGACGAGGGCCTTCATCGCCACGAGGTCGACGACGCCCTTGAAGTCCGCCTCGGCACCGATCGGGAGCTGCATGACCAGCGGCACCGCACCGAGGCGGTCGACGATCATGTCGACGCAGCGGTGGAACTCGGCGCCGGTGCGGTCGAGCTTGTTGACGAAGCAGATACGCGGCACGCCGTAGCGGTCCGCCTGTCGCCAGACAGTCTCGGACTGCGGCTCCACGCCCGCGACACCGTCGAACACGGTGACCGCGCCGTCGAGGACGCGGAGCGAACGCTCCACCTCGACGGTGAAGTCGACGTGCCCGGGGGTGTCGATGATGTTGATGGTGTGATCGACGCCTTCAAGAGGCCAGTGACAAGTCGTCGCGGCGGACGTGATGGTGATGCCGCGCTCCTGCTCCTGCTCCATCCAGTCCATCGTGGCTGCGCCCTCGTGGACCTCACCGATCTTGTAGCTCACACCGGTGTAGAACAGGATCCGCTCAGTGGTGGTCGTCTTGCCCGCGTCGATGTGGGCCATGATCCCAATATTGCGGACCTCGGCCAGGTCAAGTGAAGTGGTGGCCATATGGCTCAATCTTCTCTCGGTCTCGATGTGGGTAGCGACTACCAGCGGTAGTGCGCGAAGGCCTTGTTGGACTCGGCCATCTTGTGGGTGTCCTCGCGACGCTTGACAGAGGCACCGAGACCGTTGCTGGCGTCCAGCAGCTCGTTCATCAGGCGCTCGGTCATGGTCTTCTCGCGACGGGCGCGGGAGTAACCCACGAGCCAGCGCAGCGCGAGGGTGGAGGCGCGGCCGGGCTTGACCTCGACCGGCACCTGGTAGGTGGCGCCACCGACGCGGCGGCTCTTGACCTCAAGCGTGGGCTTGATGTTCTCGAGCGCGCGCTTCAGCGTGATGACCGGGTCATTGCCGGTCTTCTCGCGAAGACCTTCCATGGCGCCGTAGACGATGCGCTCCGCAGTGGAGCGCTTGCCGTTCATCAGCACCTTGTTGATCAACGACGTGACAAGAGGAGAACCGTAGACCGGGTCGATGATGACCGGGCGCTTCGGGGCGGGGCCCTTACGAGGCATGCTTACTTCTCCTTCTTGGCGCCGTAGCGGCTGCGGGCCTGCTTACGGTTCTTGACACCCTGGGTGTCGAGCGAACCACGGATGATCTTGTAGCGAACACCCGGCAGGTCCTTCACACGGCCACCACGCACGAGCACGATGGAGTGCTCCTGCAGGTTGTGTCCCTCACCCGGAATGTAAGCGGTGACCTCGATGCCACTGGTCAGGCGCACACGTGCGACCTTCCGCAGCGCCGAGTTCGGCTTCTTCGGGGTGGTGGTGAACACACGCGTGCAGACACCCCGGCGCTGAGGGGATCCCTCGAGTGCGGGCGTCTTGTTCTTTTCGACTTTGTCCTGCCGGCCCTTGCGGACCAGCTGCTGGATCGTAGGCACCGTTTCTCCGGTTTCTGTGTGCCGATCTCGTTGAAGCTAACCTGGGATTTGTACTGATTCCCGACCACTTACCCGACCCACGCGGTCGGGTGTGTCGAAGCTGCGAACCCCTGCGGAACAGGAAAGGCGCAGGTTTCGGTGTCGCGGACCGTAAACGGCCTCTGTCTTCCGGGCTGGGCGCATCACCCTGGCTTCGCCGGGGGACCCCCGCCCGAGAAGGACCGGGGGCAAATGCACGCACGGAAGCCCAGGGACACCCCAGGCACAAGGTCAGAGCGTACCTACCTCACCGGCTCCGGTCAAAACAAGTACGCGGACGCGGGACACGCCGCGCCGTCGGGGGACGGTCGGGGGCCGACCGGGTGTACGCCGGGAGTACGCCGTGCGTACGCCGGAACGGACCGGCCCGGTGTTCAGCCCGTCCCGGCCGCCGCGGCGGCCAGCACCAGCCACGCCACCGTCGCGCCGAACGCGATCGACAGCCAGCCGATCACCAGCCCCGCCACGGCGAGCCCGTCCCCCTCCTCACCCGTCCTGCGGATGTCCCCGCGCGCCTTGTGGCCCAGGACGACCGCGGGGATGGCCGTCAGCCCCAGCGTGAACGGCGCCAGCACCCCGCAGACCAGCGCACCCGTCGCCAAGGCGCTCATCTGCCGCGGCGGCGGTGCCGGCCAGAAGGTCTGCGGCACCGCCGGCTGCTGGACTGCCGGAAACGGCTGCGGAACCGGTCCCTGCGGCAGATCCGCCACCAGGGCCTGGAGCAGCCCGTGGGTCTGCGCCTCGCAGGCGCGGCCCATCCGCTGCTCGTACTCCTCCTGTGTCAGCCGCCCCTCGGCGAAGCCCGCCTTGAGGACGTCCACCGCGCGCTCCCGGTCCGCGTGCGAGGCGCGCATCATCGACAGCTGCGCGGGCTGTACCGGCTGCACGGGCTGCATCGGCTGCGGCACCGGCAGCTGCTGGGGGTACGCCGCCGGCCCCGTGGGTTGCCCCCGCTGCCCGGCGTCACTGCCCTGCCATGGTCCGTATGACATCGCACGACCTCCCCCGCGTCGGGTCCGGTGCCCCCATCATCTCCGACGCCAGGGGAATCCGTGGGGTTCCCGGGCGGGCCGGAACGCCGCAGGGCGGCCACCCCGGAGGGTGACCGCCCTGTGCGTACCGCAGTCCTGCTTACTGGTTGTACGGACCGTAGTCGTAGTCCTCCAGCGGGACCGCCTGGCCGGAGCCGGTGCCGAAGGGCGAGTAGTCGATGTCGTCGTATCCGACGGCCGAGTACATCGCGGCCTTCGCCTCCTCGGTGGGCTCGACCCGGATGTTGCGGTAGCGGGACAGGCCCGTACCGGCCGGGATGAGCTTGCCGATGATGACGTTCTCCTTGAGGCCGATCAGGGAGTCCGACTTGGCGTTGATCGCCGCGTCGGTGAGCACCCGGGTCGTCTCCTGGAAGGACGCCGCCGACAGCCACGACTCGGTGGCGAGCGAGGCCTTGGTGATACCCATCAGCTGCGGTCGGCCGGAGGCGGGGTGGCCGCTCTCCTGCACCACACGACGGTTCTCACCCTCGAAGCGCGTGCGCTCCACGAGCTCGCCCGGCAGCAGCTCCGCGTCGCCGGACTCGATGATCGTCACCCGGCGGAGCATCTGCCGGATGATGATCTCGATGTGCTTGTCGTGGATCGACACACCCTGCGAGTTGTAGACCTTCTGCACCTCGCCGACCAGGTGGATCTGGACGGCGCGCTGACCGAGGATCCGCAGCACGTCGTGCGGGTTGGTGGCACCCACCGTGAGCGACTGGCCGACGTCGACGTGATCGCCCTCGCCCACCAGCAGACGGGCACGCTTGGAGATCGCGAAGGGCGTCTCCTCCGAGCCGTCGTCCGGGGTGATGACGATCTTCTTCGTCTTCTCGGTCTCCTCGATGCGGACCCGGCCGGCCGCCTCGCTGATCGGGGCCACGCCCTTGGGCGTACGGGCCTCGAAGAGCTCGACGACACGCGGCAGACCCTGTGTGATGTCGTCACCCGCCACACCACCGGTGTGGAAGGTACGCATCGTCAGCTGGGTGCCGGGCTCGCCGATGGACTGGGCCGCGATGATGCCGACGGCCTCTCCGATGTCCACCAGCTTGCCGGTCGCGAGCGAGCGGCCGTAGCAGTAGGCACAGGTGCCGACGGCGGACTCGCAGGTGAGGACCGAACGGGTCTTGACGGCCCGCACACCGTGCGCGACGAGCTGGTCGATGAGGACATCGCCCAGGTCGACGTTGGCCGGCGCGATGACCTTGCCGTCGACGACGACGTCCTCGGCCAGCATCCGCGCGTACACGCTGGTCTCGACGTCCTCCGTCTTGCGGAGCACGCCGTCGGCGCCCTCGACGGCGATGACCAGCTTGAGGCCGCGCTCGGTGCCGCAGTCCTCCTCGCGGATGATCACGTCCTGCGAGACGTCCACCAGACGCCGGGTGAGGTAACCCGAGTCGGCGGTACGCAGCGCGGTGTCCGCGAGGCCCTTACGGGCACCGTGGGTGGAGATGAAGTACTCCAGCACGGACAGACCCTCACGGAACGACGCCTTGATCGGCCGCGGGATGGTCTCGTTCTTCGCGTTGGACACCAGACCACGCATACCCGCGATCTGACGCATCTGCATCATGTTTCCGCGAGCACCCGAGTTGACCATCATGAAGATGGGGTTGGTCTTCGGGAAGTTCAGGTTCATCGCCTCGGAGACCTCATTGGTCGCCTTGGTCCAGATCGCGATGAGCTCCTGAGTGCGCTCGTCCTTGGTGATCAGGCCGCGCTCGTACTGCTTCTGCACCTTCTCGTCCTGCGCCTCGTAGCCCAGGATGATGGCCTTCTTGGCCTCCGGGACGACGATGTCGGAGATCGAGACGGTGACGCCCGAACGGGTGGCCCAGTGGAATCCGGCCGCCTTCAGGTTGTCGAGCGTCGCCGCCACGGTCACCTTGGGGTAGCGCTCCGCCAGGTCGTTGACGATCTCGGAGAGCTGCTTCTTGCCCACCGAGTAGTCGACGAACGGGTAGTCCTCGGGCAGCAGCTCGTTGAAGAGCGCGCGGCCCAGGGTCGTACGGAGCCGGAAGCCGTCACCCAGCTGCCAGTCCGGACCGGTGACCTCGGCCTCGGCCTCGCCCTCCGCCGTCGGCGGAGTCCAGCCACGCGGCGGGACGGTGCCCGCCGGGAAGCGGATGTCGACCTTGGCCTGCAGCGAGAGGTCCCCGGCGTCGAACGCCATGACCGCCTCGGCGCTGGAGCCGAACGAGCGACCCTCGCCGATGACCTTCCGCTCCGCCTCGTCGGTGGTGAGGAAGAACAGCCCCAGCACCATGTCCTGGGTCGGCATGGTGACCGGCCGGCCGTCGGCCGGCTTGAGGATGTTGTTCGAGGACAGCATCAGGATGCGGGCCTCGGCCTGCGCCTCCGCGGAGAGCGGCAGGTGCACGGCCATCTGGTCGCCGTCGAAGTCCGCGTTGAACGCGGTACAGACGAGCGGGTGGATCTGGATGGCCTTGCCCTCGACCAGCTGCGGCTCGAAGGCCTGGATGCCGAGGCGGTGCAGGGTCGGCGCGCGGTTCAGCAGCACGGGGTGCTCGGAGATGACCTCTTCGAGCACGTCGTACACGACCGTGCGGCCGCGCTCGACCATGCGCTTCGCCGACTTGATGTTCTGCGCGTGGTTCAGATCCACCAGGCGCTTCATCACGAACGGCTTGAACAGCTCCAGCGCCATCGCCTTCGGCAGACCGCACTGGTGCAGCTTGAGCTGCGGGCCGACGACGATGACCGAACGCGCCGAGTAGTCGACTCGCTTGCCGAGCAGGTTCTGACGGAACCGGCCCTGCTTGCCCTTGAGCATGTCGGACAGCGACTTGAGCGGGCGGTTGCCCGGACCCGTCACCGGCCGGCCGCGGCGGCCGTTGTCGAACAGCGCGTCGACGGCCTCCTGCAGCATCCGCTTCTCGTTGTTCACGATGATCTCGGGCGCGCCGAGGTCGAGAAGCCGCTTGAGACGGTTGTTGCGGTTGATGACACGGCGGTACAGGTCGTTCAGGTCGGAGGTCGCGAAGCGGCCACCGTCCAGCTGCACCATCGGACGCAGGTCCGGCGGGATCACCGGGACGCAGTCCAGCACCATGCCCTTGGGGCTGTTGCGGGTCTGCAGGAAGGCGGAGACGACCTTGAGGCGCTTGAGCGCCCGGGTCTTCTTCTGGCCCTTGCCGGTCCGGATGATCTCGCGGAGACGCTCGGCCTCGGCGTCGAGGTCGAAGGTCACCAGGCGCTTCTGGAGCGCCGCGGCACCCATCGAGCCGTCGAAGTACGTGCCGAAGCGGTCACGCAGCTCGCGGTAGAGCAGCTCGTCACCCTCCAGGTCCTGGACCTTGAGGTTCTTGAAGCGGTTCCACACCTCGTCGAGGCGGTCGATCTCGCGCTGCGCACGGTCGCGCAGCTGCTTCATCTCACGCTCGGCGCCCTCGCGCACCTTGCGGCGCACGTCGGCCTTGGCACCCTCGGCCTCGAGCTCGGCCAAGTCGGTCTCGAGCTTCTTGGCGCGGGCCTCCAGGTCCGAGTCGCGGCGCTGCTCGATCTGCTGACGCTCGACGGAGACGTGAGCCTCCAGCGAGGGCAGATCGCGGGTGCGCCGCTCCTCGTCCACCGACGTAATCATGTACGCGGCGAAGTAAATGACCTTCTCGAGGTCCTTCGGGGCGAGGTCGAGGAGGTATCCCAGCCTCGACGGAACGCCCTTGAAGTACCAGATGTGCGTGACGGGAGCGGCCAGCTCGATGTGGCCCATCCGCTCGCGACGCACCTTGGCGCGGGTCACCTCGACGCCGCAGCGCTCACAGATGATGCCCTTGAAGCGGACGCGCTTGTACTTTCCGCAGTAGCACTCCCAGTCCCGGGTCGGACCGAAGATCTTCTCGCAGAAGAGTCCGTCCTTTTCGGGCTTGAGAGTTCGGTAGTTGATCGTCTCCGGCTTCTTGACCTCGCCGTGCGACCACTGACGGATGTCGTCAGCGGTGGCCAGGCCGATCCGCAGCTCGTCGAAGAAGTTGACGTCGAGCACTTGTCGTCAATCCCTCTTTCGGGGTTTGTCGCCGCTGCCGGGGGGCGCTCCGGCTGCGGCTGTGTCTTCATCGTGGTCTGTACGGTCCGGGTTGGCCGGGACCTCACGCTGGGCGAGGTCCCGGACGAACCGTCAGACCTCTTCGACGCTGCTCGGCTCGCGCCGGGACAGGTCGATACCGAGCTCCTCCGCGGCGCGGAAGACATCCTCGTCGGTGTCCCGCATCTCGATGGACATGCCGTCCGAGGACAGCACCTCCACGTTGAGGCAGAGCGACTGCATCTCCTTGATGAGCACCTTGAAGGACTCGGGGATGCCGGGCTCGGGGATGTTCTCGCCCTTGACGATGGCCTCGTAGACCTTCACGCGGCCG
>JUEG02000602.1_pt1 | contig 9954 bp, 5 predicted proteins | sample 432341 | NCBI WGS metagenome assembly JUEG02 (sample SAMN02953476, study PRJNA257561) | rock porewater metagenome | biome: terrestrial; feature: Opalinus Clay rock; material: porewater; isolation source: Opalinus Clay rock BIC-A1 borehole | place: Switzerland: Mt Terri URL, St-Ursanne ...
GTGGGAAACTACGAGTTGTATGATCAGGTGGAGAAAGACTTAGCCCGGTTTAAAAATACAGAAGCGGCGTTAATCTTCAACTCCGGATATACGGCTAATCTAGGGATAATCCCAGCTCTGGTAGGCAGGGGAGACATAATTATCAGCGATAAAATCAATCATGCCAGTATTATTGACGGTATCCGTCTGAGTGGAGCGGAATTTTTGCGCTATAAACACACAGATATGGTGGATTTAGAGCGCTGTTTGAAAAAGACGGAGGGCTACCGTCGTAAATTGATCATTACAGATAGCGTCTTTAGCATGGACGGGGATCTTGCACCTCTCCCCGCAATTGTCGAATTGAAAGAAGAGTACGGGGCGGTTTTGATGATCGATGAAGCCCATGGGAGTGGAATTTTCGGAGAAAACGGTAGGGGCTTGGCAGAATTCTATGGAGTAGCGGATCGGGTAGAAATCACGATGGGCACCTTAGGCAAAGCCTTTGGTTGTTCCGGAGCCTATGTAACTGGGCGGAAAGTACTCATCGATTATCTGCGGAATAAAGCCCGTAGTTTCATTTTCACCACGGGTCTCCCTCCGTCCGTCTTGGCGAGTGTGCAAGCAGCTGTTCAGGTTGCTCAACAGGAGAATTGGCGGCGGAAAGAGGTTCTAGCTAAGGCTGCCTGGGTGCGCAGTGACCTGACCGAGGCTGGATTTAACCTATTAAACAGTCAAAGCCAAATTATTCCCATTCTAGTTGGGGATAATGCAGCGACTCTGGAGTTCAGTAAACGCCTGTTTGACGTGAATATTTTAGCTATGGCCGTCCGGCCGCCGACAGTACCACTTAATGCTGCCCGGTTAAGGTTAACCGTTATGGCAACACACAGCAACGATGAGCTGGCTGGGGCTGTGAAACATTTAAAACAGATCGGGCGAGAATTAGGGATTATATAAGGAGGGAAGTGGATGGCGGTACAAAACATAGTGCTTATTCACGGCTGGGCCTCGGATGAGAGTATCTGGCAGGAAACTCAGAACTACTTGGACCAAAGATACCGCGTATATACGTTGAATTTGCCGATGGCTAAAAATATAGACAGTTATCGCGATGCGGTGATTGGATTGATTGAGCAAAACGGTTTGGATCAAGTGATTCTGGCAGGGTGGTCAATGGGTGCCCTTGTTGCGATCCAAGTAGCCCACCAACTACCTCATAAGGTACAAGGATTACTATTAGTCAGTGGGACGAGTCGATTTTTGGCTGGGTATGATCATTTTGCACAGGCGAGTGTACCTTTAACAGAAGCATATATGGGGGGGATTCCGTCTGCTTTGATCGTGAGGATGAAAAAGCGGTTAAATAAAAACTGTGAGCAAACGATCACCGATTTTAACAAACTGATGTTTAGTCCACAGGAACAGGCACGGGGATTAGCCGGAGAAATTATAACTAGAGCGCTCAACCACGGACGGACTTGGGATCTAATTGAAGCCCAAGCTGGTCTGGATTACTTGGCGGAAGCGGATGTCCGGGCAGAATTGAAGGGTATTACCTGTCCAACTTTGTTGCTTCATGGCGAGCAGGATGAAATTTGCCCCATTGGAGGAGCAGAGTTTATTCAACGGCAGATACCCTGTGCCCAATTGATCATTTATCCTGGGGTTGGCCATATTCCTTTCTTAGCCAATTTTGAGGGTTTTCACCGAGATCTAGAGGGGTGGTTAGCTAGTTATGATAATAAATAAAGCGCAAGTGCAAAAAAACTTTAGTCAGAATGCCATTACTTATGATCAATATGCAGTCATTCAGAAGCAGATGGCGAGGGAGCTACTTCTGAAAATTAGAAGCACAGGGATATATTTTAGGAATATATTAGAGATTGGCTGCGGTACCGGTTTTTTAACGGAACTACTCGCTAAGGAGTACCCCTTGGCTCAAATTACAGCGACTGATATTGCACCGGAAATGATCGTTGTAGCTAGTGAAAAGTTAGCGGTCTTCTCTAATATTAGCTATTATGTGGCAGACGGAGAAAACCTGATGGTGGATAACGTGTCCTTTGATCCATCTTTTGACTTAATTGTATCAAATGCGGTTTTTCAGTGGTTTACAGACTATGCAGTAACTTTTACGCAGTACCATACCTATCTGGAACCCGGTGGTTACCTGATTTTTAGTACCCTTGGCGCCGGCACCTTTAAGGAATTATATGTCTGCTTGAAAGACGGACAAAAGGGTAAATCTCCCTGTAAACTAGGTGACCACAAAAGTCATCATAAGAAAGAGGTGTTTATTGAAAATAAACACCTCCAGAAGGTCATGCTCAAGGCCGGATTCCAGTTTGTGGGTGTTGAAGAAGTAACCAAGATGGAGTACTTTAATTCATCCCGGTACTTATTGCGAGCTTTAAAAATGATTGGAGCTCATAATTATATGACAGAAGAACTGGCTGTTCAGGGATTGGGTTCTGGTATCTTTTCTCTTATAAAGCGCTATGATGCAATGTTTTTAGACGAGCGTGGAGTTCCTGCCACTTATCAGTGTTTATTTGGGTGGGGACGGCGAACGTGAATCCGTGCGGCTCCGGTCCCCTCGTGCTTTTGGACGAGTGACTAGAAATATAATATATTAAACAAAATTGCTGGTTATAGTAACAAGATTGCCACCAGTGACACGTGCGTATTTAACAGCAATTCAGCTATACCCAATAGATAAGAAAATAGGCTTATTTTCGGCTTTAGCCTTCTGAAAAGCTTCATCTCCCCAAGGAAACCAATTTACTGGATTATTAGCGTGTTGTAATAGATATGGAGATTTTTCCTTGGTTAATCTATTGGGTATATTTTTAATTGTTGTCATGGGCAATCACCTCCTAGTTAAAACAGTTTTAATATAAAGGGAGTTAAATATTTCTACCTTTAATAATCATAATTTCCATCTTAGCATTAATCTATCCGCTTTGTTAAGGACTTCAAAATTGAAACAGAAACGGATGTTTCTTGTATGACTGCGTTGAGAGACGTATTCCAGGTGGCTATAGCCTTTCAGCTTTCGTTTTAAGCTCGGGAATTAACATCTACTTTATGTTTTTTGCGAACAGAGGCTAGTGATATTACTAATGGCTTCTCTCGACCTCAATGTAGGCGTTATAGTGACTTTATGAATCCCTGTAATTGAATATTTCGCTATGTAAAGCCAGCAACAGGCTCTGGACTCAGTTATGGTCTCTCTCAGAACGAGCCACTCCGTTTATGTTGCTGCTGCTGAACCACTAGCTGAATAATATGGTTTACAGAGTCTAGTACGTCAACTTAGTATACCCCAGAGTGAGACTTTACATGGGAACGGAGGATGCTACCCTAAATCAAGGGGTGGGCATCCAAGAGGACTACCTTCTTCCCCGACCCACATAGAAGCATCCGACGTAGGGACCCTTGTCAAGGCTACGACAGAGTGGTTCACGCTGGCGTGAAGGCGGTTCAGTTTAAGCGAGACTCTTCGGGTATCTTTACCTTACCTCCCATATAATATTATAGACACTTTTAGTCCCTATGAATATAAGTATTTTAACTTTAAAAATAGTCTACATAGAAAGGAAGTCTATGGTCGCCTTCTCGACCAAAGACTCCTTCTTCTATTTGGGCCAATCGAAAGGACGGAGAGTCTTGTTTCGTAATAGCGGGATAAATTTATTAAATTTGTATTTATTGCAGGAATATTTAGGAAACTTGTTGAATCAAAGACTAGGATTAAATAAGGTATCGCAATCACACGTAGCAAAAAGACACGCTTATATATGAGGAATTTGATAAGGCTATTAAAAAAGTATGTTACGAAGGAGATAAAACATGGACAACTATAAAATTGGAGCAAGATTATTGAGCGATAATGAAGCAAAACTAATTCTCCCAACATTTGACCAAATATTTTCGCAAATCAAAGATATGCGTGCCACGCTAACCAATGATAAACAAGAGGTAACTATAATACAAAAAACAAATAACATTGGTATTTTGGGGTGTCGAGGTATAGGTAAGACCTCTGTTCTTAAAACAATTGCGAAAAGATTAGAAACCTTTGATAAAAATGAAAACAATATAGTGCTTCCGATAATAATCCCTGAAAACATGTCCACTTCAAGCACTTTGATGGCAACAATATTAGGGCTATTTAAAAAAGTTGTTGAGGAGGAAATTGAAAAAGATAAAAAAACTAACAGAAATTGTATAGGTGAAAGTGATAATACTTTAAAGAGAAAATATAATGATGTAATAAAACAATATACCTATATTCAAAAAGAATATCGAGATGTGTTAATAAACGAATTTACAACTGAAAATGAGTATGTCAAAAAATCTAGTGAGATATTTAACTCGGATATTGAATTTATAACTAAATTTAATGAATTCATTGAGGACCTAGTCAAGGCTAAAGGAAAAAAAACACTGATATTCCTTTTTATTGATGATATTGATTTGAGTGCAAGTCGCTGTACAGATGTTATAAAAACCCTTCTTTCCTATATATCTCACGAAAATATCATTACATTCATATCTGGGGCGCTAGATACATTTGAAGAAGCAATAACCATTGATTTACTACGTTCAGAAAACGCATTAACAGATGAAGTTTGGAATGGAGTATTTTCAAATAACGGAGAAACTTTAATAGAACGTAAAAAATCATTAGCATATGAATATCTAAAAAAAATAGTTCCGCCTGTATATCGCCATAATATAAAACGCTGGTCGTTGGAAGACAGGGGTAATTACTACATTGAAGAAAACAATGAAAATAGTAATGCAGAAAAATTAACTGACTTGTTTTTAAAAACACTAAATCAATATATAAAACCTAGCTATTTTAAGTTCGTGAATTTTAAATCTGACCCTAATGGAGTAGAGGAAATACTTCCTTATACAAACCATTTATTCGATGATACATCTCGTGGACTTAATAATGTTTATAATGTCTTATTATCACTGAAAACAAGAAAAACAGATAACGGAATAATTACATTTTCTGACAAAAAAATACTTATAGAAACTATAGCATCATCGAAACAAGTTTTCAATAAATATGGTACAGAGTTATTTGAAAAGATAGTAAACTTTGGAAGCGATGAAAAATCTACTGTGATAAGATTTGACAATCTACTTATGGCTATGAATATTGCCATGGGTACGACACGTATGCGTGCAATATCTAACGAAAATGAAGTATCTCCTGTCGAACAGTTTCAATTATTTATATTCGTAGATTTCGTTTCAAAACTTATAGGGTATGGGGGTCAAACATCGGTAAACACTGATATATATTATTCTATATCGCAAACGAGCATATTGAATATCCTGGTTAAAAACCCTATTATCTCGGGTAGTAGTGTTATTCTAAAAAATATTGATAATCTAAGAACAACTTCGATAGAGGCACAAAGAGATGCTCCTCTGGAGCTAGTCTCTAACTTTCTGTTAAAATCTGAATTGGATTTTGCCTTAACGTTTTATAAGTATTTGTCTATGGATACATACCAATTTCTACCTAATAGTAGGAAGATAAAATCCCAGAACAGGAAGAGTAAGCTTTCTCAAAACTATATGTGGAGTTTATTTCTTTCGTTGAAATCGATTTCTCAGATGCAAAATATCAAGTTACAAGACTATATTGCTAGTATATATGATAGATTTGCTGGAGAATTCGCATATATTCAAGATTATTTACCTAGTAGCGAAATAAGAAATACTGTTGCATTTATATTTGGAAATATAATAAATGCAAGTATATCAAAATTAAATGAATTTCAAAAAGTTGAATTGAGCGAGGAAGATAGATTAAATGAAGATAATATTAAAATCGAGTCACGAGAACTTGAATATGGTAGATTAATTACTAATTTAATCTATGAAATAATAAAAGATAAAATATTTGATTCTAAAATAAAAATTAAAACACTAAATGATGAATATCTAAATAATAATTATGAAGAATATAATGATTTTGATGAGTTATATGAAATATCAAGAAATAAGTTAATTTACAATATTCATAAAAATAATTTATGGAGCCATCCAATGGCTAAAACAGTGAAAAATTATATAGAAAATAAAATTAAAATATTCATTTATCATTCGAGTAATATGCACCTAAAAGAAGAAATAATTAACATAAAAGATTTAAAATTTAGTGCTGCTTATAATAAATTTTTAGATAGTTATATAAATGAAGAATCTGATTCTAAGAAATCTAATTTATTTGAATATATTAATAATAATAATTGGATTAATTTTCAAAAATGGTTTGAAATAAAAAGTATGGTTGCTGAATTAGCATATAATAATAAATTAACCTATAATCAGCTGGAAGCACAAAAAATGTTGAGTGAATTGAATAATCTATATCCTGAGTATGGTCATTTTAATAACTATTCAAGCCATAATCAATATGAAATAGTAAGATATTTGCATTACTTTGCTATTTATACCATTAAAGAAAAGAACTTGGATAGTATTTATTTACAGAGTGAACAACTCTCTAAATTTACTATAGATATTTCATCATCACAGAAAAAAGTAAATGATAAAATGATTAGTGATTTTATGGGGTTTATAAACGAAGGGCTGGATAAGGAAATGTTTGTAAAACAATTTGAAGAGCTATTTGAATAGGAGTAATTTAAAATGTTGAATGATTCTATAAATAGGTTTTTAGGGATACTTTGTTATCCATTTACTTCTCTTGATTATCTACATAACGATTTATTAGATGGTTATTTTAAAACAGATATAATTAAAGCTAAGGAACTCAATAAAATTGAAATTGAGCAGAAATTAATTCAATATATGAGGCGGAATTATTCAGTTTATTCTTATGACGAAATTTATCTGTACTTAGAAAAATGCTATTTATATAAGTCTGATAATAAATTTAACAACAGTTTCGATTGCTATTATAATATATTTTCTGACCTTGCTAAAGCATTAATCTCACAGAGAGACGGCAAATTAGTTTTTAAATATTGGGAAAATGAAAACGATAAGAATTTATTAGGTGGATTCGCGGGAAGTAATAAAGTGTTTTTGTTTCATAGTATTAATAGGCATATCCCCTTAGATGTTATTGCTATAACTTATTTATTACAAAACAATGTAAAAGAGACAACTTATATGCATAATTTTCATGGTCAAATAGTTGTATCAGATTTACAGCTAGACAATGTGCTTAATAAAGGAGTGTCTGAAAATCATCTTCATAGTGGAGTATCACGTTCATTCCTAAGTATATGGGAAAGTCTTTTAGCACCTTTTACTACAAAAAATTTAGATGACTTTAAAGTTTTAAATTTAAGCAATAATTACGACTATAAACCAGATGAGCTTAAATTTTATATATTATCAAGTGGTATTTTAAGAGTATATATATCCATACTAGTTAATTCATCTTCCGACAATTATTATGTTCAGGGTATAGAGAATAACCTTATAGAAGCTTTTATTAACTCCACAAATATACAATCTTTATATAAGAAAATTGTAATGGAACAAGATGAAAATGAATTTTATAATTATTTTATAGAAATATGGAATTTGTTATTATATAAAAATAAAATTAATTACCAATTAGGAGATAATATTATTTTTAATATTTTTGAAGAACCCATCACTCTAAAAACCTCTGGAGAAAATATATTTTTATTTAATACACTGAAATTTATCAAAAATAATAGTAATAATAGTAATAAAAGTATAAATATACAGAAAACCTTCATTCAATATCTAAGAATTAAGAATTGCATATTTAATCTAATGGTTCAACAAAAAACTATTAAAGGTTTAGATTATTTTCAAAAACAATATTACGCAAAAAGTTCTAGTATGAATAAAGTAAGTAATACGAACTTTTGGGAATGCGCAATGAGAGAGCAATTTCAAAATAACAATTTAAAGAAAATTGAATTTAGACGTTCTATCAATAATAAATATTCTCTTTTTAGAAAAGATGTATTTTCTTTTCTAAAAAGTTATTACAATATTTTACTTAATGATTATTGCATAATTAATGATGGGAAGCATATCCCAAGTAAAAAGTTCCCTCAAGTAGGATTAGTTTATCATTTGTTGAAAAGAGATGATAAAACCTCACCGTACAAATGTTTTGTTGATGGCAGTTTCAATAAGGATAAATTGTATTATGAAACATTACAGAATGAATACAAAATCTTAATTAACAATTTAAAACGTTTGAGATTGGAAGATAGTGAACTTAGCAGGTATATTGTAGGATTAGATGCTGCTAGCCTTGAAAATTCAACTCCAGTATGGGTATTTTCAAAAATATATGAAATGGCAAGAGATAGCTCAGAAGAGCCCCTTCTTACAACGAATAATACTCCAGACTACTTTCAAAGCTTGTGTTTTACATTTCATGCTGGAGAAGATTTTAGACATATATTGTCTGGACTTCGTAGGATAGATGAGGCGGTTCAACATCTTAAATTTCATGCTGGCGACAGAATTGGCCATGGAATAGCACTTGGTATATCTGCCGATAGTTGGAAACTTCAAAATCACACCATAATTATTCCGAGAATTGAAGCTCTTGAAAATTATTTATGGGCATATAATATTTTAAGTCAAAACTATGGAAATTTCAAAACGACGACACTCGCATATTTAGAAAAGAAGATATATGATTTATCTAAATATATCTATGGCTCCACCCAAGGATTAACAACCTCAGTGTTAATTGATGGTTATTTAAAACTTTTTAAAGATGAAAATGTATGTACTGATGCTGACCCATTTTTTTGCGATTCCGTAAAGTTTAATGAACGTATGACAACATGGAATAGCGAGAAGCTACTTAAAGCTAGGCATTGTAAATATTATTTACTTAAAATGAATGAACCAATACATTTTGAAATAACCAATCAAGATATAGAAATTGTTAAAGAATTACAGAAAATCGTTAAATCAAATATTAGCAAAGCTGGTATTGTTATAGAAATTAATCCATCTTCTAATTCCATTATTGGAGATATGGATGTATTCACTGATAACCATGTTTATAGTATAAATAACTTTATGTATGATGCAACCAATGTTTTAGTATGCATTAATTCTGATGACCCTTCAATTTTTAATACTAATGTATCAAATGAGCTTGCTTATATTTATTATGGATTATTGGATAAAAATGTAAGCAAAGAGAATGCTTTAAATTGGATAGAAAAGTTAAGAATTAATGGAATGGATAGTTCTTTCATTAAAAGACCAGAATCTGATGAGCAAATACTTCGAAATTTGGAGAGATTACTTAATAATTTGTATTGACCTTAGAATTAGTCTAGACCTATAATCGGTTTCTTCTAAATAACAAGATTACCCATCCTTTGACATATGAACTATTAGATTAATAACCCAAGCGGAGTTACCTTCAAGGTTGATGTGAGGGAAAAGGAGTTGTACTTATGAATTTAAGTTTAGATAATCGTCTATATGCCTTACGCCACTCTAATTTGCCCGATGATTTGAGAAAGAAGCTGGTCGAAGCAGACAGTCCTCGGTAATATTAAAAAGCGAGCAGATTATAGATAGAGTTTGAAAGTCTTCCGTAAAAGGAAGACTTTTATAATATTTCAGCATTCCGTGGAGCAGTTGGCCTCGGGTTCGACAGTCAAAAGCCGATTTAGGCACATGGAAAAAAACGAAATCCCTCAACCATGCGGGTTTGACGACTTAACCACAAGCGAATAACTCGAAAAAACGTAGACACACGAAATCTGTGGATAACTCATATTTATTATAGAAATATATTGAAATCGGTAGGTGCGTATAGTAAAATATAAGTATGTATATTCGTGTTAGTACTCGCAAAAATAAAGATAATATTGCCGTTAAATACGTTCAGTTAGCTCATAATGTCCGAAACCCTAAAACAGGTACACCGCAGGCAGAGGTGATTCATAGTTT
>JUEG02000481.1_pt1 | contig 9901 bp, 8 predicted proteins | sample 432341 | NCBI WGS metagenome assembly JUEG02 (sample SAMN02953476, study PRJNA257561) | rock porewater metagenome | biome: terrestrial; feature: Opalinus Clay rock; material: porewater; isolation source: Opalinus Clay rock BIC-A1 borehole | place: Switzerland: Mt Terri URL, St-Ursanne ...
TGGCTACAGGGACACTCGTCCATCCTTGGACAGCGCTCTTATCCTGCTTGCGGATGTTTCCCGCCGGCAACCGGACAAGGATGTCCGATTTGCCGGGAATCCTGCCCGCTTGCATTAGGATTCAAAGCCCTAGTTTGGCACGATGGACGCATGGCCAAGGACGTGTTTCGCGGGCCCTCTCCCCAAAAACGGAGCAAATCGCACCTCGAGCTTAAAGCTCGGCAAGCTGCACAAACCCATCGTGCTCCAACGGCGAACTATTCGTCCCCTGATAACTCACATGCACACCCGTCCGCTTGACATGCAACTCTTCCATATCCAGTGGCAAATTCTCAAGTTCCCTAAGGCTCGCGAGCACTTCCTCTGGACGAACGCTTCCTGCATTTCCCATCTCAACTTCTAGCTCAAAGATAATCTCATCGCCATGAATTTCTCCTGTTAAACGCTTAACCCATGGTCGGATATCCTTGTCCGTTGGCCCTTTTTTCGTATAGCGGGAATAGGTCACATGCTCCCGAGCAAGCCAACCCCCAATTGCTTCTTGTAAACGGTCGGGTAGAATTGGCAAAGCCATCAGGATTCGGATCCTATAACTCGCCGCATTGAGGACGGCCATTAAAGGTTTTGCCCCTTGGGTGAGTGCCCGCCCTTGTAAGAGCCGGATTCCAGGAGGCAATTGCTCCTGAATACGCCCAAGTACTTCTCCTAAATCCAGTTCGCGTTGGATATCGATATCCACGTACTCCCTTTCCCCTTCTGTTCCGACCGCTAAGGCGAAGCCGAAGGAGATTTTGGGACGCTGGTTAAAGCCCTCCGTATAGGACATGGCAATTCCAGCCCGACGGACCGCACGTTCAAACACTCGCGTCAGGTCTAGGTGTGCGATATACCTTGCATCTTCAACTTTGGTATAGGCGATTCTTAGCCGCATGGCAACTCACCCTTTCAACTCAATCTGAACCCCTCTGCCCGGGCATACTCCACACCCGGAACACTCATCATGTCGGCAATCGATCGTTTTGCCTTCCTGCAGTGCTAGGTGGTGTTCACTCACCAAGAACTGTTTCGTCACGCCACTCTCGATATGCTCCCACGGTAAAATATCATCATAATCCATCGCCCGATTGGCGTAAAAATGGGGGTCAATGCCAAACTCTTTAAAGGCATCCATCCAGATATCTTCACGGAATTGGTCACCCCAACCATCAAAGCGAGCCCCGTGTTTGACAGCCCATTCCAGGAGGGGAGCCAGGCGCCGATCGCCTTTGGCAAAGACTGCTTCCAAATAACTTGTCTTCACATCATGATAATTATACTTAAACCTGCGATCTCTTAATTTTTCTCGCAGATACCTCTGCTTAAGATCCACCGAAGCTTTGGCTTCCTGAGGTTCCCATTGAAACGGGGTGTGAGGCTTAGGTACGAAAAAACTAGTCGCAATCGTCACTGTAATATTACGACGTCCCATCTTAGTGCCCACATTGGCGACCTTTTTAGCCAGATCAATGATTCCGTCGATATCCTCTTGCGTCTCGGTCGGTAACCCTACCATAAAGTAGAGCTTAATGGTCGACCAACCCTTCTGAAAGGCGGCCTCGACAGCCTGTAAGAGATTTTCCTCAGTGACCCCTTTGTTGATCACGTCGCGCAAGCGCTGCGATCCAGCCTCTGGGGCAAACGTTAGCCCGGATTTACGGGCCTTCTGTACAGTTGCTGCTAGACCGACATCGAAGGAGTCAACACGGAGTGAAGGAAGCGATACCCCAACCCCTTGATCTCCATGCTTTTCTAGGATGGTCTCAATGACGGGTTGGATGCACGAGTAATCCCCACTGGAAAGCGAGGTGAGAGCAACCTGATCATACCCGGTGGACCGCACTAATTCTTCGGTTTGTTTTAGAAGAGTTTCCTGAGAGCGTTCCCGAACTGGTCTATAAATCATACCTGCTTGGCAAAAACGGCACCCTCGTGAGCAGCCGCGCATCACTTCGAGCATCATCCGATCATGCACAATTTCTAAGTATGGGACAACCGGGTTGGTCGGGAAAAACGCGCTATCTAGATCTTGAACAATGGCCTTTTCCACAACAGCCGGTACGCCTTCATCAGCAACAATACTCTCGATTCGACCGTCCGGTTTATAGGTTACGTGATAGAAATCCGGGACATAAACCCCTTGAACCTGAGCAACCTTCACTAGAAAATCTCTCCTAGGCAGAGGGTTCTTCTTTTGCTCAGCTACAAGTCGTAGTACCTCAGGTAACTGTTCTTCACTTTCTCCGATGAGAAAGAAATCGATAAACCCTACGAGGGGTTCCGGGTTATAGGCACAGGGTCCTCCTGCTATAATCCAAGGATCATCTGGTCCGCGATCCTCTACTCGCATCGGGATACCTGCCAAATCAAGCATATTCAGGATGTTGGTAAAACTCATTTCGTACTGTAGGGTAAATCCAACGACATCAAATGATTGGAGAGGTTGAAACGATTCCAGAGCGTATAGTGGAACCTTCTTCTCACGCATGGTCTCTTCCATATCCACCCAAGGAGCGAAAACCCTTTCACAGAGAAATTCCGGAAATGAGTTGACCAGGTGATAGAGAATCCTGGTTCCTAAATGGGACATGCCAACTTCGTAAACATCCGGGAAAGCAAAAGCCATATGGACCTCAGTCTTCTCCCAGTCTTTTTTAATCGCGTTCCATTCTGAGCCTAAGTATCTGCTGGGTTTCAGGACTTTAGGTAAAAACCGTTCGACCTGTCGGCGTATCTCCGCCGCAGTTAATTTACTCATGGTATGAATGAGGCCTCCTCGTACTACTTTGTGGACCTCAATTATATCATAAGTCGATTCATATCCCTAAAGTTTACCTACTGGGAAACGGATCCCCTCCCTCAACATCCCTTCTACCACATCCGTTTCGGTCAGAATCTTATCCAGTCCCATGTCTTGATTTGCCAAAGAGATCATGGCGTAGCGATCGGGAGTAAACTCCTCAACAATACGCACGAGGGGAGTGTCCTTATGAACAGTGACCCAAAAACTTCGCATCAGCCCCTTCTTCAATAAGTCTTCCTTCTTGCGTGTCAATTGGCGCAGAAATGTGATATGAGCCGCGGCGATTTCTTTACTGCCCGCTAGCCAAAAGAAGCCCCCTAAAATAAGGAAGGTGAGAGTCCCTTCGGTAAAGTTTCCTCGACCCCATAAGACTATCCCGAACAGAGCTAGGATTACACCCAACCATTTACCAGCCCAAGCCAAAAACTTCGTGGTTCGGACGAAGCCAAAGTTTTCCGCAAAGAGCGCCCTCACAACCCGTCCACCATCGAGCGGCAAAACGGGGATCAAATTAAAGGCTGCTAGCCAAAAGTTAAACCGTACAAAATCATCCGCAAGTTCCCCCGTCCATACCCCTTGCCACCTTAACGTCTGCGCCCCAAATAAAAGCACCACGTTAAAAACCGGACCTGCTAAAGCCATGATACTCTCCTCAAATTTCCTCCCTTCAAAAAGGTCATCACAGTAGGCTGCTCCTCCAAACGGAAACAACTCAAGACCCACGACTCGAAAGCCATACGCTCGAGCAGTTAATAAATGCGCTAACTCATGACAAAAAACTAAGCCAAAGACGAGAAGAGCCTGGGCAGCTAAACCCAGGACTCCGTACACAACCAAAACAATCAGAAATGTGGGATGGATTCGGAGACTCACCCCAGATATTTTCACAAGTTCCATGTTTCCTCCTCCTCTTTGGTTTGGTGTGAGTTCGGAGGGACAGGGGGACAGGCACCGTGTCCCTCCCTCACCAGGTGGGACACGGTGCCTGTCCCCCTGTCCCTCCGGTGCCTGTCCTTCCGTCCGTCCCTCCTCCGTCCCTTTCGGTGCCTGTTCCCACCGCCGTCCTACGCATGCCCCTATGATTTCGGTGGGATCAGGTAAGGGATAGGATCGACCGGCACGTTATTTTTCCTCAGTTCAAAGTGAAGCCAAGGTTTCTTAATCGGTGCGGAAAGCCCCACCTTCGCGAGGGCACTCCCTTTTTCAATGCGTTGACCCTTCACTACGGAAATATCAGCAAGATTACCCAGCACTGAGGTCCAGCCATCCCCAAAATCCAACTTTACAATCTTCCCTAATTGCGCATCTTCCCCGACAATGGTAACCACCCCTGCTGCAGGCGAAACCACCACAACTCCCAAAGCACTCTCTACATCAATTCCGTTATGAACTGAACCCTCAGCATTACTACCGCCTTCTCCCTTTACACCGAAGCCAGCGACGACCTTCCCTGATATAGGGGGTAAAAACTGACCTTTCATCGCCGCATCAACAGGAACGTTCTTACTGACGACGCCCCCTAAGGACAAAGCTTCTTTAGCCATACCATTTATGGCATTATAATAGTTCCCTGAGTTCATGGCGCCCTGGTATATTGAATGAACGGTACCTGACACTGAATCCGTGCCGTTTGCGCTAAAAAATACCAATAAAAATAGTGTCGCAGCTATGATAGTACGCTTCTGAGTTCCGTTCCAATGCTTAAAATAATTCCCCTTATGTGCTTTAGCGGGACGCCGAGGACGTCCGGGTTGCTGATTAAGACGCGATGCTGATCTGCCTCGATTCGATTCATTGCCCACTTCGTGGATCGCCCGTTCCCATTCCCAGTCATCCCAGCGTTCAAAAGGATCCATCCCTCTGCCCCTTTTCTCGTTAATTTCATGATTGAATATTCGTGGTTGAAATTGTGTATTCAATTTAGTAGATCGAAGAACATATTTCATAGTTTGCGTTTTTTTACTCTTATTTCGTAGTTGGATAGGCTCGTACATCCCTTAATAGTCTATGAAAGGGCAAAAAAAATAGAACTGCTATTGCAGTCCTATTTCGTATCTGTATGATCTCTATTCGATTGTCATGATAATCGATCAGAACATGAGTCTCTGACGTCTTAAATTAACACTTAGCATTATTCCCACGGCAGCCATGTTGGATAACATGGCACTTCCACCTGCGCTGATCAGGGGGAGTGGAATTCCGGTGACTGGCATAATGCCGGAGGTCATACCGACATTGACCAAAATATGAAAGGTAAACATCGAAACCACTCCCGTAGCAATCAACATGCCATACGAATCTCGCGCTTTAAAGGCGATACTTAAGCTGCGTAGCAAGAAGATTAAAAAGAGGAAGAGTAAAGTGATCGTGCCGATAAAGCCGAATTCTTCGCCAACGACGGAAAAGATAAAATCCGTGTGATGCTCGGGCAGGAAGTTCAACTGGCCTTGTGTCCCCATTTGATACCCTTTACCCCATAGTCCTCCCGACCCGATAGCCCAAATCGATTGAATGATATGGTATCCATCGCCTGACATATCAGACGCTGGATCCATAAAAATGGTTAATCGCTTTAACTGATACTCTTGCAACGGTAGGGGAATCCCTTGAGCCCATTGTAGCCACCCTGGTAGATTGGTCGCAAAGTGAAGCCAGAGTGCTATTCCCACAACAGCAGCTCCACCCACTAACAATCCTCCGAATTTCCAAGGATTAGCTCCTGCAACAAACATCATCCCTATAAAGATCGCCACAAAAACCAAGGTGGTTCCTAAGTCTGGTTGCTTAAAAATGAGGAGCATGGGTACGAGTACAAACAGAAAGGGCACTATAAAGTCCTTATAATCGTTAAGTTTTCCTTTACGTTCAGCTAAAAAATCCGCAAGGGTTAGAATAATGAAGATTTTAGCAAATTCCGAGGGTTGGATTTTAAAGCCAAAGGGAGTCGGTATCCAACGAGTTGCCCCTTTTGCAGCATCCCCAAAAAAAATTACGATCAAGAGTAACAACAGATTAAAGCCATAAATCCACCATCGATAGGTTCGCCATTTCTCATAATCGATCACCGCAAGAACCGCTGCAGCGCCAATACTGATGATAATCCACATGGCTTGGGTTCTGACATAGTGTAAAGGGGCAGATTTAAGAACATTGATTGAAGCCGTACTTAAGATGACGAGACTAGCTATGAGTAATAATAAAGTAATGAAAATATATAAAAAATCTAAGTTCTTTAGTGTCCGTCGATCCATGATATTTCCCCTCTAACCATTATTTAACCCGAATCCTTGCTCATTATAACACATCCTCTACAGAGCCCAAAATAAAGAAAAAGGGTTGTAACGAAACTCTTTGCAGTTCGTTACAACCCTAATTTTGATCGATTGTATAACGGATTATGCCTTAGTCGCATAGTCGCGCTTCATCTTAACGACGGGAATGTTGGCAACTAACGCCACTTCACGATCGTCCTGACATAGATTGAATTCAAGGGCATTTTCGTCGATTTCCATGTAGTTGGAAATAACTTTGATCAAGTCTTCTCTTAATCTGTTGAGCATGGCAGGCGAAATGCTGGCACGGTCATGCACCAAGACGAGCCGTAGGCGTTCCTTAGCCACTGTCTTGCTTGAGGCGCTTTCCCTGCCAAGCATTCGGCTGATAAATTCTAACAAGGATGATTCCTCCTCTCAGTACCGAACGGTTAGCGTATACCGACGAGTCTCTTCAGTTTATCCATAATCCCATTAGGCACATCAAGATTCATCAGTGGTACTTCTTCCCCTTGAATACGCCTTGTAATTCGTCGGTAGGCCTCGCCCGCTTTTGATTCTTGATCCATAACTGCTGGTTCGCCTCGGTTGGTAGAAATAACGATGCTTTCATCTTCCGGAACCACCCCGATCAAATCGACGGCTAAAATATCCAGGATATCTGAGATATCCATCATATCTCCACGTTTAACCATTGCAGGTCGAATTCGGTTAATGATTAACTTAGGATTTCTTAGCTCCGCCGCTTCTAGAAGACCAATAATGCGGTCGGCGTCTCGCACAGCACTGACTTCCGGCGTGCATACGACAATCGCCCGGTCTGCGCCGGCAATCGCATTACGAAATCCCTGCTCGATCCCTGCAGGACAATCAATAATTGCATAATCAAATTCTTCTTTTAACTCTGCGGCTAAGAGTCTCATCTGCTCAGGATTGACGGCTGTTTTATCTTTAGTTTGTGCAGCTGGCAGCAAAAAGAGATTTGGGAAACGTTTATCCTTGATAAGCGCTTGTTTTAAGCGGCAATTTCCACTTGTCACATCGACTAAATCGTAAACGATGCGGTTTTCCAATCCCATCACCACATCGAGATTACGCAAACCGATATCCGTATCCACAAGGACAACCTTATGCCCTGCTGCAGCTAGTCCTGTGCCAATGTTTGCGGATGTCGTTGTCTTACCTACGCCCCCTTTTCCGGAAGTTACTACGATTACCTCACCCATATTTAGACCTACCTTTCCACATAGACTTATTCTTCCCGTTATCGGGCCTTGCCGCGCCATCCAGTCATTCCAGCTGCTTCAACGATTAATTGGTCATCTTTAATTCTGGCAATTTCTGGGCCTCGCCCGTCAGCTTCATCCGCTGGTCCCCTAGTCACCAAATCTGCGATCCGCAATTGTGTCGGTGCTAGATAGTAAGCGCTGACAGTGGCTTTCCGCTCTCCTGTCGCTCCAGCGTGTGCTACTCCCCGTAGGATACCTAAGACGGCAATGTTACCGGTTGCAATGATTTCCGCCCCGGGATTTACGTCCCCTAAAACAACTACATGACCATCAAATTGCACGCTTTTTCCAGAACGGAGTGTGCGCTCAACAAAGAGACAGCTTCCTTCCATCATCCCTTCCTCGTAGAGACGCGTTTCTTTGTCCTCCGTCACTTGGGATTGGGACTTACCTGGTACGTACACCTCTGCCGTGGTCAACCATCCTGAGAGTTCTAAGTGCTGTTCCTTCAGGACTTTCCCTAACCAAGTATGTTCGTCTTCAGTATATTCCTTTTGCCCAGCATAACAACGTACGCTTGCACCTTGCAGGAATTGAACAGAATTCTTCAATAGCTCAGCGAGTTCCTTCATTAGCACACCAAAGTCTGCAGCGGGGTCAAGGTATAATACCAACCCCTCGCGAGTACCCTTAAGTGCAACATGTTCTGCCCGTGTCAACTGTACAATCCCCCATCGCTTGTTCTTTAATTTCGCAAATTCACCTTTCTATAAATTCTACAAGCCTGTCCCATTTCCCTTTTTACTGCAAAAAAAAACAAGGACGAATTTCCTTGTTTTTTAGCTCTCATTCGCGGTCTTCCAACCAAAATACTTCATAAAAGCAGCTCTGGCGACGTAACCTGCTGTATCCCCACCATGCCCCCCATATTCCACGACTCCAGCGAACGCAATCTGAGGATTGTCATAAGGTGCAAAAGCAACAAACAACCCATTGTATATTTGCGCACCACTCGTGTCTTTAGACCCAAGCTGAGCAGTTCCCGTTTTACCGCCTCCGGTAAACTCCGGCACAGGATCGTAACCACCGAAGAGAAAGGCAGCCGTCCCTTCCCCTGTCATAACAGCGCGCATCCCTTGTTTAACCGAATCTAGGACGTCCGGAGAAACTGAAACTGAATTGAGAACCTGAGGTTCATATTGTTGAACTGTATCTCCAGTAACTGGATCTAGGAGTTTATCGACAATATACGGTCGAAAATGTTTCCCGCCATTCACCATCGTTGCCACGTAGTTAGCTAATTGCAATGGGGTATAAAAGTTATCTCCTTGCCCAATCGAATTATTGTAACTGTCATAGATCTTCCAGTCGACAAACTCACTTACGTTTTGCTTATACTCAAGATTTGCCTGATTAATGGCTGCAACCTTCGCGGATTGTACCTTCTGCTTCGCTTTAGCATCCGAGGCACTTGCCAGTAGAGGGGCGTACTTGTTCTCAATCTCTTGTAACTTATTATCGCGTCGCTTCTCGTAGGTAGGTCCGAAATAGGCCTTCTTCCATTCCGCTGAAGGGGCGATCCCTTTGGCTTCCCCTGGTAAATCCACGCCACTAATGACCCCTAGACCGAATTCGTTGCCAATCTGACGCATTGTTTCCGGACTCTTCTCAAAGGCACGACGGCCCATTACTTGAAAATAAATATTAGAGGACTTGGCCAGTGCACGAGAAAGATTGACTTGTCCGAAATAATTCCCGCCCCATTCTGCTATACCTCCGGCCGATAAGATAGATAATTTATCATCGACCCGCTCCTGCGGTGTTGTTAATCCTAGTTGTAAGGAAGCCATTGCTGTCACCATTTTATAAACCGAACCAGGAGCGTAGGTCCCTGACAACGCCCGGTTAAGGGACGCAGCATGATTGGCTTGTTGGGGTTCTTGAGGCCAATATTTATCTCTGATTGCCGTAGTAATGTTGCCTGTCAATTCATTGGGATCCATTCCAGGTCGAGAAGCCATGGCTAGAATCTTTCCTGTATTCACATCGATCAGCACGGCAGCCCCGGCACGAGCGCTTGGATTCGTCTTTTGGATGATCGCTATCCGCTCATCGAGTGTATCTTCCACGACCTTTTGCAACTCAGCATCAATCGTTAATTGGACAGTCTTACCCGCGATGGGTGGTTGAATGATCTCCTTGGAAACTGGGCGGGCGCCATTGTCTACCTCGACTTGTTGAACCCCTTCAATCCCACGCAACCAAAAGTCATACGATTTTTCAACCCCAACCTTGCCGACCATATCTCCCTGTGCGTACTCAAAACCTGCATTTTGTGCATTCTCATTCTGATTGAACTGCCCAAGCTCCTCAGACGCTATCTCGCGGACATACCCTAGGAAGTGACCAGCTAGAACTTTCTCTGGATAATCACGAACTGGAATCGCCTCCACACTCACACCCGGAAGTTCATCCTGATGCTCAGCGATACTGGCTTGGAGTTCTTTAGGAACATTATTAAGAATCGTAACTGGGCGATAACGTTCCCACTGATGATTCTG
>JUEG02001289.1_pt1 | contig 9901 bp, 7 predicted proteins | sample 432341 | NCBI WGS metagenome assembly JUEG02 (sample SAMN02953476, study PRJNA257561) | rock porewater metagenome | biome: terrestrial; feature: Opalinus Clay rock; material: porewater; isolation source: Opalinus Clay rock BIC-A1 borehole | place: Switzerland: Mt Terri URL, St-Ursanne ...
TGGCGAAAAGGGACCACGTCCTGTGCTCCGTCCCGCCTACGCCAGAGCTTGAGGCGAAGTTTGGCTCTGCTCACGCAAAGGTCTTCACTTATTGTGAACGCCCCCCGTCTCTTATGGGTCAACGATGGGCTTGGTTACGGTAGGGATTACGCCGGCAAAATCTGCATCTTTGCTTGAAGGCGGAGATGTAAGCGGAGTAGGTTTTGTGCTCCGTCCCGCCTACGCCGGGGCTTGAGGCGAAGTTTGGCTCCGCTCAAGCAGAGGTCTTCACTTATCGTGAACGCACCTCGTTTCTTATGGGTCAACGCTGGGTTGGTTACGGTAGGGTGGTAGACTCGGGTCAAACGTCGGGCCTCGTTACGGGTGACACCACAAAATCTACATATATTCTGAGGCGAAGATGTCGGCGAAGTACGTCGTGAAGAAAGGAGATAAACGAATGGGTCAGGAATCAGCGGCCTTCTCAAAAAACAAAGAGCTTGGATATTCTCGGTGGCAACTTGTTCTGAAGCGGCTGCTTGACCTTTTAGTTGCCTTAGTTCTTCTGGTGATTATTTCTCCGTTGTGGCTTTTTATTGTCTTATGGATTCGGTCAGACTCAAAGGGGCCGGCAATTTTCGAGCAGAGGCGAGTCGGTCTTGGCGGAAGGCCTTATACAATTTATAAATTCCGTACCATGATCCAAAATGCAGAGGCCTTGATGAAGGACAGACTTGAAAATATAAAGGATCTGGAGAATTTCGTCTTTCAGGAAAAGGATGACCCGCGGATAACCAGAAGCGGTCGTTTTCTCAGAAAGACAAGTTTTGATGAGTTACCTCAACTTCTTAATATAATCATTGGTAATATGAGCTTGGTAGGTCCTCGCCCAGAGGTACCGGAGCTTGTAAAGCTCTATACACCTGATCAGCTTAAGCGACTTAATGTCTTGCCAGGGGTTACAGGATTAGCCCAAGTCAATGGACGAAGTGAGCTGACCTTAGGGGAGACCATGACGTATGACTTAGAGTATGTCCGTGTTTGGAGTTTCTGGTTAGACCTGAAAATCCTCTGGAAAACAATCTTCGTAGTCTTCACGGGCAAAGGGGCCGTTTAGGAAAGAGGAGGCACAATTGTGATTAGAGAAAAAATCCTTGAGATTCTTACCGATATTTGTGGTACGGATGAGATAAAAAAGAACCCGGATCTCGAATTATTCAAGAGCGGGTGGCTTGATTCTTTTGGAATTATTGAATTATTTGTGGCGATTCACGAGCAACTCGAGATTGAGGTGGCTCCAACAGAAATGGAACGTGAGGAATGGGAAACCGCCAATAAGATTATTGCATACTTAGAGGAGCGTAAGGCTTAATGATCATTCGATACTTAGGGCCAATGTTAACGGCGGTTGTCCTGTTTTCGATGACAATATTTTGGATGGGTCCGCTTAACGAAAAGGTTGTGGGCCATTTTTGGCTTAAACCTGGCGTTACTCAAACCATTGGGGGGTCACAGACTCCTGTGTCTTTTCAGGGAATGATCCTACAGGAAAAGGCTCTGAAATCACCGGATATACTACCGCTCTATGGGTCTTCGGAATTTTCGGCTGTGTCGGAGTTTCATCCGTCTGCTATTTTTGCGGGAAAACCCACCGGGTTTACCCCTTTTTTGGTGGGAAGAGGCGGAACTCAGAGTATTATCCATGCCTTAAATATGGCGGCACTGGGAGACTCTCTGAAGGATAAGAAGGTCGCCATCATTTTGTCAGCTCAGTGGTTTGCTCCGGAGGGGATTTCTCCAGATTACTTTAAGCAAAATTTTTCTCCGCTCCATGCTTATCGAATGATTGATAATTCCTCGTTGTCAGCACAGACTAAAACTCAGCTGATCAACCGACTCTTGGCCTTTCCAGTTGCGTTTAAAGAAGAGCCTACTCTGCGTGCTTTGCTTATCCAGCATGCAGTTCCAGGTCAGAAGAGAAGTATCCAGAATGTACGTTTAGAGGCTAAGGGCAGAATCGAAATGGCAGCGCTTGAAATCGTTGATTCAGCCAAAACCATCAGCTATTCTAGACTCCTCAGCCCAGTAAGTATTGCAACAAATGCTACAATGACCGCAAAAGAGCTTCCTCCTTGGCAAAACCTGAGAGATATGGCAGCTCAAAAAGGTAAAGCAGCATCCCAAAATAATCAGTTTGGAATTTTAGAGGAGTATTATTCTAAATATATTAAACCTAATCTGGCCAATCACCGGGGTTCAGCCTCTAATGGGGCCTTTTATCCGTCTCCCGAATATCGAGACCTAGAACTCTTAATGCAAATACTCCAAGAGTCTAAAGCTAAGCCGATGTTTATAATAGTGCCGGTTAATGGGACTTGGTATGACTATACAAGATTTCCAGGTGAGGAACGCCAAGGTTATTATGCTCGAATTGAGAAGATGATTAAGGACAGAGGCTTTGTGGTTGCGAATTTCGGAGCGCATGAATATGATCCCTACTTTTTGCAGGATACTATGCATTTGGGATGGAAAGGATGGGTGAACGTCGATGAGGCGCTGGACCGCTTTTATCATGAAGGGACCTAAGGAATGGAATCCTACCCTGATCTGGTTTGGTCGAATCTCCTATTACTACCTCATCCTGCTGGCTTTATTTTTGCTCTATTTCGTACAGCAGGAGCAGACCGCTGCTCCGTTTATTTACAATAACTTTTAGGCAAATGGGGAATGTGTTTTATGCTAAGTGAAAAAATTCATGATTGGGCTACAATTTGCCCCGAACGGGTAGCACATCGACACGCTGAGAACGTGATTACCTATGCTTCCTTAGAAAGCAGGTCAAATTCTGCGGCACTTTGGCTTCATGAACTGAGCCTTGCTCAGGGTATAGCCCGTCAAACCCCCGTTGTCGTGTTCGGACATAAAGAAAATGAAATGCTGGTCTTATTTCTTGCTTGTATTAAAGCGGGCCATCCCTATATACCCGTGGATTCATCCGTGCCGACGGAACGTCTTCGGCAAATCATTGAGGCGTCCGACGCGCGGATTGTCCTTTCGCCTCAGCGTGTTCCTGAAGGGATTGACTCTGCTCAGGTCATCGTCAAAGATTTGATTTCACTAGACGGTAACGACAGTATCCTAAATGGATATCAGTTGGAAGTACCCCCCGCCGCTTGGCAGGTGCAGCTGGATGAAGTGTACTATATTATCTACACCTCTGGCAGTACGGGTGTGCCTAAAGGCGTCCAAATTACGTTGCGAGCCCTAGAGAGTTTTCTCAATTGGGTTAACCCAACCTACCAACCCGAGGAAAAAAACGAAGTCTTTCTCAATCAGGCTCCATTTTCCTTTGATCTTTCCGTGATGGATTTATATATGTCCTTAAGCACGGGAGGGACCCTTTGGAGCGTCGACAAGGACCAAATCGCTAACCCCAAAGAGCTCTTCGCCTCATTTGCCGATTCTGGGGTCAGTTTTTGGGTATCAACCCCTTCGTTTGCTGAAGTATGTTTGATGGATCCCAGTTTTAACGATACTCTCTTGCCGCAGATCAAGCGGTTCCTCTTCTGCGGTGAAATACTAACCCATGATTGTGCCTCCAAACTCACCCAGCGATTTCCACGAGCTAAAGTAGAAAATCTCTATGGCCCGACAGAGGCCACGGTGGCGGTGACAACTCTGACGATTACCCAGGACATTCTGAGTGCGTATAATCCACTTCCCGTGGGAAGGGTTAAACCAGATGGTCTGCTCTTAATCTGCGACACGGATCAACTCAGCTCAAGCATCACCTTAGGAGAGGGGAGTTTGCCCCACAGACCGGAGGTGCTGCCAGAGGGAGAAGCGGGGGAATTGATTATCGCGGGTCCCAATGTCAGTGTCGGTTACCTTAATAATCCGGAGCAGACGACAAAGGCTTTTTTTAGCTGGCAAGAACAAGGTGTGACCTGGAATGCTTACCGAACTGGGGATGCTGGGCTGTTTAAGGAAGGACTTCTCTTTTACCAAGGTAGATTAGATTTTCAGATTAAACTCCATGGCTACCGGATCGAATTAGGAGAAATCGAGGAAAATCTTAGACGTATTTCGATGGTCGACAATGCTGTGGTGCTACCCATCGAACGCCGTGGTAAAGTCCAGTATTTGCAGGCCTTTATCACAGTGGCTAAGCCAGTGGAGGATGAATTTCAGGCAGTTCTCGCCTTGCGCGAGGAGTTGCGCGAACGCTTGCCGGATTATATGATCCCGCGCCGGTTTAAATTCCTTGAGAAAATGCCCATGACACCCAATGGTAAGGTTGACCGACGTGCTTTATTAGGAGGGCTTTAATGACTCCGTACGAGAACTTTTCTTACTTTTTTTATTTACTAATTCCTGTAGTACCAGCAATGTTGCTCGGGATCCTCGGATTTACAGGCAGAGTTCGAGCCACTTGGGTCTTGCTGTCTACGCTGGGGATGCTTCTCTTAATCGCGCGTCCGATGGGCGTGCTTTATCAGATTGCGGGCTATCTCGTATTTCAATGGATCGTTGTCCGCCTTTATTTGGCCTACAGGACCAGACCACTTGGGGAAAATCGGACCAGTGTCTTTTACCTGGTGATTTTTTTATCGATTCTGCCGTTGGTGGGTGTTAAGTTAAATCCCAGTATTATTGCTCTCGGATTTTGGCAAACTGTGATCGGTTTTATAGGGATCTCCTATTTAACATTCCGTACGGTAGGGATCAATATCGAAATTCGGGATGGGTTGATCAAGGACGTCCGGCTACTTGACTATATTAGCTTTGTCCTCTTTTTTCCTACCCTGTCCTCCGGTCCCATCGACCGCTATCGACGGTTCGTCGGGGATCTCGATAAAACCCTCACCCGTCGAGAGTACGGAGCAATGGCTGCCCAAGGATTGGATTTCATATTCCGGGGCTTTCTGTATAAATTTATTATTGCGTATCTGATTAATAAGTATTGGCTGGACCCGCTAAACGACGCCTTTGGCTTCCTGCCGACAGTGCAATACATGTACGCCTATAGTTTCTATCTCTTCTTTGACTTTGCTGGATACAGCGCGTTTGCGATCGGTGTCAGCTATCTCCTAGGTATTAAAACCCCCCAAAACTTTAACAAACCGTTCATTGCTAAGAATATTAAGGATTTCTGGAACCGTTGGCATATTTCATTATCCTTTTGGTTCCGGGATTACATCTACATGCGCTTTGTGCTCGATTCAGCCAAGAAAAAGCGCTTTAAAAACCGTTACACAGCCCCCTATGTGGGTTACTTCCTGCTTTTCGGAATCATGGGCATCTGGCACGGAACTCAGCTCCAATATATCCTCTATGGGCTCTATCACGCCGGACTTATGATTAGCTTTGATTTCCTGGATCGCAAGAATAGAACCTGGAAGTTTTGGGGAACTGGTGCGGTGTGGGATCTACTCGCGATCTTTGTGACCTTCCATTTTGTGATGTTTGGTTTCTTGATCTTTTCAGGCCGACTTCTATGATCAATAAACAATCTACGGAACAATTAAAGGGAATTGCGATCAGTTTAGTTGTCTGCGGACATCTTTTTGTCACAAAGTTTATTGACAGTACGAACCCGGCGTTTAGTTATTTCGGAGCACAAGGGGTCGCGATTTTCTTAATTCTTTCGGGCTATGGCCTGACAAGCTCTTTTCTAGAGAAGGGGATGGATAAGAGCTTCCTCCTTCGGCGCCTACGCGCGGTGCTTCTTCCATATGCATTAGTAACCCTAGTATGGTTTATTTGGGATTATGTTAAGGGCCAGCTTTATCCAATGAAAACGATGGTGCTTTCCTTATTAGGCTTTGATTTTCAATTAACGATGGATGCGACAATGTGGTATATTTCCTTTATCATGATGTGGTACATAATTTATTATCTGATATTTAGTCTTAAGTTCCCTACGATTCTGAAAGTTGGGTTACTATTTGGGGTTGCCTATCTTTTCCGCTATCATTCTCAAATGAACATCACCGAACAAGTTTATTGGCAATGGGGCCTTCACGCATTCATGTTCCCACTCGGAGCACTTTTCGCCCTCCTTCGTCAGCCGCAGTTAAGCGAGAAAGCTGTGAACATTGGACTTGGTTTGATGGGGATTATGGGTCTGGGTACATATTTTATTAATCTTCCCAACAATGACCTAGGACTAGGGCCTTATATGCTCTCTAATTTTGGCTTCTCCGTAGTGATCATGGCTCTGATCATCATTTTGGAGCGGTACGGTTTTTATTCACGGCTACTTGGTTTTATTGGTTCAATTTCTTATGAGGTTTATTTATTGGAGGCCGTTTTTATGTACAAGTTCGGCCTGCCCTATCTTTTGCCCAATAAAGTGCTCTCCTTATTCCTATATTTTTTAGTCTTGGTGGGATCGAGCCTAGTGCTCAAAAAGCTCATCATAGTTTTGCTGGAGCTGTTTTCACGTAGTTCAGGAACGAATCGGAAAGACGATCCAGGACAAGGGCTTTCAGCTCAGGCCTAGTCATATCTTTAACTTAACTTAAGTTGAACGAGTTTTCTATGCCCTTTGGCCTCGCTAGTCAACATATTTGTTGATCTAGGGAGGCCAGTGCAATTTTCTGGCGGTCGATTATTAGATTTTGGGCAGGAACTCTCTCCTTTAGTGTCGAATAAGTCGTGGATGTAGTCTATGACCTAGGGTGCAGAAAGGAAGGGGTAGGAAGTATGAGGAAACACTACTGCAGGAAAATAATGGCAGTAATTATCATGGGGCTCTTTATGATTCAGCTAATCCCGGCCAGACCGGTCATGGCGGCAGCAGTTGATAACCCAGCTTATTACGCGGAGATTAGTAAGAAACTGGAGGATGCGGCCAATAAGTATAATATCCCGCCCGTACTCCTGAAAGCCGTTGCCTGGATGGAGAGCGGATGGAAGCAATATGAGCTGGATCCCATAACTGGACAACCGTTAACAGATCAACCCTTGATCGGGTATGACGGTATAGGAATTGGGATTATGCAGATTTCTTCTTATATTCCCTCGGATACAGCAATTCTCGATAGACTAAAATACGATATCGATTACAATATTGAAGTCGGTTGTCAGATGCTCAACCAAAAATGGCGAGCGAATCCCAAGATCGGAGATGGGGATCGCAACGTTTTAGAAAACTGGTACTTTGCTGTCTGGGCCTATAATAGTTGGGCGCCAAGGAATAACCCCAATTATCTGACTGGAAAAACCTCCTATCAGGATTCGGTCTATAGTCTTATGGGACAGAAATACAATAGCGCCATTACGTTTGTCCCAGGAGCCACTAAAATTCCGAAAACCCTTTTACCCCCAGTAAATCCTCCCAGCCTTGCCAGTCGGTGGAGTACACCAACTCCGACACATGCAGGGGACCTGGTGATTGACGCTAATCTACTGATTTCATCCGGCGGGGGACCTGGTATCGATGCCGCGAACGGGGATTACTGGTTCAATTATGCTCGTTGGAGTTCATATTATGCCTTAGGATTTTACATAACAGCTTATAATAGCCCTGTGGTAATAGATAAGGCGACAGTCGCGCAGAAAATCCTAAATTCCTATGCTAAACTCTTAGCTGAAGCGGAGGATTTGGTCCTTGAGAAAAAAGATACCTCGTACGCGACTGCAGCTAAATTCTATTGGACTATTCTTCAAGGACCAAGTATGGATGCAGAGATCACTGAGCGGGCCAGACTTGGTCATGATAGTGCAATAAGTAAGCTCTTGACTGAAGCAAATAAGTTGGTAAGCCAAGGAACTGGCCTCTCCCTCACGAGCGCCATTCAAGATTATATCATCGTTCTGCAGCAACCAAGCCTAGATACTGCTAAGATTGAACAGGCGACAACTGGCTTGCTTAGTTCTTATGGCAAACTCTTAACGGTAGCGGATCAATTAGCCCTCGAAGGGACAGATTCCTCCAACACGAGTGCAGCCAAATACTATTTAACGGTGCTCCAGGCGCCGGGCTTAGACTCAAGCCTCACTGAACGGGCTAAAATTGGCTACGAAAAAACGAATACTCTAGCGCCAACGCCAACGCCGATACCAACACCAATACCTACTCCAACTCCGATCCCGGTACCAACGCCTCAACCAGCGAATGTGACGATCACTCGTCTAGCGGGGATGCGGGCAGAAGATACGGCGATCCAGATATCTAAAGAGGGGTGGGCAAACAACTCTGCCCCGGTTGTACTTCTTGCCCGAGTGGACCGCTTCCAAGATGCTTTAGCGGCTGCCCCATTAGCTAAGAAGCTGAATGCACCGTTGTTACTGACAGCACCTAATCAACTTGAAGACGCTGTCTTACAGGAAATTAAACGCCTAGGGACAGGTGGCAAAGTCTATGTTATCGGTGGAACAGGCGCGATCAGCCCGAAGGTGACGGATGCGCTTACAGCAGCAAATATCACGGTCGAGCGGATTGCTGGGAATACGGCTGCCGATACCGCAGTTGAAATTGCCCGGAAGATCGGACCCAGCACTCGAGTGATCCTAGCTTCTAGTACAAGTTTTCCGGACGCCTTATCTGCATCTGCCCCGGCAGCAGCTCTGGGGATTCCGATCCTATTGACAGAACAGGGAACCTTACCCGAATCTACGATACAGCTATTGAAAGAATTCAAGGTGACAAAGACCATTATCGTGGGAGGAAAATTTGCAGTATCCGATACCTTTGACAGCAAGGGCGGCGCGTTGGTAGGCTATGGCCCTGAACGCTTGGCTGGGAATACAAAATATGATACGATGTTAAAAATTGTAAAGTATTTTAACCAAGATCCCAAATCAATCGTTATTGCCACTGGGGAGAACTTCCCAGATGGTTTATCGGGTGGTGCTTTTGCCTCGCTGAGTGGGAGTCCCATGCTCTTAGTCCCAACCGAAGGCCTCAATGAGGATACTCAAGCCTTCTTAAACAGCTTGGGCGGCAAGACCGCCAAAACATATATTTTGGGGGGAACTGGGGTAATATGTGCTGATAACGAGAAACTTATTAGGGATATATTGACTCAGTAGCATTATATAACTGTAGAGGACTGACGTCAGTGGATAAATTTAGTCATAATAAAACATCGGGCTTTGAGCCACTTGCAATAGACTCCGCGCCAAGAAAAGGGCTTTGGATTACGGGACTCTTATTCCTGATCGCCTTAAGTATCCAAGTTCTCTATATTAAATCGTATAGTGTTGGTTACTTCGTTTCACCCGATGGATTACACTACTCCAACATTGCTGAGAATTTTCTGCTGGGCAATGGACTCGTCAATACAGAGAATTTTGAACAAGCGGCTGACGGTGTTGTGCGCGCAGTTACCCTAACCCGAGAGTATATAGTTGGACCGGTCTATCCTTTGCTCCTAGCCTTAATCTATGGGATATTTGGCTTAGTGAGTTATGGTATGGTCATCCTTGTTCTACACTCTCTGCTCGGTGCAGTGAGTGCAGTGCTAGCCTATAAGACCGGGGAACTTTTGTTTGGCAAGAGGTATGCCTGGATCCCTTATGGGTTGACTCTAGGCTACCCATTGTTTGCGTACTGGGGAATGTACGTCCTTACAGAGGTGACCTATGTTTTTACAATCACACTTTTCCTGTATCTTATGGCGCGCTATGCAAACGAAGCCAGACAGCCAAAAATCAAAACACTACTTTGCTTAGGAGTGGCTATCGGACTCTCCAATCTCGTTCGACCCTTGCTGTTGCTTTATTTCCCTGTTTTGGGAATGTGGATCTTGTGGATGCATCGCGGACATTTAAAAAGGGCCCTGCGAGATTTTGGCATTATCGTTATGATCACGGTTGTGGTCATGAGTCCATGGTGGATCCGTAACGCGATTAAATATCAGCAGTTTATTCCTGTGTCCAACTATGGTTCCTATGAATTTTACTTAGGGAATAA
>JUEG02000949.1_pt1 | contig 9890 bp, 5 predicted proteins | sample 432341 | NCBI WGS metagenome assembly JUEG02 (sample SAMN02953476, study PRJNA257561) | rock porewater metagenome | biome: terrestrial; feature: Opalinus Clay rock; material: porewater; isolation source: Opalinus Clay rock BIC-A1 borehole | place: Switzerland: Mt Terri URL, St-Ursanne ...
GGCCTCGGCCCGCGCCATGGCGGCGGCGGCCTCGGCGGCGGACTGCTGAGCCTCGGCCTGGTCGTCTATCCGCTCGACGAGCCTGTCGCCGAGAACGACCGCTTGGCGGAGGCCGGTGTCCTCCATGCCGCGGTCGCCGATGTCCGCGGCGAGCGCCTGGGAGGTGATGGAGGCCACGACGCCTCCGGTGGCCAGCGTGGCTATGCCGGCGACGTTCGCGCCGGAACGGCTCAGACGACTGGAGCGACGGTGCTTCCCGGCGGGACGGGTCAACGCCATGGGTGCGGCTGTCCTTTCCTTCCTTCTCGCCTACCGGGTTAGCTGACGGGTTCGGAGCAGGAAGGTCTCCTACGGGCACCTCGGGAGAGGTGTCCGATTCACCCCAGGGACTTGATGGGCCCCTCCGGCGCCGCGGGCGGCGAAAGAGGGTGGGTCCCCGGCTCCCCCTGGCTCGCGCCAGTGGGACTCGGCGATGGCTGCCCGGTGCCGCGGGTTTGCGGCGCGTACTCGGCCGGACAACCGGACCGACGCTAAGTGACGGCCACGCAATCGCCAAACAAATCGGGCTTTTTGTTGTGTTCCCCACAGGAAAGCAGGCAGCCTGCCCCGCAAAGCGGACAAACGCGAGCACCCCGGCGCCTCGGAAGGCACCGGGGTGCATCTTGTCCCGTTTCGCGCAGGTGTACGGGCCGCCGCAGGGACGGCCGTACGGTGAACAGCCGTCAACCAGCCGGAGTCGGAGCGCGGGTGACGGGCACTCGGCCGGAAGACGCACCGGTACCCGGGAGACCGAGCACCGGACCGCGTGCGCGGAAGCCGGCGCCGGAACCCGGCGCAGGAAGCCCGCCCGGCTCCGGCGTCACCCGGGCCGGAAGCCGGAAAGCTCGCCCCGGGACCGGCCGTCGCCCACAGCCCGCAAGCCCGCCGGTGACGGCGGATCAGCCGCTGACCACCTTCACCTCTCCGATGCCGAGCTCCCTGACCGGCTCCTCGATCACCGAGGCGTCACCGACGAGCACCGTCACCAGGTGGTCGACCGGGAAGGCGCTGACGGCGGCGGCGGTGGCCTCCACCGTGCCCGTCTCGGCGAGCCGCGAGTACAACTGCGCCTGGAAGTCGTCCGGCAGCTGCTGCTCGACCTGGTCGGCCAGCGTCCCCGCGACGGCCGCCGCGGTCTCGTACTTGAGCGGGGCGACGCCGACGAGGTTCTGCACGGCCACATCCCGCTCGTCGTCCGTCAGGCCGCCGGCGGCGAGGGTGCGCAGCACCTGCCAGGCGTCCTCCAGGGCCGGGCCGGTGACCTCGGTGGCCACCGAGCCGCTGATGGCCAGCAGCGAGGCCCCGGTGCCCTCCGCGGTGGAGCGCAGGACCTGGCCGAACGCCCGTACCCCGTAGGTGTAGCCCTTCTCCTCGCGCAGCACCCGGTCGAGCCGGGAGGTGAGGGTGCCGCCGAGGCAGTAGACGCCCAGGACCTGAGCGGCCCAGACGCGGTCGTGCCGGTCCGGGCCGATGCGGCCGATCAGCAGCTGGGTCTGCACCGCTCCGGGGCGGTCGACGATGACGACACGGCCGGTGTCGTCCCCCGTGACGGCCGGTACGGGACGCGGCTCGACGGTGCCGCCCGTCCAGGCGCCCAGGGTGTCGGCGAGCACCTCGGCGAGCGCGATGCCGGTGAATGCGCCGACGACGACGACGGTGGCGGTCGCGGGCCGGACGTGGGCCTCGTAGAACGCGCGGACGGCCGCGCCATCGATCCGCTCGACCGTCTCCTCGGTGCCCTGCCGGGGCCGGGAGATCCGGGCGTCCGCGGGGAACAGCTCCCTGAAGAGCTCCTGCGCCGCGCGGCGGGCCGGGTTGGCCTGCTCGTGCGGGATCTCGTCGAGGCGGTTGCGGACCAGTCGCTCGATCTCGCTGTCGGGGAAGGCCGGTGCCCGCAGCGCGTCGGCGAGCAGGGCCATCGCCTTGGCCAGCCGGGAGGCCGGGACCTCCAGGGAGACCCGGATGCCCGGGTGGTCGGCGTGCGCGTCGAGGGTGGCGCCGCAGCGCTCCAGCTCTGCGGCGAACTCCTCGGCGGTGTGCTTGTCCGTGCCCTCGGAGAGGGCGCGCGCCATGATCGTGGCGATGCCGTCGATGCCCTCCGGCTCCGTGTCGAGCGGTGCGTCGAGATTGACCTCGACCGCGACGACCTGCTGGCCCGGGCGGTGGCAGTGCAGCACCGTCAGCCCGTTGGGCAGAGTGTCGCGCTCGGGCGCGGGGAAGGCCCACGGCGTGGGCTCACCGGCCTCCGGCTGCGGATGGAACGTCATGGTCGTGCCGGCGTCGCTCACTGGGCCGCCGCCTCCTTCTCGTCGGTGCCGTCGGTGCCGTCGGTGCCGTCCGTGCTGTCACTGCCCTCAGCGGCCCCGCCGGAAGCGCCCTCAGGTGCTTCCGCCCCGGACTCGGGATCGGTCGGCTCGTACACAAGGACCGCGCGGTTGTCCGGGCGCAGCCGGTCGGCCGCCACCGCACGCACCTCCTCGGCGGTGATGTCCAGGATCCGCTGCACGGCGGTCAGCGCCAGCTGCGGATCGCCGAAGAGGACGGCGTACCGGCAGAGCTGGTCCGCGCGGCCGCCGACAGTGGCGAGCTGGTCCAGCCACTCGCGCTCGAGCTGCGCCTGGGCGCGCTCCATCTCCTCCGCGGTCGGCCCCTCCTCGGCGAAGCGGGCGAGCTCGTCGTCCACCGCGGCCTCGATGTCGGGCACCTCGACGCCGAAGGACGCCTTGACGTCCAGCCAGCCGAGAGACGGGGCGCCGGCCAGCCGCAGCAGGCCGAAGCCGGCCCCGACGGCACTGCGATCGTGCCGCACCAGCCGGTTGTGCAGCCGGGACGACTCGCCGCCGCCGAGCACGGTGAGCGCCAGGTCGGCCGCGTCCGCGGCGCGGCTGCCGTCCTCAGGAAGGCGGTAGGCGGCCATCAGGGCACGGGCGGGGACCTCTTCGCGGACCACCTCGCGCAGCTGCTCGCCGACCCGGCCGGGCAGCGCGCCGTCGCGCGGGGGCTGCTTGCCGTCGTGGGTGGGGATCGTGCCGAAGTACTTCTCGATCCAGGCGAGGGTCCGCTCCGGGTCGATGTCACCGGCGACCGCGAGGACGGCGTTGTTGGGCGCGTAGTACGTACGGAAGAAGTTCCGCGCGTCCTCCAGGGAGGCGGCGTCCAGGTCGGCCATCGAGCCGATCGGGGTGTGGTGGTACGGGTGGCCCTCGGGATAGGCCATGGCGGTCAGCTTCTCGAACGCCGTGCCGTAGGGGACGTTGTCGTAGCGCTGGCGGCGCTCGTTCTTGACGACGTCGCGCTGGTTCTCCATGCTCTCGTCGTCGAGCGCGGAGAGCAGACTGCCCATCCGGTCGGCCTCCAGCCAGAGCGCGAGCTCCAGCTGGTGGGCGGGCATGGTCTCGAAGTAGTTGGTCCGCTCGAAGCTGGTGGTGCCGTTGAGCGAGCCGCCGGCGCCCTGCACCAGCTCGAAGTGGCCGTTGCCCTTGACGCTCGCCGAGCCCTGGAACATCAGGTGTTCGAAGAGGTGGGCCAGGCCGGTGCGGCCCTTGACCTCGTGGCGCGAGCCGACGTCGTACCAGAGACAGACCGCGGCCACCGGGGTCAGATGGTCCTCGGAGAGCACCACGCGCAGGCCGTTGGCCAGCCGGTGCTCGGTCGCTGTCAGGCCGCCGGAGCCGGCCTGTTGCGTGGCCGTGTGACCCATGGGATGTACGTCCCTTCGATCGCGGATGAAGAAGCACGGGAGGTGAGTCCTGCCACTGTATGCAAGCGCGCCGACACCTGGCGAAGTTCCCGTACCGTGCGGTTCGGACGGGTCGTGGATCGCGCTGTCCGTGCCGGGGTCCACAATGGTCCGCGTCACAACCCAAGCTGAGCGAAGTTCTAAGGAGCAGCAGCCGCGATGGCCCGCCGCAGTACGAAGACCCCGCCTCCGGAGCCCTTCGAGGAGCGCATCCTCGACATCGACGTCGTCGACGAGATGCAGGGCTCCTTCCTGGAGTACGCCTACTCGGTCATCTACTCGCGCGCGCTGCCCGACGCCCGCGACGGTATGAAGCCGGTGCACCGGCGCATCGTCTACCAGATGAACGAGATGGGCCTGCGCCCGGACCGCAGCTATGTGAAGTGCGCCCGTGTCGTCGGCGAGGTGATGGGCAAGCTCCACCCGCACGGCGACGCCTCGATCTACGACGCGCTGGTGCGGATGGCGCAGCCCTTCTCCATGCGCCTCCCGCTGGTGGACGGCCACGGCAACTTCGGTTCGCTGGGCAACGACGACCCGCCGGCCGCCATGCGGTACACCGAGTGCCGGATGGCCGCGGCGACCTCCCTGATGACGGAGTCGATCGACGAGGACACCGTCGACTTCGGCCCCAACTACGACGGCCAGGAGCAGGAGCCGGTGACCCTGCCGGCCGCGTATCCGAACCTCCTGGTGAACGGCGCCTCGGGCATCGCCGTCGGCATGGCGACGAACATGCCGCCGCACAACCTCGGCGAGGTGATCGCCGCCGCCCGGCACCTGATCAAGCACCCGGGCGCCGACCTGGCGACGCTGATGCGCTTCGTGCCCGGCCCCGACCTGCCGACCGGCGGCCGTATCGCCGGGCTCAAGGGCGTCCGGGACGCGTACGAGACCGGCCGCGGCACCTTCAAGATCCGGGCGACGGCGGTCGTCGAGGATGTGACGCCGCGCCGCAAGGGCCTGGTCGTCACGGAACTGCCGTTCACGGTGGGCCCGGAGAAGGTCATCGCCAAGATCAAGGACCTGGTGGGCTCGAAGAAGCTCCAGGGCATCGCGGACGTCAAGGACCTGACCGACCGGGCGCACGGCCTGCGGCTGGTCATCGAGATCAAGAACGGCTTCAACCCCGAGGCGGTGCTGGAGCAGCTCTACAAGCTCACCCCGATGGAGGAGTCCTTCGGCATCAACAACGTCGCGCTGGTGGACGGCCAGCCGCTGACGCTGGGGCTCAAGGAGCTGCTGGAGGTCTATCTCGACCACCGCTTCGAGGTGGTCCGGCGGCGGAGCGAGTTCCGCCGCACCAAGCGCCGGAACCGGCTGCATCTGGTCGAGGGCCTGCTCGTCGCGCTGATCGACATCGACGAGGTCATCAGAATCATCCGGTCGAGTGAGAACTCCGCCGAGGCGAAGCAGTCCTTGATGGCGCACTTCTCGCTGAGCGAGATCCAGACGCAGTACATCCTCGACACGCCGCTGCGCCGGCTGACGAAGTTCGACCGGCTCGAGCTGGAGTCGGAGCGGGACCGGCTCAACACCGAGATCGAGGAGCTGACCCGGATCCTCGACTCCGACGCCGAGCTGCGGAAGCTGGTGTCGTCGGAGCTGGCCTCAGTGGCGAAGAAGTTCGGCACCGACCGGCGCACGGTGCTGCTGGAGTCCGCGGACGCCCCGGTGACCGCGGTCCCGCTGGAGGTGGCGGACGACCCGTGCCGGGTGCTGCTGTCCTCCACCGGCCTGCTGGCCCGTACGGCCAACGGCGAGCCGCTCGATGGCGGATCGACCAAGCGCGTCAAGCACGACGTGATCGTGTCCGCCGTGCCGGCGACGGCCCGGGCGCAGATCGGCGCGGTGACGTCGGCGGGGCGGCTGCTGCGGCTCCAGGTGATCGACCTGCCGATGCTGCCGGACACCGCCTCGGCCCCGAACCTGGCGGGCGGCGCCCCGATCGCGGAGTTCCTTACCCTCGACGAGGGCGAGGACCTGATCTGTCTCACCACGCTCGACGAGAGCTCGCCCGGCCTGGCGATCGGCACCGAACAAGGCATCGTGAAACGCGTGGTGCCCGACTACCCGGCCCACAAGGACGAGCTGGAGGTCATCGGCCTCAAGGACGGTGACCGGGTCGTCGGCGCGGTGGAGCTGCGCACCGGCGAGGAGGACCTGGTCTTCATCACCGATGAGTCGCAGCTGCTGCGCTACCCGGCCGGGCAGGTCCGGCCGCAGGGGCGCGCGGCGGGCGGCATGGCGGGCATCAAGCCGGCCGACGGCGCCAAGGTGATCGCCTTCGCCGCGGTGGACCCGGCGGCCGACGCCGTGGTCTTCACGGTCGCCGGCGCCCGGGGCACGCTCGACGACTCCGTGCAGCAGACGGCCAAGCTGACGCCCTTCGACCAGTATCCGCGCAAGGGGCGGGCGACGGGCGGGGTGCGCTGCCAGCGCTTCCTCAAGGGCGAGGACTGCCTAATCTTCGCCTGGGCGGGTCCCGCACCGGCCCGGGCGGCGACGCGTACGGGAGCTCCGGTGGAGCTTCCGGAGCCGGATCCGCGCCGCGACGGTTCCGGGCTGCCGCTCAATACGCCGGTCGCGGCGGTCGCCGGGCCCGCATAGCCCGGCCGCCGCTGCCCGTCAGGGGCGCGCGTACCGCAGGACGCACCACATGCTGGGGTCGTCACCGGCGTCCTGCGGCGCGGCCGCCGTCCGGCAGGCCCGCAGCTCCTTCGACAGTGTCCCGGCCTCGACGCCGGTGCCGATCAGCACGAGCCGGGTGGCCCGCTGTTCGCCCCGCTTCCAGGGCGCGGGGTGGAAGCGCAGGAAGCTGCCGACCGCGTGCACGGCGTACTTCTGCCGGTGGCCGTCGCCGGCGAAGTGCACGTACCCCTTGATCCGGTAGAGCCCGTCCGGTCTGCTGTCGAGGAAGTCCATCAGCCGTCGCGGGCTCATGGGCTCCTCCGAGGTGAATTCGACGCTGTCGTAGGCGGCGTGCAGATGACGGCTGTGGTCCTCGCCGGCCCCGTGCCCGCCGCTGCCCTGCTGCTCATTGCAGCCCTGCTCGCCGGCCCCGTGCTCGTCGTCGTGGCGCAGGTCGTCGAAGGACAGCTGCCGCACCGCCTCCTCGCGCACCTCACGCACCCGCCGGTCGAAGAGCAGCTCGGGGTCGATACGGCCGTGCGACGCGGGGATCACCGGGGTGCCGGGGGCGAGTTTTGTGAGCGTGCCGAGGAGGTCCTGGCACGCCTCGTCGCCGATCCGGTCCGCCTTGTTGAGCACCACGAGGTCGGCGATGCCGACATGCCGGTCGAGTTCGGGGTGGGCGGCCCGGGTCCGGGAGAATTCCGCGGCGTCGACGACCTCCACGAGGCCGCCGTAGACGATGTGTTCGTTGTCGCTGGCCAGGATCATGCGGATGACCTCCGCCGGTTCGGCCAGTCCGCTCGCCTCGACCACGATGACGTCGATCCCGCCGCTGCCCCCGGCGGGGAGGCCCCGGCCCGCCGGGCGGGCGAGCCGGTCCAGGAATCCGTCCAACTCGCCGGCGTCGACCGCGCAGCACAGGCAGCCGTTGCCCAGCGAAACCATCGTGTCGACCTGGCCGGCGACGGCCATGGCGTCGATCTCGATGCTGCCGAAGTCGTTCACGATCGCGCCGATCCGGGTGGCCCCGCTGTTGCCCAGGAGGTGGTTGAGCAGAGTCGTCTTGCCCGACCCCAGGAAGCCCGCGAGCACGATCACCGGTATCCGCTGCCTGGCCATGGGGGCGTCTCCGTCCTCGGTCGGGGGTGACGTCCAGGATATGGGGCGCCCCGGACAGCCTGAAGCCGCCAGGGCAGGGGCGTGCGGAACCAAAGGGTCCGCACGTCCGCCGGACGACTCGCCCGGCCTGACCGACGCAAGAAGACGCGACATGGACTCATCGGGCGAAAGGCCAAGGCCGTGAAGTTACGGCTCCGGACGCTTTGGCAAGGGCGTTCTGATCTGCGGTGGGCACAGACGTGAGAAGCGGAGCCCCGGTAGAACTGGCAGTCGACCAAGACAGCCGTTCACAGCACCGGAGGCTCCGCTGTCCGATCAGTGTGTCATTACACGTGAAATCACGGTAGCCACGGGCCTGTTCGCCCCCGGCCACCTGGGGGAACTCACCCAGATCGTCCCGTTCGAGATGGTCGATGCGGCCCTGGCCGAGACCGGCGCTGTCCAGCAGCGCCTGCGGAAGATCCCCGCCCGGGTGGTGATCTATCTCCTGCTGGCCGCGGCCCTGTTCGAGGACTGCGGCTATCCGGCCGTCTGGCGCAAGCTGACCGCCGCACTGGAGGCGATACCGGTCGTGAAGATCACCGGCACAGCACTCTGGGATGCCCGCACCCGCCTCGGGGTGCGCCCCATGCGGGCCCTGTTCGACCTGCTGCGCGGACCGGCCACGGCGATCCGTACCAACGGCGCCCGTTGCAAGGGACTGCTGACCGTCGCGATCGACGGCACTTACCTCGACGTCCCCGACAGCCCGCTGCACCGGGCCCGTCCGGGCAAGAGCACCAACCAGTACGCGGCCTCCGGCTACCCGCAGATCTGCCTGACCGCGCTGGTGGCCTGCGGAACCCGGGCGGTCCTGGACGCCGCCTTCGGCCCCCGCTCCAGCAGCGAGACCGTCTACGGCCAGCGGCTGACGCGCTCCCTTCGCGCAGGAATGATCGTCCTGCTGGACCGGGGTTTCTCCTCCAACACCTTCCTGACCGCCGTCGCCGTCACGGAAGCCGCTTTTCTGGCGCGCGTCTCGGCCGCCCGCAAGCCGCCCGTCCTGGGCCGCTGCGACGACGGCTCCTACCTCTCGCGCTTCGGTGACACCGAGGTCCGCATCATCGAGTGCGAGATCACCATCACCACCAGCCAGGGCCGCCGGACCGGGCTCTACCGGCTGGCCACCAATCTCCTGCATCACCACCGCTATCCGGCATCCGACCTGGTCAGCCTCTATCACGAGCGATGGGAAGTGGAATCCGCCTACTTCGCGATCAAGAAGTCGATGCTCGGCCGCCGGGTCCTGCGCTCCAAAACCTGGGCCGGCATCGCTCAGGAGGTCTACGCCCTGCTGAGCGCCTACCAGATCCTGCGGATCGCGATCGCCGACGCCACCGAGGCCACCCCAGGAGCGGATCCGGACCGGGGCAGTTTCAGCGTCGCGCTCCAATCCGCCCGCGACCAGATCGTCCAGGCCATGGGTGTCATCGCCGACACCGTGATCGACCTCGTCGGAGCGATCGGCCGAGCCGTCCTGGAACAGCTCATGCCCGCCCGCCGCCTCCGCGTCAGCCCCCGAGCAGTGAAACGACCCCTGTCCCGATACGCATACAAAAGCCTCAGGGTCGACCGCCGGACCTACACGGCCACCATCAGCATCAACATCTTGACCCCGACGATCAGCCCGTAACTTCACGGCCTTGGGCGAAAGGCCCGTTCCCCGGCGCCTGTGGTGGCGGGTGGGGTACTTCGGTACTTCGGTACTTCCTCTTCGCCGGCCACGCCGTGAGCTTCGTCATGATCCGGGCGGCGTCACGCGACCACCGGTGAGCCCTTCCCCGGACGGCGGTCCCGGATCACTCAGGTTAGGCTCCCCTGTGTGAGCACGTGTGCGACCGCTTCCCGGAACCTGTCCGAACCACTGGCCGGGACAGCCGCTACCGCCCCGACCTGGCTACTGATCGAGCAGCCCGGTCCCTGGGGCGTCAAGGCCCTCACCGCGAGCCGTCTCGATCCGGCCGTCGGCCGGGCGCTGGAGGCGGCCGCCGGGGACAGCGGCGTACGGGTCGCCCTCATCCGCCGGCCGGGCCGGCACGCCGACTACGGCCCCGATGCCGAGCACCGCGTCTTCGCCGCACACACCCTGCCCGGCCGCTCCTGGGTCCGTACGGCGCTGGTCACGGATCCCGCGGAACTCCTCGGCCTGGACTTCGCCGCGCTCGGCGCCGGCCGCCACGGCGGTTTCGGGGCAGCACACGAGGGCGCGCCGCTCGCGCTGGTGTGCACCAACGGCAAGCGCGACCGCTGCTGCGCCCTGCGCGGCCGTCCGCTGGCCGCCGAGCTCGTGGCCGGCGGCGAGTCCACCTGGGAGGTCACT
>JUEG02000876.1_pt1 | contig 9867 bp, 7 predicted proteins | sample 432341 | NCBI WGS metagenome assembly JUEG02 (sample SAMN02953476, study PRJNA257561) | rock porewater metagenome | biome: terrestrial; feature: Opalinus Clay rock; material: porewater; isolation source: Opalinus Clay rock BIC-A1 borehole | place: Switzerland: Mt Terri URL, St-Ursanne ...
GCCGGGAGCAGGGCCGCGGCGGCGTCGGCGGCCGGGGTCTCCTGGGCGGTGCGGCCGCGGTCGGGCGCGGCCGAGGCGTCGGTCATGCCCTCGGAGAGGATGTTGAGCGCCAGCACGGTGATCAGGACGGCGAGGCCGGGGAAGAAGGTGGCCCACCAGCCGCCGGCCAGCATGATCTGCCGCCCGTAGGACAGGACGCTGCCCCAGCTGGGCTCGGGATCCTGCACGCCGGCGCCGATGAACGACAGGCTCGCCTCGAAGATGATGGCCTCCGCCACCAGGACGGTGGCGAAGACGAGCACCGGGGCGGCGCAGTTGATGGCGACGTGGCGCAGCACGATGTAGCCGCGCCGGGCACCGATCACCTTTTCCGCCGCGACGTAGTCCTCGCCGTACTGGGAGAGGACGTTGGCGCGGACGACCCGGGCCAGCGAGGGGACGTAGACGAAGGCGATGGTGGAGATGAGGACGGGGACGCTGGTGCCGAACACGGCGACCAGCACGGCCGCCAGGGCGATCGGCGGGAATGACATGACGACGTCGAGGGTCCGCATGACCGTCTCGTCGCCGAGCTTGCGCGAGGTGGCGGCGAGCGCGCCCAGCACCGCTCCGGCGACGACCGCGAGTCCGGTGGCGCCGAGGCCGATGAGGAGCGAGTAGCGGGATCCGTGCATGACGCGGGCGAACACGTCCCGCCCGGCCCGGTCGGTGCCGAACCAGTGCTCGGCGCCCGGCGGCTGGACGGGGACGCCGGTGGTGAGCGGGTCCTGGGTGAACATCGGGGCGAACACGGCACCGAGGACGATGACGAGCAGCACGCCCAGCGCGACGCGGGAGACCGGCGGGAGCGCCCTGAAGTGCCGGCCCGGCCGGGACAGCTTCGCCACCATGGCCGAAGTGCCTGCAAGGGAGAGGGGCATGTGTCACACCGTCCTGATGCGCGGGTTGACCAGCAGGTAGAGCAGGTCGACGATGACGTTGACGACGAGGAACGCGATGGCGATGGTCAGGACGGTCCCCTGGACGAGTGCGACGTCGCCGCCGGTGACGCCCTCGAGGATCAGCTTGCCCATGCCGGGCAGGTCGAAGATCGCTTCGATGACCACCGCGCCGCTGAGCAGGTAGCCGACCTTGATGCCCAGCACCGTCAGCGGCGTGACCAGCGCGTTGCGCAGCACCGAGCGGATGACCAGGGACTGCGGGAGGCCGCTGCCCTTGGCCGTACGGACGTAGTCGCGGTCCAGCTCGGCGACCATCGAGGTACGGATCAGCCGGGCGAGCGAGGCGGCCACGGGGACGGCCAGGGAGATCGCCGGCAGCGCCATGGTGTGCAGCCAGCCGGTGACGGAGTCCGCGGGGTTGGTGTACCCGCCGGCCGGGAAGAGCGGGGTGGTCAGCGCGAACTGCTGGATGAGCAGGACACCGAGCCAGAACGAGGGGATCGCCACCCCCGCCATGGAGAGCACGCGGAAGACCTGGTCGGGCCAGCGGTCGCGGTACAGAGCGCCGAGGACGCCGGCCACGACCGCGATGAGCACGGCCAGGACCAGGCCGAGGACCGTCAGTTGCAGCGTGAGCGGGAAAGCGGCGACGATGCGGTCGGCGACCGGCTGGCTCGGCGGTACGGTCACGCCGAGGTCGAAGTGCACGAGCTGCTGCAGGAAGTGCGCGTAGCGCATGGGCAGCGGGTCGTCCAGGCCGTGGGCCGCGGCGAAGGCGGCGCGTGCCTCCGCCGAGGCGCTCTCCCCCAGCGCGTTGTACGCCGGGTCGGTCGGAGAGAACTGCATCACCACGAACACCAGCAGCGCGATGCCGAGGATCATCACCGGCATCATCGCGACGCGGCGCAACGCGAGCCGGAGGAAAGCAACCATCGTGAGGGATTCCTAGCAGTTGGTGGAGAGGTCCGGACCGGCCGCGGGGAGTGCTGCGCGGCATCGGCCGCCGGGGCGGCCCCCCGTGTCGGCGAGGGGTCTCGCGGCAGCGACGGGGGGCGGCCCGGGCCCGGGGAGAGGGCACTCGGGACGCGGCCGGCCCGGTCCGGTCAGGCGCGGCCGACGTCCAGGAAGGAGACGCCGGTCGTGGGCAGTGGGCGGAAACCGCTGAGCGCCTTGTCGTCCCACGCGGTCGGGAGCTTGCGGTGCAGGATCGGGTAGAGCGGGACCTCTTCGGCCAGCAGGTCGGTCACCTGCCCCCACAGCTCCTTGCGCCGGGCCGAGTCGGCCTGCTTCGCGGCCTTGTCGAGGAGGGAGACGACCTTCTTGTACTCCGCCGACTTGCCCCAGCCGTACCGCTTCTCCGGCCAGAAGCCCGCGTAGAACCAGCGCAGCAGCAGGTCGACGTCGTTGCCGAAGACGGAAGGGTCGCCCGGTGCGACGAGCACCTCGAACTCACCCTGGTCGACCTTCGCGTACTGGGCCGCGGACTGGGCGATACTGAGCTTCGTACGGACCCCTACGGCCTCGAAGCTCTCCTTGATGAGGGGGGCGACGTCCTTGACCCAACCCGTGTCGGTGGTGAGAACCGTGATCGACAGTTTCCCGGCGCCGGCCTCGGACAGCAGCTTCCTGGCCTTGTCCGGGTCGTGGCTGTAGCCGGTGGAGGCCTTGTGGTGGTCGGGATGCGTGGATTGGAGATAGCCGGTGGCCGCGGCGGCGTTGCCGACCATCGCCGTCGAGATGATCTTCTCGGTGTCCAGCGCGTGGTGCAGGGCCTGGCGCACCCGCTTGTCGTCGAACGGCTTCACGGCGCAGTTGAACATCAGGAACAACAGCCCGAAGGACTGCACCGATTCGACCTTGGCCTTGCTCTCGAGCCGGGAGACGTCGATGTAGGGCACGTCCTCGATGACCTGGACGCGGCCGGACTCCATGGCGCTGACGCGGGCCGACGGGTCGGCGATGAGGCGCCACACCATCTTCTTCGCCTTGGCAGGGTGCGCGCCGTTGTACTTGTCGTGGGCCTCGAAGACGATCTTGTTCTCGCGGGTGGCCTGGACGATCTTGTACGGGCCCGAGCCGACCGGCTTGGCGTCGAACGCCTTGATGTCGGCTTCCACGATCTTCTTCGGGACGACCCTGGCCACCGATATCCGGGAACCGAACAGCGCGAAGGGGTACTTCAGCTTGAACTCGACGGTGCCCTTGTCGACCGCCTTCACGGTGTCGATGAAGGGGAGGAACTGCGCCATCAGCGACACGTTCTCGGGATCGAGGATGCGCTCGAAGCTGAAGACCACGTCGTCGGCGGTGACCGGCGATCCGTCGTGGAAGGTGGCGCCCTCGCGCAGCGTGGCGCGGTAGGTGGTGGCGTTGATCTTCTTCGGCAGCTCGGTGGCGAGCGCCGGGCGCGCCTCGAGGGTCGCCGGGTCGAGGTCGACCAGGCCCTCGAAGACGTGCAGGTTCGCCGCCAGGGGCGTGGCGCCCGAGGTGATCATCGGGTCGAAGCCGGTGGAGAGCGGGTAGGAGATGCCGGCCTCGATGGTTCCGTCGCCCGAGCCCTTCTCGGCACCCCCCTCGGTGGTCGAGGACGGACCACCGCAGGCGGACAGTCCGGCGGTGAGCGCGGCGGCAGCGCCGATCGCGCCTGTACAACGCAAGAACATGCGGCGCTCGACGCCGATGGGTGTCCGGTTCGACACGTGTCCTCCATGGGGGACGGGCTTAGCGACTGCGGGAAGTTGAGGAAGCATCTGATGTCTGATGTCTGATGTCTGATGTCTGATGTCTGATGTCTGATAGCGTGTGAACGTAGCCGGGCAATGGAACGGGGTCAAGGGGTGGTGAGTGCGCGCATGACCGAAGTCCGCGTCGGCAGGTCGCTGCTACGACAAGAGGTATCCGAAAGCATCAAGCGCTACATACTGGAGAACAAGCTCCGGCCGGGCGACCCGTTGCCCACCGAGAGCGACTTGTGCGCCACCCTGGGGGCGAGCCGCTCCAGCGTCCGCGAGGCGGTCAAGACGCTCAACGCGCTCGACATCGTGGAGGTCCGGCACGGCCACGGTACCTACGTCGGCCGGCTGAGCCTGTCGGCGCTCGTCGAAAGCCTGACCTTCCGCGGCCTGCTCAGCTCCGGCGACGACTTCCGGGTGCTGTCCGACCTCGTCGACGTGCGCGAGCTCTTCGAGCGCGGCATGGCGGACCGGATCATCTCGCAGCTCGACTCCGGACACCTGGACACGCTGGACGCCCTGGTGGACCGGATGCCCGCGCAGGGCACCGGCGACGGGGACGGCTTCGTCGAGGTCGACCGCGCCTTCCACGCGCTGCTGGTCGAGCCGCTGGGGAACGAGCTGATCGGCCAGCTCTCCATGGCCTTCTGGGACGTCTACACCATCGTCGCGCCCCACCTCAAGGTGATCACTTTCCAGGACGAGGTGGACACCGTGACCGCCCACCGGAACATCGTGAAGGCCGTCCGGGAAGGCCGCACCGAGGACTTCGTCAAGGCCGTCGCGGAGCACTACGCCCCGGTGCGCCGCCGTATCGCCGAAGCCCGGCTCCGCATCGAACCGGGGGCCTGACCACTCTCACCGGCCGCGAAACGTGACCCCTGACGGCCCCGGTCCCGGCCCCCGGCCGCGCCTCCGGCGCCGCTCGACGTCCCTTCTGCAACGCCCCTCTACAGCGCCCATCGGGCCGTCTCCACCGACCACGTCGGCGGAGACGGCCCGGCCTTTGTCACCCGCCCGTCCCCCCGGACGGGAGACGGGTGGCAGGAGCCACGGGGGTGCCGCCGCCCAGGGCCGAGGCCTGGCCGGCCTCGACCACCGCGACCGCCGCGTGGATGTCCGCCGCCGTCACCAGCGGAGTACGGCCGTACCGGATGTCGTCGCAAAACTCGGTGAACAGGCGGCGCAGCGCGGTCTGTCCGGCGGGCCCGCCGACCTGGCGCGAGCTGCTCCCGCCCGCTGCCCCGCGTACGGTGACCAGCGGCGCGTCCTCGTCCGCGAGCACATGGCCGTGCGAGCCGAGCACGCGGATGCTGGAGGAGACCGGGCCCGGGCCCGTCCCGGCGGGCACCCGGGCCACGGTGACGGTCGCGACCACGCCGTTCTGCAGCCGGAGCGAGAGAACCGCCGCGTCCTCCACCCCGTACGCTCCGTGCGGACCGCCGAAGAGCGGCGCGTGCGGTGCGGCGCTGCTGAAGGCGACGACCTCCTCCACCTCCAGACCGGTCAAGTGCCGGATCGCCAGCACCGGGTACCAGCCGAAGTTCACCAGTTCGCCGCCGCCGGACAGGGCCGGGTCGCAGACCAGCTCCGGGCGTTCGACGGTGCTGCCGTCGAGCCCGCCGGCCGCGAGCCACTCCACATCGACAGCGAGGGGCAGGCCGATCGCGCCGGAGTCCACGGTCCGCCGCGCGCGCTCGAGCTGCGGGGAGTGGAGGCGGTGCACGGCGGACAACAGCCCGGCGGAGCGGTCGGCCGCCTCCCACAGCCGCTGCGCGTCATGGGAGTTGGTCGCGGCGGGCTTGTCGACGAGCACGTGGCGGCCCGCTTCGAGAGCTGCCACCGCGAGGTCGGCGTGGCGCTCGGGCTCGCTGCACACCAGGGCGATGTCGCAGCCGGCGACGCCGGCCTCCAGGCCGAGCAGCGGCAGGCCCGCCGCCTCCGCCAGCGCGGCGGTGTCCGCCGCGTAGGGGCTCCCCTCGGTGTCGGCGCAGCCGATGACCTCGATGCCCGGCAGGGAACGCAGCAGCGGCACATAGTCACGGGCGTGCCGGACCCCGGACGCGATGAGAACGCGCATCTCAGCAGACCTCCTCGACGTCGACGGGGCGCCCTTCGTCGGCGCTGCGCTGGGCGGCGAGCGCCGCGGCGAGCGCCGCCCGCACCTGCCGGTGCGTGGTCAACGGCCGGGCGGAACCGTCGAGTACGTCCCGCAGATGCCGGGTCTGCTCGGTCATCGCCCCCTCGATGGAGGCCGGAGCGACCGGCGCCGCCGACTGCACCCGCGGTTCGTCTTCACTGCTGTGGTGCACGGTGCCTTCCGTTCCGGCGAGCATCAGGCGGCGCAGCATGGCGCCGCGCTGGGCGAGGGCGTAGCAGAGTTCGATCGTCGCCAGGGCGCCCCGCGCGAAGCGTACGAGGATCTGGAAGCTGTCCGGGGTCGGCATCCCGGGTGCCCAGGTGCGGCAGGGGCGGGCGAAGACCCGGACCGGTTCGTCGTCCATCAGCCAGGTGAGCAGGTCGAGGGCGTGCACGCCGTTGTGGGCGACATGGCCGCCGGACCGGGCCTCGTCCAACTGCCAGGCGCGCCAACCACCGGGCCAGACGTGGCCCGTGTACCAGGTGAGGTGCGCCAGCCGCGGAGTGCCGACGGCGCCGTCCGCGACCGCCCGGGCGATCTCGAGGTGCACCGGCTGGAAGCGGGCGGTCTGGGCGACGAGCAGCGGCCGGCCGGCGGTCTCCGCGGCGGCCAGGATCCGGTCGGTGTCGGCCACCCGGAGGGCGGCGGGCTTCTCCAGCAGTACGGCCTTGCCCGCCTCGAAGGCGGCGACGGCGAGTTCGGCGTGCGAGTCGGGCGAGGTGCAGACCGCGGTGACGTCGACGCCGTCGGACCAGGCGGTGGCCGGGTCGGTGGACCACGTGGCACCGTCCGCGAGCCGGGCCAGCGCGGCGGCCCGCTGGGGATGCCGGTCGACGACATGCGCCAGCCGGATCCCGGGGACGCCCGCGATCGCCGCGACGTGTTCACGGGCGATGGCGCCGGCGCCGATCAGGGCGAGGCGGTGGTTCGCCGTCCGGACCCGGGCCACGCGCGGCCCGGCCGTTCCGGAAGCCGGGTCGGATGTCACCTGGAGCTCCTTCCGTTCGTGGTCCACCGGGGCAGTGCCCTCCATTGAACAACAAGACATCAGACATCTTATCTATCGGTTGCATGGGTGCGCCGGGCGGCCCGGACCCTCGGTGAGGGCACCGGACCGCCCGGCGTCAGTGCTTGCGGGTCGGTGTCAGTTGCCGCCGTGGACGGCGACCCGGGCCAGGTGGCCGCCGTAGTGCCACTGCGGGCCGCCGTCGTCGACGTTGCGGCCGGCCCACAGGCCGTCGAGGCCGGAGACGTGCCCGAAGAACCCGGGGGACGCCGTGCCGGCGACCCGCGCCCCGTCGACGTACAGTGCCGTTCCCCTATCGGTCACCGCGACGGACACCGTGTGCTCCTCGCCGTCCGCGACCGGCAGCGTGCCGTCGAGCCGGGCCCGGTAGGCGCCGCCCTCCCGTACCTCGAAGTGCGGGACGCCGCGGTTCAGGGAGAGGGTCACGTTGGTGGAGGGTGCGGCGGTGTCCGAGGCCGAGAGCAGGGTGCCGGCCGCCGGCGTCCTGTCCGTACGCAGCCGGACGCTGATCACACCGCGGTTCAGCGGGGCGACGGCCGGGAGGTGGTCGGTGAGGTCGGCGAAGTCGTCCGTGCCGTCCAGGTTCCGGGCCACCGGCTCGTCCAGCGCCGGCTCGCCGGCGACCGCCAGCAGCGAGACGGGGGTGCTCCGGTCCGTCGCGCCCGCCCGCAGCCGGGCCGTGAACTCGTACTCGCCGGTGGTGATGCCCGCCGGGGGCGTGACGGGGAAGCGGACGGTGGTGCTCTCCCCCGCGTCCAGGGCCGGGACGGGGAGGGGTCCGCCGGCGCCGGTCCAGCCCTTCGGGAGACCGAGGGAGACGGTGCCAGGGACGGCCGCCGCGTGACCGTGGTTGGTCACCTTCACCTCGGCGGTGCCCTCCTCGCCGGCGGTCAGCGACTCGGGGGTGGTGGTGTGCGCGGACAGCTTCGGGGACTCAGCGCCGGCCGGGCAGTCCGCCCCGAGCCAGGCGTCGTTGAACCGGGCGAAGGTGATCTTGTTGTACGGACCGCTCTCGTAGAGTAGTCCGAAGGTTCCGTCCTTCAGCCGGGACAGGGTGGAATAGGCCGAGCCGCCCGGCTCGACGACCTTGGAGATCGGCCAGGTCCGCCCGTCGTTGCACGACATCCGCACCGTCATGTTGTGCCGGGTCGTCGTGCTCGCCGTGTTGCTGAAGAGGAGCCAGTGCTCCTGCGGGCTGCCCGGCTCGGCCGCCTGGTCGTAGCGCAGGATCGACGCGTTGTTGGTCGGGTCGATCAGCTCGTCGTCGGGCTCGGGCTTGCTGTAGGTGACCCCGCCGTCCTCCGAGTAGGCCACCAGACGAGTCTTCGCGCTGCTGGTGCGGCTGTTGAGCATCACCCGGCCGTCGGCCAGCTCCACCGTCTTGTTCTCGTCCATCAACGGCCCGACCGGCTCGCCCATTTTCCAGCTGCCGCCGTGGTCGTCGCTGTACGCGCTCGCCGCCCAGATCGATCCGTCCGACTTCCGGAAGGCGTACTGCTGCACCAGGCGGCCGGTGGAGAGCTGGATGCCCGTGCCGGACGAGGCGAACATGCCGAGCCAGGACGGGTCCTTGATGTCCTCGGTGATCCGCCGGGTGCGCCAGATCTTGCCGCCGTCGTCGGAGTAGCTGTAGTCGGCGTGCAGGGTGCTGGTGCTGTCGTTGCCGTTGCCCGGGCCGGAGTTGAAGAAGCCGATGCCCTTCGGACCGTAGGCGTGGAACAGGAAGATGCGCCCGGTCTTCCGGTCGACGATCACACTCGGGTCGCCGGCGCCGACGCCGTCGTCGTAGTCCGCGACGACCTGGGGACCGGTCCAGGTCCGGCCGTTGTCGGTGCTGCGGCGGACGAGCAGATCGAGATTGCCGGGCAGGTCGCCGGAACTGTCGTTCCGGCGGTCGTACGCGGCGATCAGCGTGCCGTCGGCCAGCACGTCGAGGGCCGGGATGCGGTACGTGTGCGCGCCCTCGCCCGACCTCGCGAGGTCGGTCGTCTCGAACAGCGGCTCGGCGGAGCCGCGTTCCGCCGCCTTCCCCGGGACGGAAGCCTGCTCTCCCTCTCGCTCGGCGGCGGCCACCGGCGCCAGGCCGCCGACCAGGACGGAGCCGGCTACGAACATCGCGGCCAGCGTGAACGAACGTGCGGTTCTCACCGATACCTCCACTGTGGGTGTGTGGCATCGGACATCAGACATCAGACATCGGACAATTTAAGGGCCGCGCTGTCCGGCGTCAACGCCCGCGCAACCGCTTCGCAACGCCGATCCGGTCAGCCGTCACCACAGCACGTTTCGGCGGCGCGCTGAGGCTGCGGATGCGGCTGCGCGGACACACCCCTTCGCGTGCTCCGACCGACCACCCGACCTGTGACAAGGTGCTGCCCACACCTCGGAGCGCCGGCTGCCGCGACCGGGCGCACCACCTCGGACCGAAAGGCCGCCAGATGCGTGCACTGAGCATCCCCGGAGCTTGGATCAACGAACCGCAGGTCCACCCGGACCACCGCGGCAGCTTCCACGAGTGGTACCACGCGGACCTGCTCCACCGCCACACCGACCGGGGCCTGTCAGTCGCCCAGGCCAACTGCTCGGTATCGCGGCGCGGGGTGCTGCGCGGCGTGCACTTCGCCGATGTACCACCGGGTCAGGCGAAGCTCGTCACCTGTGTGCGGGGAGCGGTCCTGGACGTGGTCGTGGACCTCCGGCTGGGTTCGCCGACGTACCGCCGCTGGACCGCGGAACGGCTCGACGACAAGGCCCGGCGCTCCCTCTATGTCGCCGAGGGTCTCGGGCACGCCTTCATGGCGTTGTCCGACGACGCGACCGTGGTGTACTTGTGTTCCGAGGGTTACGCGCCGGGGCGCGAGCACGGCATCCACCCGCTCGACCCGGAGCTGGGGATCGCCTGGCCCGCCGGACTGGAGCCGGTACTGTCCGACAAGGACGCGGCCGCGCCCTCGCTCGCCGAGGCCGAACAGGCGGGCCTGCTGCCGTCCTTCGAGCAGTGCCCCGCGGGGTACGGGGCGGGCTGAC
>JUEG02000366.1_pt1 | contig 9851 bp, 11 predicted proteins | sample 432341 | NCBI WGS metagenome assembly JUEG02 (sample SAMN02953476, study PRJNA257561) | rock porewater metagenome | biome: terrestrial; feature: Opalinus Clay rock; material: porewater; isolation source: Opalinus Clay rock BIC-A1 borehole | place: Switzerland: Mt Terri URL, St-Ursanne ...
GAAAAAGGTATGACAGCACGGCTAGATCAAATCAAAGGCTGGATGAGTATAGAACTGAGTGCCGGGCAAATGGTGGATGATGTTAAGCTTGTGATTAACGGCCAAGCCCCAGTGCATTTTTATGGTCGCCAGGGAGGCATGACACCGGAACCTGAACAAGTGATGGCTGCGTTTAAAGTCCAGTTTTTAGGAGGGGAACAGGTATGAAAGCGATTTTAACGAAAACGACAGGGCTAACGGATCGTCCCTTTCATTATTGTCCTGGCTGTGGCATTTACTAGACATGATCGGAGAGAATTTGTTTGAAAAAATACGATCTCATTTGGCTTTTCAGTATCATCCTTGTGTTTTTACTCCTGATTATCCCGTCCACTCATTCCGTATTTATGGCGGTGACAGTCACGCATCCCTATCTAATGGGATTTGTAAAATTCTCCTTTCTTGCAACAATGGGAGAATTATTGGCCATGCGATTGGTCCAAGGAGGCTGGAAGAAGCCAAAGGGACTGTTTTACAAGGGCTTAATCTGGGGCTTTCTGGGGATGACCATGGTTCTTGTGTTTGATCTTTACGCAGGAGGGGTTGCCGGGAGCATAAAGAAAGGGCTTCTGCCATCTCTTGGAGGAAACCTAGGATTTGCCTTCTTTACGAGTGCACTTATGAATCTTATGTTTGCCCCAACATTCATGGCGTTTCATCGGATTACGGATACCTATATTGAGCTTGGGCAAGGGAAATTTAGTCGGATTTTGAAAGTTAAACTTTCAAAGGTTGTAAAACACATCGACTGGGATGGGTATATTCGTTTTGTAGTGCTTAAAACGATTCCTTTTTTCTGGATACCTGCACACACTTTGACCTTCTTACTTCCTGTCGAATACCGTATTTTAGCCGCCGCATTTCTTTCAATGGCACTAGGTGGAATTTTGGCTTTCGCAAAAAAACGATAAATTAAACTCAGACATCCACTAATCATACCTACCTGATGAAAGCTAATCATAAGGACACAGAGAAAGAGCTACTCAAGGAAATCATGGGTTCGGGTGGTATGTATGCCTATCTAGGGACTAAGGACGTTCGAGAAGCCGAGAAGATGGCTGATGCAGGCGACGAGAAAGCGGGACTGGTGTAGATGCTATGTCTTACCAGGTAGTCAAGGAAATTGGGGCTATGTCGGCAGTGTTGGCAGGAGTCGTGGATCAGATAGTGCTTACCGGCGGGATTGCCTACTCCAAACGCATTGTCACGGCCATCACGGATCGAGTTCGGTTTATTGCTCCAGTGATTGTTGTGCCTTGTGAAGAAGAACTGGAATCCCTAGCAGAAGGCGCGATACGTGTGCTTGAGGGCTGGGAAAGGTCAAAGGTTTATCAATAGTATAACGGGTAACTTTTTGAAGTCTAAATTAACTATTACAAGAAAGCCTTCCGTTCTGGAATGGAATCAGAAATTGTTGCTTAGAAAATCACATCAAACGCAAGGGGAGTAGAGTATGAATCATTTTGAACTATCCTACGGTAAAGAAAAGTTGACCTTTGATTTTCCTTCCTCTGTCAAAGTTATGGATATTGTCGCGAAAGTTAGTCAGCCTATTGTAGATGTTGAGCAGGCCATTCGGCAGGCAGTGGCTAACCCTATTGGAACGGATCCATTGGTGGAGGTTGTCAAGCCAGGGGACAAAGTAGTTATCGTGGTTAGTGACGTTACCCGACTTTGGGTCCAGGCAGATGTTATTCTACCCGTCTTGCTGGATGTTTTAAATGGGGCTGGAGTACCTGATAAAGACATATCTATTGTCACCTCAACCGGGGATCATAGATTGCAGACGTTAGCTGAACATAAGGCGATTTATGGTGACAAGGTCCTAGCGAGAGTTCCAATTTTTGATCATGAATGTCATGCGACGGATTTAGTGGATCTAGGTAAATCCTCACAGGGAACACCCATTAAAGTAAATCGCCGGGTATGGGAAGCAGACAAAGTGATTCTTACAGGAGGAATTGCATACCACATGTTGGCAGGGTTTGGTGGTGGCCGTAAGTCAATTGCTCCCGGAGTTTGCGGTTATGAGACAATTCAGATAAACCATGCGTTGGCGCTCAAGGGAGGAGGACTTTCGGGACTTAATCCTAACATAGAGACTGGGAAAATGGTGGGTAATCCGGTTGCAGAGGATTTGTTAGAAATTGCCCGCATAGTTGGCGTGGATTTCATACTAAATGTAGTTGTCAACGAGAAGAAGGAATTCGTATTTCTTGCAGCAGGTGAGTTGCACGAGGCACATTTAGCAGGTTGCAGGGTTACCGAAGAAATCTTTGGCATCAAAATTGAAGAAAAAACGGAACTCGTTATCGCATCGAGCGGTGGATATCCTAAAGATATTCAGCTTTACCAATCAATTAAGGCTTTGGATAATTCTGCATATGCAGTTCAAGCTGGTGGAGTGATTATCTTAATTAGTGAATGCTCAGATGGTATAGGTTCTGAAGCATTTCACAAGTATTTTGAACATGGCGAGATTGAGGATATGAATGCTAAACTTCATGCTGACTTTGAAATGCCAGGGTTTATAAGCCTGAGGACGGCGAGTATATGCAGAAAATCCCCGGTAATTCTTATCAGTTCTTTACCGGACGAAGTCGTGAAAAGTGTGAAGATGATTCCTGCCCATACTCCTGAAGAAGCTTTACAGTTAGCCAGTCAAATCTTGGGTCATGAACCTGAATCCGTCTACATTATGCCTCATGGTGGAAGTACCTTCCCTATTGTTAACAAATAATGCTTTTGTCCACGTTTACATCTGGGATAAGTGAGGTATATTGACTAACTAATTAGGAGGTGATTATAACTAGGAATTAAGATTTGATTGATTACGTAAGTATTGTGACGTATATTTTAGCCGCTAATGTAGTCGGCATATTAAAGACATTAACCTTGGGACTGACGCTCACAACTTCCTACACGATTGTTCTCCTGTTTACTATGTTTGCTCCTAAGTACTGCCGTAAGTCGAGTGCTTTCTGGAGCGTCTTAATTGGAATGATTTTATTGCTTATATGGCAATTCGTACCGTCAATACGTATTGTACCCCATGCAATTTATCTAGCTTGGCCAGTAACACTATTTACCTTCTTCGCGGTCTATTTCTTAGATAAACGTCCAGCAAAAATTCCTCAAATGTAAACTATAACTGGATCCAAAATGAGCAGGTCGTCGTCGGTTCGATCCCGACCATCGGCTCCATAGGAAACTTAGACCCCGCAAGCGATTGCGGGGTCTAAGAGTAACTATCGGTATCGAGTACAGAATATTCGGGTAAGCCAGGTTGAGCTCCGTATAGTCCTCCGAGGAAGGGATAACCGCCGCCACCGTTAGTGAAAAGTGCAAATTGGAAGAGCGAATCATTTATGAAACAATTAAATATAAGTCTTGCAAATACTAGACGGAATATGTTACTATACTAGTACAGAAATAATAAAACGCGGTTTTAATATGTGAAACAGACTCAATTAACCGAAGTTTATTCCTTTCAATTGGGAATCAGCCGTGAAGCGGGAAGTGAGTCGAAGGAGGAGGGGAAAAGAAGCTAATTGAATAAGAACATGCTCATATTATGAAACAGAGTTTCAACATGCGGAACGAAAAGTCAATTATTCGTTTAGGTAATAGCGGTAAATAGATAAAAGGAGGAGTAAATATGGCTCTCTGGGGAGTAGATAAGCTAGAGGAAACGGTTTCGGCCGTGAGACAAGGAAATGAGGAACGAATGACAGGGGCTCAATTCGTCGTCGCATTTTTAGAGAAAAAGGGCGTGAAGCAGATCTATGGCATTCCAGGAGCTGCGATTCTTCCTTTTTACGATGCGGTACTTCAACGAGAACAGATGGTCTCGTATAATGTTCGGCATGAGCAAACCGCAATTTTTATGGCGGATGGCTATGCAAGGGCGTCTGGTAATGTAGGCGTTTGTGCCGCTACATCTGGTCCGGGGGCAACAAATTTCCTCACCGGTCTGTATAGTGCTTATGGGGATTCAGTCCCGTTAATTGCAATTACGGGGCAAGTTCCGACCAGTTTACTCGGAACCGATGCTTTTCAGGAAGCCCCAATCGTTGAAATGGCCCGACCAGTCACCAAGGCAGCCTATCTGGTTAGAAAGACGGCTGACCTACCCGAGGTGATGCGTGAAGCGTGGAGGTTAGCCACACAGGGACGAAAGGGACCCGTCTTAATTGATATTCCTGTGGATGTACAAAAAGGAATTTTAAGCATTAATCTAGAAGAAGTTATGACAGAAGATCTAGAAGACGAAGTGCTAAAAGTAAACCAAAGCCAATTAGAGCAAGTTTTTACAATGATACAAGAGGCCAAGAATCCCATTCTGATGATTGGAGGAGGGGTTGCTCTCGGGAATGCGGCCAAAGAATTGATGGATTTAGCGCTACTACTTGAGATTCCCGTGGTGTCCTCTCTGATGGGAAAGGATAGTTTTCCAAATCATCATCGGCTTTATGCGGGAATGGTAGGGACCATGTGTCAGACTCCACTCGGGAATAAAACGGTTCTTGGTTCGGATCTAATCGTAAATCTTGGTGGGCGGTTTGACAGTCGGAGTACAGGCGAAATGAACGTCTTTAAAAACGGTCGTAAGGTTATTCACGTTAATCTCGACGAAAAGGAACTCTCTCGCCATGTTCCGACAGAGTTGGCGATAGCGGCTGATGTTAAAAGTTTTTTAGGACAGTTAAATGAGCTTATTCGCAGCAGTCAATATAAACCTCGAACTGAGGCTATAGAACGAGTTGAAGCACTTCAACTAGAGAGGGTTAAGCTTGCTCGCCAAACAAACTTTGGGACGCTGCCGATGAAACCTCAGCAGGCGATCGTCGAGGTTAGGAAAGGTCTTCGATCGGACGCTATCGTAACCTTGGATTGCGGATTAAGCCAGATTTGGGCCACGCAGTTATTTGAGGCACGCGAACCCCGAACGTTTTTAATAACGGGACGCGCAGGAACAATGGGATGGGGTTTAGGGGCTGCTATGGGAGCGAAACTGGCATATCCCCAACGCCAAGTTGTCAATCTATTAGGGGATGCTAGTCTGGGTATGTCGCTTCAAGAGCTTGCTACGGCGGCAAAACATAATATTCCGGTAGTGGTGGTTGTCTTGAACAATTCGCTATTTGGTCTGATTCGACAGCAACAGAACTTGCTTTTCGAACGTCGATGGATTTCAACGGAATTGGACTATGACAATGAACTTCAAGGGCATCAGAGGGGACTAGACTTTGTAGCTACCGCAAAAGGAATGGGTGTACAAGCCGAGCTAATTGAAAAACCAGAGCAGATCACTGAAGCGCTAGCACGTGCGTTTAGTGCCTATCGTCCTTACTTGATTGAGATCTTGGTCGATCCAAATGCCCAATGTTCGGTTTCGTTGGATGGGACGATCCGTGGGGTTCAAGAACTAAGCTAGTAAATTCGTTCAACTAAACTCATTCAATTAACTGTGAATACAAGTGCGAAGTACTAATCCCACCCTTAAAGAAATGGAGACTCACGATTGAATAAAAGTAAAATAAATAAGCGAGACGGGAAGGAGATTGTTTATGAGTATAGCAATCAATAGTTTTGTGGCAAATCTTTCATTTCTTTTTACGGAGAAGCCTTTTATGGAGCGATTTGCTGCAGCCAAAGCAGCTGGCTTTAAGAAGGTGGAGTTTATGTTTCCTTATGATTATGACCTTGAGGAAATAAAATTAAAGCTTAACAGCTTGGATTTAGAGCTGGTTTTGTTCAACCTCCCAGCGGGGGATTGGGGAAAAGGGGAGCGTGGAATCGCTACCAACCCAGAACGTAAGAACGAATTTCGAGAAGGCGTTGGTAAGGCAGTCGAGATTGCTCAAAAGCTTAGCGTTAAGCAAGTCAATTGCTTGGCAGGGATTAGAAGTCCTGGAATCGAAGAATCCGACTTATGGTCGACCTTGGTGGAGAACATCGCTTACGTGGCAGATCAGTTTCAGGCGCACGGTCTGCGGCTGATGGTTGAGCCGATTAATCACTATGATATACCGGGGTTTTTTCTAAATACGACGGATGATGTCATAAGACTCATTAAAGAAATCAATCGACCCAATGTCTACTTACAGTGGGATGTCTACCATGCAAGTCGAGAAAGTGAGGATCTCTTCAAGATTCTTCGCGATTCCATCTCCTATATAGGGCATGTTCAGATCGCGGATCAGCCGGGTCGACACCAACCGGGTACGGGAACAATCGATTTTCAAGCCTTACTGTCAGAGTTGAAAAAGGCTGGATACTCTAAGGCGATTGCGTTAGAATATGTTCCAGATCCTGATACTGAAACTTCATTAGAGTGGGTAAAGAATTATAACGTGTAACGAAAGCGTGATAGGGGAGTCTCACAAGGGAATAATAAGAAGGGAGTGGATTGGACATGAGTAAGATTGGATTTATTGGGTTAGGAATTATGGGGAAGCCCATGAGTAAAAATCTTTTAAAAGCGGGGTATGAGGTGGTTGTCTATAACCGAAGCCCTAAAGCGATTCAAGAACTCGTTCAGGCGGGCGCTGAGGCAGGAGACTCGCCGAAGGATGTCGCTGAGCGGTGTGAAATAATTATTACCATGCTTCCCAACTCACCGAATGTTGAAGAAGTAATCTTAGGGCCTAACGGTGTGCTGGAAGGGGTTCGCCCTAGTTCCATCGTGATCGATATGAGTTCCATTGCGCCAATTACAAGTCGTGAGGTAGCCCAGGCCTTGGCCAAAAAATCAGTTCGATTTCTGGATGCCCCAGTGAGTGGAGGAGAGCCTAAGGCTATTGAGGGAACCCTTTCAATTATGGTGGGCGGGGATCTCGCTGATTTTGACGAATGCTATCCGATCTTTCAGGCAATGGGTTCATCCGCGTTGCTCTGCGGGGATGTTGGTGCAGGAAATATTACGAAATTGGCCAATCAAATTATTGTAGCGATCAACATCGCGGCAGTTTCAGAAGCGTTGATGTTAGTCAGTAAAGCTGGGGTAAATCCCGAGACGGTTTATAAAGCCATACGTGGAGGTTTAGCGGGTAGTACAGTTCTGGATGCTAAGGCTCCTTTGATGATACAGCGTAAATTTGATCCCGGGTTCCGCATTGGATTGCATATCAAGGATTTAAATAATGTCCTAGAGACAGGCCATGAAATTGGTTCTCCGTTGCCCTTGACCGCTTCTGTCATGGAGATGATGCAAGTGCTCAAGGCTCAGGGCTTAGATCAAGCGGATCACGGAGCACTCGTTCAGTATTACGAGAAACTGGCCCAAAAGGAAATCCATTAGATTAATTGATCTCAGGCATAAACGACCGAGGCTGAGCCTCGGTTTTTCTATTTAGGCCATAAGCACCTTGTCCGATAAAGTGTTATAATATAGTGCACATTAATTATACCCTTTCCCTACGAATGTTAGGGTTGGGGTAGGCAGTCATGGGATATGGTCCATTAGATAGACTTTTTGGGCATAATAGGATTGAAGATAGGTCTGAACAGGATATTTCTAATTTAATGAGGTGAATTATGTCGTTATCCGTTACACTAGGTCCACGTCTGCAAAGGGTTGCGGCATTTGTCCCAAAAGGTGCAAAACTTGGGGATATAGGGACAGATCATGCCTATTTGCCGATAGCTCTCTATGAGGCTCAACAGATCTCACAAGCCGTCGCAATAGACGTTCATGAAGGTCCGTATCAATCAGCTTTGGCTGCCGTTACAGCGCGGCATTTAGAAGCTGTTATTAAAGTGCGTTTTGGTGATGGGTTAATGCCGCTTGAGTCCGGGGAAGTGAATGTCTTAACCCTCGCGGGAATGGGTGGAAGAACCATGCTAGAAATCCTTTCTGCTCGACCGGACATTTTAGAGGGTGTGCGTGATCTTATTGTGCAACCTCAAGGTGCCGAGAGAGCCGTTCGATTGGCATTGTTAGGAGACGGATGGCGGCTTAAGGCAGAACAGTTGGTTGAAGAAGATGACCGAATCTATGTCGTTATGGCCTATTCCAAGGACGAGGGCTGGGACGAAGCTATGCTTCAAAAGCTTGAGTTCAAGTGGGCGCAACGGTTACGCGCTCTCTTTGAGAACGGGACTATCTTAGAAGCGGAGTTTGAGCGTCTTGTCCAGAAACTTGTTTGGCATTTTGGGCCACTGGTCTTGGACGAGCGAACGGACCTTTTGATACGATATATGAAGGAATATAGTACCATGCTGGAAAAGCGAATGGAGCAAATGAGAAAGTCTAATAACGTGGAAGTTATGGTTAAAATCAGAGAAGTATCTGAGGAATTGGCTTTGGTGGAGGGATTACGAATATGGCAGTAACAACGCAATTGGTGGCTCAGATCATTGAAAAGGTTGCTCCTAAATCATGGGCAGAGGATTGGGACAATGTCGGGTTGCTTGTTGGGTGCGGATCTACCCCTATCAAGCGCATTTTAATCACCTTAGATGGGACTTTGGAGGTCGTCGAAGAAGCCAAAGCTTTTGATGCACAGCTTATCGTTGCGCATCACCCAATAATTTTCCGCCCTCTTAAAAATCTGAGATCAGATAATGCCTCGGCTCAGGTTCCGCTTCGACTTTTACAAAATCAGATCGGCTATTACGCAGCCCATACGAACTTAGACCAGTCTATATTTTCTTCCAGCCAAGTACTTGGAGAGGTCCTTGGATTGAAGGAAATGAAGATATTAGAAGAGTCATCCTATGACCTCAGTCCCCTCCCTAATCCTGGAGAAAAGCGAGGGTATGGAATGATTGGGTATCTATCGAAGCCAGAAAAGTTAGGGGATGTCTGGAAGCGCTTTTTAGGCAGTTTAAACCATCCAGGAGTCTATGCACACCCCTATGATTTAGGCGGAGTCCGCCTAGCGGGATCGTTAGAGAAGGTCGTGAGAAAGGTTGCAATAGTAAATGGGAGCGGAGCCCGTTTTGTACAGAAAGCGTTATTCAAAGGAGCAGATCTTCTCATTACCGGTGACGTTGATCATCACGCAGCTCTGGACGCTCTTGAAGGAGGTATGGCCGTCGGCGATCTCGGGCATTTTCTGAGTGAAGCCCCCATGCTTCAAGGGTTGTATCATTATTTATCGACCGACAAAGCCCTTCAGGGAATTGAGATTCGAGTAAGTTCAATTAATCGTTCTCCTTGGTTATGAGGCTAGGAGTGAATAACGCCATAGTTTAAGGTTATTAGGCGAGTATAGGGATGGCGGACTTAATAGTTTGTGAAAGTAAATATTACCACTTGACATCGATCGTCGGATATTGTACTATTATGTTCAAGGAATAGTCTGAAAATAGATTCTATTCACGGAAGTGTTAAAGCTATTATGAAGAATATTAATCCTTAAATGTATAAACATACAGAAAGAAAGGAACGATGAAAATTATGATTATGAATCGAGCCGAAGTTTTACGAAAAGAACGTGAAAAAGTCTTAACAAGTTTAGCAGAAAAACAAGGGAACCGTGCGAAATGGTTAACTGCACTCATGGACATTGATGATGAGATGGAAGAAATGGCGAAAAGTAAGGTTAAGTCTCATTAGGTAAAACTCTCCATTTGACCAATACTAATTTTTCTAGTAAGATAACTGAGCGAAGCCAATCAGATGATCGCGGAGGTAGGGACCGAAAGGTCGCCTCTGAGGAAAGTCCGAGCTCCACAGGGCAAGGTGCTGGGTAACACCCAGTAGGGGAAACCCTAAGGAAAGTGCAACAGAGAGATACCGCCTAGTATTCAGCTTGCTGAGTGCTGGGTAAGGGTGGAAAGGCGAGGTAAGAGCTCACCGGCAG
>JUEG02000828.1_pt1 | contig 9830 bp, 9 predicted proteins | sample 432341 | NCBI WGS metagenome assembly JUEG02 (sample SAMN02953476, study PRJNA257561) | rock porewater metagenome | biome: terrestrial; feature: Opalinus Clay rock; material: porewater; isolation source: Opalinus Clay rock BIC-A1 borehole | place: Switzerland: Mt Terri URL, St-Ursanne ...
GAAGGGTCACAGACCCTTCACTACGACTACAGCAAACATAAAAATGTAGGGAAGGGTTTGTAACCCTTCATGGCGTTAGGATATTAATAAACATGGAAGGGTCACAGACCCTTCACTACGACTACAGCAAGCATAAAATGTAGGGAAGGGTTTGTAACCCTTCATAGCGTTAGGATATTAATAAACATGGAAGGGTCACAGACCCTTCACTACAGCTACAGCAAACATAAAATGTAGGGAAGGGTTTGTAACCCTTCATAATGTCGCATCGTTTATAAATTATGTCGACTAACACAACGCCCCATAGAATCTAAAAAGACGATGCAGTCTATTATAGAGCAGGTTTGCGGAAGTGTATATGAATATGAGTCTTTTACTTAGAGGAGGAAAATTCTGATATGGATATAAAAATCACTGAACTAAAAAAATATCTTTCAGAAAAAACGGATAAGGAACTCAAAGATGAAATTATTGATCTCTTTAAGATGAATAATAATGTTAAAGAATATTACTTTCTAAAACTGAAACCTAATTCTGAAAAAGAGTTAGTGGAAAAATATAAAAAAATTATTGAAAATGAATTTTTTCCATTAAAAGGTGAAAAGTTTCCTGATTATAAAGTGCTAAAAGAAGCGGTTGATGACTTTAAAAAGGTGTCTCAAAATCGAGTATGTTTAAAGGATTAGGGTTTACTGAATATGAAAATGTAGTAAGTATTGAAAAAGAAATAGAAACGATGTAAAAAAAACAATCGATCGATGAAAGCCTAATAAAAATTTGGAAAAGAAGAGAAATATATAGGAATAACAGAAATCTATTTGTATTGATAATATAGGGGGATTTGGATTAATTTTATTCCATTTCCCCTTATCATATTTAGTTTTAAAGGAATTTTCTGTAATGTGTCGAAATATTCTTTATATATTAATGCATTTTACTAAAGTTGAACATATAACGAAGGGTGATGCTTATGCCAAGCTTGAAGAATATTGCTGAAACTGTGCAACAGGTGGCAGAGGCCATTGCACTGGCTGTGGGAATAGAAACTGAGATAGTGGATAAAGAGCTCACCATTATTGCGGGGAGCGGTCTTTATAAGGAAAGAAGAGGACAAAAGGAAGAATCTGGAAGAATAGAAGGAAACTATCTTTATGCAAGGGTGTTGAGAGAAGGTCGGACTGTGGTTGTTAAGGAAGCAACAAAGGATTTATCCTATGATGAATCAGCCTTGATGGGAACCACGGAGGAGCTCGCTGAAATATGCACTCCTATTAAGGTTGGAGAAAGAATAATAGGAATCATAGGGCTTATCGCATTACAAAAAACACAGCAGGACCATTTAATAAAAAACCAAAAGAGCATGGTGTTGTTTGTTGAACGAATGGCGGATTTGCTTGGATCAAAAGCATCAGAATTTCTAATATTTCAGCAGATCGAAAGTAAGCGGAATGAGATAGCAACCATACTAGAGACCATCCACGAAGGTATGCTTTCGATTGATAAAAAGGGATACGTTACTTATTGTAATTCCAATGCTGAGGTGCTTTTAAAGGCATCTAGGGAGGAGTTGAAAGGTAGACATATTTCATTATATATGCCAAAGACACCAGCCTTGAGAGTGCTAGACAAAGGAGAAGGCTACACGGAGCAGGAGGAAATATTTAAATATGGGGAGAGGAGTTTTCATTTTATTGTAACAGCTAAACCAATTATCAGTAACAGAGAGGTTACAGGGGTGGTTATTTCCTTCCGTGATATTGTTGAAGCCCATAAGCTGGTCTATAATATGAACCAAAGAAATACCAAGTATACTTTCATTGATATTATTGGGGACAGTGAGCCCATTTTAAGGGCGAAAAATCAAGCTCTTAGGGTTGCTAGGGGCAACTCTACGGTCATGATAACTGGAGAAAGTGGTACTGGAAAAGAGCTGTTTGCAAGAGCCATACATTTTGCCAGTGAGAGGCAAAAGGGTCCTTTTATAACAGTGAATTGTGGTGCTATTCCTGAAAACCTATTGGAAAGTGAGCTGTTCGGTTACGAGAAGGGAGCATTCACAGGAGCAAAGGAAAAGGGAAAGGCAGGAAAATTTGATTTGGCAGATGGAGGAACAATTTTTCTAGACGAGATTGGTGAATTACCTCTCCACTTACAGGTTAAGCTTCTTCATGTTCTTCAAAATAAGAGATTTGAAAGGGTGGGAGGTAACAAAGTTATCACTGTAGATGTACGGGTAATAGCAGCAACCAATAGAGAACTAGAAGAAATGATTGTCGAAAAGACTTTCAGAGAGGATCTGTATTATAGACTCAGTGTAATACCTCTGAAAATACCAGCCCTAAGGGAGAGGACCAATGACATCCCCATTTTGATGAAATATTTCCTAAAGAAATATAATACTTTTATGAGTAAGAACATCACTGGCTTTAGTAGCAATGTAGAAGGTATTTTTTGTGCTTATGAGTGGCCTGGGAATGTAAGGGAGCTTGAAAATGCCATAGAATATGGGGTAAATATGACCTTTGCCGATGAAATACAAATGGAGGCTGTTCCACCTAGAGTAAGAAATTTGTGCAAAGCCTTACAGCCTTTTGACTTAAACCTTAATCTCCAAGAACAAGTAAAGAAATTTGAAAAGGAAATATTACTAAAAAAACTGGTGGAGCATGGAAATAGCCAAGAGGGTAAGTTTTCCATAGCTAAGGAGCTCGGTATTAGTAGAGCCACTTTGTATAGAAAGCTATCTGAATATAGGTTATAGTGCGGTTCTATATACAAGCTTTCGTTCTGGACATCCGGATTAACTGTGATGTCTATTTTATTTGAGCTATTTAACAGCTTCGCTGGCATAAATTTTGCATTATATTATTGATTAAGTATAAAAAGAAAAAAATTAAACATTAGAGGGGGAATACCTATGGGATTACAATTTCATGATGACAAATGTATCGGTTGCAAGCTTTGCCATCTGTCTTGTTCTGCAGCTCATGAGGGGGTATTTAATCCGCGGTTAGCTCGCTTAACAGTGGAATCCTATTATGAGGATGGAATGTTGGTGGTGGAAGGAAGGGTCTGCACTCTTTGTGGAAAGTGCGTTGATGTTTGTCCAACCTCAGCCATTACCATGGGGGACAATCAACTTGTTTATAGTGAGGAAGATTGTATTAACTGTGGAGTTTGTGTGGCCACATGCCCAGAGGGAGTTATTGTTCAAAAAGAGGAGCGGGTGGGAGTGTGTGATCTCTGTGGTGGAAGTCCGTGGTGCGTAAAAGCTTGTCCCCATGGGGCACTTTCATGTGAAAAAGTCTTGGCTTGCGAGGAGGCGATGTAGATGAAGGGATATCAAAACAAGGTTTTAAGAATTGATCTTACCAATAGAAAATCTTCAGTAGAGCCTTTGAATATGCAATGGGCGAAAAAATATATAGGTGGTAAGGGTCTGGGAATTAAATACATTTATGAGGAATTAAAGGCCGGTACGGATCCTATCTCTCCAGCGAATAAAATGATACTTATGACGGGACCATTTACGGGAACTACCGTGCCATGCTCAGGAAAATTAGCTATAATATCCCGTTCACCAGCCACGGGAACTATTTTGGATTGTTCGATTGGAGGTCACATTGGAGCTGAATTAAAATATGCAGGCTATGATGCTGCAATTATTGAGGGAGCCTGTGATATGCCCAGTTATCTTTACCTAGAGGATAGTAAGCTACAATTTCTTTCAGCTGATCATTTATGGGGAAAGTGCGCCCATGAAGTGGAGACTGAGCTTTTAAAAAGACATGGCAGAGACAGCAAAGTATTGAGTATAGGTCCGGCCGGAGAGAATCTTGTAACCATGGCATGTATAAATTCAGAGTACTATCGTCAGGCAGGAAGAGGCGGAATCGGTGCTGTTATGGGTAGTAAGATGATAAAGGCCATAGTTATAAAGGGTACTGGTAGTGTTTCTGTGGCTAATATGGAGGATGCACTGGTTAAGATGAATGATATTATGAGGAGCGATACATTGACAGATGCAAATCTATGGGCATATACGGATGGGACAGCCATGCTTATTGACATGTCCCAAGGATCGGGCATTCTACCAACAAGAAATTTTCAGGATGGTACCTTTGAATTTTCAACGGCACTTAATTCGGAAAGCATGCAGCGATCTAGGGCTGGTAAAAAAGGCTGTCACAGCTGTGCTTTAGGTTGTGGTAACTTCACAAAAGTTGGAGATGCTGTGGTTGAAGGACCTGAGTATGAAACCTTAGCTTTATGTGGATCGAACTGTGCTATAGGTGATCTTGGTGCTGTGGTTAAGTTTAATCAGCTTTGCGATGATTTTGGTATAGATACCATTAGTGCTGGAAATGTCACCGCCTTTGCCATGGAGTTGACAGAAAAGGGTATCAAAGATTTTGGTCTCAATTTCGGAGATGTGAATGCGTATTTATCAGTTCCTAAAAAGATTGCAAGAAAAGAGGATATTGGAGCTGAATTAGCATTGGGTGCCAAGGGTTTAGCCAAGATATATGGAGGACAGGACTTTGCCATGGAGGTAAAGGGACTGGAATTTCCTGGATACGAACCGAGGGGCTCCTGGGGTATGGGCTTGGCTTATGCTACTTCCGACCGGGGAGCTTGTCATATGAGGGCTTGGCCTGCTGCTCAAGAAGCCTATGGTGATGTTGACAGCTTTACTATTGAAGGGAAGGCTCAAATGGTTGCAGAGCTACAGCACTATAATTCTGTGAAATTCTCTACGATACTATGCGATTTCTGGGCTCTCGGTCTAGATACCTTGGCAGAAGTACTTAACCAGGTTACAGGAGAAAGCTTTACTGCCAGTGATATGGAGAAAATAGGAGAAAGAGTCACTAATATAGCTAGATTGTTTAACATGAGAGAAGGCTTCAATAGAGAACACGACTACTTACCAAATAGAATTTTCAAGGATGCCTTGAAAACAGGAGTGACAAAGGGAAAACTAATACCTAAAGAGGAATTTGAAAAAATGCTTTCGGAATACTATAACATCAGAGGTTGGGAGGTAGATGGATCTATTCCTCAAAAGAAAATAGAGGAATTAGAAATATAACTAATATGAAAATCAAAGTTACTTTGATAGGTTCTCTGTCAAAATATATGGAGGGTAACAAAACGAAGGTCATAGAATTTCAGGAGTCTTTAAAGGCAGAGGAAATTCTAAGCACACTAAGGATTCCTTCGGAATATTGCAGCTTTATGATGGTCAATGGTTTAAAAGTCTCTAGAAGCCATTTACTTAAAGAGGGAGATCAAGTTGTTGTTTTTCCCTTAGTTTCTGGAGGGTGATGATCTAAACAAAGCAACCACCGATTTTTAATATAATCGATGGTTGCTTTTTAGTTACTATTAGCCATCCCTGCCAACATCCTGATTAATATTTAACGAATAGTGGGTGAATAAAAAGTCTGACAAAAGAAATATAATCATAAAATGTATTCGTTTTAAGTAATCGTAATAACAATTAACAATAAAGGAAACACTGTGAAATTCTAGGATGCACATGAAGATAAATATATTGGTGTTTTATCATTAAGAAGCTAATAAAGTGAAAAGTTTCATAAAACGAAATGAACAATCTCAACTATGAGATTATTGTATCTATTTTGAGAATTTGTGTAAAGCTTAAAACTTCCCCAAAAAGTCTAAATAATTAATTAACACTCTCATAAATGAGATTATTACATAGGTAATAACTTAACAAAAGGTTTTTCAAGAAGGAATTTATTAAAATAGTGCTATTTGTTTGGCTATTTCAAAAGCACCCCCTTTTTTTTCTAGTCGTATATTTCTAGGAATATTGAATCTGCACAAAGTGGCATGACTCTTGCACTTACACTATTTCATAAATAAATATAAGGGGGAAAATTATAGATGGAACCTAACAAAAAAGCAGCTTTAGCAGAAGCGCAAAAGATATGTGGCTTCATATTGAAGGATGAGCTTACCAAGGAAGAAAAGGATCAAATGGTAAAAGAGTCTATAATCAATTTCAATGAGAATGTAAATCCAGGATGGCTTGCCTATAGAAAATCAGTATCTACAAATGAAGCCTTCGTAGAATGGGAAGACTCAATGGAATCCTTTAAGGATGTATATGGTAATGAATTCATAGACTGCTTAGGCGGTTTTGGAATCTATACCTGTGGTCATAGAAACCCGGAAATCTTAAAATATGTTCAAGCTCAACTAAATCGTTATGCCCTTCATAGCCAAGAATTAGTAGATCCTTTAAGAGGATACTTGGCAAAAATAATGGCATTATGTACACCTGGAGATCTACAATATGCCTTCTTCTGTAATGGAGGAGCAGAAGCCAATGAGATGGCCCTAAAGCTAGCCAGATTGGCAACAGGTAAAAAATACTACATTGCCACAGTGGGTGCATTCCATGGAAAATCCCTAGGAGCCGTATCAATGACGGGAAAGGGAACCTATAGAAAGCCATACTTGCCAATGATACAATCTGTTCAACATGTGGAATATGGGAATGCTGATGCAGCAGAAGCCGCCATTAAGAACCTCGTAGCCGTTGGGGAAACCGTTGCTGGAATGATAGTAGAGCCAATACAGGGAGAGGCTGGAATCGTCATACCACCGGAAGGATATCTAAAGCGATTAAGAGAGATATGCGACAAATATGATGTGGTATTAATCTTTGATGAAATACAAACGGGGATGGGCAGAACTGGAACCATGTGGGCCTGTGAAGCAGAAGGGGTAGTACCTGACATACTGGTATATGGTAAAGCCTTTGGAGGCGGTATCATGCCTATAACAGGAATAATTGCAAGACCGCACCTCTGGACTGATGATATCAAGGATAATCCTTGGATACTTGGTTCACCAACCTTTGGGGGAAATCCATTGGCATGTTCAGCAGCAATAGCAGCTTTAAAATACACCTTGGAAAATGACATCCCTGGCCAGATAAAGGAAAAGGGAGAGTACCTAATAGGTAAACTTAAGGAACTACAAGAGAAGCATCCAATCCTAGTAGAAGTAAGGGGAAAGGGCTTCTTGATAGGATTAGACTATCCAACACCTGAAATGGGATGGGCAGTATCTAAGGGATTGTTCGATAGAGGAGTAATGACAGGGGGAACATTAAACAGCTCTAAGACCAACAGGATAGAGCCACCTGGAATACTAAGCTATGAAACCATGGATAAGATTATACATAAGTTAGATGAGACATTGACTGAGGTTGAAGCTGAGTTCTGTGTATCATGGGAATCAGTAGCTGCTACAAAATAACAGAAAACCTATTGGCGGGTCTTTGTGCCCGCCAGAAAATATATATAAACTATTTGGAAGGAGGATAGATAATATAAAAAATTTAAAAAATATAAGGGAGGTTATAAAATTATGGGAGATACTGTTCAATTACAAGATAAAAGAGATGAATTAAGAAAATACTTAAAAACCTATGGTATTATATTAGTCTTTTTTGTAATAGTAGCTTTAATTACGCCCAGTGAAGCAGAAACCATGGGTATTTTAAGCTTAATTCCAGCAATGTTCCTTTTAATTTACATCTTCTATACAAAAAGAATTCTTGAATCACTGGCATTGGGTGGACTTTTAGGATATATTATGAGATACAAATTGGACTTCTTCGGTCCAGTGAATGAGTCATTACTTAACATTATGCTTAATGAAGATATAGCATGGCTGTTCATAGTATGTGGACTCATGGGAAGTATAATTGCACTAATTGAAAAGGGTGGCGGAGCCTTTGCCTTCGGAGAATGGGTAGCCCAAAGAGCTAAAACCCGTAAAACCACATTGCTTTGGACCTTTGCTTTAGGCTTGGTAATATTCATTGATGACTATCTTAACTCATTAACCGTTGGGTCATCTATGGCTCCTATTACCGACAAGCATAAGGTTTCCAGGGAGTTTTTAGCCTATGTTGTAGATTCTACGGCAGCTCCAGTCTGCGTTTTGATTCCTATTTCCACATGGGCGGCCTTCATTGGGAGCCTAATGGAACAACAGGGTCTTGCACCTGATGGACAGGGGCTTATCTATTTTATCAAAACAATACCATTTAATTTCTATGCATGGTTTGCAGTTCTCATAGTTCCGTTGGTTATACTGGGTATTATTCCTGTATTCGGACCGATGAAAAAAGCTGAACAAAGGGCTCAAGAGACAGGCGTATTGGCCCCTCCAGGATCAGAAAAGATTGATATTAGAGCAGGAGAGATTATGGAAGTACCTGAAAAACCAAGTATTTGGAATTTCTTCCTGCCTATTATAGTATTAGTGGCATCGACTATATATTTTGAAGTTGATTTACAGATGGGTGTCGTTACAACAATTGGATTCTTGTTCCTTCTTTATATACCTCAAGGATTGCTGAATCCAGAAGAATTTGCCGATATGGTTATTAAAGGTTTGAAAAATATGCTAATGCCTTTGATCATGGTTGTACTGGCTTATTTCTTTGCAGCTGCCAGTGAGGAAATAGGATTTATAACCTATGTTATTGAATTTGGCAAGAAATTTATGACACCACAGCTTTTCCCATTTATTGTATTTTTGCTTTTCGGAATAACTGAATTTATAATGGGTATTAGCTGGGGAATGTATGTTATTGCATTACCGATAGTTATTCCTCTAGCAATAGCCATAGGGGCTGACCCTATAGTTGCAGTGGCAGCCGTGAGTTCCGCTGGAGTTTGGGGAAGTCATATTTGCTTTTACTCAGATGCAACCATTTTAAGCTCCGCGGCATCGGGCTGTGATAATTTTAGGCATGCCATAACTCAAATGCCCTTTGGACTTTTGGGAGCAGCCTTAACAGCCATAGCCTTCTTGATTACAGGATATGTAATGGTATAAATACTAAAAAATTATTCTGATAAGATTACAAAAGCGGATAGTTTAAACACTATCCGCTTTCTATATAGAAAATCAAAAGGTTGGTGAGAAATAATGGGGTGCAGGATCCAATGCTGTAAAAAACAAGAGCATAATTGGAAGGTATTGTAAAAATTGTGTAGAAATATTATTGATGGCGGACACATAATCATGACTAGCTAGGAGTAAAACAAGATGAACATATCAATACATAAACCAAGTGCATTAGATATTAAAGAACTCCACCAACTCTTTATATTAACCATTACAGACGCTTTTGAAAAAGAAGGTCTTGGAGATGATTATGAAGGGATAAATGATGAGATTGAAGAGAAAAAGAAGTTTCTGAAAGAGGACATCGAGACAAATGGAAAGATTCGATTTTTTCTCATTGCACGTTGTAAGGAGAAAATTGTTGGAACCATAGCTTATGGCCCATGCGGAGATCTGATAGTGGAAGGTTCGAAAGGTAAATATAAAGATATGGGAGAAATCGGAACTGTTTTTGTGTTGCCCGGATACCAGAATAAAGGTATTGGTACACTCTTGCTGAATTCTATGTTTTTAGCTCTTATTAGTAAAGATATAGAGGCATTTTGTCTGGATAGTGGATATACAAGAGCCCAACGGGTTTGGTCCAAGAAGTTAGGGGAGCCGAATATTGTTATGAAGGATTACTGGAGCGAAGGTCATGATCATTTGATTTGGTATCGAAAGCTCGAAGATATAACTATTCCTTTTAAGATATCCTAAAAGTGATTTTAAAAATAATCAGGAGATATCCCTGTGACATATCTGTAGAAAAACGCGACGTAGGGTTATGGATGGCAGAGAAAACCCATGAAGGGTCACAGACCCTTCACTACAGCTACAGTAAACATAAAATGTAGTGAAGGGTTTGTAACCCTTTATAGCCTTAGGAT
>JUEG02000880.1_pt1 | contig 9825 bp, 8 predicted proteins | sample 432341 | NCBI WGS metagenome assembly JUEG02 (sample SAMN02953476, study PRJNA257561) | rock porewater metagenome | biome: terrestrial; feature: Opalinus Clay rock; material: porewater; isolation source: Opalinus Clay rock BIC-A1 borehole | place: Switzerland: Mt Terri URL, St-Ursanne ...
CGGACCGGGCGACGGTCGGGTGCGCGGAGCCGGGGCTGCTGGGGGCGGCCGGCCGGTGGGCCGGCGAGGAGAACAGCGTCACGGACGCACCAGCCCCTCGTACGCGTCGGGGCGGCGGTCGCGGTAGAAGGCCCACTGCTGCCGGACCTCGTCGATCAGGGCGAGGTCGAGGTCGCGGACGACGAGCTCCTCCTCCTTGTCGCTGGCGACCTCCCCGACGAACTGGCCGCGCGGGTCGACGAAGTAGCTGGTGCCGTAGAAGTCGTTGTCGCCGTACTCCTCCTGGCCGACGCGGTTGATCGCGGCGATGAAGTATTCGTTGGCGACGGCCGCGGCGGGCTGCTCCAGCTGCCAGAGATATCCGGAGAGGCCGCGGGAGGTGGCCGACGGGTTGTAGACGAGCTGGGCGCCGGCGAGGCCGAGCGCGCGCCAGCCCTCGGGGAAGTGGCGGTCGTAGCAGATGTAGACGCCGATCCTGCCGACCGCGGTGTCGAAGACGGGCCAGCCGAGGTTGCCCGGCTTGAAGTAGAACTTCTCCCAGAACCCCTTGACCTGCGGGATGTGGTGCTTGCGATAGGTGCCGAGGACGGTGCCGTCGGCGTCGATCACGGCCGCGGTGTTGTAGTAGAAGCCGGACTGCTCGACCTCGAACACCGGGACGACGATGACCATCCCGGTCTCCCGCGCCAGCCTGCGCATCCGCTGCACGGTCGGCCCGTCGGGCACGGGCTCGGCCCAGCGGTAGTGCTCGGGGTCCTGGACCTGGCAGAAGTACGGGGCGTTGAAGACCTCTTGAAAGCCGATCACCTTCGCGCCCTGCCGGGCCGCTTCCCGGGCGTGCTCCTCATGTTTGGCGATCATCGACTCGGTGTCGCCGGTCCACGTCGCCTGGACCAGTGCGGCGCGCACAATGCTGGCCATGAGCTGCTCCTTCACTGCGCTGTGCGGTGACGGGGCCCCCGCTCCCCCGCTGCTGTCAGAGAGCTTCTACGCCCGTAGAGGCGGTGCGTAGAGGGAGAACGTAAGCCGCTCCATGGGCCGTGGCAAGACCATCGCCGTAAAGGACCGGAGTTGATCAGCTTTCATACCGCAACGGGCGACAGCGGTCGTGGTCAGCGGGGTTTCGCGACCACCCGGAACGGCCCCGGCACGGTGCGGCACGGTCGGGCAGCGGTCGTACAGGCGGGCCGGGCGACGGTCGGCGTACGGGCAGGGCGGTGCCGGGGGTGTTCGGCGGCGGTTCGGCAGTGGGCAGTGGTTCGGCGGCAGTTCGACGGCAGTTCAGCGGTGCCGACGGCAACTCACCGCGGCGCCGGCCCCTCAGAGGGTGACGGCGATTCCGGTGTGCGGGCGCTTGCCGAGGCGCAGCAGCGCTCCGCCGCCGTCGACGATCCGGAAGCGCCAGCCGTACTTGCCGGCCAGCGCCCGGCGCACCCGGGGCAGCTCGGTCCCGTCCAGCAGCACGGCCTCGCCCTCGGCGGAGGGCGCTCCCCCGGTCACGTTGCCCCGCGCGTCGCAGGGGGTGACGGTCACCCGGCCGCTGTTGCGGATGCGCTTGACCTTGCCGGAGTCGCTCCGCGTCCAGACGTAGAGCCGGCCGTCGCCCGCCGCGGCCCAGACGGGCGTGGGCACCGGGGTGCCGTCCCGCCGGTAGGTCACGAGCCGTACGTAGGGCGCTCGGGCGAGCTCGTCGAGGGTCATGGCGCCCAGCGTACGGCGCGGGGTCACTGTCCGGACTCGCTCAGCCGCTCGTCCAGTTCGTCACGGACGAGGTCGTCGCGGGTCACCTGGCCCGTTCTGTACGCGGCCCGGCCCACCATGTGCGCGGCCACCGGAATCGTCGTCAGCATGAACAAGCCGACCAAAGCCAGCGTGCCGAGATCGATGCCCGAGCGCAGCCGCAGCGCCACCCCGAGCAGGACCAGCAGTAGACCCAGCGCTTGCGGCTTGGTCGCCGCGTGCAGCCGGGCCAGCACGTCGGACAGCCGCAGCAGCCCGATTCCCGCCACGAAGCACAGGGCCGCGCCCAGCACCAGGCACACCATCCCCGCGATATCCGCCGCCTGTACCCATCCGTTCACCACTGGTCCTCCACTTCCCCTGCTTCCCCGACGGCGCCCCGGTCCGGCGCGGGTTCGCGCTGTCCGCCCTTGGCGGGCGGGCGTCTGCTGTCCTGGACGGAGATGAAACGGGCGATGCTCACCGAGCCGGTGAAGCCGAGGAAGGCCACCACCAGCAGGATCGGCAGGAAGAACGGGGTCTGTCGCTGAGCGGCGAGAGTGCCGATCGCGGCAACGGCGATCGACAGCAGGGTGTCGAGGGAGACGGCACGGTCCAGCATCGAGGGGCCGATCCACATCCGGACCAGCACCATCACCCCGGCACAACCCAGCAGCGCATAGACCACCGCGAACCAGAAGCTCATGCCCGAGCGCCTCCGCTCCCCCGGTGTGCCCGCCGGCCCCCGCGTTCGCCGCCCGCTCCGCCGAACCGGGCGATCTGCTCGGCCGTCCCGAATGCCCGTACCACCCGCTCCTCCTGCTCCAGGACCTCGCGCTGGGCGGCTTCCATGGCCGCCTCGTCACCGGCGCCCAGCACATGCAGATAGAGTGTGGAGGTCTCCCTGCGGATCTCCACCACGGTACTGCCCGGCACCGACTGGACGACCAGCGTCGTCACCGTGAGCATCAGATCGCTGCGGGAGCGCAGCGGCAGTTCGAGTATCGCGCAGGGCAGCGGGCCCGGGCTCAGGATCTGCCCGGACACCCGCAGCGTGGCGAGCACCAGATCCTTCGAGAACCGCGCCACCAGCCGCACGATCCCGGCCGGATGGAAGCGAAGCCCGATGTCGAGCGGCGGCAGCGGGAAGGCGAGCGTCAGGACGAGGCCGACGACGAGCCCGGAGATGAGGTTGCCCGGGGTGAACGTGCCCCACAGCAGGCTCCACATGATGGCGAGCCAGGCCACGAGCGGCAGCTGCACCACACGTTGCCGCCTCCCCGGGCGACCGATGGTGATACTCCAGGGTGGTTTCACGGGTTGAGCACCGCCTCGATGTACGGGGTCCGTGCGAGCAGTTCGACGGCCGCCCGGTCGGCCAGGCCGACCAGAGGGCCGGCCAGCACGGTGAACGCCAGGCCGAGCGCCACCAGGGCGATGGTCGTACCGAGCATCGGTCCGGGCAACCGCACGCTGGTGGTGATGGCGCGTCCGCTTAGCGACGCGGCGGCCGACCGGGCATTGTCCGCCGGCCCCGTCGGCGTGCCGGACACGCTGTCCGTGCCGTTGCCGGAGTTGTCCTCGCCCTCGTCCGGGTCGTCGGACTCCAGCACGATGCCCTCGGTGAGTTCCGGGGGCGCGCCCCGCCAGAAGGCAAGGTTCCACACCTTCGCCATGGTGTACAGGGTGAGCAGACTCGTCAGCGCCCCGCCCGCCACCAGGACGTACGCCCATACACCGCCATCGGCGACGCCCGCGCGCAACAAGCCCAGCTTGCCCAGGAAGCCGGAGAGCGGCGGGATCCCGGCCAGATTCATCGCCGGGACGAAGAAGACTGCCGCGAGCACCGGAGACAGCTTGGCCAGTCCGCCCAGGCGCTGCAGATCGGAGGTGCCACCGCGCCGCTCCACCAGCCCGGCCACCAGGAAGAGCGTGGTCTGCACGGTGATGTGGTGAGCGACGTAGAAGACGGCTCCGGCGATGCCGCGCACGGACGCCAACGCGATCCCGAAGACCATGTAACCGATGTGGCTGATGAGAGTGAACGACAGCAGTCGCTTGAGATCGCTCTGCGCGACGGCGCCCAGAATACCGACGATCATCGACAGCAGGGCGACCACCGTCAAAACGGTCGCCAGTCGGCTGTCGGGAAAGAGCAGAGTCTGGGTGCGCAGCATCGAGTAGACGCCGACCTTGGTGAGCAGGCCGGCGAAGACCGCAGTCACCGGGGCCGGGGCTGTGGGATAGGAGTCGGGCAGCCAGGCACCGAGCGGGAAGACGGCGGCCTTGATGCCGAAGACGAGCAACAGCATCAGCTCCAGGGAGGAGCGGACCGCGGGCGGCAGCGCATCCATCCGCTCGGTCATCTGCGCCATGGTCACCGTGCCCGTCGCCGCGTAGACCATGGCGATCGCCGCCGCGAACAGCAGCGAGGAGAGCAGCGACACCACGACGTAGGCGGACCCGGCGCGCACCCGGGCCTGTGTACCGCCGACGGTGAGCAGCACATAGCTGGCCGTCAGCATGATCTCGAAACCGACATAGAGGTTGAACAGGTCGCCGGCCAAAAAGGTGTTCGACACTCCGGCGACCAGGACCAGATAGGAGGGGTGGAAGACGGAGAGCGGTGTCACCTCATCGCGGTCCGCCATGCCCTGGCTGAGGGAGTAGACGAGCACACACAGCGTCACAGAGGAGGAGATCGTCAGCATGAGCGCCGACAACCGGTCCGCGACCAGGACGATACCGACCGGGGGCGCCCAGCCGCCGAGGTGCACCACCTGCGGGCCATCACTGTCGGCGGCCACGAGCAGCACGACGGAGATGGCCAGCACCCCCACGAGCACGGCGACACTGATGCCGCGCTGGGTGCGCTGGAGCCGCGCGCCGACCGCGAGTTTCAGCCCGGCTGCGAGCAGCGGCAGGACCACCGGCAGCGGCACCAGGGAGTGGGCCAGGGCCGTCATCTGTCCTCCCCGAGCACGTGGTCCCACAGATCCGACGAGGCGTCGGTGGTGTCCGGCTGCTGCAACCGGTCGGCCCTGAGCCGGCGGCGCAACCTGCTGCGCGACTGCTCGTATTCGGCGCGGGCGCGGACGACCCGGCCCCGGGCCTTGCCTGCGGCGCCTCCGTCCCGGGCGGCGTTCGCGTACTGCCGGCGGAGCTTTTTGTACTCGTCCTGCAGCCGGGCCCGCTCGGCGGTCTCCTCGGCGCGCAGCGCGACGCGGCGGTCCTCGATGTCGTCCGGGACCTCGTCGCTGCCGGTCAGCTGCCAGCTGCGGTAGACCATGGCCAGCAGGAACGCGGTCACGGCGAGGGTGATGACAATGGCGGTGAGCGCCATGGCCTGCGGCAGCGGGTCGGTGACCTGGCCCGGGTCGGTGCCGGGATAGAGCAGCGGGGTGTCGCCGGTCCGGCCCGTGGTGGACAGGAACAGGATGTTGACGCCGTTCCCGATGAGGACGGCTCCGAGCAGAATGCGGGTCAGTGACCGAGTGAGCAGCAGCGCCGTGCCGGCCATGAAGAGCACACCGCCGGCGACGAGCAGGGGGAGGGCGACAGTCACAGGGCGGCCTCCCCGCCGGGGCCGGGCCGGGGACCGTACTCTTCCCGTTCCTCGGCCGGCTGCTCGCTCTGCTGCTCCGTGCGCCGCTCCATCCGCCGGTCGATCTGACCGCCGAGGCTGCGCGTGATGTCCAGCACGACGCCGAGGACCAGCAGATAGATGCCCGTGTCGAACACGACAGAGCTGGCCACGTGGAACGATCCGATCACCGGCAGTTCGCCGTGGTACACGCCGTTTTGGAGCACATCCGAGCCGAAGACCATGCCTCCGAGCCCGGTCCCGGTCATCACCAGCAGCCCGGTGCCGAGCAGGGTGCCCGCATCGAGCGGCGCCGCTTCTGCCAGTTCGAAGCGCCCGCCCGCCAGATAGCGCACGACGAGGGCGAGCCCTGCGACCAGCCCGGCGGTGAAGCCGCCGCCGGGGTAGCTCTCGGCACAGAACAGCAGATAGAGGGAGAGCACCAGCATCGGATGGAACGTCAGCCGGGCGATGACCTCGAAGACCACCGAGCGGCGCTCGGCAGCGAGCGTGTCCCCGGCCGCGAGCCAGGTGCGCTCGGGCGTGTCGCCGGCCGAGATGTGCGGGCCGCCGGCGGGCAGCTGCCAGACCCGGGCACCCGAGCCGGCACCCCGGCGGGCGACCACGCCGGGTGAGCCCACCCGGCGGCGCAGGAATACCAGGCTCGTGACACCGACCGCGGCGACTGCGAGGACGGCTGACTCCCCCAGGGTGTCCCATGCCCGCAGGTCCACGAGGATGGTGGAGACGACGTTTTTCACGCCCTCCTCCTCGGTGGCGTGCACCAAAGCCCGGCCGGCGGGCTCCGCCTGCCGGGCGGAGGCCGCGAACCAGGTCAGCCCGGCCATCAGCACACCGGCACACACGGCCACCACGCCCTGGAGAGCCCGGCGCCAGGGCGTGAACCTTTCCGTGAACCGGGCCGGCAGCCGCCGCAGGACGAGGACGAAGACGACGAGCGACACGGTCTCGACGGAGAACTGGGTGAGGGCGAGATCGGGCGCGCCCTGCAGGACGAAGAGACCACCCGCGCCATAGCCGGCGAGACCGACCAGCAGGACCGCCTTCATCCGCTGCCGTACGAACAGGCACAGCAGCGCGACGCCCGCCACCGCCAGCCCCACGACACCTTGCAGCACCGAGTCCCACAACCGTGGCGCCACCAGCCCCGGCCAGGGGCGTTCGAGAGCGAGCACGGCGATCTGGGCGCCGATCAGCACGACGAGCGCGGTGCCGAGGTAGAGGGAGAGTGAACCGCGCTGCACGGCGCCGGTGAGCTGGAGCGAGAGCCGCTCCAGGCTCCACAGCGCGGAGCGGAAGGCGTCTTCGGCGTCCGGCCAGGCGAGCCGGCGCTGCACTGGCAGCAGCAGGCGCCGCAGCACGAAAAGCAGGGCACCGGCCGCCCAGGTCAGCGCCGACAGCAGGAGCGCCGGCCCGAGCCCGTGCCACAGCGCCAGGTGGTACGGGGCGCCCGAGCCCGGGAGGGTGCCGGCGTACGCGGCGAACAGGGGGTCGAGTGCGCCGGACACCGGGCCGAGGACGAGCCCGGCCAGCGCGAGCGCAACCGGCGGTGCCGCAAAACCGTACGGCACGGGCCGTACGCGGGTGTCGGGCAGCAGCCCGGGCGCATGGGGGCGGTGCTTGCGGAAGAAGGCGCCCCACAGGAAGCGCAGGGTGTAGGCGGTGGTGAGGGCGGAGCCGGCGACCGTGGCGGCGAGGGCCCAGCGCTCGGTGGTGTCCCCGTGCAGCAGAGTCGTGAACGCGGCCTCCTTGGTGACGAAGCCGAGCATGGGCGGCAGCCCGGCCATCGACGCTCCGGCGAGGACGGCGACCGCGCAGACCCCCGGCAGCGACCGGCCGACGCCGGACAGCCGGCGCAGATCACGGCTGCCGGCGGCGTGGTCGACGATGCCGACGACGAGGAAGAGGCAGGACTTGAACAGGGCGTGGGCGCAGAACATGGCGACGCCGGCGAGGGCCACGTCGCGGTGTCCGGCGCCCAGCAGAACGGTGAGGAAGCCGAGCTGGCTGACGGTGCCGTGGGCGAGGAGCAGTTTGAGGTCGGTCAGCCGCATCGCCCGCCAGCCGCCGAGCAACATCGTCACCGAGCCCAGCACCAGCACCACCGGCCGCCACGGTTCGATGTCGGCGAACCCCGGTGCCAGCCGGGCGAGCAGATACACGCCCGCCTTCACCATCGCGGCCGCGTGCAGATAGGCGCTGACCGGGGTGGGGGCGGCCATCGCCCCCGGCAGCCAGAGGCTGAAGGGCCAGATCGCCGACTTCGACAGCGCGCCCAGGAGGATCAGCGCCACCGCGACCGAGACGGCGAGTCCCGGCTGCGGGGGCCGTGCCACCAGCTCGGAGATCCGGTAGGTGCCCGCGGTCTCGCCGAGCATGATGAAGCCCACAAGCATGGCCAGGCCGCCCAGCGTGGTGACAAGCAGCGCCTGGAGAGCGGATCTGCGGTTGCTCCGCTTCTCGCTGCCCTGCCCGATGAGCAGCCAGGAGAAGACGGTGGTGAGCTCCCAGAAGACGTAGAGCAGGATCAGGTCGTCGGCGAGTACGAGGCCGAGCATCGCCCCGGCGAATGCTGTCAGGGTGCCCGCGAACCGGCCGAGCTGCGGCTCCGAGTCGTCGAAGTACCGTACGCAGTAGAGCAGGACGAGCGCGCCGACGCCGCCCGCGAGGAGCACCATCAGACATGAGAGGGCGTCCATGCGGAGCGCGACGTCCAGGTTGTAGTCCGGGATCCACGACCAGGACCAGCCGACCGTGCCCCCGTCGGCCGCGGTGCCCCAGTGGGCGAGCGCCCAGCCGGCCGCGGCTGCGGGCGCGGCGGCGAGCACGAGAAAGGCCTTCCGCCCCAGGCGGCCCACCAGCACCCCGGCGGATGCCGCCATGGCGAAGTGAAGCAGGAGCAGAAACAGCACAATAGGATCATCCCAGCAGTCCCCCTGAGATCGGGGAGGCAGGTTCCGCCGCGTGTGTCACACGCCGGATCCCGGTCACCCGTGTGGGTGGCGGCGCCTCGGGCTACCCGTGCGGGTGGACCACCATCGCCGAGCCGCCGCCCCGGCGCTCCTCCTCCGCCGCCGCCAGCCAGCGGCCGTCGGGCAGCAGCTGCACGCCGGTGGCCGCACCGATCTCCGGGTTGCGTGCGAAGCGGTGTCCGATCGCCTCCAGCTCCTGGCGTACCGGGGCATCCCACAGGCCCGGCTCGATCTGGGTGGTGGCGGTGTTGCGCTGCGTGGCGCGCGGCGCGGCGATCGCCTCGGCGAGCGGCATGCCGCGGTCCAGGTGGTTCGTCAGCGTCTGGAGCACGGTGGTGATGATCGTCGAGCCGCCGGGCGAGCCGAGCGCGACGACCGGCTTCCCGTCCTCCAGGACGATGGTCGGGGACATCGAGGAGCGCGGGCGCTTGGCCGGGCCGGGCAGGTTCGGGTCGTGCACGGCCGGGTCGGCGGGCTCGAAGGAGAAGTCGGTCAGCTCGTTGTTGAGCAGGAAGCCGCGGCCGGGCACGGTGATGCCGCTGCCGCCGGTCTGTTCGATGGTCAGGGTGTAGGCGACGACGTTGCCCCACTTGTCGGCGGTGGTGAGATGCGTGGTGCTCTCGCCCTCGTACGTCGTCGGCGCGGCCTTGTCACCCGCCTCGCAGTCCTCCGGGTCGTTCGGGTCGCCGGGCGCCACCGGGCTGGTGAGCACCGCGTCGTCGCTGATCAGGCAGGCGCGGGCGTCCGCGAAGCGCTGCGACAGCAGGCCGCGCGTCGGCACGTCCTCGAAGGCCGGGTCGCCGACCCAGCGGCCCCGGTCGGCGAAGGCCACCCGGCTCGCCTCGATCAGCCGGTGCAGATACCGCTTCTCGTCCGCCGCCTTCAGGTCGGTGCTCTCCAGGATGTTGAGCGCCTCGCCGACCGTCGTGCCGCCGGAGGAGGAGGGCGCCATGCCGTAGACGTCGAGCCCGCGATAGGCGGTGCGGGAGGGCGCCTGACGCTTCGTCCGGTACGCCCCCAGGTCGCCGGTCGTCATGTCGCCGGGCCGTACGGTGCGGTCGGCCTCCGGGGCCGTGGGGGGCGTACGGACGGTCCGTACGATGTCGCGCGCCAGCTCGCCCCGGTAGAGCGCCCCGGCGCCCTTGCGCGCCATCTCGCCGTAGGTGCGCGCGAGGTCGCGGTTGCGAAGGGTCGAGCCGACGGCCGGCAGCTCGCCGCCGGGCATGAACAGCTCCACCGTGGCGGGGAAGTCCCGGAAGCGCTCCTCGTTCTCGGCGGTCTGCTTCCGGAAGGTCTCGTCGACCGTGAAGCCGCCGCGGGCGATCCGCTGCGCCGGGGCCAGCGCCTGGCCGAGCGACTTGGTGCCCCAGGCGTCGAGCGCGCCCTCCCAGGTGGCGGCCGTGCCCGGGGTGCCGACGGACAGCCCGCTGGTGACCGCCTCGGCGAAGGGAATCGGCTCGCCGTCCTCCAGGAAGAGGGCCTCGTCCGCGCTGCGCGGCGCGGTCTCCCGGCCGTCGATGGTGCCGACCT
>JUEG02001088.1_pt1 | contig 9819 bp, 3 predicted proteins | sample 432341 | NCBI WGS metagenome assembly JUEG02 (sample SAMN02953476, study PRJNA257561) | rock porewater metagenome | biome: terrestrial; feature: Opalinus Clay rock; material: porewater; isolation source: Opalinus Clay rock BIC-A1 borehole | place: Switzerland: Mt Terri URL, St-Ursanne ...
GCCCCGCGGCTCGCGGACATCGCGGCCCAGGCGGGAGTCAGCGAGGCCACCGTCAGCCGGGTGCTGAACGGCAAGACCGGCGTCGCCGGCGGCACCCGGCAGCGGGTCCTCGCCGCGCTCGACGTGCTCGGCTACGAGCGTCCCGTACGGCTGCGGCGGCGCAGCGCCGGGCTGGTCGGCCTGGTGATCCCGGAGCTCAGCAACCCGATCTTCCCCGCCTTCGCCCAGGTCATCGAGCAGGTGCTGGCCGGGCACGGGTACACCCCGGTGCTCTGCACCCAGATGCCTGGCGGGGCCACCGAGGACGAGCTGGTGGAGCAGCTGGAGGAGCGCGGCGTCACCGGGATCGTCTTCCTGTCCGGGCTGCACGCCGACACCAGCGCCGACCCGGCGCGCTACGCCCGGCTGAGCGCGCGGGGCGTGCCGTTCGTATTGATCAACGGCTACAACGAGCACATCTCCGCGCCCTTCGTGTCCCCCGACGACCGGTCGGCGGCGCGGATGGCCGTGACGCACCTGGCCGAGCTGGGCCACGAGCGGATCGGCCTCGCCGTCGGCCCGCGGCGCTATGTGCCCTCGCGGCGCAAGGCGGAGGGCTTCGCCGCGGCGCTGCGAGCGGCGCTGGGGCAGTCCCCGGAGGAGGCCGAAGGGCGTATCCAGCACACCCTGTTCGGCCTCGAGGGCGGCCAGGCGGCGGCCGGGGCGCTGCTGGACCAGGGCTGCACGGGCATCGTGTGCGGCAGCGACCTGATGGCGCTGGGGGTGGTGCGGGCGGCGTGGCAGCGCGGCCTGACCGTCCCCGGCGACATCTCGGTGGTCGGCTTCGACGACACCCCGCTGATCGCCTTCACCGACCCGCCGCTGACGACGGTGCGGCAGCCCGTACAGGCGATGGCGACGGCGGCGGTCGGCGCGCTGCTGGAGGAGATTGCGGGGACGCCGGTGCAGCGTACGGAGTTCGTGTTCCAGCCGGATCTGGTGGTGCGCGGCTCGACGGGGCAGGCCCGCAGGGACGGTTGACCCGGGTTGTCACCGGGCTGCTCGCCGGGGCTGGTCCGGCCCCGGGTGATTCCGGGCGGGTCCGCCATGCCGCGCCCAGGGGGAGAGGCATGCGGCAGACCGGTGCCCCCGTCGCTCCGGCAGCCGGGGACGGGGGCACCGGGCAGGCCGAGCCGTGGGCGGTGGTCAGCCCTCCGCGCCGGTCCGGGCGCCCGTGTGGGCCACGAAGGCGGACCACTGGGCGGCGGAAAAGCTCAGCACGGGGCCGTGCCTCTCCTTGGAGTCCCGCACGAGGACGCCGGCCGGGGCGGCCGCGACCTCGACGCAATCACCGCCGCTCGTACCGCTGTAGCTGCTCTTGAACCAGGCCAGGCCAGACGACTGGTCCGCGGACCGTTCCGTGTTCATATCTCTCCCGCCACGCGTTCGATGAGACGCGCAGACTCCTCGCCGTCCAGAGCCTGCGATCGCAGCATGCCATAGCGTGCCCAGAACTCGCTGACCTCAATTCGGTCGGACACCACGGTCATCACGTCCTGGGATTCGAGGTAGACGAGGGGCTGGCGTTCGACGGTTTCCAGCAGCACCATCGGTCCGTTGAGGCCGCTGTGCGCGGACCGGGACGTGGGCATGACCTGGACTCCGACATTGCGGAGGCCGCCGCACTGGAGCAGATGCCGCAGCTGCTCCGCCATGACCACCGGGCCGCCCACGGCACGGTGCAGGGCGGGCTCCTCAATGATGAAGGCGAGCATCAGGGGTGGCTGTTTGCGGGTCAGCAGGTCCTGCCGGGCGAGACGCGCGGCGACCCGCTCATCGACGACCTCGTTGGCCAGCGGCGGGAAGTGTGCGGCGAGCAGGGTCCGCGCGTAGCTCTCCGTCTGCAACAGACCGGGAATGAGCAGGGGATCGTAGGCCGAGCGGCTCACCGCCTCTGCCTCGATCAATGCGAAGTCCTGGAAGAACGCGGGCAGCCGGGCCACGTCCACGTCGTCCTGCAGGGCCTGCAAGGTCCCGCCGGCTTCCAGCTCCCGCTCCACGGCCTCGGTGAAGGCCGACTTCGCCGGCCGTCGGCCCTGCTCGACGGAGGCGACCTGCTCGTACGAGTACCCGATGGTGTCGGCCAACTGCTGCTGGGTGATTCCGGCGCGTTCCCGGAAAAGTTTGACCAGTTTGCCGTAGCCGACCCAGATGCCCGGGCGGTCGTCGTCCGGGGCGCGTTTTGCCTGGCGGCTGTTTCCCATGTGTCACCACATCCCTTGGGTCCTGCCGGGCTCAACAGGCGTCGGCCGCAGGGGTTTCGGGGGGCCGCCCGTACAGAATTGGTGAGCACCCGTACGCCCGGCGGTGGCAGGGGCACGCCGCCGTTCCGGGGCTCCGGTGGTTCCGTCGGTGCCCTCGTGGGGGAGGCCGGCGTGGCGCGTGTGCCGCGTGCCGCTCGCTCAAGTTCCCGGTACCTGTGCCGGTGCCCGCGGGGGGACCGACCCGGCCGGCCGGGCGCGTGGGGTCCGTACGGCGCGGGGCCGTGGGCCGTCCGCTGTGTACGGGGTCCCCCGGTCGGCCGGGCCGGAGTCGTGCTCGACGGTAACAGTCCTGCAATGCTTGCGAAAGAGTTTGCAGCGATCCTCCGCTGCGCTTCCCCCTGTCGTTGAAGGGCTGTTGAACGGAGAGTGTCCAGGGTCTTGACCCTGGACTGCGGGGCTCGTACGGTCCGGTGCGCAAGAGCTTGCTGGTTTTTTGCAGCAAGATTCACCCCACCCCACTGGCCTTACGGGCATGGCGCGTTGCCGTACGAGGCTGCACCCCCACCCCTCTCACCCAGGAGGATCCATGGCCCGCAGTGTCAGCAGACGCCGCCCTCTTGCCGTAGCCCTCGCCCTCGCGGCGGGCACGGCGATGACCCTCACCACGCCCGTCGGCCCGGCGCAGGCCGCGCCGCCCGGCGACAAGGACGTCACCGCCGTCATGTTCGAGTGGCGCTTCGACTCCGTCGCCCGGGAGTGCACCCGCAGCCTCGGCCCGGCCGGTTACGGCTACGTCCAGGTCTCGCCGCCCCAGGAGCACATCCAGGGCGCGCAGTGGTGGACCTCGTACCAGCCCGTCAGCTACCGGATCGCCGGCCGGCTCGGCGACCGGAACGCCTTCAAGAACATGGTCGACACCTGCCACGCGGCGGGCGTCAAGGTGGTCGCCGACGCCGTCATCAACCACATGTCCGCCGGCTCCGGCACCGGCACCGGCGGATCCTCGTACTCCAAGTACGACTACCCCGGCACCTATTCGGGCGCCGACATGGACGACTGCCGGTCGCAGATCAACAACTACGGCGACCGGTACAACGTGCAGAGCTGCGAGCTGGTCGGCCTCGCTGACCTCGACACCGGCGAGAGCTACGTCCGCTCCAGGATCGCCGGATACCTGAACGACCTGCTGTCGCTGGGCGTGGACGGCTTCCGCATCGACGCCGCCAAGCACATGCCGGCCGCCGACCTGGCCGCCGTCAAGTCGCAGCTGACCGACCCGGGCACCTACTGGAAGCAGGAGGCGATCCACGGCGCGGGCGAGGCCGTCTCGCCCGACGAATACCTCGGCAACGGCGACGTCCAGGAGTTCCGCTACGCCCGCGACCTGAAGCGGGTGTTCAACAACGAGAACCTCGCCTACCTCAAGAACTACGGCGAGGGCTGGGGCTACATGGACAGCGGCAGGTCCGCCGTCTTCGTCGACAACCACGACACCGAGCGTGGGGGCGACACCCTCAGCTACAAGGACGGCGCCAACTACACCCTGGCCAATGTCTTCATGCTGGCCTGGCCGTACGGCTCCCCGGACGTCCACTCGGGCTACGAGTTCAGCGACCGGGACGCGGGGCCGCCGAACGCCGGCACCGTGAACGCCTGTTACAGCGACGGCTGGAAGTGCCAGCACAACTGGCGCGAGATCTCCGGCATGGTCGGCTTCCGCAACACCGCGGGCGACGCGGGCGTCACCGACTGGTGGGACAACGGCGGCGACGCGATCGCCTTCGGGCGCGGCAGCAGCGCGTACGTCGCCATCAACCACGAGGGTGGCTCACTCAGCCGGACCTTCCAGACCTCGCTCCCGGGCGGCTCGTACTGCGACGTGCAGAGCGGCCGCACCGTGACGGTGAACGGCTCCGGCCAGTTCACCGCCACGCTGGGCGCGAACACGGCCGTCGCCCTGCACACCGGGGCCTGGAGCTGCGGCTGATCCTGCTGTTCCTCAGCCGTGACCCGCCCGTCGGGGTCCGCTCCGGCGGGCGGGCACCACCCCGCACCACGGAACCACCGCACCGCCGCACGTCACGCACCACCCCGCACCACTTCGCGGCGAGCGGCCGTCCGGCGCAGTCCTCCCCGACGCGCCGGTCGGCCCTCCCCGGACCGGTCGGCCCTGCCCGTCCCGTTCCGCTCCGTACACCCGTCCCATCCGTATCCCTTGAGGAGAAACGACTCGTGACCGGTTCCCCGCGCCGATTGGCCGCTGTCCTCGCGGCCGCGCTGTTCGCGGCGCTCCTGCCGGCGGCGCAATCCGCGTACGCGGCGCCGGAGCGGCCCGAGCCGCCGAAACCGCCCTCCGACGCGTCGCTCGCCGCGCAGCCCGCGCGGCACGACCAGACCCGGGAGCAGTTCTACTTCGTGCTGCCGGACCGGTTCGCCAACGGCAGCACCGCCAACGACAAGGGCGGCCTCACCGGCAGCCGCCTAGACACCGGTCACGACCCCACCGACAAGGGCTTCTACCAGGGCGGCGACCTCAAGGGCCTGACCCGGAAGCTCGACTACATCAAGGGGCTGGGCACCACCGCCATCTGGCTGGCGCCGATCTTCAAGAACAAGCCGGTGCAGGGCAAGGGCGACGACGCGTCGGCCGGCTACCACGGATACTGGATCACCGACTTCACGCAGGTGGACCCGCACTTCGGCAGCAACGCCGACCTGACCAAGCTGATCGACGCGGCCCACGGCAAGGGCATGAAGGTCTTCTTCGACGTCATTACCAACCACACCGCCGACACCGTCGACTACACGGAAAAGGAGTACGGCTACCGGCCCAAGGGCGCGTATCCGTATCTCGACCGGGACGGCCGCCCCTTCGACGACCGCGACGGCACCCGCGGCCGGAAGATCGACGAGAGCTCCTTCCCGTACACGCCGAACATCCAGCAGGCCGCGCAGCCGGAGAAGGCCGCGCAGCACGGGCAGGACGCCCGGCCCGGACAGGACGCGAAGTCCACGCCGGCCGAGCCGAAGGTCCCGGCCTGGCTCAACGACCCGACGATGTACCACAACCGGGGCGACTCCACCTTCGCCGGCGAGAGCGCCGAGTACGGCGACTTCGCCGGCCTGGACGACCTGTGGACCGAGCGTCCCGAGGTCGTCAAGGGCATGGCGGAGATCTACCAGCGCTGGGTGGCGGACTTCGGGATCGACGGCTTCCGCATCGACACCGTGAAACACGTCGACCTGGACTTCTGGACCCGGTGGGCCACCGCGCTCGACGCCTACGCCGCGAAGCGCGGCCGGGACGACTTCTTCATGTTCGGTGAGGTCTACTCCGCCGACCCGGCCGTCACCAGCCCGTACGTCACCCGAGGGCGGCTCGACTCCACCCTCGACTTCCCCTTCCAGGACGCCGCCCGCGGCTACGCCTCGCAGGGCGCCGGCGCCGAGAAGCTCTCGGCCGCCCTCGGCCAGGACTACCGCTACACCACCGACGGCGCCAACGCGTACTCCCAGGTCACCTTCCTCGGCAACCACGACATGGGCCGCATCGGGACCTTCCTGAGGCAGGACAACCCGAAGGCCGGGGACGCGGAGCTGTTGAAGCGCGCGAAGTTCGCCAACGAACTGATGTTCCTCACCCGCGGCAATCCCGTCATCTACTACGGCGACGAGCAGGGCTTCACCGGCGCCGGCGGCGACAAGGACGCCCGGCAGACCCTCTTCGCCTCGAGGACCGCCGACTACCTGGACGACGACCAGCTCGGCACGGATCGTACGCACGCGAGCGACGCCTACGACCCCGAACACCCGCTCTACCGGCAGATCGCCGCGCTCTCCGCGCTGACGAAGACCCATCCGGCGTTGCGGGACGGTGCCCAGAGGGAGCGGCTCGCGGACAAGGCGGTCTACGCCTACTCCCGTACGGACGCGCGGCAGGGCGTCGAATACGTCGTCGCGCTGAACAACTCCGCCGGGCCCAGGACCGCCGAGATCCCCACCGGCTCCGCCCGAACGGACTTCCGTACGATCCACGGCGGCAAGCCGGCGGCCGAGGTCACCAGCGGCGCCGACAAGAAGATCACCGTCGAGCTGCCCGCCCTGTCCGCGACCGTGCTCAAGGCCGCGAAGCCGCTCGGCGAGCCCGCCGCCGAGCCGTCCGTGCACCTCACCGCCCCCGCGAAGGGCGCCACCGGCACGGTCGAGATCAGCGCGGAGACCGGCGGCGGGGAGAGCGGGGAGGGAGCCAGGGTCGTCTTCGCCGCCCAAGTGGGCAGCGGCAAGTGGCGCACCCTCGGCACCGCCGACCACGCCCCGTACAAGGTGACGCAGCACCTCGACGCGTCGGTGGCCGCCGGCACGCCGCTGCGCTACAAGGCGGTGGTCGTGGACCGCGCGGGACGCACCGCGAGCGATCTCGCCTCCTCGGCGGCCGGGCAGGCCCCGGCGCCGGAGCGGCCCTCGGCTGTCGACCGCGACTACGCCGTCGTCCACTACCAGCGCCCCGACGGCGACTACGAGGGCTGGCAACTCGAATCGGGAGACCGGAGCGGCGCCTTCACCGGCCGCGACGCCTACGGTGCCTTCGCCTGGATCGAGCTCGGCGAGGAGGAGGGCGCGCGGAAGCTCACCTTTACCGTCGAGAAGGACGGCACCGCCGACGGCCCCGAACGCACCATCGACCTGGCGAAGACCGGCGAGGTCTGGATCGGCCAGGGCGAGGACGGACTCGCGGAGAAGCGGCCCGACGGCGTGTACCCGCCGCAGGACACCGGCAAGGCCGTCCTCCACTACCAGCGCGCGGACGGCGACTACGACGGCTGGGGTCTGCACACCTGGACCGGCGCGGCCGAGCCCACCGACTGGTCGAAGCCGCTGCAGCCGGTGAAGCGGGACGCGTACGGCGTCACCTTCGAGGTGCCGCTCGCCGAGGGCGCCGGCTCGCTCAGCTACATCCTGCACAAGGGCGACGAGAAGGACCTGCCCGGCGACCAGTCCCTCGACCTCGCCACCCACGGCAACGAGGTCTGGCTGCTCGGCGGCAAGCCGGCGTACCTGCTGCCGTCCAGCGGCGGCGCCCCCGACCTCGACCCGTCGAAGGCCGAGGCGCAGTGGATCGACCGCGACACCGTCGTCTGGAAGGTGAAGGCCACCGCGGCGACCAGCCAGCAGCTGGTGTACGCGGCCGAGGGCGGGATCACCGTCGAGGACGGCGCGCTGTCCGACGAGGGCCAGTGGCTCCGGCTCCGGCCGTCCTCGCTCACCGACGCGCAGCGGAAGGCGTATCCGCACCTGGCGGATCACCCCGCCTTCACCGTCGACCCGCGCGACCGGGACCGGGTGCGGGGCGCGCTGCGCGGCCAGCTCCTCGCCACCCAGCGGGCGGCCGACGGCGCGCTGCTGGCAGCGACCGGCGTCCAGATCCCCGGCGCGCTCGACGACCTCTACGGCGCCGAGGCCACCGAGGCCGATCTCGGCCCCGTCTTCTCGAAGCAGGGCAGGCCGACGCTGTCCGTCTGGGCGCCGACCGCCCGGAACGTCTCGCTGGAACTCGACGGCCGTACGGTACGGATGCGGCGGGACGACGCGAGCGGCGTCTGGAGCGTCCGGGGCAAGAAGAGCTGGCGCGGCGAGCCGTACCGGTACGCGGTGACCGTCTGGGCGCCGTCCGTCCAGAAGCTCGTCACCAACAAGGTCACCGACCCGTACTCCACCGCGCTCACCACCGACTCCGAGCGGAGCCTGGTCGTCGACCTGGCCGACCCGGGTCTCGCGCCCGCCGGCTGGGGGCAGCTGAAGAAGCCCGCCGCCCCGGCCACGCGCGACGCGCAGATCCAGGAGCTGCACATCCGCGACTTCTCGGTCGCCGACCCCACCTCCCGGCACCCGGGCGAGTACCTGGCCTTCACGGACCGCTCGTCGGACGGCATGAAGCACCTGCGGGAGCTGGCGGAGTCCGGCACCTCGTACGTCCATCTCCTCCCGGCCTTCGACATCGGCACCATCCCGGAGAAGAAGTCCGGCCGGACCGAGCCGGACTGCGACCTCGGGTCCTACCCCGCCGACTCGGAGAAGCAGCAGGAGTGCGTCACCCGGACCGCGGCCGAGGACGGCTTCAACTGGGGCTACGACCCACTGCACTACACCGTGCCCGAGGGCAGCTACGCCAGTGACCCGGACGGCACCCGCCGGACCGTGGAATTCCGCAGGATGGTCCAGGGCCTCAACGGGGCCGGGCTGCGGACCGTCATGGACGTCGTCTACAACCACACGGTGGCGAGCGGCCAGGACGGCAAGTCGGTCCTCGACCGGATCGTGCCCGGCTACTACCAGCGGCTGCTGGCCGACGGCAGCGTGGCCACCTCCACCTGCTGCGCCAACACCGCGCCCGAGCACGACATGATGGGCAAGCTCGTCGTCGACTCGATCGTCACCTGGGCCCGGGAGTACAAGGTCGACGGCTTCCGCTTCGACCTCATGGGCCACCACCCCAAGTCCAACATCCTCGCCGTCCGCAAGGAGCTGGACGCCCTCACCGTGGCGAAGGACGGGGTCGACGGAAAGAAGATCATCCTCTACGGGGAGGGCTGGAACTTCGGCGAAATCGCCGACGACGCCCGCTTCGAACAGGCCACCCAGCAGAACATGGCCGGCACCGGCATCGCCACCTTCAGCGACCGCGCCCGCGACGCCGTGCGCGGCGGCGGCCCGTTCGACGAGGACCCCGGTGTCCAAGGCTTCGCCAGCGGCCTGTTCACCGACCCCAACGCCTCGGAGAACAACGGCACCGAAGCCGAGCAGAAGGCCCGCCTCCTGCACTACCAGGACCTCATCAAGGTCGGGCTCAGCGGCAACCTGGCCGAATACTCCTTCACAAACTCCGGGGGCCGTACGGTGCGCGGCGACGAGGTCGACTACAACGGTTCCCCGGCCGGCTACGCGGCCGCCCCCGGCGAGGCCCTCGCCTACGCCGACGCACACGACAACGAATCGCTGTTCGACGCGCTGGCCTTCAAGCTGCCCCGGGACACCCCCGCGGCCGACCGGGCCCGGATGCAGGTCCTGGCCATGGCCACCGCCACCCTCTCCCAGGGGCCGGCGCTGTCCCAGGCCGGCACGGACCGGCTCCGCTCCAAGTCACTGGACCGCAACTCCTACGACAGCGGCGACTGGTTCAACGCCCTCCACTGGCAGTGCGCTGCGGGCAACGGCTTCGGCCGGGGGCTGCCGCCGGCGGCGGACAACAAGGACAAGTGGCCCTTCGCCCGGCCGCTGCTGACCGCGCCGTCGCTCACCCCCGGCTGCCGGGAGATCGAGGGCGTTTCGGCGGCGTACCAGGACCTGCTGCGCGTCCGTACGACGGAGGACGCCTTCGGTTTGGCCACGGCGGAGGAGGTGCAGGACCAACTCTCCTTCCCGCTCTCGGGGAAGGAGGAGACGCCCGGCGTGATCACCATGGCGCTCGGTGACCTGGTCGTCGTCTTCAACGCCACCCCGGAGGAGCGCACCCAGCGGATCGCGGAGCTCTCGGGCGAGGGCTACGCCCTGCACCCGGCCCAGGCGAAGGGCTCCGACC
>JUEG02000545.1_pt1 | contig 9801 bp, 14 predicted proteins | sample 432341 | NCBI WGS metagenome assembly JUEG02 (sample SAMN02953476, study PRJNA257561) | rock porewater metagenome | biome: terrestrial; feature: Opalinus Clay rock; material: porewater; isolation source: Opalinus Clay rock BIC-A1 borehole | place: Switzerland: Mt Terri URL, St-Ursanne ...
AGTACTTGAAATTCTAGATATAAAACTAGCTCAAGGTGAAATCAATGAGACAGAGTACGTACAGAGGAAAAAAATGCTAAAAGAGAAATAGCTAGTCCCAAAACTAGCTATTTTTTTATATATAGGCTATTATTAAAGTTGAAAAATATTTCTTCGTATAATTAAGCTGATATTCCGCATGTCTAAATAAAAATAATTTATTTTTATTTTAAGTGATTTTACAAATTACACTAAATAAATATCAGGATCAAATCCTGCCCATTTAATTAATTGGAATATCCTTTTGTCTGTATTGTTTGGCCAATGCCTAGTTTCATTTATAAATATAATAAATACTGACTCCATAGCTTCAAATATAGTATCCATGCTAGGTCTATGATTTTTATAACCTTTAGGAAATTCCAGATATTCATTATTTTCTTCTAACGACTGTCTAATTCTATATTCTAGGTATGAAGCTATTAAAAGAACTAGGATGAATACATAACCTATGGCTTCTATTCTTTCTTTTTTCTTTAAATATATAGCTCCCATATAAACTGGGTTTTTTTTAAACGAAAAGCTCTTTCTATGGAATATTGCTCTTTATACTCTGTTAGGATATCAAGATTAGTATACTCTTGTTCATCTAAAATAGATGTTACTAATACAAAGGTCGATTATTTTTGTTTTAGAGTTTCGTATGCCTCAGCATCAATTCTCCTAAAGTAGATTTTATTATATAGTTTGTAACAATTGATACTAACAAAAACCTAGTTTCAATTGACATTGTAAATACGAGTCAACAGCTAGATCAAGTATTAAATCATTATAACTATTTGAAATTTGAACTTGTTTAGACATCAAGAAGAGCTACCTTCTCTGTGCAGACGATAGCTCTATTCTTATCTATAATTTGTATTCTTAATATTTAATCAATCAATTCTTCAAATAAATATGCTAAAACAACGATATTTGCTAATGAGAAAGTATTGAAACTATCTAACTCTACTTGATTGAACTTTATTTAACATTATAGAAACCCCATTTTGTTCAAAGAGGTTAATCCTTTCTCTGAAATTGTATTTAGGGAATAGTTATAAACTTCATATTTTGTTTTTGACTTTTTATAGATCTATATCATCAATCTACGTCTTTAGGAAGCAAAGCTGATATTTTAGGGACATCTATTCCTATAGCCTGTCCTATATTCTCAAATAATTTCATTCCAAATATAAGCCTTGCCCGTTTTTCAGGATTTACACTCCAAGTGCCTACAGTTGTCGCAAACTGTTTAAACCAGGTCTTTTTTCTCATGGTTTCTGTTGATTTTTTCAATTTATCAAAATCCTGTTTTAATTCTTTTAATTCTTTTTTTCTTTGTTCTTCTAGGGGTCTCGCCAACATTTTCGACAAATCCCACGTTAAGACACTAATTGAGTGAAGAAACTCTATTTTCACCCACGTTAAGAATATATAAAATAATATAGGTATAATTCATCCTAGTTTTATGCTATAATATATAATATAGGAGGTGTTAGAAATGTTAATCAATCCAAAAAGACAAGTTAGCATTACAGAAGCTAATCAAAACTTCTCAAAAGTTACTAAAATTGTTGACGAAGAAAAAATGGTTATTATTTTAAAACAAAATAAACCAAAGTATCTTGTTATAGATTTCGAGGAAATTGCTCAAACCGTAGGAAATAATGAAGAGGAAAAAGCTTGGGAAGAAGTAAGTAAAAAGATGTTGTTCAAAAACTTTGAAGCTTATAAGGAGCTTGCGAAATGATTTAGCCGTCTTTAGAGCAAATTATAAATGACCAAGCGATGATCGTACAGTATACCGGAGGGAATCCAGGAATAAAAGATCAAAAATTATTAGAGTCTGCTTACTATAACCCTTTGCAAACTTTTGGGTCCGAGGAATTATACCCAATGATAGAAGAAAAATTTGCTGTTCTCTGTTATGGCTTAGGTCAGAATCATTCTTTTCAGGATGGAAATAAACGAATTGCTGTTCATATTCTGACTGTTGGATTAGAGGTTAATGGTATAGAAATAATCTATACTCAGCAAGAATTAATTGATCTAGGCTTAGCTATAGCACAGGGCGAGTGCAATAAAGATTGTATACTGAAATGGATCGAAGAACATAAAAAGTCTACGTTTTCGGATATTAGTTTTCTATAGCACAAAAGTATTATTTTTGTATTTTCTGCTATCACAGAAGTTATTATGGTCTATAAGTGACAGTTATTTAATGCTTAGCGTGTGGAAAAAACGAAAATTAATTCCATTTGTTTCCTTCAACGTAGTTTTTTTCGGTAATGTTGGCGATAATCCATATGAAAAAAATTTTTTAAATAAAATTATTCTTTAAAGGAATTTTTAGAATATTGTCGAATTAAGTTTATTGCTTATATTACCAAAAATAGGAGGAATATAGTATTGTGAAGAAAAAAATTACTTTTTTTACCATTTTAATGCTAATAGTTTTAACAGTAGTAGCAGGAGCAGCAGGAATTAATGGAGATTTTAAAGGTTTTCCTATCGTAAAAGTGCAAGTAAACGGATCATCTATTAACAGCGAAGTACCTGCAGTAAACTTTTTTGGAAAAACCGTATTGCCGGTTAGGGATATCGCTGAAACACTTGGTACGATCGTTGAATGGAACGGTGAGACATGGACTGCAAATCTAATAAAACCAGAAGTTCATATGATATTTACTGATAACATTGAAGAAAATGAAGAAGGGCAGTATATATTCACAAATCCATTTACTTTAATGTCTTTAGGAGAGAATAATGCCTTTTTCACCTTTGCTGATATAGCAGGTTTAAAGCCAGGTAAATATGAATTCAGAACTGTTATAGTGAATTCTAATAATGAAGCAATTTACAGCACTGCAGAAGATAACTATGAAGTTACTACTGAAGACTCAACAGGATTTTATTCATTTAATTACTATGAAAATATACCTTTCCATCAATCAGGGGAGTATAAGTTCCAATTCCAGATAAAACATAATGATACTTATAAAACTGTTTCTGAAAAAACTTTAACTGTATATTAATATCTTTATAAATTCAATCCCATATAGGCATCATTGATCTCATCCTGGGTGATCCCAAGATACCTTTTGGTCACTGCCAGGCTGTTGTGGTTTCTTTATTTACAAATGATATATTTTGGATAAATTGATAAATAAAAATTCATTTTTGGAACCCTTTAATATAAGGTATCCATCAAATACAGCCCACCTATAAATCAAGTCCTATCTATGAGATAATTCTCTAAATAGGACTTGATTGTTTTAATTATTATTATTATCAGATTTGAGCTAGCTTCAAATATAGTATCCATGCTAGGTCTATGTTTTTTATAACCTTTAGGAAATTCCAGATATTCATTATTTTCTTCTAACGACTGTCTAATTCTATATTCTAGGTATGAAGCTATTAAAAGAACTAGGATGAATACATAACCTATGGCTTCTATTTTTTCTTTTTTCTTTAAATATATAGCTCCCATATAAACTGGGTTTTTTAAAAAACGAAAAGCTCTTTCTATGGAGTATTGCTCTTTATACTCTGTTAGGATATCAAGATTAGTATACTCTTGTTCATCTAAAATAGATGTTAATATTTTTTCTGTTTTTCAACTTGCGGAATATGAGATTAAGGGTATCCTTGAATGATTTTTAAATCAAACCCAGACCCGTTAACCAAAATATTTTGGAAGCGTCACTGTAAATTTTGTCCCTTTTTCTAGTTCACTGGTTACTGCAATTGTTCCGTGGTGGGCCTCCACAACCTTATGGGCAATGGTTAATCCGATTCCCGAACCTCCTGTTTTACGGTTTCTTGACTTATCCCCACGATAAAACCTTTCAAAAACATAGGGCAGATCTTCTTTTGAAATTCCATCTCCCGTATCCTCTACTTCAATAACCACATATTCGCCTAACTCCTTCATTCTAACTGTTACATATCCACCTGAATTTGTAAATTTCCAAGCATTTGACAGTAAATTAATCATAACCTGTACAATTTTATCGATATCTCCCTTAATATCTATATTTTCCCTTACATAATATTTTAGTTCAATATTCTTATCCTTAAATTGAGACTTAAAATTCTCAATTACTTCATTAACAGATTCTGATAGATTAAAGCTTTCAAGCTCTAAAACAATATCCTCATTCTCTATATCCGTTAAATTCTTCAATTGCTCAACCATCTTCATTAATCGCTCTACTTCTTTTTTAAAAATCCCTAACCTTTCCTGGGTGGGCTCCCAAACCCCATCGAATATGGCTTCTATATGACTATGCAATACCGTTAATGGAGTTCTTAGTTCATGGGCTACATCAGAAGTCAGTCTTTTTCTTAATTCCTTTTGCTCCTTTAGCGATGCAGCCAAATGATTGATGGAGTATGATAATTCCTTTAACTCATTAATTCTTGTAGTTTCTGTTATTCTAATGTCAAGCTTTCCATGACGTATGTCGTTGGATGCCTTTGTTATATGAGATATTGGCTTAGATATCACTTTCGAAAAGAAAGTACCAAGAAGTATAGCTGCTATAAACGAGATGACTACTCCATATGCTATGGATGTATTAATCCCCCTTGTAAATTCTATTTCCCGCTCAGATATTACAAATGACCCAAAATATCCCATATCTAGTGTTCCTATTGTATTCTGACTCTGGGACTTAAGCTGTAATTTCTCCGTGTTATAACTTTCTTCAGATTCCATTGAAGACATCATGCTGCCCATGCCACCTATGCCGTGACCCATTTTGCCCATCCATTGGATATGGCTGCCCATCATATCTCCCTCCATATAATGGACGAAGATGATTTCTTCAGTATTATTTCTAAGGGTCAAATCAAAGTTTTCAATAATGGGAGAAGTGTGAAGATTCTCTAAATCTTCCTTTCTCCATTGATTTGATTTATTATAGATTGCTTCCATATAGTCTACGATCTCTATAATTCTATTCTGCTGCTCATCCACCATGTATTTATTAAACCTATTAAACAATGTCACATTTGTTATGATCCCTACAACCAATATGGAGAATATGGTACCTCCTAATAAAATTAAAATGAGTCTTGTCCTCAAATTATTCATCATGACTTAATCCCCCATAAACTTATAGCCAATTCCATAAATCGTTCTTATATATCTATTTTGATTATCTTCAATCTTATGTCGTATGTTTTTAATGTGGGCGTCAATTGTTCTATCATATCCTTCAAAATCAATTCCCAAGATATCTTCAACAAGTTTATCACGAGAAAAGACCTGTCCCGAATTTCGAACCATCAAGGCCAGTATTTCAAATTCTGTTCGTGTAATATTTGTTTTGGAACCTTTCTTTTTGACATCCATCTTACCGAAATCAATCATCAGATCGCCTTCATTAAACTCCATAATTTCTGCTTTGGCACTGTCTCGATTATATCTCCTTAATATTGCATTTACTCTAGCCACAAGCTCCTTAGGACTGAAAGGTTTTATCAAATAATCATCGGCTCCAATATTTAGCCCGTTTATCCTATCCACTTCCTCTACCTTGGCAGTCAGCATTAAAATCGGGACTTGAGATTTTATTCTCACTCTCTTGCATACATCTTCACCTGAAAGATTCGGAAGCATCAGGTCAAGTACAATAAAATCTATCGATTCCTTATCGAAAACCTTAAGTGCTTCATTTCCATCATAGGCAGTAAATACTTCATACCCTTCCCTTTTTAAATATGCCTTAACAACTTCCACAATTTGTTCCTCATCATCAACCACAAGGATTTTGGCAGATCTTTGTCCCATTTTATCACCCCATATATTATCCTAGCTTTTATATGATATCATTATATAATAATTTCTTGAAGAAATTATGAATTTTTCTTTAGATAATAAATCCCTCATGTATATACACAAGGGATATTATTTACAATTTCTATTAAAACAAGTATAAAACGTATTCGTAAATTATATATTTAAATCAACATTACTTCCCAAGTTCGGTTTTACAGACTGTTCCATCATTTTTTCATGCTGAGGCATATGTCTATGGGATTGTTTCTCATCATTTTTATAAACGTTATTGGACTTCCCTTGAGTTTTATAATTAAGCTCCATATCTTTACCTGAATATAATCCCATATTATTTCCAATTTGCATTTAATCACCTCCACCCATAAAAATATGATTAGATGTCATTCTCTTAACTTTACAGATTACTTTATATATTTTTTAACGTTTTTTAAATGTCCCTCATAGGTTTCACTAAATACATGTCCTTCATCACCCAATACATAGTACAGGTAATTATGCTCCTCAGGATACAGGGCTGCCTCGATAGAAGCTCGTCCGGGCGATGCAATGGGACCAGGTGGAATACCTGTATTTTGATAGGTATTATACTCTGAGTTTGATTTTAAGTCGTTATAAGTGACTCTTGTGATGTTTTTTTCTCCTTTTGTAATTCCATATATGACAGAAGCATCGATTTGGAGAGGCATACCTTTTTTTAACCTGTTATAGATAACACCTGATATTCTACTTCTTTCCTTATCATTAGCAGCCTCTTTTTCTATTAATGATGCAATTGTTAAGACTTTATCAATGCTAAGTCCTATTTCTGCCGCCCTACTATAATATTCCTCTTTTAAAACCCTTTGCAACTGGTTGAACATCATTCTTGCAATATCTTTTTCCGTAAATTCAACGGGTATATAGTAGGTATCCGGAAAAAGATAACCTTCTAGAGAATAATACTTGTCTGTTGAATCCACTACAGAAATATCACTGTCTAATTCTTCGACTTTCATATCAAGTAATTTTTCTGAATCTGCAAGATTATTTGCTTCTAATTTTTTTGCAATTTGATAAAGATTGGATCCTTCCGGAAAAGTAACAACTACATAATCACGCTTCGGATTCTGAAGTTGTTGTAGAAGTAGATCTAACCCTATCCTTGGAGGAAGTATATAATTTCCGTACTTAAGGTTTTGTCCTATACCTTTAAGTTTTGAATATAGAATAAAATATGTCGAAGAGCTGATTACTCCTTTATTCTTTAATGTGCGAGAAATACTTTTCAAGCCAGATCCTTTATCAATACTGACATACACTTCCTTTGTGTTAGAAGTATAGTTAAGATTAGTAAAAAATTGTGATGATACTATTACTAATCCGATTAATACTACAGTAATGGCTATATATTTTTTTCGTAGCATTATATATTTTTCCTCTCTAAAATACTCTTATCTAGTAACTGCTCACTACTTATCACGGTTGAAGTAAAGATCCTTTTAAAAGGCCCTAAATCAATCTAATTCACCACAGCATCCCAAATTAAATCCGCTTCTCATATTTTAAAAATAATATTATTGAACATAGAACTTGTATTATATATTATGCAAATTACATGCCAACTCAAAATAAGCTTTTTTCTTTATCAATGCCACTACCCTGTGCTATATCGTACATCTATTGTGTTATATGCTCCACATTTTTCTATACGGTTTATTATAGATATAAAGTATGAAGAGACTATGAATTTTAGATATTTCATTTACAAATAATAATTATCTATCATTTCTAGCAAAACAAGTTCACTTTTTAAATACTGTGTTATTTTTACAATAATAATATATACTTATAAGGTTAAATACAGAATATAAAAGTAAAAGAAATGGAGTAACGAAAAGTTTTTAACGAATAATATTTTCTAATAAAGACACAATATACTACATATTATTTAATCCATATAATTGACGATCTAATTCAAATGAAAGAGGCTTCCACGCGATGGAAGAGAAAATTCATACGCTATCATTCGCTTGAAAAAATGACTACTCGAGTCAATTTATTGAGGAGGAATTTCTTTGGACTGGAAATCATTTTGGGGAGGAAGTAGAGATTTATCAGCCTTTGCCTTAGGTTTACGAGCTGTTATCCTTTATATTGCATTAATTATTGCAACTCGTATGATGGGTCACCGTCAAGTAGGTATCTTATCTGGTCATAACTATTTGGTAGCAGCCGGTATCGTCAGCTTAGCTGCCATCCGAATGTTAAATCCTGAGTCCTCTCTTACCTCTGGAATAGTCATTGTTTTTGTTTATGCCTTAGTGAATATTGTTCTTTCCTATTTAGATATAAAATTCCCTAAAGTCATCGACCGAAAACCGACAATCCTTATGAAGGGGGGAATATTTCTTAAAGATAATATGCTTGACTGTCATGTGACACTGGATAACCTCTTGGGGCAATTAAGGTTAAAAGGAGCCCATAATCTCTCAGAAATCGACTCCATCGTATTAGAACAGTATGGGAAAATCAGTGTTATCAAAAGGCCTGAAGCTTTACCCGTAACACGAAAACAAATGAATTTACCACCAGAAATGGTAGCACTGCCCTCAATTCTCATTTATGACGGTAAAGTAGATGAAAAGAATCTTCATCAGATTGGATTAGACCGTGAATGGCTAATGACAAAATTAAGAGAAAAGGGAATTAGTAATTTAAAGGATGTTTTTTTAGCTATGTTGGAGGCAGATGGAACAGTTTACGTAAGTGTCTAAATTCAAGGGAAGTGATCGAGTTGGAACTGTTAAAAGATGTATTTGGAAGTGCTCAGGAAATCAGCCCATTTGTATTTTCACTTCGCAGTATCGCAGTGGGATTTTTGTTGTATATTGAAGGAAAAGTTTTACCTCACCGATCTGGCGGACAATTTGCCGGATATGACTTTACATTTTTTTGGATGATGGGAGGAATTACAGCAGCACCCTTGTTTGAGGCTAAAATAAGTTATATCAACACTGTTGTTATTATCGCTGTTATATACATTCTTCATTATCTTATTTCATACATTGCTGTAAAAAATAGAACTTTTGCTAAGATTGTGTTAGGAAAATCTATACCATTCATTTCAGGAGGAAAAATCATACGACCTAATATGGCAAAAGCGTTATTTCCATTAGAATTATTGTTATCTGATATGCGAAGCATAGACGCTCCCAATCTTAATGAGATAGAGTCGGCAGTCTTTGAGACCAGTGGTCACGTAAGTGTTCTTAAAAAATCTGATTTTCAGCCTGTAACTCCAAAGGATTTAAATATTCCTACAATGGGTGGAGGTCTTCCTACTCTTCTTATTAATGACAGTAAGGTTGTTAAAGAAAATTTAAAGAACTTAGGCTATGACAATGAATGGTTAAAAGATCAGCTGCTTAGAAAAGGTATAACCAATATAGAGGATGTCTATGCAGTAATGATAGATTCTTCAGGCGAACTATATTACACTGTTAAAACTCAAGAATAAGGAGGAAAAAAATGCTTACTGAACAAGAAATAATGAACAACGCATTTAAGGAAATGCTGTTTCACGAAGAGAGTATGGCTAAAAAGTATGCCCAGCTCTCTCAACAAATTAATGATCCAAAGCTTAAACAAATGTTAAAAGGGCTGGAGCAGGGGGCTCGTAATCACCACAGTACCATAACTCAAACAATGCCTAGGTTGGGAATAGTATAGGAAGGAGGCTATAAACTAAAATGAATAACATAGATCTATTGCAGGATGCTCTTCAGGATGAGATGATGTTACAAACCATGTATAATAAACATATGATAGAGATTACCAACCCTGAAGCAAGGCAGCTCTTCACACAATTAAGGGATACAAAACTTCAAAACCTTTCACAATTACAGCAAGAAATTAAGAATATGTTGAGGGTAGGAAAATTTTAAGATAAAAAATAGAAAAGCCGTGTGATGAATGAACTCACAGGCTTTTTT